>ERZ761607.208-NODE-208-length-121447-cov-45.880289_pt1 | contig 121447 bp, 96 predicted proteins | sample MGYA00511164_ERZ761607 | MGnify/ENA primary metagenome ERZ761607 (study PRJEB28899, sample SAMN02445080) | bioreactor sludge metagenome | biome: EBPR sludge | place: Australia: Brisbane, Thorneside Wastewater Treatment Plant | collected 2011-06-22 ... | reverse complement strand
GGGGGCATACTTCAGTGACTTCTTCATGGCTCCATCCTCTCAAGAGTCGGAGCCTTCGGGAAAGCCGGGGCGGTTCATATCGAGCAAGCCCAGCCGCTAGCGTCGGCGTCGGGTCAACCATGTGGACTAAGGGTGCCGAGAATTGACACGGTAGCAATGATCAACGCAGCGAGCGATGCCTCGATGGTTACGGTGAGGCGGAGTGTCTGCAATGAGTGTGAACCATCGCCGGCGAGGATTTCACCCTCCAATCCGGGCACGAGACGCCAGCGATGAAGCGCAGCCAGTCCCAACATCGCAGCGAACAACGCGAGCTTGATCAGCAACAGCTTGCCGTGAACGCTGTGGAACAGAGGCGCCGTGGACCAGCCCGTGAGGTCGCCGTAGTGCAGGAGGCCAGTGACCACAAGTACGCCGACGAAGAAGGTGCCGGGGCCTGAGAAGGCCTGCAGCGCATTGTGGAGCAGTTGCAGAGGGACGCTCTCGGCGGATGTGGTGCGACGAGAGATGATTATCAGAAAGGCCGCAATGGCGCCAATCCAGCCGCCTGCCGCAAGCAGGTGGCCGATGCCCGCGGTCAGTCGCAGCGTGCCAGATGCACCTTCTCCTGCGGCGGCGTGACCGTTCCACGCCAGGGTGAGCAAGGCGCCGCCGGAAAGCACGGTGACCAATGGCGAGAAGAAGGAGCGCTCTTGACGACGTGACTGCCAGCCGAGAAAGGCGATCAGCACGACAAGTAGTATGGTCCGTGCCAATGCGGCTCGACCAGCGGCGGTCTCGAACAGGTACCAGCCGAGCGATGTGCGGTCGAGCTCGATGATCGACATCCCCATGATCTCCGTCGTCTTGAAGACAACGTCTATACCGGTCAGCGTCACACCCAACACGGCGCTGACCAGAAGCGCCAAGGAAAGCGCCGACCTGGACAGGGGCAACCACGGGTCTCCGCCAGGCACTGATCGGCGCAGGCTATACCAGGCGAACAGTGGAAGACCGAAAAGCAGCATCAGGTCCAGGTACTGGACGAACCGCAGTGCATAGGCGGGTACGCTCGACAACTCGGCGGGTCCTCAGCGGACGGTAAAGCTGAAATCCCCCGTCATCGGGTGGTTGTCAGGCCCGACGGCGCGGTACTGCACGCGATAAATGCCGGCTTCCAGCGGATGATGCAGCTTGGCGCGTAGGGTCTTGCCGTCGTTGACGACCTCGATCTCCAGATGCTCGATCGGCATGGTCGAATTGCCGTGGACCATTGCCAGCTCCAGGCGCGAAGCGCGCGGCAACAGCGTCTCATTGAAAATGAGGTCGATCTGCTGCGGTGATGTCACAACTGCATTGGCCGCCGGCGCGGACTGGACCAGTGTGGCGTGCGCGTAGGCGAACGAGGCCGACAGGAGGCCGGCCGCTAGGACAATGCCGAGAGAGAAAGAGCGAATGGCGCTGGTGCGTTTCATGATGTTGCTCCGTTATGGGTTATGGAATCAGTGCGCGGAAGCTTCTCGTAGCATCCACTAGGGTTTCGCGGAGACCAGCCCAGTGCGGCGCTCGACAGCCTAGGCGCCGAGTCCCCGATGTAACTGCTCGCAGCATCGGATCTGTTACGGACCGTCGACGGAGACGACGCGCCAACGGCCCTATCCACTACAGCATCGTCCGTGGCCATCGCCAGCAAGCAGCGACTTTCCGGCGCGAACTTCGTGCGCGGGATAACCGGCTTGCTTCAGCGCCGACAACAGGGGGGCACCGCCTTGTGTGAAGTCACCGCGGACACGCATACGACGCGCACCAAGATTGATCTCCACGGTACTGACGCCAGGCAGGGCCTTGATGGCATCGGTCACTTTCCGGACGCATGAACTGCAGTTCATGCCTCGGATCTCAAGAACGATGGTGTTCATTGAGAAGCCATCTCTTCCGGTCTTGTGATGTGATCTCGAGCATCCGCAGGCCATGTCTCGGCGATGCGCTTACAGCGATCCCTGGTACGACTGGTATCGGCTAGTGCTTCCATCGGCTTGCACCAGCAGCACGTCGTAAGCCGTCTTGCGATTACCGTAGGCCGGTCCGTCCATACCCGGCGACCCCAGGGGCATGCCGGGCACGGCTAGGCCGACCCCCTTCGGCTTCTCCCTGAGGAGGCGCTGGATGTCGGCGACCGGCACATGGCCCTCGATCGCATAGCCATCGATTCTGGCCGTATGGCAGGAGCCGAGCCCTGCCGGGATGCCGAGACGCGCGCGTACGCCGGTGTTTCCCGTCTCAAAGGCGCGCACGTTGATGCCCGCTTCCTTCAGGCGTTCCATCCACAGCTTGCAGCATCCGCAGTTTGGATCTTTCCAGACTTCTGCGACGAACCCGGAAGCTGTTGCGTTCCCGGCGAAAGCCATCGACAAAAGGATCAACAAAGTCGTAAAGACGGGACGTTTAGTGCTCAGTGTTTTCATGTTGACGCTCGACTTCGTTCCGTTGGCTGAATGCAGGATTCGACGGTTGCAGGGCTACAAGCAGATCGAGGCGGAGCATAGAAGGCATCGGCTGTCCGGCGGGTGACCCGATCATTACATTCCCGTCATGTGCAGCATGGCTGCGTTCCTGAAGGAACTTCTAGGCTGAACGAAGTACGCACCGAGCAAGGCCTTCGATGTGTCCTTCAGCATCGACAATCTGCACGACAAGAAAGCCCCGTTCATCCAGAGCTACACCGACGCCAATACCGACACGATGACGTATGACCTGCTGGGTCGTCGTTAGTATGCACGCGTGGGTTACCACTGGTAAGGCCCGCTTCACCTGCCCCCGTCCTTGTGGCGGGGGACAGGTGTCGTCTTCCTGTCGAACGAGATCACTATGAAATCGGCTTTCTGGGCGCGTAAGGCCCACAAATGGATTGGCCTGATCATCGGCGTGCAAGCGCTGCTGTGGATGATCAGCGGCGTGTACATGACGGTCATTTCCCTGGACATCATCCATGGCGATCACCTGGCCCATGCCCATCAGCAACCGCTGGTGGCACCCACACACTTGTCGGGTCAGGAACTGCAGCGCCGCTACCCGGGGATGACGCAGGTCAAGCTCAAGCGCCTGCTTGAGCGGGATGTCTATGAGATCCACGCCCGCGACCAAATCTATTTGCTCGATGCCATGACCGGAGAGGTTCTCTCGCCGGGTGATGAGCAGATGGCGATCGCCTTGGCCAAGGCGATGTACCAAGGTCAGGCGCCTGTCGCCCGGGTCGAATGGGTGACCCAAGCACCACAAGAGGTTGCTACGCGGCCGGTGCCGATGTGGGCTGTGCACTACGCCGACGCAGGTGAAACTACCTTGTATTTCTCACCCTACAGCGGCGAGTTGCTGGCGCGCCGGCACAGCCTGTGGCGCTGGTTCGATTTCCTTTGGATGTTCCACATCATGGATTACGAGGCGCGCTCGGACGTCAACAACACCCTGTTGCGCGTGGCATCGGCGGTTGGACTGCTGTTCGTGCTCAGCGGCGCCTGGTTGCTGTTCTACAGCTTCCGCAGGAGGAACGCGGCATGACGCCCTGGATGAGAACGCTGCACAAATGGGTCGGTTTGATCATCGGGCTGCAACTGCTGTTGTGGATGGCCAGTGGCGTGATGATGAGTTGGCTGGATCATGACAAGGTACAAGGCCATCAGTTCCAGGCTCATGCGCATGACAGGCACGACTGGCCTGCCAACGCCCGCTCGCCCGCCAGCTTTCTGGGCGGCAACAAGCAAATCAGCCGCGTAAGTTCGGGCTGGCTATTGGACACGCCGGTCTACCAACTGGCCGACGCCCAAGGGATCGCCCTGGTCGACGCCGTTACCGGCGCGCCGATCGCGCTGGACGGCGCCTGGGCTGCACGATTGGCCCAGGCCTCCTACACCGGCACGGGTGCGTTGCAGGCCCCGCGCTTGCTGGACTGGAGTGGGGAAGTGCGCGACCACGAAGGTCAACTGTGGCGGGTGGATACCGATGACACTCAGGACACCACGGTGTATCTGTCGGCCCAAACAGGCGAGGTGCTCTACCACCGCAACAAGACGTGGCGCCTGTTCGATGTGTTCTGGATGCTCCACATCATGGATTACACGGGGCGCAAGAACTTCAACAATCCCCTAGTGGTGACCGCGGCCATCGGCGGCTTGTGGTTGGCGCTGACCGGCATCTGGCTGCTGTTCGCCAGCTTCCACTGGAACGAGTTTGTTCCGCGCCGCTGGCGGCTGGCTCGTGAGCTCTCGGTGTTTGGTCCGGATGGAACGCGGCTGCGCACGGTTCGCGCCGCGGCGGGAGACAATGTTTACGTTTCGCTGGCGCGGGAGGGGGTGCAACTGCCATCCAACTGCGGGGGAGGGCAAAGCTGCGGCCTGTGCGTGGTGCGCTTCCGCGGGATCGCGCCCAAGGCCACCGCAGCCGATCAAGCACATCTGGGCGCCAGCAAGATCAAGATGGGGTATCGATTGGCCTGTAACCTGGCCGTGGTCGAGGATACCGATGTCGAAGTGGCCGGGGGGGCGAGTCTGTGGACCGAGTACGCGGCCACGGTGGAGCAGGTCACGGCGGTGACGCCGTTCCTGCGCGAGATCGTGCTTAAACCCGACGAAGCGCCAGGACCGAAGTATCAACCCGGCGCCTACCTGCAGATACATGTACCGGATTACGAGGTGCCCGTGCACAAGCTGGTGCGTCCGGAGCACCACCATCAGGACTGGGCTGGCGTGGATCTCCCGGAGAAGCTGGTCAACCGCAAGCCGGTACGCCGAGCCTACTCGTTGGCTTTGCCGATCGATCAGGCGCAAGGCCGACTGACCCTTCTGGCGCGCTTTAGTCCCGGACGATCGGACAAGAAGCGGCATCCGCCGGGCAGGGGCTCGACCTACCTGTACACGCTCTCGCCGGGGGATCGGGTCTGTTTCAGCGGCCCGTTTGGCGACTTCGCGCTCAAGCCGCTCGGGCGAGAGAAGGTCTTCATCGGCGGCGGCGCCGGCATGGCACCCCTGCGCGCGATGATTCGCACGCTGCTGGCCGCGCAAGGCGGTGAGAGGATCCACTTCTGGTATGGCGCCCGCAGCCTCAAAGAGGCGCCGTACATCGAGGAGATGGAGCAACTGGCCCACCAGCACCCCGACTTCAGCTGGCATCTGGTGCTCTCGGACGAGGCGCAGAACGACGATGCCCTCCTGCGTGGGCTCGTTCACGAAGTCGCTCACGACCGTCTGCTCAAAGCCCATCAGGCCTTGGCCGACTGCGAGTTCTACCTGTGCGGACCGCCGGCCATGCTCAAGGCCACACGCGAGTTGCTGTCACGGTTGGGCGTGCCGGAGAGCCAGGTGGCCTACGACGACTTCAATATCTGACCGCACACTCCGCCGGCTCGGCCGGCCGACGGAGCCGCGGTGTACCGGATTCTTCTAGTGCGCTCGTCCCAGTGAGTGGACGTGCTTGAGCCTGCCTGATGAACCAGTGAGAACCTTGGTGACTACCGCGCTGGATGAGTGGTTCATATCGCATGTCTTGCCGCTGGAGGGCCTGATCCACGCCTTCCTGCGCCGACATGGGCATGAGGACAGCGAGATTCCTGATCTTCGTCAGGAGGCTTACGCATGCATAAGCGGCACTCTCCCTTTTGAGGCCGGCCATGCTTCTTCCATGGCTGGCATCATTTTATGGGTGTCCCTTCCAGACGGCTAAGCGTCTGGGCTGCGACTTGGCGTTTCATCCCGCGTTGAACGCAAGCCGCGGCTGTGTATCAGATATCCGCGTCTAGCTCCACTGACGCCGATGCTATCGATAGCAAGGCGGTTGGTGTGCCCACGACGATAACGAAGATTTTTTGGTAGTGTGAGGTGATATGGATTCAGCGGATTTTCGATCTAGGATCTACGTGCTCGATACAAACGGACCCGGGTGGGCGCGGAGTGGGATGGCGTCGCCCGGCTCTGCCGCGGCCGGCTAGGGGATCGCGGCCCACGCGTGCGGACCACTTGTGCTCAAGTTCGTTGGGCGAGCGCCACATCACGGTAGTCCTGCCGGAAGTGCGGTGGATGTCGAAGCCTTCCTGGCCAGCTGCCTCTCTTTGATCAGCGAGTAAAGTGCCGGAATCACCACCAGGGTGAGGACGGTTGACGACACCATGCCGCCCACCATCGGTGCGGCAATGCGACGCATGACCTCCGAGCCGGTGCCGGTGCTCCACATGATCGGTAATAGGCCGGCCATGATCGCGACGACGGTCATCATCTTTGGGCGCACGCGGTCGACCGCGCCCTCGATGATCGCGTCTCGCAGGTCGCGCGCATCCAGCGAGCGGCCTTCGGCCTGCCGCTGCGCGGCACGCGCCTCGAGCGCGTGGTCGAGGTAGATCAACATAATCACGCCGGTTTCCGCGGCGACGCCAGCCAGCGCGATGAAGCCCACGATCACCGCGACGCTGACGTTGTAGTCGAGCATCCACATCAGCCAGATGCCGCCGACGAGCGCGAAAGGCACCGACAGCATCACGATCAGCGACTCGGTGACGCGGCGGAAGTTGAGGTACAGCAGCAGGAAAATCAGCGCCAGGGTCACCGGGATGACGACGCGCATCTTCTCGGCGGCACGCTGCATGTACTCGTACTGCCCGCTCCAGGAGACGTAGTAGCCCGGCGGGAACTGCACCCGCTCGGCGACCGCATCCTGCGCCGCCTTCACGTAGCGGCCCAAGTCGCTTTCGCGCGTATCGACGTAGATGTAGGCGGCCAGCATCGCGTTCTCAGTGCGGATGCTCGGCGCCCCCTTCTTAACTTCGATCTGCGCCAGCTCACCCAATGGCACCTGGGCGCCGCCGGGCACCGGGACCAGCACCTGGGTGCCGATCCGGTGCGGATCGTCGCGCAGTTCGCGCGGATAGCGCACGATCGCGCTGAAGCGCTCGCGTCCCTGGAGGATGGTGGAGACCATCTCGCCGCCCAGCGCGGCTGCCACCACGTCCTGCACCTCGCCCAGTGTCACGCCGTACTGGGCCAGGCGGCCCAGGTCCGGGGTGATGTCGAGGTAGTAGGCGCCGGTCAGGCGTTCGGCGAACGCGCTGGTCGTTCCCGGCACCTCGCGCACCACCGCTTCGATCTCGGTGGCCAGGGCGTCGAGCTGCTCGAGGTCGGTGCCGAAGAGCTTGATCCCCACCGGCGTTCGGATGCCGGTGGCCAGCATGTCGGTGCGCGCCTTGATCGGCATCGTCCAGGAGTTGGCGACGCCCGGGAACTTCAGCGCCGCGTCCATCTCGGCGATGAGCTTGTCGGTGGTCATGCCGTCCCGCCATTCGTCCTCGGGCTTGAGGTTGATGACGGTCTCGAACATCTCCAGCGGCGCCGGGTCGGTGGCGGTCAGGGCACGACCGGCCTTGCCGAAGACCGACTCCACCTCCGGGAAGCTCTTGATGATCCGGTCCTGCTGCTGCAACAGCTCAGAGGCCTTGGTCACCGACATGCCAGGCAACGAAGCAGGCATGTATAGGAGCGTGCCCTCGTTGAGGGTCGGCATGAACTCACTTCCCACGCGCGATGCCGGCCACAGGCTGGCAAACAGCGCGACGAGCGCGAGGAGGATCGTCGCCACGCGGTGCCGCAGCACGATGTCGATCGCGGGCCGGTAGGCTGCGATCAGGAACCGGTTCACCGGGTTCTTGTGCTCGGGAACGATCTTGCCTCGAACGAACAGGAGCATCAGCACCGGGACTAGTGTCACAGATAGCAGCGCGCCACCGGCCATCGCGAACGTCTTGGTGAACGCCAGTGGCTTGAATAGACGTCCTTCCTGCGCCTCCAGGGCGAACACCGGAAGGAACGAGACGGTGATGATCATCAGGCTGAAGAACAGCGCGGGCCCGACCTCCCGGCAGGCGTCGATGATCAGCTGGGCCCGGCTGCGGGAGCCGTCGGAGCGTTCGATGTGCTTGTGCGCGTTTTCGATCATCACGATCGCCGCATCGACCATCACGCCGATCGAGATCGCGATGCCGCCCAGGCTCATGATGTTGGAGTTCATGCCCAGCGCACGCATGGCGATCACCGCGATCAGAACGCCGACCGGCAGCATGACGATCGCGACCAGCGCGCTGCGGGCATGGAACAGGAATACCAGGCAAACCAGTGCGACGATCAGGCTCTCCTCGAGCAGCGTCGTGCGTAGCGTCTTGATCGCGCGCACGATGAGATCGGAGCGGTCGTAGACCGCCTGGACGCTGACGCCCTCGGGGAGTCCACTCGCAAGCTGGGCGATCTTGTCCTTCACCCCCCCGATCACGGCCAAAGCGTTCTCGCCGAAGCGCGCAATGACGATCCCGCCCACAACGTCGCCTTCGCCGTCCAGGTCGGCGATGCCACGGCGCTCATCGGGTACCAGTTCGACCCGGGCGACGTCGCCGATCAGCACCGGTGCGCCCCCTTCGGCGCGCAGAACCAGGCTCTCGATATCCTCGATACCGCGCAGGTAGCCGCGGCCCCGCACCATGTACTCGGTCTCGGCCATCTCGATCACGCGGCCGCCGACGTCGCGGTTGCTCTCGGCGATCACCTCGGACACGCGTGAAATCGGGATGTTGAACTCGCGCAGCCGGACCGGATCGACGGTGATCGAGTACTGGCGCACGAAGCCGCCGACGCTGGCGACCTCGGCCACGCCGGGCGCGGTGGTGAGCTGGTAACGCAGGTACCAGTCCTGCATCGCGCGCAGCTCGTCCAGCGAGTGGCGGTCGCTCTTGAGGACGTACTGGTAGACCCAGCCAACGCCGGTGGCGTCGGGACCCAGTGCGGGGGCCACGCCGGGGGGCAGGTTCTTCGACGCGACGTTCAAGTTCTCAAGCACGCGTGAGCGTGCCCAATAGAGATCCGTCCCCTCCTCGAAGATGACGTAGATGAAGGAGGCGCCGAAGAACGAGAACCCGCGGACGTCCTTCGATCTCGGAACCGAGAGCAGCGCGCTGGTCAGCGGGTAGGTCACCTGGTCCTCGACCACCTGGGGCGCCTGCCCCGGGTACTCGGTGAACACGATCACCTGCACGTCCGACAGATCCGGCTGTGCATCCAGCGGCGTGTTCATCAGCGCATAGATGCCGCCGGCGACGATCGCCAGCGTCATTACCAGCACCAGGAAGACGTTGCGGACCGACCATTCGATGAGGCGGCCAAGCATGTCAGTGCCCCTCGTGGCTGGTAGCGGGAACCTGTGCGTCGTGGTCGTTCATCGTCTCCAGGTCGCCATGGCTGTCATGGCCGTCGGACGCGCCAGGATCGCTGGCGGCAGCCGGTGGATCTCCCGATGTCGCCGGTATGGCATGGCCTGCGTGGGGATCAGCGACCTCGTCAACATGACCTGCGTGCGGATCGACGGCGTCCTCACCGTGCCCGGCGTGTGGATCCTCAGTGGTGCCCGAAGGCGCGCCGTGTCCTGCATGACCCTCAAGCCCCTGGAGTGCCGACTGCAGGTTGCTTTCGGCGTCGATCAGGAAGTTGGCGGAGACCACGACCTGTTCGCCTTCGGCGATCCCGTCGAGCACTTCGATGCGATCGCCGCCACGGCGACCCAGGGTGACGTCGCGCGGTGCGAACCGGCCGGGGCCGGTCTCGACCAGCACCACCTGGCGCGTGCCGCTGTCGAGCACGGCCGAGCGCGGAACGGTCAGGACCGGTCCAGCACCCGGCTCCTCCAGCACCACCGTCCCGTAGAGCCCCGGCCGGAGGTCGCCGTCGGGGTTGGGCAGGGCGATGCGCACATCCACGGTGCGCGTCATCGCATCGATGACGGGCTGCACGAAGGTGACCTCGCCCTCGGCCACCTGGCCCGGCAGGGCCACGGTTTCAAAGCGTGCGGGCTGGCCGGGCTGGATGCCCGCGGCCTGCGCCGCCGGGACCTTCGCGATCACCCACACCGTCGACAGGTCCGCCAGGCGCAGGATGGTTTCGCCGGGCTCGAAGCGTGCGCCCTGGACCACCGGCTTCTCGATCACGACCCCGTCCGCGGGCGCGGTGAGCACCAGCCCCGTCTTGCCGAGTTGCGCGTCGCTGATTTCCCAGTTGCGCAGGCGGGTGCGGGCGGCATCGCGCAGGCGGATCATCGACGCCGCGCTCGCGGGATCGGACGCCGCCAGTCTGCGGGCGGTTTCGTCGGCCAGCCGGTATTCCTGCTGCGCCGCGGCCAGCTGTGGGCTGTAGACGGACAGCAGCGGCTGCCCGGCGCGGACCCGCATGCCAGTCTGGTTCGCGTACAGCAGTTCCACCCAGCCTTCGAAGCGCGGGGCGATCGCGTACTGCCGGGTCTCGTCGACCTCGACCGTGCCGCTGGTGCGCACGGTGGCGGACATGGCTCCTCGCTTGACCGCCTCGGTGCGCACGCCCAGCGCCTGCACCTTGTCCGGGGGCAGCACCACCGTACCCGGCGCCGCCGGCGGGGCGTCGTCGGCATAGACCGGGACGTAGTCCATGCCCATCGAATCCTTCTTCGGCACCGGCGACGTGTCCGCCAGGCCCATCGGATTGCGGTAATAGAGCACCTTGCGTTCCGCGGCCGCTGCCTCGGCGGACGTGGCTGCGGTGGGCGAATCGTTCGTGGCGCGGCCCGCCATCCAGCCGACGGCGAGTGCGGCGAGTGCGACGCCGATGGCGAGCGACAGGGTCTGGACACGGGTCATCGGATCTCTCCTTCGATGGCGCGCACGGCGGCGGCGCCCAACAGTTCGTCACGCAGTGCATCGACCCGTGCGAGGTCGGCGCCCTGCCATTCATTGAGTGCTTCCAGCAGCGTCCCGAAGTCGACTTCGCCGACCTGGTAGCTGGCCAGTGCGGACTGCCAGGTGGCGTCGGCCTGCGGCATCAGCGTGTTCTCGACCAGCGCGCGGCGCTCGCGTGCGCTGGTCCACTGCGACCAGGCGGCGGCGCCGCGTTCCTCGACGGCCCGCAGCGTGGCGTCCCGGCGGGCCAGCGCCGCGTCTTCGAGCAGGCGCGATTCGCGCTCGCGTTCGCGGCGTGCGCGCTGTTGGAACGGGATCTCGACCTCCAGCATCAGCTCGGTGCTTTCGATGCCGTTGCCGAGCTGCATCGCGCCCACACCCACGGTGACGTCGGGAAACCGGTTGCGACGCTCCAACGCCACGTTCGTGCGGGCGGCCTCGGCGCGGGCCTGTTGCGAACGCACTGCCGGATGCGCATCAGCGCCGTCCAGCGCCTCGGCGAGCGAGGCGCTGCGAACGAACAGTCGCGGCGCCTCATCAGGGGTCGCCAGCGGCGCGTCGGCGCGGCGGCCCAGCACCGCGTTCAACGTGGCGGCGGCCTCCTGCTTGACGGCGATGCGCTCGATCCGCTCGCGCTGGAGGCTGGTCTGCTCGACTTGGGCGCGGATCGCGTCCTGTTGTGCCGCACGACCCAGGGCGTAGCGAACGCCGGCGATTTCTTCGATCTGGCGGAGTAGTACAACACGGCGGTCGAGCACGGCGACGGCCTGGTCTGCGTGCCAGTAGCGCACGTAGGCCGCCTCGGCGTCAGCCAGCAGGTCGCGCGCCGCGGTGATCCGGTCGAGCCCGACCGCTACTGCGTCCTGACTGGCCGCGGTCCGCGCCAGGCCGCGCTTGCCCCAGAGTGGGAAGCGCTGGCGCACGGCGTAGTCGACCTCGCGGCCAGCACCCGGAGTACGCCAAGGCTTGTCCGGATCCAAGCCACGGAAGCTCACCGACGCAGACGGATCGGGCAGAGCACCTGCAGGCAGGATTCGCGCCTCGGCGGCCTGGGCTTCGAGGTCCAGTGCCCGCAGTTCGGCGTTGTGTTCGAGGACCCAGGAGCGGATCGACTCGAGGCTGTGTCCTGGAGCGGGTTCGGTGGCGGTCGCCGGCAGCGCCAGGGTCCAGAAGGCACCTGCGAGCAGGCAGGGCACCAGGTGCCGAAGCGCGTGCCTGGGGTCGAGCGGGGGACGAGGGTACAGGCGCCTGGCCTGCAAACGCTTGAACGGGGATGCCATGTCAGTGTCCTTGGGCCGACGCGACGCAGGTCGCTCGGACAACGGCGGAAGCACATGCCGTGATTCAACACGGCACGAACGCACAGCACTGCGCATGTTGGCAACCGCTTGCGCGTGCGCGGTGGACGCGCGGCCGGCGTGGACGCGCGAGCAAGGTGGTGCGATCGAGGTCTAGATCTGCAGGCTACAGAAGCGCTGTGCAGGTGGGGGGTCCGATACGCAGGCTGGTACGTCACGGTACCGCCGTGCTTGCACAGAGGATGACAGGGTTTCCAGCGAAGTGAACAACACCGGTACGGTCGACGGCGGCACCTGCGGAGATTTCAGATCCGGCGTGGTGACCCTGTCGCGCTCGCAATGTTGCTGGCAGAGGGACGGGTAGTCGGGATCGAGTGCGGTCATGCCGTCGCATCCCACCATGATCATCGGGACGGGGTCGGGTGGCGTTTGCGCTTCAATGGGGCACGCGTATGCCACCAGCACCAATTGCTGCAACAAGAGCGCCCACAGCGCCAGCCAGGCCAGCCTCGTCCGAGGGTGCCGGCGACGCAACCGGGTGATCAAGCTGATCATGATTTTCCCGTCCCGGAAGGAAGGCAACTCTCGGGTTTGATCAGCGCTCGTGGTAAGGGTGCAAAGCAAGCCATGGTGCGAGTTTATGCAAAGGTGCCTGTGAAACGCACTGATCTGGATCAAGGTCTCCGTGGGTATCCATCCAGGTGCCACTAGAATTCGTTCGAAATCTCTCTGCTTTATGGAGGTCAGGTGATCCCAGCCGGTTAAGGAGTGATAGCGACCTTGAGGACACCATCTCGCTGATGCGAAAAGACATCATAGGCAGTCTCAATGTCGTCGAGGCCGTAGCGATGAGTGACCATGGGGGTAAGGTCGACCCTGCCCGACGCAATTACGTCTATCAACCTCCTCATCCGTTCCTTTCCTCCAGGGCAAAGGGTCGTTACCAACTTGTGATCGCCCAAACCAGACGCAAACGCCCGGACGGGAATTCTGAGGTCCTCGGAGTAGACGCCCAAGCTGGAGAGGGTGCCGCCGGGGCGAAGTACCCGTAGCGCCGCCTCGAATGTCGCTTGGGTTCCCAACGCCTCAATTGAAGCGTCCACGCCACGCCCGCCAGTGAGTTTGAGTATCTCGTCTACCGGATCTGTGTCGTGGAAATTTATTGTGACATCCGCACCGAGCTTGCTCGAGATGCGCAGACGCTCACCAATTCCGTCGACTGCGATAATGGTCGTGGCGCCTTTGAGGCGTGCTCCGGCCGTAGCGCAAAGCCCTATCGGCCCCTGTGCGAAAACGGCAACGACATCGCCTATCCGAATGTTCGCACTTTCCGCTCCGCCGAATCCGGTCGACATGATGTCGGGGCACATCAAGACCTGTTCATCGGTCAGGTCGTCGGGGATCGGGCATAGATTGGTCATCGCGTCAGGGACCCGAAGAAACTCGGCCTGACTGCCGTCAATCGTGTTGCCGAACTTCCACCCGCCGATTGCTTTCCAGCCGTGTTTTGTGCCTGCGCCATCCTGGGAATGGAAGCCGCATAAGCATGCGTTGCTGTAGCCACTTGGAGTGATCGCGCCTGCGATAACACGTTGGCCTTCATGAAATCCAGATACCGAGGAACCAAGCTTCTCGATAACGCCGACTGGCTCGTGTCCTATGGTCAAACCTTTTTCGACCAGGTACTCGCCTTTAAGGATGTGCACATCCGTTCCGCAGATAGTCGTCGTGGTGATTCTGATCAGCGCATCCAGCGGGCCGATGTCTGGTATCGATTTCTCGTCCAGAATGATTCTGCCAGGCTCTACAAAGACAGCGGCTCTCATCTTCGTCATGACGCGCTCCCTATCTTGAGTTGGAACATGTGTGCTGGCAGCCGGCTGATTGGCTCCAGAAGCAAAGCCACCGGGTTCCACTTGTGTTGTTCATGGAACATGAATACCCCGCCCCCATCGATTCAATGATGGATCGAGCGGGGTATTCGACGTCTATCGCCTGGTTGTCACTGTGCTGCTGCCTCAGCTTCATGGAGCTTCGCAAGCTCCTCGTACTCCGTGGCAGTCTCTTCCTGGAGCTTGATCAGCCGGTCGCAGTGCCGCGCCATTGACTGCCCGGTGCCAACTCCTGTCTTGAACTTCTGGTGGTTGTGCCGGTAAGTGTTGCGCATCGCCTTGTGCTTCTCGGCTTCTGCCAAGGCTTCGCCGGCCAGCGTGCGGTAGTACGCGGCAATGGCCAGATGGTTCTCCGGCTTGTCCGCGATATCGTTCAGCAGCTTCACGATCGGTTCTTCCGCAGGCTGCTGCGCATGAACCGGAACGGCGATGGCGATGGCGAAGATTGCACATTACATGATGACCCACGACGCTTTGACGGACTTCATTGGAATCTCCTGATGGGCTGGGGAGAGGTATGCCCGATGCCAGCCTAGGAAAGTCCGGCTTTCATCTGAATGACTCGTTCATTACATTCATGAAATGAATTGGTCACTTTGCAAGGGCTGGTGTCCCCTGAAGAAGACGACCTAAATGCAGATGCATATCATTTGCCTAATGACCTTCGCTGCATGACGAGATGATTGCAGCATCGTAATGGCGGGGTCATGCCGTCGACAGCTTGCCGTACGTAGGGTGAAAGCAAACAAGCCGGCCGCACACGCGGATCGGTTTTTGTTGTGGGTGCGTCGCACTCACCGGTTCCCGACGGGAATCGCCGCCAACTTAATCGGAGGTTGTCATGAGGCACTATCGTCGACCATCGCTGGTGATGGCTTGTTTGCTTGGTGCGATGCTCGCTGGCTCGGCACTGGCCGATGACGACAAGCACCGGCATGGTCAGTCCGGCGCCATGGGGCAGTCGCCCGCCAGCACAAGCGCCCCCGCATCGCCCCACGCTCCGGCGGCACACGCCCCGACTCCCCAGTCCCCCGCTGCACAGAATCCGCCTGCCTCGCCCGAGGCCATGGCGGCGCACATGGAGGAGATGGCAACGATGATGCGTGAACGGGGAAGGGCCATGGAGGCCATGGGCCGACAGATGCAGGAAGGCAGCATGCAGATGCATCAGCAGGCCATGTCGATGAAGGCAGGAGACGCGTCCGCGCACAATGACATGGACATGACCGCCGCGATGCAACACATGGAACAGATGAAGACGGACATGGAGAACTGCGAGCAGCAGATGCAGCAAGTCGATTCGACCATGCAGAAGATGGATTCGAGCATGGGCGGTGGCATGGCCAAGAAGAAGATGGGCCATATGTAGGGGGCGGCCGCCGTGTCGACGAAATGCTTCATGGGGTGGAAGCGCATCGTTGCCCCGGCCACGCTGGCGATGTCGCTGGCATATGGAACGGCCGGCGCTCAGACAGCCGCCGATCCGCACGCAGGTCATCCACCGGGCAAGACCGGCAACACGGCCGCGTCGCAGCCGGCCGCGATGGGAACGACAGCCGCGCAAGGCAGCAGTTCGATGGGCGGGATGCCGATGGGGGCCACACCGCCGGCGGACGCGCCGATGGGCGATGACGATCACGCAGAGCATCATCCTGACCCGCCCGCAAACATGGCGGCACCGCAGCCGGCCGCCGGCGACACCCCCATGCCAGGCAGCGGCTCGACGCAAGGCATGTCGATGGGTCCCGCAGCGCCGGCGGGCGCAGCGATGGGCGACGACGACCATGCCGCGCATCATCCTGACGCGGCCGGCGGCATGCCGGCTTCGCCCGGTGCGTCGATGGGCGGTTCCATGGGCGGCATGATGGACGACATGATGCGCGGCTGCCGCGGAGACGAGTGCGGTCGCGACCGGCGTCTCAACAAGCTGCTGTATCCCCAACTGATGGCGCTGCCGGATCTTCCTCCGGAGCGACGCGCCGGCGTCGAACAACTCGCCCACCATCGGATGCACGAAGGCATCCAGCAGTTGGCGACCCTGTCGTCGGAGGCGTCGCATGCGGTTCAGCGCAACGACTACGCCGGCCTGCAGGAGGCGTCCGACCGGATGCGCGTGGCCTGGGGCGAGTTCGACAGTGGTCTGTCGGCCTACCGCGCGCTGGCCGAGGGACAGGCGCCGCGCGGCATCGCGCTGGACTGGTTCCGCCGCGAAATGAATCTGACCGATCCCCTGACCACGGTCCCGGCGCACGGGGTCTTCGGCCTGTCGGGCTTTCACTATTTCACGATGGCGCTGCTGGTGGCTTTTGCGCTGCTGGGGGCATGGATGTACGTGGCACGCAACCGACGTACGAACGCGGTGCTGGCCACGCTGCGCACGGGTACGCCGGCGTCTCCGGCGGCATCCACGGCGGCTCGTGCCGGTGCGACGCCCGCCGCCGCGGTACCGGCGCCTCCGGTGGCCTCGCCCGAAAGCGTTCCGCAGGCGCGCACGCCTCCGTCCACCACGGGCAATTGGGTCGGCAAGCTGCGGGTCGCCCGCATCTTCCAGGAGACTGCCCAGGTCAAGACATTCCGCCTGGCGCCCGTTGACGGGACAGGTGCCCTGCCTTTCGAGTTCGAGCCGGGCCAGTTCCTGACGCTCTCCGTGCCCGCGGGCGGGAAACAGGTCAAGCGTTCGTATTCGATCGCCTCGTCACCGTGCTGCCACGGCTGGTGCGACCTGACCGTCAAGCACGAAAGCGGCGGCATCGTGTCCGGATACCTCCACGAACACGTCCAGGAAGGCGATCTGCTCGATGCGTCCGGCCCGTACGGCCGCTTCACCTTCCGCGGCGTCGAGTCCGACAGCGTCGTGCTCCTGGGGGGCGGCGTCGGCATCACGCCGTTGATGAGCTCGATCCGCTACCTGACCGACCAGAGCTGGAACGGCCGGATCGACCTGGTCTACGCCTGCAAGGACCTGGAGAACGTGATCTTCCGCGACGAGCTGAACCAGCTTGCCCGTCGGCATCCGAACCTCCACGTGTCCATCGTATTGAGCGACGAGTCTTCGGAGGCGTGGACCGGCCCGCGTGGGTTCATCACCGCCGAATTACTGGGGCAGATCCCGGAGATCCGCTCGCGTCGCATCCACCTGTGCGGTCCGCCGGTGATGATGGACGCGGTGCGCGGCGAGTTGGGCAAGCTGGGCATCGATCCGGCGTCGATACACTCCGAGCTGTTCCTGAGCCCGCCCAAGCCGGCGACGCCCGAACCGGGCCAAGCCGGCGACACCGCTGCGGCCGTGACATGCAGCTTCGAGCGATCCGGGAAAAGGGCGCCGCTGATCGCCGGCCAGACCGTCCTCGAGGCCGCCGAAGAAGTCGGCGTCCCGATCGAGTACGCGTGCCGGCAGGGCTACTGCGGCATCTGCAAGGTGAAACTGCTCTCGGGCGAGGTCACCATGGCGGTGGACGACAGCCTGACCCCGCTCGACCGCTCGTCGGGGATGATCCTGGCCTGCCAGGCGAAAGCGTCGGCCGACATCTCGGTGGATGCCTAGATGGGCAGGCACGATCGCATCGCCGCGACGATCATCGTGTCGATGCTGGCGGTGCTGTGGCTGGGCTTCCTGGTGCACCGCGCTCCGTTCTTCGCCGGCAGCCTGTGGGGTGGCGTGTTCGGCGTCGTGGGCGCCGCGTTCATGCTGGTGCCGCTCGTCTATACCGTGGTCAAGCGCAGCGCCACGCTGCGCCGCGCATTCACCCGCAAGCACAGCTTCGCCACATTGCTGCAGGCGCACGTGTATTTCGGCCTGATCGGCGCTCTGCTGGCCATCATCCATAGCGGGCACAAGTTCCAGAGCGTGCTCGGGATCGCGCTGACGGCGTCGATGCTCCTGAGCGTGCTCACCGGGTTCATCGGCCAGCATTACCTGCGCTACGTCGCCGAGAACATCCGCGAGAAGAAGACGCAGCTCGACGGCCTGTGGCGCCTCCTGGATGGGGCGTACTGGGCCTACGCGCAGGCGCCGGCAGGCGGCGGCGCCGGCACGGCCGAGGCCGGCGCCGAACTGCTGCCGCTGGCGTCCGCCGCCGGCGACCTGCAGTACTCGATCCAGTTCCAGGAGCGGGTGCGCAAGCTGTTCACCGGCTGGCTGTCGGCGCACATCGCGTTCTCGATCGTCTTCTATCTCCTGCTGGCGCTGCACATCTGGGCCGGCATCTACTTCGGGCTGCGCTGGTTCAGATGAGTCGAAAGGGAACGATCATCGCCGCGCTGCTCGCGGTGCTGGCACCGGTGGCAGCGCTCGCGCTGTGGAAGGCTGTGCCGCAGACGCAGCACGCCGCGACGTGGCAGAGCATGGCCTCGCCTGGCCCGCTGTCCAGCGCGCATGCGTTCCTGCAGGAGGATTGCGCGGCGTGCCACACGCCGGTCAAGGGCGTGCAGGATGCGACCTGCGTTGCCTGCCATGCCAACGAAACCCTCCTCCTGCAGCGGCAACCCACTGCGTTCCATGCCAACATCGCCGAGACGAGCAATTGCGTGGCCTGCCACAAGGAGCATGACGCCGGCCACAGCCTGCGGGGCATGGACCATGCGGCGTTGACCGACATCATCGTGCGATGGCTCGATCGTGCTCCAGAGGGCCACGAGGGCGCGCTGCTGCTCGCGCACCTGAAGGCGCACCGACCGGAGGCACTGGCGGGCAACCTCTCGCTCGCCAACGGCATGACCTACAAGGAGACGCTGCTGGACTGCGCGAGCTGCCACAAGACCACGGACCCTCACGTCCAGGTGTTCGGGAACGATTGCGCGACATGCCACGGCACCGGCACGTGGTCGATCGCCGAGTTCAGGCATCCATTGCCCAGTTCCACCGAGTGCGGTCAGTGCCATCTCGCGCCCCTGAGCCACTACAAGGAGCACTTCGCGATGATGTCCAAGCCGATCGCAGGCGTCAGGAACGCGGAGCCCGAGCAGTGCTATCTCTGCCACCAGACCACGTCCTGGAACGACATCCGGGGAGTGGGCATCTACGACCATCATTGACCGGACACGCCGGTGAGCGCCGACCTGCCACATGCTGCGATCGGGGTCGTGGTGGCCGGATTCGAGTTGTTCGGCGTCGGCGTCATCACGCTGGGAAGCCTGTTGGCGTGTGGCCGATTCGCCTTCGTTCACACGGCAGGCGGTCTGACGGCGCGATATCACGCCCTGCGGCAGGAACTCGGCGGCGCGATCGTGCTGGGCCTGGAGTTCCTCGTGGCCGCGGACATCATCCGCACCGTCACCATCGATCCCTCGCTGCAGGGCGTGGCGATCCTTGCGCTGATCGTGCTGATCCGCACCTTCCTGAGCGTTGCCCTGCAAATCGAGATCGAACGAGGGTGGCCGTGGCGGCGCAGTCAACCGGCACCGCCCGACCACCCGAACGCGTCCGGCTGAGCGAACGGGGCCACGCGCTCAAGGTACAGCCTCGTGCGACGACCGCGCTGGCGAGCGCCCGCTTGCCGCTTCCAGCCGCTCAACGAGACTTGAACGACGCCGCCAAGCGATTCATCACAGATCGACGCCGACCGCCTGGTAGCCCGACTTGGTCAGGGCGGCCTCGACGATCTCACGCGGTTGCTCGGAGACGACCTGCACCCGTCGAGCGGGAACATCGGCCTGGACCCGCGCCTGCGGGTCGACGGACTGGATGGCGCGCGTCACGCCTCGGACGCAGCCGCCGCACGTCATGTTCTGGATGTGGAACGTGTGCATGGGGCACCTCCTATGGTTTGTATGCGGTTAGCATGGGCCTTGCCATCGTTGGAAGGTCAAGGGCTTTCGCGGGCCATGCAGGTGTTGACCTTCCCACCGTGGGAAGCCGCAGACTTGTTTCCTGACCCATTGCACCGGCGAGATGAACACCATGGATTCCGTTGCCCCAAGCGCCTCCCTGCGAACGGACCCTGTGCGGAAGACCGAACTGGCCATCGAGGGCATGACCTGCGCGTCCTGTGTCGGACGGGTGGAGCGCGCCTTGCGCGCCGTCCCCGGCGTGATGGCGGCGCGCGTCAATCTGGCGACGGAGCGCGCAGTCGTGGAAGGCGGCGCGGACTCCCGTCTGCTGATCCAGGCCATCGACGACGCAGGGTATGCGGCACGGCCGATCGACCGGGCGGCCTTGCGCGAGGCCGACGATGCAGCCCGCAAGGAGGCCGAGCAGGCGGCACTGAAACGCGCGGTGGTCGTGTCCACTGCGCTGACCTTGCCGGTCGTCGCGCTGGAGATGGGGGCGCACCTGGTGCCCGGCCTGCATCACCTGATCGTGCACACCATCGGCATGCAGTGGAACTGGATCATCCAGTTCGCGCTGACGACGCTGGTGATCCTCGGGCCAGGCCGGCGCTTCTATCAGCAGGGGTTCCCCGCGCTGTTGCGCCTGGCGCCGGACATGAACTCGCTGGTGGCGGTCGGCACCTTGGCCGCTTACGCCTACTCGCTGGTCGCGACCTTCACGCCCGCGCTGTTGCCCGCGCAGGCGGTCAACGTCTATTACGAGGCGGCGGCCGTCATCGTCACCCTGATTCTCATCGGCCGGTTCCTGGAAGCGCGGGCCAGAGGACGCGCCTCCCAGGCGATCCAGCGGCTGGTCGGGTTGCAGGCGCGGACCGCGCGCGTGCGCCGTGGCGAGGGGACGGCCGAGATCGCCCTCGTCGAGGTGGGGCCGGGGGATATCGTCGAAGTGCGGCCCGGCGAACGTGTGCCGGTCGACGGCGAGGTGATCGAGGGCGACAGCTACGTCGATGAGTCCATGATCACGGGCGAGCCGGTGCCGGTGGCGAAGACCGCCGGCAGCGCGGTGGTCGGCGGCACGGTCAACCAGAACGGCGCGCTGGCGTTCCGCGCGACCGCGGTGGGCGAGTCCACGGTGCTCTCGCGGATCATCCGCATGGTCGAGGACGCGCAGGGCTCCAAGCTGCCCATCCAGGCCCTGGTCGACCAGGTGACGTCGTGGTTCGTCCCGGTCGTGATCGGCTTGGCGCTGCTGACGTTCCTCGTCTGGCTCGCCTTCGGCCCGTCGCCGGCGCTGACGTTCGCGCTGGTCAACGCCGTCGCCGTGCTGATCATCGCCTGTCCCTGCGCGATGGGGCTGGCCACGCCCACCTCGATCATGGTCGGCACCGGGCGCGGCGCGGAAATGGGCGTGTTGTTCCGCAAGGGCGAAGCCTTGCAGTTGCTCAGGGACGCGCAGGTCGTCGCGCTGGACAAGACCGGCACGCTGACCGAAGGCCGGCCGGTGCTCACCGATCTGGAACCCGCCGAGGGCTTCGATCGCGCGCAGGTGCTGGCGCGGATCGCGGCCGTCGAGGCGAAGTCGGAACACCCGCTCGGCCGCGCCATCGTGGAGGCCGCCCACGCCGAAGGCCTGGTCTTGCCGGCGGTCGCCGGCTTCAGGTCAGAGACCGGGTTCGGCGTCGAGGCCGTGGTGGACGGCGTGAGTGTCCGGATCGGCGCCGATCGTTACCTGCAGCGGCTGGGCCTGGATGTGGCCGCCTTCGCCGGCATCGCGCAGCGACTGGGCGACGAGGGCAAATCGCCGCTCTACGCCGCGATCGACGGCAAGCTCGCGGCCGTGATCGCGGTGGCCGATCCGATCAAGGACACCACCCCCGAGGCCATCGCCGCGCTCCACGCGCTGGGCCTCAAGGTGGCCATGATCAGCGGCGACAACCGGCGCACGGCCGAGGCCATCGCCCGCCGGCTCGGCATCGACGAGGTGGTCGCCGAGGTGCTGCCGGAGGGCAAGGTGGAGTCGGTGCGCCGGCTCAGGGCCGTGCATGGCCATCTGGTGTTCGTGGGCGACGGCATCAACGACGCGCCGGCCCTGGCCGAGGCCGAGGTGGGCATCGCCATCGGCACGGGCACCGACATCGCGATCGAGGCGGCCGACGTGGTGCTGATGTCGGGCAGCCTCATGGGCGTGCCGAGCGCCATCGCCCTGTCGAAGGGGACGATCCGCAACATCCGGCAGAATCTGTTCTGGGCGTTCGCCTACAACGCGGCCCTGATCCCGGTCGCCGCCGGCGTGCTGTATCCGGCCTACGGCGTCCTGCTCTCGCCGGTCTTCGCGGCAGGCGCCATGGCGCTGTCGAGCGTCTTCGTCCTCGGCAACGCCCTCAGGCTGCGGCGGTTTCGCCCGCCCGTGGCGTTCGCGGCGGCTGGCCGGCCGCCGGCTTCGCGAGATGCTGCCGCTTCGGCGGGCTTCGGTACGGCACGGTTGGGGCCGAGAGGAGAATGACGTGAACATCGGCGACGCGGCGAAGGCCTCGGGTGTATCGGCCAAGATGATCCGCTACTACGAGCAGATCGGCTTGATCCCACCGGCTGGCCGCACACACGCCGGCTACCGGGATTACACCGACAAGGACGTCCACGTGCTGCGCTTCGTCCGGCGCGCGCGGGATCTGGGATTTTCCGTCGCCGAGATCGATGGCCTGCTGCAGCTCTGGCGCAATCACCGCCGGCGCAGCGCCGACGTCAAGCGCATCGCCCTGGACCACATCGAGGATCTGCAGCGGCGGATCGCCGACATGCAGGAGATGGCCGCGACGCTCCAGCACCTGGCGACGTGCTGCTCGGGGGATGATCGCCCCGATTGCCCGATCCTGGCCGATCTCGAACTGCCGTCCGCGACGACGGAAGCACCCAAACGCCGACGCGGCGCGGTCGACGACCTTGGGGTCCGCAAGCGCAAGACCCGGCGAGGGCAAGGCGCCGCCACGCAGGCATCGAGGCCCTCCGGCGCGTGGGAATGACGATGAGATGACGGGAATGTAATGGACGGGTCATCCCGCCGAAAGTGACCCCCTACTAGGCTGGTCACCATGACGCGAGTACCACGCCCTTGCGTTCAATCCCGACCGTTGCATGGGTCCTGTGCTCCGCATCCGGCAGGAATTCCGTCCACCGTCGCGACGCGCATGCTGAACCGCGTTCCCCACCGCGCTGGCGCCTTCTCAGGTGCGCGTGTCCGGCACCCGGATCGTGGCGATGGGCCGGACGGGCGCGATGTCAGCCCCTACCGATCATAGGAGATCATGCATGCGATCCAGACCTTCAGGCACGAGCGCCGCCGAGCAGATGTTGCTGTCTCGACGGCAGTTCGTTCAGGGATTGGCAGCGGGCGGCGCCGTGCTGGGCCTGGGGCTTTGGCCGAAGCAGAGCTGGGCGCTGCGCTCTCCGGGCCAGCTCGAAGTGCTGTCGGGCACGCAGTTCGACCTGAGCGTAGGCGAGACGCTGGTCAACTACACGGGCAAGACGCGGCCTGCCATCACCGTCAACGGCTCGGTGCCTGCACCGATCCTGCGCTGGAAGGAAGGCACTCGGGTGCAGCTGCGGGTCCGCAACGACCTGCCCCCAGGCTCGATCCACGGCGACTCCACGTCGATCCACTGGCACGGCATCCTGCTGCCGGCCAACATGGACGGCGTGCCGGGCCTGAGCTTCGACGGCATCAATCGTGGCGAGAGCTACCTGTACGAGTTCGACGTCCGCCAGGCCGGAACCTATTGGTACCACAGCCATTCGGGATTCCAGGAACAGGGCGGCATGTACGGGCCGCTGATCATCGACCCCATCGAGCCGCCTCCGTTCTCCTACGACCGCGACTACGTGGTCTTCCTGTCCGATTGGACCGACATGGATCCGGCCCGCCTGTTCGCCCGGCTGAAGAAGCTGTCGGAGTACGACAACTATTACCAGCGCACGGTGGGAGACTTCTTCCGTGACGTGCGCCGGGACGGCTTGAGCGCGACGCTGAGCGACCGTACGGCATGGGGGCGCATGCGCATGACGCCGACCGACCTGTCCGACGTCAACGCGCACACCTACACCTACCTGATGAACGGCACCACGTCGCTGGGAAACTGGACGGGATTGTTCCGCAGCGGGGAAAAGATCCGCCTGCGCTTCATCAACGGCTCGGCGATGACCTACTTCGACGTCCGCATCCCGGGCCTGAAGATGACGGTGGTCGAGGTCGATGGCCAGTACGTCCATCCGCTGACGGTGGACGAGATCCGCATCGCCACGGCCGAGACCTTCGACGTGATCGTCGAGCCTGCCGGGCAGGACGCCTTTACGATCTTCGCCCAGGACTCCGCGCGCACCGGCCACGTCAGCGGCACGCTCGCGGTCCGCGAGGGCTTGCGTGCCCCGGTGCCGGCGGTGGACCCGCGGCCGCTGCTGACCATGGCCGACATGGGGCATGGCGGCCACGGCGCCCATTCTGGGCTGGCAGTTCCCTCGGCTGATCCACATGCCGGGCATGGCGCCGTGCCGGCGCCGGACCCGCACGCCGGCCACGGGGCTCCAGCCGCACAAGGCGCGCACGCCGGGCATGGAAGCGGCAGCATGCAGACGCATCCGGCTAGTGAAACGGGCAATCCCCTGGTGGACATGCAGACCATGACGCCAGAGCCGCGACTGTCCGATCCGGGCATCGGCCTGCGCGGCAACGGTCGCACCGTGGCGACGTACGCCGACCTGAAGAGCCTGTTCGAGGACCCCGACGGCCGCGAGCCGGGGCGCACGGTGGAGCTGCACCTGACCGGCCACATGGAGCGTTTCGCCTGGTCGTTCGACGGGATCAAGTTCGCCGACGCCGCGCCGCTGCGCCTCAACTACGGCGAGCGCATGCGCATCGTGCTGGTGAACGACACCATGATGTCGCATCCGATCCATCTGCATGGCGTGTGGAGCGACCTGGAGGACGAACAGGGCAACTTCCATTTGCGCAAGCACACCGTGGACATGCCGCCGGGCACGAAGCGCAGCTACCGGGTGCGCGCCGACGCGCTCGGTCGCTGGGCCTACCACTGCCATCTCTTCTTCCACATGGAGTCTGGAATGTTCCGGGAAGTGAGGATCGAAGAATGATGCGCGCAAGGAAATCGATGCAGTGGATTGCGCTGGCCGCAGCGTTGTCGCTCCCTCCCGTTGCGGCCTCCGCGCAGCATGCCGGGCATGGCCAGCCGGTCACGTCGAGTTCGACGGCGGACCCGCAGGAAGAGCCCGCGACGGCGCCCCAGCCTCCCGATGCCGGAACGGACCACTCGCAGATGGATCATGGACAGCATGATCGCCCGCAGGTCGACCATTCCCAGATGGATCATTCGCAGCATGATCGCCCGCAGGTCGACCATTCCCAGATGGATCATTCGCAGCATGATCGTCCGCAGGTCGACCACTCGCAGATGGATCATTCCCGGATGGAGACGCTCGACTCGCCACGCGAACCCATCCCCTCCGTCACGGATGCCGATCGCCTGGCGGCATTCCCGCCGCTGAAGGACTACCACAAGCACGGAACCAGCCTGAACTCGTTCTGGCTCATGGATCAGTTGGAAGGGGCGAACACGGATGAAGGCAGGGAGATCGCCTGGGAGGGAATCGGCTGGGTCGGGAGCGACATCAACCGCCTCTGGCTGAGGACCAAGGGGCACGCCCTGGATGAGAGCCTGCAGCGTGCGCGGGTCGAGGTGATGTACGGACGCGCGATCCATCCCTGGTGGGATGTCGTGGTGGGCGTGCGCCGGGATTTCGGTGACTTCGGCGGGGGCGGAACGCCGCGCAACTGGGCCGCGTTCGGCGTCCAGGGACTGGCGCCCTACAAGTTCGAGGTGTCGGCAACGGGTTACGTCGGAGAAGGCGGCAAGACGGCGGCGATCGTCGAGGCCGAGTACGAAATGCTGTTCACCAACCGGCTGATCGCTAGTTGGGGCGTCGAAGCCAACTGGTTCGGGCAGTCCGATCCGGAAGAGGTCATCGGGTCGGGTTTGAGTACCGTGGAGGCGGGTGTTCGTTTGCGGTACGAGATCACGCGGCAATTTGCGCCCTATATCGGGTTCGAACGCGAATGGAGTTTCGGCGAGACGTCGGACCTGCGCGGGCTCAGCAGCCACTCCCGAACCGACAACCGCTGGGTGGTCGGCCTGCGCTTCTGGTTCTGATGTAGATTGCCTTTGGGGTTGGGGAGATGGCGGGGTGGAGCCATCTCAGGAGGGCCTGGAATGCAACCTGCATCAGGCCATCGAACACGAAACCGAAGGTCATACGCATCCACCGAGAACCTCATCGTTGCGTCGCGGCCTCCAGATCGTGGTCGCTGCCCTTGGATTCGGTTTGGCGTGGTGGCGCCTGCGGAAGAACAGCCCATCGGTGCTGGCGGAGCGTCTGCGCGGGACGCTGGAGGGGCTGGGCACGACGTTCGTGAAGCTCGGCCAAGGCTTGAGCTTGCGCCGCGACATGCTGCCCGACGCGTACCGGGTGGTGCTGGAGGACTTGCATAACCGGGTGCCACCATTCTCGTCGCGGCTTGCCGAAGCGGCCATCGAGGATGCGTTCGGCCAGCCGGCCGCAACGCTGTTCGCCCGGTTCGATGCGGTTCCTTTTGCGGCCGCCTCCGTGGCTCAGGTACATCGGGCGCGGACGCATGACGGGCAGGAAGCAGTGGTCAAGGTTCGCCGCCCCGGCGTCGTCTCCCAGGTCAAGACCGACCTTCTGCTGCTGCGCTTGCTGGTGCGGATCCTGCTCCCCGTGTGGCCGCAGCTCAGGCGGCAACAGCCGTTGGCGCTGATCGACGAACTCGGCACGCAGTTGCTTGCCGAGATCGACCTGGAGCACGAAGCGCGGAACATGCGGCGCCTGCAGTCCGCGATCGCCGGGCTGCCCGGCGTCATGATGCCCCACGTCATCGAGCCCTACGTCTCGCCCGACGTGCTGGTGCAGGCATACAGCAGCGGCAGCATCGTCACGGACTTCTCCGGCAGCGACCGGGGGCGTGCCATCGCCGACCAGTTGTTCAATGCCTATCTCCATCTGTTGTTCGTCCGCGGCGTCTACCACGCCGACCCTCATCCGGGAAACCTGTTCGCGATGGCGGACGGGCGCCTGTGCTTTCATGACTTCGGCTCGATCGGATATCTGGATCCGGCGGCGCGGCGTGCGCTTGCACGCATGATCGCCGCGGTGCCCTATGCGGACGCGGACGAGGTGCTGGACTCGGCGCTTCTGCTGGGCTTCATCGTCGCGCCCGTGGACCGTCGCGAGTACACGCGCGCGATCGGCGAGATTCTCGACGAGCTGGAGAACCTGCCGGTCACCGAGTGGTCGCTGGCCGAGATGGTGTGGCGGATCTCACGCCTGGGCGGAGGAGCGCGTTTCCGGCTGCCCCGGCACCTGCTGGTCCTGATCCGGACACTGTTCCTGGTCGAGAACACGATTCGCCAGCTCGATCCGGCGTTCAACCTGCTGGGAAGCTTTGAGTTCCACCGCGACACCCTTGCCGCTTCGTTGGGCAAGGAGGCGAGCCGCAGCCGGCGGCCGGCGGCCGAACGTGCCGCGCGCACGGCCGACAGCTTGTCGACGATCGCATCGGAACTGCTCAGGTCGGCGATGATGGATGAGGGCAGGCCGAGCCTGACCATGTACCACCGGGGGCTTGAGGCGTTGCAGGCCAACATCAGCCGGACCGGCAACAGAGTGTCGGTCGCGTTGATCACGCTGGGGCTTTACCTTGCTGGATCGCTCGTGATGCAACACAGCATTGGGCCCCGCATCTGGGGCGACATGCCGTTGTTCGCGGTCGTCGCGTACGTGCTCGCCCTGGTGCTGTCGCTACGCCTGGTCCTGGCGATCTCGCGCTCCGGCCACTTGTGACGACTGGCGCCTAAGCCTTCGTCCGCCGATCCACTACGCAACCAGGGCCGCGAACGCGAATCGTCAGGCCGCGCCGATCCCTCCTGGCATGCCGCCGAACACAAGCGCGAACCACCATTCCATCGCCTCGTCGCGACGCTTGCGCCCATCTTCGATGGCCTGGGAAACCTGCGCGATCGCGGCCTGCTCCTGCGCCACGAAGGGGTTGCCAGCGGGCAATGGCGTCCGACCTTTCCTGATCAGGGGCGCCAGGGCCGCGACGGCGTGCATCCAGGGGCTGAAGGCTTCCGAAAGCAGGTAGCGGCTGGTGCGCATCGGATGCAGCCATTCCAGCGCCGAGGCGCTCCAGGGATTGCTCATGGCGCTCACGACAGGGCTCACGAACGTCTTGTAGAGCAACTCGTTCGCCTCCGAGATCCCTCGCACTTTCTCGAACGCCGCGTTGGGGACATCGAACCGCAGGTCCTCGACCTGTCGCTCCTCGAAACGGACGGTGTACTGCGAGCGCGCGCAATCCGGGTCGCCGGTCGGGTTGTCGATCTTCATCTCGTAGAGGCCTGGGGCCAGTGCCTCGACGTCCGCCAAGCTCTCCAGGATGGCCCGATGCTCGAAGCGGGCGACCTTGGCGGAGACGAAGATCCCCAGGTGACCGACATGCGGGTTGGTCAGGTAGACGATGCGCTGATCCGCCTGCTTGAGCGCGTCCGTGTCGGGATAGACCACGGGAATCCAGCCCAGTGCCTGGTGGGGCGGCGTGATGTTGTCGCCGTAGGACGCGAAGACCACCAGCGGGTTGCGGATGCGCTTCAGGTCGACGGCGCAGTGCTCGTCGATCCGCAGTTTGCCTTCCTCGAGACGGTTGCCGATGAACAGGTTCTCGACGATGGCGACGATCTCTTCGCGGCTCATGAAGTACCAGGCATTCCACCAGCGCTCGAACTGGAGGAAGCGATCACGCTCGGTATCCACATGCGCGAACAGGTCGGCGTACTTCTCCCACACGCTTTCCGGCTTGAGATTCTCGAAGTTCTGGATGAGCCAGGCGCCGTCGAAACGGCCATTGCCCAGATCCGCGAGCAGATGGGTCATCCACACGCCGCCCACGAATCCTCCGGCGAGCCGCATCGGGTTCATGCCCGCGGCGCCCGCCCAGTAGGACAGCGGCGATCCGTTGAGCACGACCGGCCCGCTCAGGCCCTGGCAGTCCGCCGCGAGCAGCGTGAGCGCCCAACCCGCCTGGCAGTTGCCGTACAGCACAGGAGGCTGGCCGGGATGGCGCCTCGCCACTTCCTCCACGAAGCGCCGCAGCGCATGCAACACGTCCGCGAGCGTCTGGCCGGGACATGGTTCAGGATAGAACGAGACGAAGTAGACGGCATGGCCGCGATGCAGCGCGATACCGATCTCGGAGTCGGTCTTGAAGCCCCCGATGCCAGGTCCATGTCCGGCACGCGGATCGACCACCACCACGGGCGGCCTGGAGGCATCCAGGCAGTCTTCGATGCAGTGGTCCCCGGCCCGGGTGATGCGAAGGAGCGCGTAGTTGGCCGGACGCTCGAAGCGCCGGGCATCGAGCAGCGTTTCGTAGTCGAAGTCCAGCAGCGGGGGCTTGCCCGCGCGCTCGTGGGCGATCATGTCGTCGGCGCGCTGGCGCAGCGTGTCCCAGAACAGCACCGTGCGCTCGAACACGTCACGCGAGTAGTCCACCGCCTGAGCGAAGTCGTACACGGCAGAACCTGCAGGCGCTTGTCCGGCGGAACGATCTGTCGACACCGACGGCACGGTTGCCACGGGTGATGCGCGAACAGCCTTTTCGCCTCTGGATCTGCCCGCAGCGCGCTTCGCTGAACGGGTCCGGGTTTCACGTGGGTGCATCTTGGCCTCCCGTGGAGATACTGAAGCAACGTCTCAAGTCGAGATTTCGATGATGTCCGGGTTCCGGGACGCATATTCCATGGCATACGCCAGTTCACCGGCCGTGTCGGCGTGCAGCTGAAGCAGCGGCTGGCCGCGGACGACATTGGTCCCGAGTACGACCTCCATCGTCACGCCGGCGGCCTTGGCTTCGGGCGCACCGGCCAGCTTGGCGAGCTGGGCGATCTTGCGGTTGTTGACCTGGACGATCCGCCCCGCACGGGAAGCGGTCAGGGGCCGGACGTGCAAGGCCCTGGGCGGCTCGCGCATGCCGCCCTGGGCCTGGCAGATCCGCTGGAACTTCGTCCACGCCCGCCCGTCGGCCAAGGTGGCCAGGGCCAGCGCATGGCCCGCTCCAGCCTCTGCCGCGCCGCCGATCTCGAGCGCGGCACCGGCGAGCACGGCGGCCCGCTGCCGCAAGTCGGCGGGCGCATCGGGCCGGTTCTGCAGGACGGCGAGGATGTCGTGCGCTTCGAGCGCGGGACCGATGCCCCGGCCCACCGGCTGGCTGCCATCGGTGCGGATGCACGTCGCGGCCAGGCCAAGGCGCGCGGCGACCGCGACCAGGCGATCCCCCAGCCGGCGTGCGGCCTCCTCGGTACGGACCTTGGCGGTCGGCCCGACCGGGATGTCGAGCACGACGTGGTTGGAGCCCGCCGCGATCTTCTTGGACAGCACGGAGGCGATCAGCTGCCCCTCGGTGTCTACGTCCAGCTCCCGCTCGACCCGCACGAAGACGTCGTCGGCAGGGCTCAGGTGCACGGCGCCGCCCCAGGCAACGCAGCCGCCTTCCTGGTCCACCACGCGCCGGATCGTGGCCAGGTCGAGATCGACGGGCGCCAGGGTTTCCATGGTGTCCGCGGTGCCGGCCGGCGAGGTGATGGCGCGCGAGGACGTCTTGGGCATCACCAGGCCGTTGGCAGCGACGATCGCGACCACGATCGGCGTGGTCCGGTTGCCTGGCAGTCCGCCGATGCAGTGCTTGTCCACGACCACCGGAGCGTTCCACGTCAGGCGTTCGCCGACGTCGATCATCGCCGCGGTCAGGTCGACGGTTTCCTGCTCGTCCAGCGGCAGGGCCGCACTGGCGGTGAGGAACGCGGCTAGGTGCACGTCGGTGTAGCGTCCCGCGGTGACGTCCTCGACGACGGCCTGCAATGCGGCCGCATCGAGCCGGTGGCCGTAGATGCGTCGCCGCACGCTGGCCAGGGAGTCCAGGGTGGGCGCATGGGAGACCTCGATGGGCGAGCCCTCCGCGACACCCAGGCGTTCCCACGCGGACTCGGACAGCGCCGCCTCGCCGGACGCCACCAGATCGCCATCGGCCTGGTAAAGCATCGCCAGGACCTGGCGCCCGCCCGCCGAGAGCAGGACCTGGGAACGGGAGCTCAAACCTTCGGCGCGGCAGACGTGGCAATCGGTGCGCATGACCGCGATCGCCTGGTGCTGGGCATGAAGGCCCAGGCGCCGGGCGCGCAGGGTCGGGGGCGCATTGGCAATCCGGTCGGCAGTCTCGGTCACAGTTCGAACACCTGGCCCAGCCGGGGGACCGAGACAGGCCAGCCGGTTTCCTTGTCGATGCGCACGCGCAGGGCCTCGGCGGCATCCGCTTCCCCGTGCACGATGAATACGCGCGAGGGGGCATGCCGGAAGCCGGAGAGCCAGCGCATCAGTTCATTGGAATCCGCGTGCGCCGACAGCTCCGGCAGGTTGGCGACCTGCGCATTCACCGGAACCCATTGTCCGTGGATCTTGACTTCGCGTGCGCCCTGCAGCATGGCCTGGCCGCGGGTCCCTGCGGCCTGATAGCCGGCGAACAGGATGGTGTTCTCGCGTTTCGGCGCGAACGCGGCGAGGTGGTGAAGCACCCGACCGCCGGTCGCCATCCCGCTGGCCGAGATGACGACCTTGGGGAACCGGCTGGCGGTGATCTGCTTGGATTCCTCCACCTCGCGGGTGTAGGTGGCGATCCCGCAGGCGGCATGGCAGATCTCTGCGGGCAGCCGGTGGTCGTCCAGGTGGCTGCACAGCAGTTCGCTGGCGTTGATCGCCATCGGACTGTCCAGATAGATGGGCACCGAACCCAGGCGTCCGGTCTGGCGCAGCTTCCACAGGTAGTAGAGCAGGAGTTGGGCGCGGCCCACCGCGAAGGCGGGAATGACCACCGTGCCGCCGCGGCCGACCGTCTTCTCGATGACGGCGCCGAGGGCTTCGGCCGCATCGTTCGGCGCATGGGTCCGGTTGCCGTACGTGGACTCGATCACCACATAGTCGGCTTCGGTCACGGACTGCGGATCGAACAGCATCGGGTCGTCGTAGCGCCCCAGGTCGCCGGAGAACACGATGCGCTTGCCGCCCCAGTCGATCTGCGCCGTGGCGGCCCCCAGGATGTGCCCGGCGTAGCGGAAGGTCAGGGTCGCACCGTCGGGAAGCGAGGCCGGCTTGCCGAACGGCACAGGGGAGAACTGCTTGAGCGCATGCTCGGCATCCTGCACGGTATACAGCGGCAGCGCGGGCTTGTGCTTGCTGAAGCCCTTGCGATTGGCGTACTCGGCGTCCTTTTCCTGCAGGTGGCCGCTGTCCTTGAGGATCAGCTCGGCCACGTCGCGGGTTGCCGCGGTGGCGTAGATGCGTCCGCGAAAGCCATCGCGCACGAGCTTGGGCAGGTAGCCGGAATGGTCCAGGTGCGCATGCGTCAACACCACCGCGTCGAGGTCCTTCGGCGCGATCGGCAACGGCTCCCAGTTCAGCTCGCGCAGGTTCTTCAGGCCCTGGAACAGGCCGCAGTCGACCAGGATGTGCTTTCCGTTGTGGCTCAGCAGATGCTTGGAGCCGGTGACGGTGCCGACACCGCCGAACGAGGTGAGCTTCAAGATCGGAATCCTCAGGGTGTGAATGCAGCGATGTCGGCCGGATGGCCCCGGCCATCCACGGCGTTTCGCTCCGCAGGGGTGAGCAGGTCGTCCCGATGCCAGCCTGCCAGCGGCGCCGCGGCATCGAGCAGATGCGCCCACGAGCAGCGATTGGCGAACAGCATGCCGGCCACGTCCAGCGTGCCGCCCCGGCTGATGTAGCCGCGCGCGGCGGTGGTGCGGGTGCCGGAATCCAGCCGCCGCAGCACGCCGAGCATGGGTTCCGGGCGGGTATGGGTGACGATCAGGCGCGGCAGGTCGGCCGGGAACAGCGCCGCCACGGCGTCATCGGCCGCGGTGAAGGCGGCCTCGATGGGATCGCGGGGCATGCGGAAACGACCGGGCTCGATCAGCGCCGTGACAAGCACCTGGCGGCCGCGCGCGTGCAGCCGGTCCGCGGCCTTCAAGGCCTCCTCGAGCTGATAGGCGCCGATGGTTACGATCTGGAGTTCCGCATTCGCGGCCTCCCCCCGGACGTGGGCGGCCCCCGTTTCGACCAGGTGCGCGGCCGCTTCGGCATCGAACCTGTGCGGCATCTCGCGCTTGGACACGACCAGGCATGCCAGCTGGCCGCGCCCCCGGTAGATCGCGCGCAGGCCGGCCAGGGCGCTGTTGGCATCCACCGGGAACAGCACGCGCGAGGTCTCCGACATCTCGCCCAGCAGCGCCTCGCCGATGGTCGGGTCCTGATGGGACTGCTCGTTCTTCGAGTTCTCCCAGGTGTGGGAGGTCACGAGCAGCGGCACCGAGATCCAGCGCGGCGCCTGTCCGATCTCCCGCTGTCGCCGCGAGAACACGATCTCCTGGCGCAGGCCGCCGAGCATCTTCATGGCGAAGGCTTCGTAGCTGACGATCAGGTTGATGCCGCCCTTGTTGGCAAGCGCGGCGGCGGCCACCGCCTCCTCGTTGAGCGCGGTGACGACGGCGCCATCGACCGCCTCCGGCACGCCCGTCTCCGGATGGTTCACACGGTGGCGCAGGCGGTCGAGCGTAGCGCCCATGTGGTTGGAGCGCAGCTCGTCGGGATTGCCGACCCGGGGGCGCAGGCCGGGGTTGGCATCCACGACCTGGACGAACCAACGATCCAGCGCATGCATGGCGCAATCCGGCGCATCGCCGGCGAGCGTCCACGCGGGCTCGGGAAGGGCGGGATCCGGCGGATTGCGCACGGCCAGCGGATGCCGGCTTTCGAGCTCGCGATGCTGGCGAGCGTGGATCGCCAGCTCGGCGACCGCGCGCTCGATCTGTGCAGGCGGAACGAACAGGGCCTGGACTGCCTGGTGGAAGGCCTGTCGCGCCGCGGCATCGTGCGCGGGGTTGCCGCCCAGCGGAAGATTGTGCGCCGCGTTGGTGCCCGCGCCCGGGAAGCCGAAGCCCTTGACGGTCTCGGCAATCACGTAGGGGAGGGCGACGGGGTAGACGCGACCGGGATCGGCCGCCAGCCGTTCGAGCCGGCGCTCGGCTTCGATGATGGCGCAGGCGATCGCGGCCGGATCGCGCCCGTCGATCACCACCGGTTCGAAGCCGTTGAGCCGCAGGTGCCCGGCCAGCCAGTCCGCGCCGCCGGACTGGGCAATCTGCACGCGCTCCTCGATGCGGCGACCATTGAGGATCATGACCGGGACCACCGGGCCGGAGTCCTCGGCCCGCCACCAGCGCGGCGACCAGTCCGAACCGCGCTGCTCCTCGAAGGCGCCATCGCTGAGGAAGGCGACCAGGCTCTCGCCCGGCAGCGGTGCATGGACGTACTGCACCTCGGCAAAACCGAGATAGCCGCCCTCGGAGATCGCGCCGGCGGTGTGGGGTCCCGCGTGACTGCCAAGGGGGACAGCAGCTTTCCCCTCGGCGTCGATGGCGTAGGAGTAGAAGTCCCGCGCAAGCCGCGACAGGCCGGCTTCGCTGCGGTCGTAGCGCCCCTGCTGGCTGGCCGAGACGTCGCCGGTGAGCGCATTGACCGCCTCGATCGCCGCCACGCAGTGGCCTTGGCCCATCAGCCACGACCGGGTCTTCGCGCTGATCGCATTCGCGGCCAGGTATCCGACGAAGGCCGGCACCATGTTCAGTGAGCCGCCGGTGTGCCCTTCGGGCGTGGGCTTGAAGGCATCGGCCGGGAGGGGGGCGCCCGTGAGATCGACCCGATGGGCATAGGTCATGTGCACGACGGTCCACATGGCGGCGCTGGTCAGCCGATCCGCGGCGGCCAGCACACGGTAGAGCGCCTCGGGATCGACGCGGCCGGATGCGGCCAGGGCCGTCACGCGCCCGACGGTGGCGTCCTGGTGGACGATGAGGCCATGGCCCTTGCGCCAGGTCTCGAACGCCGGAGTTGCTGCTTCAGTCATGTTCTCGGCGCCTTGCGGTGATCGTTCCGGCGGGCCATCGACGCGACGCATCAAGCATGGCCGCTCGTCCAGGCGGGAGGGTCGCTGGCTGGAAAGGAATCGATGCTTGCCCGGTCCACCTCGTCGGGTGGCTCGGGTGGACGGCGATGACGCCCCAGGTTCGTCACGCCCTCCTCGTCGGCGGCCAGTGCCTGCGCGATCAGGGGAGCCAGCGCAATCGCATTGCTCTCATGCCGCACCGCATCGGTGGAGACGATGCGGCTGCACAGCGGCGCGAGCTGCTGGTAGGCATCCTCGGCGAAGATGGCATGCACCACGGCGACCACGGGCGGCGCGAAGCCCTGCCGGGGCAGCTGCCGGGCGGCCTCGATCAGCGTGCGTCCGGAGGAGGCGATGTCATCGACCAGCACGGCCTGGCGATCGCGCCAGGCGGACAGGTCGGACAATGCGACCTCGACGTTGCGATCGCCGTGGCGGATCTTGCGCAGGACCGCATGGGGGGCGCCGATGCGCCGGGCGATGGCCGCCACCCACTGCTCGCTTTCCTCGTCCGGACCGATCACCAACGGCCTGTCCACCTCGGCGGCGATCCAGTCGGCCAGCAGCGGCGCGGCATGGAGGGTGTCGGCGGGCACGGTGTAGAGCGCCGACAGCGCCGGGTAGCGGTGCAGATGGGGATCGACCGTGACCAGGCGGTCGAAGCTCGACGATACGAGACGGGCAAAGCTCCGGGAGGTGATCGCCTCTCCGGAGCGGAAGCGGCGATCCTGCCGCATGTAGGCCAGGTAGGGTGCGACCAGGATCACTTCGCGGGCGCCCAGGTCGCGGGCGGCGTCGGCGGCGAAGACGAGCGACAGGAAGCCGGGATCGGGCTGCGCCAGGGTCTGCACGAGGACAGCGGACTTGTCCGCCACCTGCGCGGCGATGCGCACGTAGCTTTCGCCGTCGGGGAACCGGCGGGTCTGCAGCGCGCCCAGTTCCCAACGGCCGGCGGCTGCCAACTGGCGAGCGAATGCTTCGTTGCCCGGAAGCGGCAGGACCAGCCGCGGGGAAGGCCGCGCGGCGCTCATGCGTGCCGCCTGTAGAAGCGAAGCAGCTGGGCATTGATGGCGACGATCACCGTGCTGGCCGACATGAAGACGGCGGCGATGGCGGGCGTCATCAGGAAGCCCGTCCCGAAGGTGATGCCGGCGGCCATCGGCACCGCGATGGTGTTGTAGCCGGTCGCCCAGATCAGGTTCTGCACCATCTTGCGGTAGGTGGCGCGCGACAGGCCGAGGATCGCGCCCACGTCGCGCGGATCGCTGCGCACGAGCACGACGTCGGCCGACTCCACGGCCACGTCCGTGCCCGCGCCGATGGCCACGCCCAGGTCGGCCTGGACCAGTGCCGGGGCGTCGTTCACGCCGTCGCCCACCATGGCGACCGACAGGCCGCGCGCCTGCAGTTCCTGGATCTTCTCGGACTTCTGGTCGGGCAGCACCTCGGCGAAGTACTCGGAAATCCCGAGCTCCTTGGACACCGATTCGGCCACGCCCCGCGCATCGCCGGTCAGCATCACCGAGCGAATGCCGAGGCGGGTCAATTCGGCGATGGCCTCGCGGGACTCCGGCCGTACGATATCGGCGAGCGCGAACAGCGCGCGCGCCCGACCATCGCGTTCGAGCACGACGACGGTCTTGCCTGCCGATTCGAGCTGTCCGAGCCGCTCGTGGGTGATGGCGTTGCCCTGGCGGGCCAGATGGCCGGGGCTGACGATGCGCACGTGCACATCGCCCACGGTGGCCACGATGCCTTCGCCGGTGATGTTGCGCACGTCGCTGGCCTTGGGGATGGCGATGTCGCGGCGCTTGGCCTCGGCCACGATGCCATGGGCGATGGGGTGCTCCGACTGGCTCTCCGCCGCCGCGGCGAAGGCCAGCTCCTGGCGCTCGTCGCCCTCCTGCAGCAACACGATGTCGCTGACCCCGAATCGCCCCTCGGTCAGCGTGCCCGTCTTGTCGAACACGACGGCATCCAGTCGGCGCGCGCGCTCGAACGCCGCCCGGTCACGGATCAGCAGGCCGTTGCTCGCGCTCAGCGACGTGCTGACCGCGACCACCAGGGGCACCGCCAGTCCCAGCGCGTGCGGGCAGGCGACGACCATGACGGTGACCATGCGCTCGATGGCGAAATTGAGCGGCGCGTCGAGCACCAGCCACCAGACCAGCAGCGTACCGACGCCCACGGCCAGGGCGATGTAGGTCAGCCAGGCCGCGGCGCGGTTGGCGATGTCCTGCGTGCGCGATCGGGTCTGCTGCGCCTTCTTGACCAGCTCGATCACCTGCGACAGATACGTCGCATCGCCCGTGGCCGTGACGCGGATGGTGACGGCGTTCGCGCCGTTGATGGCCCCGCCGATCGCGGTGGCACCGGCGCCTTTGGTGACCGGGCGGGATTCGCCGGTGAGCATGGCTTCGTTGAAGCCCGAGGAACCCTCGGTGATCTCGCCGTCCACCGGCACCTTGGCGCCGGGACGGACGATCACGCGGTCGCCCGGCTGCAGCGCACTGATCGGCACGTCGCGCAGGCTGCCATCGGCGTCGATGCGGGTGGCGCTGTCGGGCAGCAGCTTGACCAACTCCTCCAGGGCGCGCGACGCGCCCATGACCGAGCGCATCTCGACCCAGTGGCCCAGCAGCATGATCGCGATCAGCGTCACCAGCTCCCAGTAGAACTCCTGTCCGGGGAAGCCGAAGGTCACCGCCACCGAGAAGACGTAGGCGGCCGAAATGGCCAGCGCGATCAGCGTCATCATGCCGGGCTGGCGCTTGCGCAGTTCGGAGACGACCCCGACCAGGAAGGGCCAGCCGCCGTAGACATAGGCCACGGTCGACAAGGCGAACAGGACGTAGCGGTCGCCGCGGAAGGCCAGCGCCTCGCCCAGGCCCAGCGCGTGCTGGATCATGGGCGACAGCGCGAGGACGAACGGGGTCAGCAGCAGCGTGACCCAGAAGCGCCTGCGGAAGTCGGCGACCATGGCCCCGTGGTCGTGGCCGGCGTGTCCGGAATGTCCGGCGTGAGTGGAGCCGGCAGCGCTCACCACGGCTTTGGCCGGCGGCGACGGAGAATGGTCGTGATTGCCGTGATCGTGATGATGCTGCGCGTGCGGATCATGGGGATTCATTCGATCTGGCCTTCTTTGGTTTTGAACAGGCGACCGAGCCGCGGCAGGAAGGCCGGCACATCGCTCGCGTAGCGTCGATACTGATCCCCGAACGCCGTCTCGATCTCGCGTTCCTCCTGCTTGGCGAGCCGCCAGTACATGACGAGCAGGATCGGCAGCATCACGCCCGTCACCAGGGTGGGCCACTGCAGGAAAAATCCGATCAGCACAAGGACGAAGCCCACGTACTGCGGATGTCGCACGTGGGCGTAGGGCCCGGTCGTGGCAAGGGCGCCGGCGCGCTGAGCCTCGTGCAGCACTCGCCAGCCGGAGGCGATCAGCCAGAATCCGGCACCGATCAGGACATAGCTCAACAGGTGGAATGGATTGAGGTGGGGATCTCCGGACCAGCCGAAAAGTGCGGGCCAGATATGGCCCGCGTCGTGGGACAGGGGGTCCAGCCCGGGAAAGCGATTGCCCAGCCAGCCCGCCAGCAGGTAGAGCGTCAGCGGGAAACCGTACATCTCCACGAACAGCGCGACGATGAAGGCCGAGAAGGCACCAAGCGAGCGCCAGTCGCGGGCCGTCGCCGGCTTGAAGAAGCTCAGGGCAAACAGGATGAAGATGCCGGCGTTCACCAGGGCCAGGAACCAGAGCCCATAGGCAGGCGGGTCACCGACCATCGCGATCGCCCTCCTTGCGATGGTCATCGTGCGCGCCATGACCGCGGTGCATGAAGAAATGCATGCCGACGCAGATCAGCAGAGGCAGCAAAAGGGGGAGCGCCCCGAGCAGGTGCGCCCGATGCTCCAGCCACAGGAAGAGCCCCGCAATGAAGAGAAAGACGCACAGGGTGAGGACAGCCGGGCTGCGCCACGCTCCTCGCTTCCGACCAGGGATTCCGCTCATCTCGACGCTCCAGAGGGTGTGTTTGACGGTCGATGGGACGGCCATGACGACATGCCGATCGTAGGAATGGCGCGCTGTCGGGCCAGTTACGCGTCGATTACAATCATGTAATGTTTCAGTCACCTTCGTGGCAGCTTTGCCTCGCTACAGTGAAGGGCAATCTCAGGAACCGCGTCCTGACGGGCCAGAGGCGCCGAACCGGCGCATGCGTGGACTTACGATGAAACTTCTGGTTGTCGAAGACGAGCACAAGACTGCGGACTACGTACGCCAAGGGCTTACCGAGGCCGGGTTCGTTGTCGACTTGGCGCGCGATGGGCCCGATGGCCTGCACTTGGCCACGACCGAGCACTACGACCTGATCGTGCTCGACGTCATGCTCCCGGGCATTGATGGGCGGAAGGTCCTGCAGTCCATTCGCGCCACCGGCAACCAGGTTCCGGTGCTTTTCCTGACCGCCCGCAGCAGTGTCGACGATCGCGTCCAAGGGCTGGAACTGGGGGCCGATGACTACCTGATCAAACCATTCGCGTTCTCGGAGCTGCTTGCACGCGTGCGGACCCTGTTGCGCAGGGGAGGCTCGCCCGCGCCTCACGACCGCATTCAGATCGCCGATCTGGAGCTGGACCTTGCGCGCCGGCGCGCCATCCGGGCCGGGCACCGTATCACCCTGACCAGCAAGGAATTCGCCTTGCTCGAACTACTGGCACGACGCCAAGGTGAAGTGCTGCCGCGTTCGCTGATCGCCTCGCAAGTCTGGGACATGAATTTCGACAGCGACACCAATGTCATCGACGTCGCAATCCGGCGGTTGCGCGCCAAGATAGACGACAGCTACGAGCCCAAGCTCATCCAGACCGTGCGCGGCATGGGGTACACGCTGGACATCCCGGATGCCTGACAGGCTCGCATTTCTTCGCCGCCCGGCGTCGCTCTCGTCGCGGGTGACCGGGCTGGTCGGCATCGCGATGATGGTGGTGTTCCTGATCTTCAACTGGATCAGCGTGCGATCGCTGGAGCGGCATTTCGCCGAGATGGACGAGGAGGAACTGGGCGTGATCTCCAGTTCGGTCATCCGGGCATTGGGAGAGGTGCGCGACGGAAGCGATGAACAGGCCCTGCGCCGTGCCGTTCGAGGGCATCACAGCGTTTACTACTTTGTCGCCGACGCCGCCGGAAAGACGCTCTATGCCCCGAAGGATGGCCCGGACATGGCGAGCTTCGCCCAGCGCGTGCCTCCCGTCCCTCTCAGGGGAAAGCACAGCATGACGATCTGGGAGGAGGACGGCAAATCCTATCGTGGTGGCGTTGTTGTTGCTGGCGGCGACGCCGACCTGGGCGAGGTCTACACGATTGCGGTGGCCATGGATATCGGCGGCCATCTCGACTTCATCAAGAGCTTCCAGCGCATCCAATGGTGGACCATTTGCGTGGTCATGTGCATCGCGATCCTGGCGGCCTGGTTCGCTGTCCGATGGGGGCACATTCCGATCCGCAGGGCCAATGAAAAGATTCGCGCCATCACCTCCTCGAAACTGTATCTGCGGTTGGATCCCAAGTCCGTCCCGATCGAGCTGGAGGAAACCATCGCCTCGTTCAACGACATGTTGGGGCGCATCGAAGACGGTTTCGAACAGTTGGCGAATTTCTCCGCCGACATCGCCCACGAGTTGCGCACGCCCGTCACCAACTTGATGACGCAAACGGAGGTGGTGCTCGGCCAGGCCCGATCGGCCGATGAGTATCGGGAGATTCTCTACTCCAACCTGGAAGAGTTCGGGCGGCTGAACCGCACGATCAACGACATGCTCTTCCTTGCGCAGACCGAGAACGATCCGGGAAACCTGAATCTGGAGAGCGTGAACTTGAAGGACGCCATCCAGGGGTTGTTCGAGTACTTCGAGGCCCTGGTCGAGGAACGGGGCGTGAAACTCGAGGTTCGCGGTCAGAGCGTTCCGGTTCGTGGCGACCGGGAGATGCTGCGTCGGGCCCTCAGCAACCTGATCTCCAATGCATCGTCGTAGGTCACCACCGCCTCCCTGGGCTCCCAGGTCACCTTGGCCTCGATGACGCCTTCGACCCTGGACAGCGCCATCTTGACCGTGATCGGACAGGTGGCGCAGGTCATGCTCGGTACCGACAGCGTGACGGTTTTGGTGGCGGCCGAGGCGGGAGCGCTCAGGGCAACGGCCAGAGCGAGCAGTGCGGCGAGCTTCTTCATGACGATCTCCGGTCAGTAGAACAGGGGCATGAGGTAGGGGAACACGAGCGCGATCAGCACCAGGGCGGTGACGATCCAGAAGATCACCTTGTAGGCCGTCCGCACCTGGGGCACGGCGCATGCGTCGTCCGGCGCGCAGGCGCGAGCCGGCCGGAAGATGCGACGCCACGCGAAGAACAGCGCCACGAGCGCCACGCCAATGAAGATCGGCCGGTACGGTTCCAGCGCGGTCAAGTTGCCGATCCAGGCGCCGGAGAAACCCAGCGTGATCAGCACCAGCGGACCGAGGCAGCAGGTCGAGGCGAGGATGGCGGCGAGGCCACCGGCGGCCAGTGCACCGCGGCCGTTGCTGGGGTCTGCCATGTGAGGGATCTCCTTCCGAGACGTTGCGTGATGCGCTAAGGTTACTTCCGTAGTCAAGTACGGAGTCAAGCGCGATGGTGAACGATCCGCAAACACTGACCATCGGGGCTTTCGCCAAGGCCGCTGGGGTCAACGTGGAGACCATCCGGTTCTATCAGCGCAAGGGGTTATTGCCAGAACCAGGTCGGCCCGTCGGCAGTATTCGCCGCTACGGATCGGCGGACGTGGCGCGGGTGCGTTTCGTGAAATCCGCCCAGCGGCTGGGGTTCAACCTGGACGAAGTCGGCCAACTCCTACAGCTTGAGGACGGCACTCACTGCAGCGAAGCCGCCGAGCTGGCTGCGCTCCAGCTCACCGACGTGCGCACCAAGATGGCGGACCTGACGCGAATCGAAGCGGTGCTGTCACGGTTGGTCAACGAGTGCCATGCGCAGCGAGGCACTGTGTCGTGCCCGCTGATCGATTCTCTGCACGGGAGCTAGGCGCGTGGCTTAACCCGGTTTTCCGTTCCACTGCGCCTCAAACCCCAGTTCGAGCCGGGGGCAAGGTGACCTGCCACTGATTGTTTCCTTGCACCGACATGCGCCAGACAAAGCCCACACTGAAGGCTAAAAGCGCGTAAGCCTTGCGATACCAGAAACCTACCGAACGAGAGCTGTCAGACAAGAAGGGCTAGTGCGGTCTTCCCACACTAAAATCCGGATACCCTAATTAATTAGGGTACTTTGCCATGCGTCAGCACACTGTATTGCTCATCTTGATTCTCCCCCTCGCCGTTTCGGCCCAGACCGTGCATAAATGCCGAAATGCGGATGGCACCAGCAGCTATCAACAGGAGCCGTGTGGGAACCACCAGAGTGAGCAGGCCGCGCCAAGAATCCAGCGCGGACCGACGTTGACGCCGCAGGAGCGAGCCAGGATCTTCGGGGAAGCGCAACCTGGAGTGGTGGCAGATGAGTCAGGCTCCCGAGTTGAGGGTAGCGAGCACTACGGCAATCCGGACGCCACCCCTTTCGATAGTGCGTATGAGCGCGGGCGCATCGTCGCCTTGCAGTGCACTGACGCACGGGGACGGGTGTATTTTGCCCGCGACCGATGTGGGCGAAGCACGATCCAGGATGGATACGAGGCGGATAGCAGGGTCTGGGACGCAATCGAACGTGGAACCGGCCGTACCTTGAAGGTCGGGCTCGGTTCCCCCATGAGCTTTGTTGACGAACGAGGAGTCAGATGGAACCCCGGAGATGTGGAGTGGCGGCAGCGCTCCGTAATGCGGGAGCGGCGAGTCACTGGTAACGATCACGGGATCGTAATCAATCAGAATCACGCCTGTGAAGGTGCCCGGCGAGTGGCGGCTCAGGTCCGCGCCGACTCGGGACGCTATCGAGAGCGCGAGCGAGCAGACCGCGCCGTCACTGACCTGTGCCAGCAGGGCCGGTCTCTCCAGGAATTACCAGCCGCACCGAGTCGAATTAGGCCGAGGTGAGGGCTTGTCCGAGTCTATCTCTATTGGCAGGCATGGCCCTGCGAACGAGTGCGAGGCCAAAGTTGATCAACCGGCGGCGCCGCCGCTGACCGAGGCGACGTAGGAGACCAGTGCATCCGTCTTGCCCTGCTCCACCAGCCGCATCGGAGTGAGGTGCCGGAGGTCGGCAATGGGCTGGTTCCGGAACCAGAACAGGGTCGCGTCGAGACTGCCGCTGAGCGACTGGGCGGCCGCCAGTACCCGCAGGATGTCTCCCATCGCGTCCTGCACGCGGGGCGTATCGGGGGCGTGCCTGATCGTGGCGCGGTGGACTCGCGCCACGGCGGCAAGCCTGTCGAGTGGAAGGTCAAGCGCCTCCGCCAAGCGCGCTGGCGAGAGCCCTGTGCCGTACTGCTCGTCCTTCAGGGACGCCACGAAGGCTCTCCATTCCTGGTCCACAGAGGGCATTTGTCTCTCCATGTCCTCTCGCCTTAAATCCAGCGATGGGGCGGGCCACGAGCTGGGCCGCATTGGCAGCAGGTATCGGAGTTATATCGACCTTAGCCAGTTTAGTCTCCGACGCTAAGGTGCCTAAACTCGACCTAACCTGCCCCGCCAGCAAGGCCAGGGCCGGGATGTGGGGCCTGCCCGCACCAGCTACCCGATTGATCCGCCGGCTCGAAAGCGGATGGTTTGCCGGGCGCACTGCGGGCTGCCCTCAGTCCAAAAGGTCCTTGGTTCGGCCGCGACGTGCGGGGCGCGTGGGTGCCCACAACCGCGGCGGCAGCGTGACCCGTTGGGGTACCCAGCTGCACTCTTTGGGGATGGGGTACATGACATTGGGGCCGTAGACGCGGTGCGAGTTGGGCACGGCTATCAGCCGGATGAACCGACGCCAGGCGCGGCCAAGTAGCTTGTTCATGCTGCCCTCCTGAAGACTTGGAGCGGTGGATGGTGCGCTGATATCAGGCTAGCAGGGGCTGGTTGGTCTGCAAGCGATGGGGCCGGGATCGGGATCAGTTGGACGCCATGCCGTCCGACCCGACAGCTAGGCTTTGGAACGAGGTGTTCCCCAGGGGCATCTACTGCGGGCTTTCAACCGCCTTCATCCCCCGTCATCCGTCCCGGATGTCGATACACGCAGGCCAGACCTGCGTTGCTCATCCAGGCAACGGCCCGGAGAGCGGACCGGGTCGGTGCCAAGAACTATGGCGGCGCTTGCCTGATGCTCACCCGCATCAAGGCGACTGTGCCCATGCCCCGCGTCGCTCGGCGCCGCAAGGTCACAGCTTGCGCCCTGGCCCGGCAATGCCTCCTCGCGGTCCAAGCCGCATATCTGTTGCCGCTGGGCCGGGCGGCAGAGCTGACTCCTCGTACCCCCCTCCCTACTTCCGCCAAGGAGAACACCGTGATCTCCGATTCCCTCCATGCAACCGAGTACTTCGCAATCCCACTCTCCAGCACCGTGGCGCCGCACGGCGAGGCCGTGCCACTGAGCGTCGACGACATCGCCGGCTTCCCGGGCGTGGTGCAGATCTATCGCGCCCTGCGCAAAGCGCATGGAGACCAGTTGGGCCCGCCTCTGCTCGTGGGCGGTGAGATCCGACTGGGACTCTGCCCGAGCGCCGACCTGGCTCCTCGCTCGGCGGAGGCGATCCACGCATCCTTCATCTGCACGGCCCAGGAACTTGAGCGCAATGCCAACCGGGAGCAACCACTGCCGCTCGGCAAGGTGCTGAGCGATGCCGCTGCGGCCAAGGTGCTGGATGCCGTGTCGACCGCCACCCGCAAGGCCGGTACCCAGTTGTTCCTCCGGACGGAGGATTCGGAATTCGTGGTTCCAACCCTCGCTCCCGAGCACTTCCTCGAAGCCAGGCAGGACGAACAGGTGCAGCGGACGGACACCTTCCAGGTGGTCGGCCTGCGCCGCGGTTGGCGCTGCGAGCCCCATGGCTTGTGGGTCGGCGAGAACGCCTTACCGGTGGTCCTTCCTGCCAACGATCCGCGATGGGCATGGGAGCAGATCCACGACGTCCTCGAGCAGCCCACGTTCCTTGTGGGAACGCTGGTGCGCGAAAGCAGGTCGTCGCCCTGGATGCCGGGGGAACCGTCCCGGCTGGAGCGGCAACCTCAGCTTGCCGTTGCGAGCTCCTGATCGCCATTTCTCGGCATTGTCTTAGGCAAAAGGGGACTCAGACATTGCGCTTAAGGATTCCTGCGCGCCAAAAAATGCTCACCTCATTGACGAACCCTGGGGGGCATTTGAATTGCACACCAGTTAACGTGCAGTCGACCGTCTGACATGTTTTGTCCCGGGGGGGTGTCCCGCGACCGCGGCACACATCTATACGGGAGGTCAACAGGATGTCGTTCAGTGACAGCATGAGTCTTGCGCGCAACGCAGAACAGCAAGGCAAGCCATCCGATGCATATATGGCGTACCGGTTCGCCCTGGCCAAAGCTGAGTCAGAGGGGGAGCAACTCATGGCCCTTCACGGGGCTTGCACACTTTCTGAGCAAGGGAAAGCGCCTGCGGGAGTGGCGACCTATGTTGGGGTCTTGACCATTGTGGTGGCAATCCTTGGGGCCCTTGCATTGCTTGCAACCGTTGGTACGTCCCCAACCCCCATGCGCTACAGCTCCAGCATTACCATCGATCCAATCATTCTTGGATGGGCACTCGGTATCGCACTTACGGGGATCACATGGGGAGTTCTGATGATCACACTCGATCGCATACTGAGCGCACATAAGCAAGCCAATCTTATTCTGGCGGCAATGCGTCTCGAGGGGCGAGGCGTCCGCTTGCCGTCAGCTAGCTAGCGAGCCCGTGGTCTGACACCAAATTCCCGTGCACATATGGCAACGTGGCGCGCAGTGCGCGCCACGTCTGCCACCCTCGCCGCACTTGAGGTAAGGCTACTCGGCCTCCTCTACGACAGTCGCTCACTCACGCTGTTTTTGCGAAATATCCACACGAGCGCAAGCACCCACCGCACACCTGCCGCATGACTGCGCGACGGTGGCTGGCTCTTGGGCCCGCGCAACACCTCCACCCCCCTGGCGCGCCCCAACTCAAGCTCGACTCCGGTGATATCGAGCAGCCACCGCGCATCGGCCTGCTCCTGGGCTGTGGGCAACGCGATGATCACGCTGTGCTCGAAAAACGTCCAGGTGTGACCCTGCGTAAACCACGAGTTCGCCAGCCTCACCAGCGGGTCGGGCGGCGCCTTGTCCAGCAGGGCGTAGAGTCTGTGGGTCCCCTTCAATGCCCGTGGAATCGACATCACGCAGCTGCGCTGACGCAGACCAGGAAGCGGCCAGGGGGTGACGCCCTTTTGCGGGACCAGATCGGCGGCGGCCTGCACGAGCCGGTCGACCTGGGCGTCGGTCAGTCCCGCGCGCAACTGGGCCTGATGGCGACCGTCACCCCGTGCCCGGGCCCGGGCATAGTCCGCAAGATGCCGGGGTACCAGCATCGATCCGCGTCGCAGGGGTGGCGGCGCGGTGATTCGACCCGCAGGTGGACTGGGCGCCTTCACCTTCAGCCGCGCAAGGACCACTCGAAGGCGGCCCTGCTTATCTGCGCCACCAGCGCGCTGCCAGGCCATGTCCAGGGGCGCCGGAGATAGCCCAGTCAGTTCGAGGATGGCGGCCCGGGACGCGCCCATGCCGTCGCGCACGTCACGCTCGCAGACAATTCGCGGATCGGACAGGTAGTGGGTCATCGGGGTCAGCATCGTGGCGTGACCGCTGGCCCGAAGTGCGGCGTAGACGGCGGCGGCGCTTGGGGGGCTGGCCGATCGCGCCGAATCTACCGTTCCAAGCACGGCCTCATGGTGGGCAGTGACCCGGTTCTTGCGCAGCCAGTAGGTGTGTGCGCGGCGGTCGCCGGTCGACCACTTGAGCAGCTCGTCGATCCGGCGGGTCAGATGGGCGCGACTGAACCGCCGGCGCTCGCCCGCTGCCCGGGCGAACACGGGGAGGCTCCATTCGTCCTTGCCCGCCAACCTCATCCGCTCCTGCGCCATCCACTGCACTGCACCCGCTCGGACTCGCTCCCACAGTGCACCCTCCAACCGGAAGAACCCGGAGGCTGCCTCGGACTTCGTGCGGCCGAACTCGCCGCCCGAGCGGACACGAACGAAATCCTGGCCAGGTGCCTGCAGGAAGAGGTCGCCGAGGGTCAGCCCGTAAGCCGACGAGGGGCGAATCCCGGACGCCTCGAGCAGGGCATAGATCAGCGTGCGCAGGGCCAGCAGACGCAGTGCTTCGGGCGCGGCATCGGGTAGCGCACGTTCGGCGTCCAGGTCGGACTGCAGCGCATCGAATACCTGGTCGACCTCGCGAGGGCTGATCATTCCCGGGTCGACCTGGGTGATCCGCCCGCCGACCAGGGCGGACAGCTCGGCGCGCGGAATCTCCGGCGCCTGATGAACCAGCCGCAGGTACTCGTGGAAGTTCATCAGGGCATCGAATGCCTGGCGCCGGGCCGTGACCGGCTTGCACAGCAAGGTCGCCAGGTAGCTCGCATGGAACTCCCCGGCGTCCCAAGCCAGCATCGATGCATCCCCTGCGACAGCCAGCAGGTCCGAGCCGAAGCGCATCACGTCGCTGCCCAGCGTGGCGTGGGCCAGTCGGCTCCTGACGCGCCCGCCGAAGCGCAGCCGGTGCCGTACGTATGCCACAAGCAGGCCCACGTTCGTATCGGGACCGACCTTTTCGGCCAGCAGCGCGAGATGGCGGGCCAGAGCGCTCCGCCATCCCCGGGTCCCGTCGCCAGGGCCCTTGCGCATCCGTGCGAAACGCTCCGGGTCCAGCGCCGCAGTGAGCACGGCGTAGCCTTGCGTGGCGGTCAGCGGTGCGGCCCCACGGGGCCGAGCTTCTTCTCCTGCCACTTCCGGCTCGTACCACACCTCGGGCAAGGGATCGGAAACATCCCGTGCGGCGGCGTTACAGACCGGCCAGTCGTCGTCCCGGGCCAGGCTGCGCTCGACCGGAACAGCCGCGAGCGGGGCATCGCCGTGCATGACCAGTCGCTCCGGCCCGGACAGCTCCAGGCGCCCGGCGGCCTGGAGTAGCGCAACCAGTTTCTCGACCCGCTCGGACGGCTGTTCGGGTAGATCGAACGGCAAAGACAGCGCACGGCCGGCCCATGCACCCATTGCCGGCTCGTCCGGTGCCCGGCCCGTGGGCGCGATCATGCCCCGCCGGGCCAGGGCGAGGGCCGGCAGGCCGCCGAACACCATCGGGCAGGCACGCCCCGCGACGACTGCCGGTACGCGAATCAGGTCCGGCCGTCCCGAGGGTGCCTGGGCACGGGCAGCGGCATCGACGGCAGCCAGTGCAGGGTCGAGCTGCCGGGTGGCCGAATTGGCCAGCACCAGCCACGCGGTAAGGGGCGCCTGGTCATGGGCTCGGTTCTCCGCACTGCGCTTGAGCAGCGCCTGCCGGAGGGCCTGCGCGTGGCGAACGGCCAGCCCCAGCCCCGGCAGAAGCGGCGATGGGTCGGCGGTGACGCTGAGGAACGGCCGGGTGGGCAACGGACCACTCACCACGCCGTGACGCCGCGCGGTGCGAATCAACCGGTACAACAGGATGCGCGTTGCGATCGCACCAGTGGCGTCGCCCGGGTTCGGGTCGCCCTGCCGGGCACGGTCACACAGCAAGGCGTGGTGATCGGCACTGACCGGCAGTGGCTCGGCCCGGGCCAGGCCGGGCACGAACCCGAGCTGCCGCGCCTCGAGGTCCAGGCGCAAGGTGGGGAAGTATTCGGCGAAGGCCTCGGCCAGGCGACTCATGACCTCAGGCATCAATTCCGACCATCGCGACCGCAGTTCCTCCCGCAACCGTCGAACATTCGCTTCATGCCGGGCCGCGGCCGCCCTGGACAGGGCAGCCCAGTCGGACAGCGGCCGATCAGGCACGCCGCGCCAGCTCCATGGGGCGGTGCGTTGGGACTGCGGATACCAGCCCTCGTCGACGAGGATGTCGTCGAGGGTGTCGGACAGGGCATCGCCAAAGGTCCGGGCACTCCAGTGCGAGAGGTCGGCCAGGGTGTGCGCGGGGGTGACCACCCAGCCCAGTTGCGCATGGCGCAGCTCGGGGCTCACACCGCGGGCCTGGAGGATCTGGTTGAGTCGGTGCCGGGCGTGGTTGGGAACGGCCTGCAGCGCAGGCGGCATGCCGGCACGCACCGTTGCAGCATCCAGGCGCGCGATCCGGCCGGCGGCCGTGACCACCGCAAACAGGGGTGCCCGCGCAGCCAGGATGTCGCTGGCCAGTACGGCGGCGGTGGCGCCCAGCTCACCCTCTGCAATGGCTGCCAGACGATCCAGGAAGTCGCGAAGGTCGGCCAGCCAGCGCCGACCGGTTGCCGCCACGCGCACTTCGCGCAGGGGGTCGGCGGCCTTGTCGGAGATCAGGACCAGCCCGCACTCGGGAACGACCTGGTCCAGGTCGAATGCCCCCAGCCAGTCGCCCGGCCGCGCGCCGGTCACGGCCAGCAGGGCTGCCGCCAGATGATCGCGATGGGCCAGCCACTGGTCCAGTCCGAGCGAGTCCGACAGGCTGTGTGCCAGCGACCTGCGCCGATGCCGCAGGCGTGCAGGCCAGTCCCGTGCCGCGGCGGGCGTGAGGATCAGTTGCGAGCCGAACATCCGGTCCGATACCGCCACAGGCACTGCTTCACCGAACCACTCCGACTGGAGCTGGGCCACCGCCCCGGCTACGGCCGACTCGGCGGTGGCGGTGTAGTAGGCAGGACCTGCGGACAGCGAGAAGGTATCGGCCAGGAGCACCTGCGCCACCTCGGGACCGAAGCGGCCCGCCAGGGTGCTGGCCAGGGCCAGACGGATCTGACTGGCCGCCAGGCCCAACGCCGGCGCCAGCGCGCGAGAGACGTCCCAAAGGCGGTAGCGCTGACGGAACGCACCAGTCAGTAGCGGCAGCACGCCGGTGCCCGGCCGTGGGCCTTGGCCCGCATGCAGCGCCTTGAGCAGGTCGTGGAGGCCAGGCGGCAACGGCCAGCTGAACTCGGCCACGCTGGGCACCAGCAGCTCGGCGAGCTCGGCGCCCGGAGCCACTGCGTTGGGCGGGCGGACGACCGCGCGATGCATCACCGGCCGATCAGGGTCGATCGCGGCGAGGCGGCCCTCTGCTGCCCCGCCCCACTCGATCAGGGCCAGGTCCGACTCTCTGATGCCCGTAGCAATGGCCAGCATCAGCGCGATGGCTGGTTCCGCCTCCGTTGGCGACGACCGCGACAGGGCTTCTTGGGCGTGGGATCGCGCCGTCGTCACCAGGGCCTGGACCAGTCCGGGGGGCGCCAAATGGTCTGGGGGCACGCTGAGGTCGCCCTGGCTGGTGCGCATGAGACCTCTTGCCCAGGCCTTGGCCGTGCCGACCCGCAGCGGCGATTCCCTGCCAGCCGGCTCGGGATCGGTGAGGACCAACGGGGTCAGCACCTGGTCTTCCGGCTCGAGCTGTTGCGCGGTGTCCAGGGGGACTTGGGCACCGTCGAGGTCGGGCACCAGCACCGAGAGCCGCAGGCTGATACGGAGGGCCTCCGGATCCTCGTGGATCCAGTGGAAAACGCGGTCGCGCACCCACCGCCGCCAGGCGTCCGAGAAACCGCGGTGCAGGCGCCCATGCCTGGGATCGGTCTCGGCATCGACCGCCTGGACCATCGCCGGCAGGGAGTACGCGTTCCTGAGGATCAGCCTCAGGGGAGAGCCGGCATCCTCGAGTGCCCCCCGGATGTTCTGGCACAACTTCGCGACCTGCCTGCGGGCCTCGTCGCTGCCGGCACCCAGTCCCGCGGCCACGGCAATCCCCAACAACCGCTCCAGACCCTGGAAGCTTCTGGATCCGTCGAAGACCAGCAAGGCCGAGGCAACCGGATGGCTGTCCCGGAAGTCCACGGGAAGATTGGTATGGCCCACCTTGCGGCTGCGCACCTCGTCGAGGGCCGGGCCGGCCGCCATCAGGAAGCTGCCTATGGGGGCCAGAACACGACGGTCCTCGGCGGAGCACTTCGACCAGAGATTGTCGAGCGCCTGCAGCACCTGCGTTTCGAGCGACCGCAGCAGCGGCCGCCCGTCCAGGCGAGACAGCGGCCCGGCTGGCGTGTCCGCTTCCGCAGCGTCTGCCGCACGAGCCATCGGGGCCAAGGTAGTGCTGGGGTCGCTTGGTGGCAAGGTCCGTGACAGCTGCCTAACGGCCTTCATGTGACCTCAAGGCACATGCGGTCCGATTCGGGGCATCCGAGCTACTCCTAGCCGGTCGATTGACGGCTCGAGTGGTTAAGTTGCCGCATGCTAATAACACAATGTTTATCAGGGGCTTGCCGTGACTAAAGAACCATCCAGCTCGCTTTGGATCTGACGGCATCGTTAATCTATGTCACTCAGGGTAGTTCAACGGATACGCCCTCATAATGGGTCGGTGGTTCGAGCCCACCCATAGCCACCACGACAAGCCCGCGATCCTGCGGGTTTTTTTGTGGGCGGCGACCGCGGTCACGCGGTCGCGGGGCGGACTGCAAGGATTCTCACGCCGACCAGTCTTCCCAGGCCAGGCCCTCGCACTGCGAGAAGGCCTTGTCGTTGCTCACCAGCACCGCGTCCAGCGACTGGGCGTGTGCCGCGATCAGCAGGTCCAGCGGGGCCAGGGTCCTGCCGCGCTCGCCCATGGCCGCGCGCAGCGGTCCGTAGCGGGCCGCGCAGTTGCGGTCCCAGGGCAGCACGTCGACACGGCGCAGGAACTCCTCCACCAGGGCCTGCAACTTGACCGCCTCCGGCCGCCTGGCCAGCCCGAACAGCAGTTCGCCCTCGGTAATGGCCGAAATGCCCAGGCTGGCCATCGGCACGGCGGTCATGCGCGCCAGCACCTTGGAATGGCCGCGCAGCGCGTGACTGACAGTGTTGGTGTCCAGCAGGTAGTGCCTCACGCGCCGATGTCCTGCAGCGGGTCGCGAAGCTGCGTCGCCTGGCGGCGCTCGTCGGCACCGAGGAAATCCGCCGGCACCTCGGCCGCCTTCAAGGCCTGCAGGAAGCCGTCCCAGTCAGCGGGGCGACGCGAAAGGATCACATCGCCGGTCTCCGGGTCCTGGCGGATGAACACCTCCCTGGTCTCGAAACGGAACGCGGCAGGCAGGCGCACGGCCTGGCTGCGACCATTGGTGAACAGCTTTGCGACCTGGCTCATGACAATGCGCCCGGGAAAATTGTGATAGATCAGAGCATAGGCCCGTTGCCGAGATATATCAAGGCATAGGCCCGCGCTGTGCGCCACGCCATCGTTTCTTCATCGAAGCACGAAGCACCTCCCGCCAGCCGTGGGCCCTCAAGCCTGCCCGACCACGATTACCCCTGACATCCACCGGCAACGAGCGGGTCACCGGGCGACCGGCACGGCTGCTCCGGCTCGATCCGCGGCAGTTCTTTCGACCGGTCGCATGGGCTTGCCGTCTGCCTGGCTCGGGGCGCGCATCCAGGTGCGCTGCCAGGGACGCCCGCATGATCCGGGCGTGAGCGCCCATCGCGCCGCCACCGGTAAGCTTGCCGGATGCCACTGCGCCGTCTTGCCGTGAACCGCTATGTCACGCCCCTGCGGGAAGGCGGCTCGATGCCGGCCGTGGTCGAGGCCGACGACCAGGGCCTGTACGTGCTCAAGTTCCGGGGCGCGGGCCAGGGCGCCAGGGCGCTGGTCGCCGAGGCCATCGCCGGCAGCCTGGCCAGGGCGCTGGGGCTGCCGGTGCCGGAGATCGTGCTGATGGACCTGGACCCGGAACTGGCCCGGACCGAGGCCGATCCGGAGATCCAGGACCTGATCCGCGCCAGTGCCGGCCTCAACCTGGGCATGGACTACCTGCCCGGCGCGATCAACTTCGATCCGGTCGCGGAGCAACCCGACGCCGAACTGGCCTCGCGCATCGTCTGGTTCGACGCCTACGTCAGCAACCTCGACCGCACGGCGCGCAATCCGAACATGCTGATCTGGCACCGCCGGCTGTTCCTGATCGACCACGGCGCGGCGCTGTACTTCCACCACGGCTGGGACGGCGACAGGGCACAGGCCGGCAAGCCGTTCGCCCTGGTCCGGGACCATGTGCTGCTGCGCTGGGCGGACCGCATCGCCGACATCGACGCGGACATGGCGCAGCGCCTGTGCGGCGGCGCGATCGCCGAGGCGGTGGCGCAGGTGCCCGACGAGTGGCTGCAGGGCCCCGACGATTTCGGCGATCCGCAGGCCCAGCGCACCGCCTACGTGGCCTACCTCACCCGTCGGCTGGACCAGCGCCAGGGATTCGTCGAGGAGGCGATCCGTGCGCGCGCATGAGACCTACGACTACGCGGTGATCCGCGTCGTGCCGCGCGTGGAGCGCGAGGAGTTCGTCAACGTCGGCGTCATCCTCTCCTGCGAAGCCGCACGGTTCCTGGAGGCGCGGATCGAGGTGGACGAGCCCCGCCTGCGCGCCCTCGACCCGGCCATCGACATGGCGCTGGTCCGCCGGCACCTGGACGCCATCCCGGCGATCTGCCGCGGCGGCGAAGCCGCGGCGCCGATCGGCCTGCTGCCACCGCGCGCCCGCTTCCACTGGCTGACCGCACAGCGCAGCGCGATCATCCAGACCTCGCCCGTGCACATGGGCCGCTGCGACGGCGACCTGGGCGCGACCCTCGAGCACCTAATGGACCGGATGGTGCGTCTGCCCGCGCGGGCCCGCTGAGCGGCCCGGACGGCGAACGGTCCGGACGGCCCCGGACGGCGTCCTGCAGGCGATCCGCCCGCCACCCCGGAAGCGATTCGCCCTGCCCGCAACCCATCGGGTCCCCGACCGAACGCCGGGGCGCGGAGCGGGACGGGCACTGCAGCGATGCCCCACCCGACATCTGACCCTGCACCGGCGATGTCGACGGTCCGGAAACCGGACCGCCCAGGCTCAGCCGGCCGATGCCGCCTGGGGCACCCGCACCCACCCCTCCATCAGCACGCGCGCGCTGCGGCTCATCACCGCCTTGCGCACGGTCCACTGGCCGTCGACCTGTTCCGCCTCGGCGCCGACGCGCAGGGTGCCGGAGGGGTGGCCGAACACGACGCTGGTGCGCGCCCCGCCGCCGGCGGCGCGGTTGACCAGGGTGCCGGGCACGGCGGCGGCGGTGGCGATGGCGACCGCGGCGGTGCCCATCATGGCGTGGTGCAGCTTGCCCATCGACAGCGCGCGCACCAGCAGGTCGACGTCGCCGGCGGCGACGGTCTTGCCGCTGGACGAAAGGTAGTCTTTGGGCGGCGAGACGAAGGCGATCTTGGGCGTGTGCTGGCGGGTGGCGGCTTCTTCGGGGGTCTTGATCAGGCCCATGCGCAGCGCGCCGGCGACGCGGATCTGCTCGAAGCGCGCCAGCGCCGCGGGGTCGCCGTTGATGTCCTCGCGCAGTTCGGTGCCCTGGTAGCCGATGTCCTCGGCGTTGACGAACACGGTGGGGATGCCGGCGGCGATCATCGTGGCCTTGAACGTGCCGACGCCGGGCACTTCGAGCTCGTCCACCAGGTTGCCGGTGGGGAACATCGAGCCGCCCCCATCACCCTCGGCACCGTCGTCGGACGGATCGAGGAATTCGAGCACGATCTCGGCTGCCGGGAAGGTCACGCCGTCCAGCTCGAAGTCGCCGGTCTCCTGCACCTGGCCGTCGGCGACCGGCACGTGGCAGACGATGGTCTTGCCGATGTTGGCCTGCCAGATGCGCACCGGGAAGCTGCCCTGGCGCGGCAGCCGCGCCGGGTCGATGAGGCCGGCGGCGATCGCGAACGGCCCGACCGCGGTGCTGAGGTTGCCGCAGTTGCCGCTCCAGTCGACGAAGGCGGTGTCGATGGCGACCTGGCCGTACAGGTAGTCGACGTCGTGGCCGGGCCGGGAGGACGGCGAGACGATCACGCACTTGCTGGTGCTGCTGGTCGCCCCGCCCATGCCGTCGGTGTGCTTGCCGTAGGGATCGGGCGAGCCGATCACGCGCATCAGCAACGCATCGCGCGCCGGGCCCGGTACGCGTGCGGCCTCGGGCAGGTCGGCCAGGCGGAAGAACACGCCCTTGGAGGTGCCGCCGCGCATGTAGGTGGCGGGGATGCGGAGCTGGGGGGGGTGGGGCATGTGTCTGGATCCCGTCAGTCGAGGACATCGAATCGATCGGCCACCCGTCGGCAGGCGGCGACGGTGTCGAGCACCAGCCGCTCGTCGAGATCCTGGTGGCCTTCGTATTCGGAGAGGTTGCGCCTGGCATGGGCATTGTCCAGTACCCGCCAGACCTCGGGACCCAGCCCGAGCGTGTGGGGCAGGACCTGGAAGACCACGTAACGGTGCCGCGCGCGATAGCCCAGCCGGCGCAGCGCCGCAAGGCACAGCGCGTGCGCGGCGTTATAAGCCAGGTCGAAACGGCTCTCCAGGGCCAGCGCCGGATTCACGGCGTCGGCAAGCCGGGCCTTGCCCGAGCGGACCAGACCGCGGACTTCGGCGTCGTCGGCCGGCTCGGCGGCCAGGGGCCGGTTGGGTCCCACCAGGCTGTCAAGCGGCGAGGACATGTTCGGTCCCCACCAGCCAGAGCCTTGGCTGCGCCATCACCCGGGTGATGAAGGCATTTCCCTGTTCGATCCGTCGGGCCAGCTCGTCGCGGGTGTAGATCGTCGGATGGACGTCGCGACCCAGGTCGTGGATCGCCGGGTCCAGCGCGCCCATCACCTCGGCATAGCCCAGGGAATCCGAGACCAGCATCAGGTCGATGTCGCTGCTGGCGGTATCCTCGCCCTTCGCGACCGACCCGTAGACGAAGGCGAAGGCCAGTTTGTCCGCGAGCGGCGCAAGCGCATCGCGCAAGGTTCCGGCAAGGCCGAAGGTCTTCCGGACGATGGCGACGAGTTCGTCGAAGATGGGGCTGTCGGGATTGGCCCGGAACAGCTTCTGGTTGCCCTGGCGTTCGACCAGCAGCAGGCCGCTGCCGGCAAGCCGGGCCAGCTCGCGCTGCACGGCGCCGCTGCCGGCACCGGTGGCCTGGATCAGTTCGCTGACACCGTAGCGGCGACCGGGCCGGCCGAACAGGCAGGCAAGAACGCGCTGCTGGGTCTGCGTGAACAGCGCGTCGGACAGGTTGGCCCGCGCGTAGGCGGCTGCCGCTTCGCTGACCCTGGAGACCTGAGGCGTGCCCATATCGGGCACCTTACTGCCCAGATTGGGCATTTTCAAGTCGCCCGCCCGCCCCCTTCACGCCGTCTGCGTCTGCTCCAGGAAATCCTGCGCGAAGCGCTGCAGCACGCCGCCGGCCTCGTAGATGGACACCTCCTCGTCGGAGTCCAGGCGGCAGGTCACCGGCACCTCGACGCGGCTGCCGTCGCGGCGGTTCACGACCAGGGTCAGGGTCGCGCCGGGCGCCGGCGTACCGGCCACGTCGTAGGTCTCGGTGCCGTCCAGGGCCAGGGTCAGGCGGTCGGTGCCGGGCTGGAACTCCAGCGGCAGCACGCCCATGCCGATCAGGTTGGTGCGGTGGATGCGCTCGAAGCCCTCGGCGACGATGGCCTCGACGCCGGCCAGGCGCACGCCCTTGGCGGCCCAGTCGCGCGAGCTGCCCTGGCCGTAGTCCTTGCCGGCGACGACGATCAGCGGCTGGCCTCGTTCCATGTAGGTCTCGATCGCCTCCCACATGCGCATGACCTCGCCGTCCGGTTCGACCCGCGCCAGCGAGCCCTGGCGCAGGCTGCCGTCGGCGTCGCGGACCATCTCGTTGAACAGCTTGGGATTGGCGAAGGTGGCGCGCTGCGCGGTCAGGTGGTCGCCGCGGTGGGTGGCGTAGGAATTGAAGTCCTCCTCGGGCAGGCCCATCTTCGCCAGGTACTCGCCGGCGGCGGAGTCCAGGACGATGGCGTTGGACGGCGACAGGTGGTCGGTGGTGATGTTGTCGCCCAGGATGGCCAGCGGCCGCATGCCGCTGAGCGTGCGCGGCTTCGCCAGCGCGCCCTCCCAGTACGGCGGGCGGCGGATGTAGGTGCTCTGCGGCCGCCAGTCGTACAGCGGCTCGACCTTGGGGCCGTGCTCGACGGCGACGTTGAACATCGGGCCGTAGACGCGGCGGAACTGCTCGGGTTTCACCGCCGACTTCACCAGGGCGTCGATCTCGGCGTCGGACGGCCACAGGTCCTTGAGCGTGACCGGCCGGCCGTCGGCGTCGATGCCGAGCGCGTCCTTCTCGATGTCGAAGCGGATGGTGCCGGCGATCGCATAGGCCACCACCAGCGGCGGCGAGGCCAGGAAGGCCTGCTTGGCCTGCGGGTGGATGCGACCGTCGAAGTTGCGGTTGCCGCTGAGCACCGCCACCGCGTACAGGTCGCGGTCGGCGATCTCCTGCTGGATCTTCGGATCCAGCGCGCCGCTCATGCCGTTGCAGGTGGTGCAGGCGAAGCCGACGATGCCGAAGCCGAGCTGCTCCAGGCAGGGCAGCAGGCCGGCCTCCTCCAGGTACAGCTGCACGGCGCGCGAGCCGGGCGCCAGCGAGGTCTTCACCCAGGGCTGGCGCGCCAGGCCGCGCTGCACCGCGTTGCGCGCCAGCAGGCCGGCGGCGATCACGTTGCGCGGGTTGGAGGTGTTGGTACAGGAGGTGATCGCGGCGATGATCACCGCGCCGTCCGGCATCAGGCCCTGCGCCTGCGGCGCGCGCGCCGCGGCCAGGTCGCCGGCGATGCCGCGCGCGGCCAGCTCGCTGGTGGCGACCCGGGCATGCGGGTTGGACGGTCCGGCCATGGTCCGCACCACGGACGACAGGTCGAAGCGCAGGGTGCGCTCGTAGCGGGCATGGGCCAGGTCGTCGGCCCACAGGCCGGCGGCCTTCGCGTAGGTCTCGACCAGGGCGACCTGGTCGTCGTCGCGGCCGGTCAGGCGCAGGTAGTCCAGGGTGTTGCCGTCGATGAAGAACATCGCGGCGGTGGCGCCGTACTCGGGCGCCATGTTGGCGATGGTGGCGCGGTCGCCGACGCCCAGCGCCGCGGCGCCTTCGCCCCGGAACTCCAGCCAGGCGCCGACCACGCGCTCGGCGCGCAGGAACTGGGTCAGCGACAGCACGATGTCGGTAGCGGTGATGCCCGGCGCCGGCCGGCCTTCCAGCTCGACCGCGACGATCTCCGGCAGGCGCAGCCAGGAGGCGCGGCCGAGCATGACGTTCTCGGCCTCCAGCCCGCCGACGCCGATCGCGATCACGCCCAGGGCGTCGACGTGCGGGGTGTGGCTGTCGGTGCCCACGCAGGTGTCCGGGAAGGCGACGCCGTCGTGCACGTAGACCACCGGCGACATCTTCTCCAGGTTGATCTGGTGCATGATCCCGTTGCCCGGGGGGATCACGTCGACGTTGCGGAAGGCGCGCTTGGTCCAGTCGATGAAGTGGAAGCGGTCCTCGTTGCGGCGGTCCTCGATGGCGCGGTTCTTCTCGAAGGCCTGCGGGTCGTAGCCGCCGCACTCCACGGCCAGCGAGTGGTCGACGATCAGCTGCACCGGCACCACCGGGTTGACCTGGGCCGGGTCGCCGCCCTGCGCGGCGATGGCGTCGCGCAGCCCGGCCAGGTCGACCAGGGCGGTCTGGCCGAGGATGTCGTGGCAGACCACGCGCGCCGGAAACCAGGGGAAGTCGGTGTCGCGGCGGCGTTCGACGATCTGCGCCAGGAACTCGTCCAGCCGCGCGGGATCGGCGCGACGGACCAGGTTCTCGGCGAGCACGCGCGACACGTAGGGCAGGCCCTCCCAGGCGCCCGGCGCCAGCGCCTCGACCGCCTCGCGGGCGTCGTACCAGTGCAGGGACGTGCCGGGCAGGGGCTTGCGGTGCTTGGCGTTCATGGCGTGCGGAGGCGGCGTCGGGCGGGCCGCCGATTATCCCGCATCGCCGTGGCGGGCGTGGCCGCGGGCGCCGAAGCGGCCGGATGCACGCTGCGATCGGGCGTTCCGTGCAGGGACGGCTCGCGTTTCCGGGCGGTCTTTCGCCCTGCCTGACGGCCCTCTCCCCCGGCCCTCCCCCGCAGGCGGGGGAGGGGAGAAGTGCGGTGCCGTCGCCATGGCGTGGCGTCCGGTTCGCCACCGCGTGACATCCGGTTCGCCATGGCATGGCGTCCGGTTCGCCGTCGCGTGGCGTCCGGTTCTGGTGCGCTGCTGCGGGACAGGCGGCTGCGGTGACCGGTCGGACCCAGGCAGGACGCCTGCCCTGCCCGCTCGCCGCGCGGGTCGCGCGGCGGTCAGGGTGCGCGGCCGTGGTGGCGGGCGATGGTGGCCTCGTCCAGGCGCAGGAAGCGGGCGGCGTTGTCGTAGAGGATGGCGCGCCGGGCCGTCTCGTCCAGATAGGGGGCGTTCTCGATCGCCTCGATGGCGTGCTCGATGGTGTCCGGCCAGACCATCTGGTCGGAGCCGAACATCACGCGGTCGCCGAAGCCGGCCTCGACGATGCGCTGCAGGTAGCGGTGGAAGTGCGCGCGCGGCAGCCCGTAGGCCAGGATCGCGATGTCCACGTACACCTGGGGGTGTCCGTGCAGCAGGGTCAGCATGTCGTCCAGCATCGGGAAGCCGGCGTGCATCACGTAGACGCGCAGGCGCGGGTGCCTGACCAGCACCTCCTCCAGGGCCAGGGCGCTGCTCATGCGGCCACGGTAGGCCGGGCTGTCCAGGTAGGCGACGCCGGGCGGACCGACGCCGATGTGGATGCCGACCGGGATGTCCAGCTCCTCGGCCAGGGCCCAGTAGGGCGCCAGCCGCGCGTCGTCGGGCGCCATGCCCGCGTACTGCACGGCGACCTCGCCCAGCACCGCCAGCTCGCCGTCGGCATGCAGGGCGCGCAGGGCGTCGAGGTCGGGCTCGTCGCCGCCCAGGCGGACCAGGGCGACGGCCGGGATAAGGCGGTCCGGCGCCGCCTCGCGCCAGGTGCGCACCAGCTCGGGCGAGCCGCTGACCACGGCGTGGATGTTGCGCCGCTCCAGCACCGCCAGGCTGCGCCGCATGAGCTCGTCGGCGTCGGCCGCGGAGTGCTCCTTGCGGGCACATTGGCCCAGCCAGGCACCGAACGAAGCGACATAGGGGCCGGCGGGATCGTGGGCGGGCATCCGCTCGGGGGTCACGCAGATCGGCATCGGGGCGGGCAGGAAGGTCGCCGGATCGAAGGCGTGCAGGTGGACGTCGAGGATCGGCGGCGGGGTTTCCGCCGCCAGGCCCATGGGCACCATGGCCAGGACGGCGGACAGCAGGACGGAACGGTTCATGACGCGGGGCTCCCTGGGGCGTCACGGGACCGGTGGATCCCGCGTACCATCGACTCCACGGGAAAACCCGGCCAGACGGGCCACCGGCCTGCCGGCGCGCACACGGTCGGACCGCCTTGGGCCGGTCCTGGCCCTGCGGCGGGCAGAGGCGGGACCCGGCGAGGCGCGCCGGGCGGCACGGATCCGGACCCGACACCCCAGCACCCCGACCCCGCACGGATCCCCACCGATGAAGCTGTTCCGCCGCATCCTGCGCATCGTGCTGTGGCTGCTGGCCGCCCTGGTGGCGGGCTCGCTGCTGTCGCTGTACGCCTATGGCCGATTCGCGGAACGGGCGCGCGGCGAGGAAGGCCATGCCCTGGCCCCGGTCGCCGGCCAGACCGCCATCGACCGCTGGGTCGAGCCGCTGCTGGCGGCGCACGGCCAGCGCAGCGGCCTGGCCCTGCAGATGGACAACGTCGACGCTTTTGCGGCGCGGGCGTTGAGCGCACGGGCCGCCGGACGCAGCCTGGACCTGATGTACTACCTGTGGCACGACGACCTGTCCGGCCGCCTGCTGCTGGCCGAGGTGCTGGCCGCCGCCGAACGCGGCGTCCGCGTGCGCATGCTGCTCGACGACATCAACGCCCACGGCAAGGACGCGGTGCTGCGCGTTCTCGACACCCATCCGCGGGTCGAGGTGCGGATGTTCAACCCCAGCCGCAACCGCGGCACCGGCATCCGCCGCGCGGTCGAGCTGCTGACCCGCGCGATCAGCCTGAACCGGCGGATGCACAACAAGGCCTGGATCGCCGACAACCGCATCGCCCTGGTCGGCGGCCGCAACGTCGGCGACGAATATTTCGATGCCGCCGCCGGCGTGAACTTCCTGGACGCGGACCTGGCCCTGGTCGGCCCGGTGGTGGCCGACACCTCGGCGATCTTCGACCGCTTCTGGAACAGCGAGATGGTGATCCCGATCGCGGCCCTGGCGAAACGCCCCGGCCGGGACCTCGACGACCTGCGCGCGCGGCTGGCGCATGCGGCCGCCAGCGACGGCGGCCGGGCCTTCCTGGACCACGTCGCCGCCCGCAACGGCGTCGACGACGCCCTGCAGGGCGCCGGCGGCGTGTGCTGGAGCGACCAGGTCGCGGTGGTCTCCGACCCCGCCGACAAGGCCACCGATAACGACCCGGCCGGCTGGCTGATCACGCCGGTGGTCGCCGCCATCGAGCGGGTGCAGCGCGACCTGCGCCTGATGTCGCCCTACTTCGTGCCCGGCGAGGAGGGCCTGGCCTGGCTGCTGCGGCTGCGCGAGCGCGGCGTCCGGATCGCGGTGGCGACCAACTCGCTGGCCGCCACCGACGTGGTCGCGGTGCACGGCGGCTACGCGCCGTACCGTCGCGCCCTGCTGCAGGCCGGCGTCGAGCTCTACGAGCTGATGGCCACCGGCCCGGTGGATGCCGGCGTGTTCGGCTCCAGCGGCGCCAGCCTGCACACCAAGGCGTTCACCGTCGACGACGCCCTGGGTTTCGTCGGTTCGCTCAACTTCGATCCGCGCTCGATCAACCTCAACACCGAGATGGGCGTGCTGTTCGCCTGCCCGGACCTGGTCGCCGCCCTGCAGGCGGCCTTCGACGGCAAGATCGACGCCGGGGCCAGCTACCGCCTGTGGCTCGATGGCGATTCCCTGCGCTGGGAGGACCGTCGCAGCCAGCCGCCGCGACAGTGGACGCGCGAGCCGGAAGCCTCGGCCTGGCGGCGCGGCCTGGCGCGCGTGGTGTCCTGGCTGCCGATCGAGTCCCAGCTCTGACCGGGCCGCCGGGCGGAAGCGACCGTCAGAACTTCACCATCGCCACGAAGGCGCCGAAGTCGTCGTTGGCCGGCTGGCCCTCGTACTCGCGGCTGCGCATCACGTGGGTGTAGCTCAGGCGCAGGCGCGGCCAGTCCAGCACGATGCCGGCCTGCAGGTCGCCGACGAAGGGCCGGCGGTCGACGCTGGGGCCGCTGCGGAACGTGTTGCCGTCCAGGAACAGGTTGCGCGCCACCGCGCGGCCCTCGATGCCGGCGAACAGGTACCAGCCGAAATCCTCGCCGGGCGAGAAATCGCCGCTGCCGGGCAGGCCGGGCTGCACCCGCGGCGGCCCGAAGTCGGCGGGCAGGCGATTGCCCCAGCGCACCGTGGCGCCGGCGTTGCCGTAGGTGAACACGTTGCCCAGGGCCGCGCCGACGTGCGGGGTGAGGTCGATCGTGGTCGGCCCCAGCTCGGCCGAGGCCAGCGAGCCCCAGCTGCGCAGCCAGGTCAGCACCAGGCCCGGCTCGTTGCGCAGCTGGCTGTCCCAGCCGCGCGGCGTGTCCGAGCCGATCAGCCGGTGCACGAAGCGCTGGCTCTGCTCGGCCATCGAGGCCGGTCCGACCACGCCACCGGTGATGCCGACCTGGTCCAGGCGCCGGCCGCTGACCTGGGCCATGGCCACGGTCAGGTACAGCCAGCCGGCATAGGGCCGCTCGCCGGCCGGCGGCTCGACCAGGGTGATGTCCGAGGGCGTGAACATGCTGTGGCCCAGCGCCCAGCCCCAGCGCGGGCTGCCCTGGTCCGGGAAGCCGGGCACCGCGCGCGCCAGGCGCATCGCCCAGGGCGGTGGCCGGCTGTCCGGGCCGGCCGCCCAGACCATGCGCAGGCCGTTGGTGTAGTGCTGGTCGGTGTCGGCGAACAGGTCGTTCTCGACGATGAAGCTGAAGGTGCCGGCGCGGGCCGGCGCGACGGCCAGCAGTCCGGCCAGCAGCAGGAGGGCAGGGGCGCGTGTCATGGGGTCTCGCAGGGTGCGGTCCGGGCGCCATTGTGGCGGCGGACGGGGTGGTCGGCGAGCACGCCGGCTTGTCCGGATCAGCCGGCGGTCAGCGCGGCAAGCGCGTCGCGGGCGGCGATCCACTCCTCGTCGGCCGGCTCGATCGCCACCCGTACGCGACTGCCCGGCGCCGATATCACCCGGGCGTTGCCGGCGTTGGCGGCGGCGTCGATGGCGATGCCCAGGAAGGACAGGCCGGCGCAGATGCGCGCGCGCAACGGCGCGCTGTGTTCGCCGATGCCGGCGGTGAACACCAGCAGGTCCAGGCCGCCCAGCACCGCCACCAGGGCGCCGGCCTCGCGCACCACGCGGCGCACGAACAGCGCCAGCGCCAGACGCGCGTCCTCGTCCTCGTCCTCGACGGCCAGCAGGTCGCGCGGATCGGCCGAGCGCCCGGACACGCCGAGCAGGCCGGAACGGTTGTAGAGCAGGTCGCCGACCTGGGCCAGGTCGAGCCCCTCGATCTGCATCAGGTAGAGCAGCGCACCGGGGTCGAGGCTGCCGCAGCGGGTGCCCATCATCAACCCGTCCAGGGCCGAGAAGCCCATGGTGGTGGCGACGCTGCGCAGCCCGTGCAGGGCGCACAGGCTGGCGCCGCTGCCCAGGTGCGCGACCAGCACCCGCTGCCGGGCCAGCTCGCCGTGGCGCTCCGGCAGCACGTGCGCCTGCCAGGCATAGGACAGGCCATGGAAACCATAGCGGCGCAGGCCGCGCGCCCACATCTCCCGCGGCAGCGGCAGCTGCTGCTCGACGCGCGCCAGGGTGTGGTGGAAGGCGGTGTCGAAGCAGGCCACCTGGGGCAGGCCGGGGCGCCCGTCCAGCCAGCGCTCGATCGCGTCCAGCGCGAACGGCTGGTGCAGCGGCGCCAGCGGCACCAGCCGGCGCAAGGTCGCCAGCACCGCCCGATCCACCGCCACCGGGACCCGGAAGCGATCGCCGCCGTGCACCACCCGGTGCGCCACCAGGCGCAGGCGGCGCGGGTCCAGTCGCGTGTCCAGGCCGGCCCGGATCGCGTCCATCGCGGCGTGGTGGGGGTGGCTGGCGGCCGGCGCCAGCGGCGTGGGCGCCTCGTCGTCGAAGACCAGCCGGCCCGACGGCGTGCCGATCCCGGTGGCGCGTCCGGACAGCGCCGGCCTCGCGGCGGGGCGGTCCCGGTCGATCCCGAACAGCGCGAACTTGATGCTGGACGAACCGCTGTTGAGCACCAGCACCTGGTCCGCCGCCGGACTCACGGCGGTGCGCTCCGGTAGTGGTGGGCCAGCATCACCGCGATCGCGCACGAGGCCAGTCGGGCATCCGGGCCGTCGGCACGGCTGGTCAGCACCACCGGCACCCGGGCGCCGAGCACGATGCCGGCGCTGTCGGCGCCGGCCAGGTACTCGAGCTGCTTGGCCAGCATGTTGCCGCTCTCGAGGTCGGGCACCACCAGGATGTCGGCCTGGCCGGCGACCTCGGAGGCGATGCCCTTGATCCGGGCCGCCGCCACCGACACCGCGTTGTCGAAGGCCAGCGGACCATCGAGCACGGCGCCGGCGATCTGGCCGCGATCGGCCATCTTGCACAGGGCGGCGGCGTCCAGGGTGGCCGGCATGGTGGCGCTGACGGTCTCCACCGCGGCCAGGATCGCCACCTTCGGCCGCGCCACGCCGACCACCTGGGCCAGTTCGATGGCGTTGCGGACGATGTCGGCCTTGTGCGCCAGGGTCGGCGCGATGTTGATCGCCGCGTCGGTGATGATGAACGGCCGCGGGTAGGCCGGCACCTGCATCAGGAAGCAGTGGCTGGCCCGGCGCTTGGTGCGCAGGCCGGCCTCGGCCGCCAGCACCGCGGCCATCAGCTCGTCGGTGTGCAGGCTGCCCTTGACCAGCGCCTCGACCTCGCCGCGGCCGGCCAGTTCGGCGGCGCGGGCGGCGGCGGCGTGGCTGTGCGGCACGTCCTCGACGGCGATGCCGGCCAGGTCGAGGCCCTGCTCGGCGGCGACCGCGGCGATCCGGGTCGCCGGACCGACCAGCACCGGCAGGGCCAGGCCCGCGTCCCGGGCCTGCAGCGCGGCGGCCAGGCTGAGCGCGTCGCAGGGATGGACGACGGCCATGCGCACCGGACCCAGTGGCCGGGCCAGCAGATGCAGGCGGTCGATGCTGCTGCCCGACGACAGCCTGACCTCGGGCAGGGTCGCACGGGGCCGTTCGATGCGGCGGTCCGGGGCGGCGACCTCGATCTCGCCCTCGAGCACGCAGGCGCCGTCCTGGTCGTGGACGCCGCAGGCCATGACCAGGGCGCCGGCACCGGCATCCCGGGCGGTGACCTCGATGTCCATGCGCAGGGTGTCGCCGATCCGCGGCGGCCGCTCGAAGCGGAGCCGCTGGCGGAGCAGGCGCGCGCCCGGCCCGGGCAGGCGGGTGCCGACCAGGGCGGCGAGCAGGCCGGCGGCGAACAGGCCCTGGGCCACCGCCGCATGCGCCGGGCAACCGTCGGGCGGGTCCGGGCAGGGCGCGCCGGCATCGCCGGCGAGCACGGCCAGCAGTTGCATGTCCTGGTGGGTGAGCGTGCGGGTCATGCTGGCGCGGTCGCCGACCGCGATCTCGTCGAAGGTGCGGTTGCGCACTAGGTCGGCGGTGCCGGGCGCGGGGGCCTGGGCGGCGTCGCTCATGCTGCGGTCCTCGTCGGTCGTGGGCGGGCCGCCAGGCGGCCCGGATACCGCCCGACTTTTAGCAGAACCGTCGGGCCCGGGCAGGCGCCGCCGGTACAATCGCGGCATGGACATCTTCAAGGTCTTCACCCTGGAAGCGGCGCACCGGCTGCCGAACGTGCCGCCCGGCCACAAGTGCGCGCGCCTGCACGGCCACTCCTTCCGGGTCGAGGTGCACGTCGGCGGACCGGTCGGTGCCGACACCGGCTGGGTGCTGGACTTCGCCGACATCAAGGCCGCCTTCGCGCCGCTGCACGAGCAGCTCGACCACCACTACCTCAACGACATCGAGGGCCTGGACAACCCCACCAGCGAGAACCTGGCGCGCTGGATCTGGGCGCGGCTGCGGCCCCGGCTGCCGGGGCTGACCCGGATCGTGGTGCACGAAACCTGCACCTCGGGCGCCATCTACCGCGGCGACTGAGCCGGGAATGATGCGGCGCCGCATAACGGTCGACCGTGGCAACCCGATGAAAAATAAACGATCGCTGTCTGCAGCTGGATTCCGGTGTCGCTGGATGTTGCACTGCACAAAACTCCCTGCTAAGGTGGCTGCCATCAGTCACCAACCGCCCCGGAGGGCATGACCATGATCGAGCAGATGAATGCGCAGTGGATGAGCCTCGGCAAGCGTTTCGCCGACACCGCGATCAGGGCCCACGGCCTGGCCGTCGAGGGCTTCGAGAAGACCCTGAACCTGAACCTGAAGGCCCTCGAGGACCGCGTCGAGGCGACCGTCGGCTTCATCAACGACGCCACCGCCGCCCGCGACTTCGAAGGCGTCAAGGCGCTGTTCCCGAAGGGCCTGAACCTGGCCAAGGAGTCCGCCGAGAAGTTCGTGGCCGTCGGCCAGGAGCTGGTCGCCGTGACCCTGCAGACCAACGAGTCGATCGGCGCGCTGTACGCCAACGACGTCCAGGCCGCCACCGAGACCTTCGAGTCGCAGGCCAAGGACGTGTCGGCCAAGGTCCGCAAGACCGCCCGCTGATCGCGTAGACGCACACAGACACTCTCCAAGACTGGCGCGGCGCCCGGGGACCTCCCTCCCGGGCCCGGCCCTTGCAAGCCGGCAGGTTCCCCTTGCCGGCTTTTTCTTTGCCCGGCCCGCCGCCGGCAGGTCGCGGCAGCGGCCCGGCAGGCGCCGCCCCGGCGCCCGTCATCGCCGCGCAACCTGCCGGCAACGTCCCGGTGATGCGGCCGGGCGACACTCGCCGGCGTCGCGACGGAACCGGCCATGGCTGCGCCCGATGTCCGCACGGTGTTCATCTCCGACCTGCACCTGGGCACGCCGGGCTGCCAGTCGGGCTTCCTGCTCGACTTCCTGGCCAAGGTCCGCTGCCGGCACCTGTACCTGGTCGGCGACATCATCGACCTGGAGGCGCTGCAGCAACGCCCGTACTGGCCGCCCGCGCATTCGGAGGTGCTCGCCAGGCTGGTGGAGCTGGCCCGCGGCCCGACCCGGGTGACCTGGATACCGGGCAACCACGACAGCCCGCTGCGCGGCCTGGCCGGCAGTGCCATCGCCGGCATCGAGGTGCGCCTGGACGCCCTGCATCGCACCGCCGACGGCCGCCTGCTGCGCGTCGCGCACGGCGACGAGTTCGATCCGGCCGGCATCGGGCGGACCTGGTTGCTGCGCCTGGGCGACCGCGCCTACCAGTCGCTGGCCTGGGTCGCGCGCACGCTCAACCGCATGCGCCGTCGCCTCGGACGGCCCTGGCTGCCGCTGTCGGTGATGGCGAAGTCGCGGATCGGCCAGGCCCTGGCCTACATCGCCCGCTACGAGTCGCTGGTCCTGGAACGGGCCCGGCGCGACGGCCTGGACGGCCATGTCTGCGGGCACATCCACTACGGCGCCGCGCGCAGCGAGCGCGGCCTGCTCTACCTCAACGACGGCGACTGGGTCGAACACTGCACGGCGCTGGTCGAGCACCACGACGGCACCCTGGAGCTGCTGCACTGTGGCGATCGCAGGACCAGCCTGGCGAGGATCCCGCCGCGCACCCGGACGGCCGCGGACGGGCGCCCGGGCTGGGCGGTGGCCGGGGGCGCCGGGGCCGCCTGAATCCGCTGCCGGCAGCGGCCACGGACAGTGCGCCGCGCGGCGGACCGCCCGTGCCCCGGCGCGCACCGGGCCGGCACGCGCCGGCCCGGGCGTGGCGTCCCCGTCAGCGCGCCAGTTCCATGTCCTGGACGATCTCCAGGCCGCGCTCGGTGAACAGGAAGCGGGCCTGGGTGCGGGCGACGCCGGCGCTCATCTGGTCCATCGCCTCGACGAAGGTCGCCATCACCTGCTGCATCTCCTGCTGGACGCGCCGGCCCGGCTCGTCGCCGGCCTCGTCGTCGCGACCGGCCAGCAGATCGCTGGCGCCCTGCAGCGCACGCACCTGCTTCATCAGGCGGGCGTAGAACGGCCCGCGGTAGCCGAACGACAGCACCGGCGCCGGCTCGCTGGCGCTGGCGCCCAAGAAGCGCGGCAGCAGGCTGCCGCCGGCCTCGCCGAAGCCCAGCCCGAGCGCGCTGTCGGACAGCGCCACCCAGGTCGGCGGCGCCATCGCCGCGGCCTCGCCCAGGTCGGTCAGGTCCAGCCGCTGCGGCGGCGCACCGGGCGTCAGTTGCAGGCGCGAGGCGGCCGGCAGGAAGCCGCCGGCCATGCCGACCAGGGAGGCCGGATTCGGCGACGCGACGATCAGCGCGCCTTCGACGCGGGTCGGCATCGCCAGGCCCTCCCAGTCGAGTTCGGTGACCAGGACCCGGATGCCGGTCATCAGGCCGCCGGCCATGTACAGGCCGGCGACCTGGCCGCCGAGCTGGCCGGAGCTTTCGTTCAGCGAGGCCAGCTTGTCGCAGGTCCAGGGCGAGGCGGCCACCGCGGCGGCCTGCTTCTGCAGGAATTCGCCGAGCTTGTCCAGGCGCAGGCCGTAGCCGAACTCGGCCTGGACGCCCTCCTCCAGGCCGCCCAGCCCCGGCACCGGGGCGGCGACCGGCTGCAGGCCGGCGGCGAGGTCCGGGCGCAGGTGCACCACCATCCGCGACTCCATGCCGCGGGCATCCATGCGGCCGTAGCCGGCGACCATGCGCGGCATGATCGCGGCCAGCTGCCCGAATTCGCGCTGGCAGGCGGCGCTGATCGGATCGCCGTCGGCGGCGGCCTTGCGGGTCAGCCAGGTCTCGCCGCCCTCGCGGCCGACCAGCGATTCGGCCAGCCGCACGACGTCGAACAGGAAGGTCCCGTGCGGGCCGAACCGGTGGCTGCGGTTGACCTGCTCGAGCTCGCCGGTCTCGGCCAGGCTGCGCGCCGGGCGCTGCGTGCCCAGCATGTCGGCCAGGGCGGCGATCTCGGCGCCGGGATCGATGGTCAGCACCAGTTGGTCGTCGACGATCGCCATGACCACGGCGAACGGCTTGTCCTCGTCCGGCTGCATGCGCCAGTACTCCAGCTCGCCCAGACGGGCGACCGGCAAGGCCTCGCCGACCGCGGCCTCGACCTGGGCGATGAAGCCGCGCAGCGCCGCCGGATCCGCCAGCTCGATGCGCAGCACCGGCAGGGCGCCGACGCCGTAGAAGGCGACCAGGCTGCGCCGGCTGAAGCCGATCCGCTCCCAGCCCTCGAGGCTGAGCTTGTCCTCGAAGAGGTCCATGACCGCGAGGGTGCGGCGCGCCGCCTCGTCGTCGGCGTTGGCGACCTCCTTGCGGGCCTTGGCCAGGGTTTCCGCGAAGGCCGCGCGCACCGGCTCGAACAGCGCCCACCAGGCCTCGGTGACGTCGTCGGGCGTCGGCTCGAGGTTGGCGAACACGTAGGGCGTGTCGTGCGGCACGTAGGCGAGCGGCGTGTTGCGCACCTCCCGGCTGCTGCAGGCGGCCAGGGTGGCCGCCGCGGCGAGGACGGCGAGACAACGGCGACGGGTGGCGTTCATGGTGTGCTCCGGGACGTGGAATGCGGGGCGACGGCGGGCCGCGCGGCCCGCCTGGCGCCGGTCAGGGCCTGATGACCTCGATCGTCACCCGGCCCCAGGCGAAGCCGCCGCGGCCGTCGGTGATCTCGTAGTCGATGTAGTCGGTGCCGAAGGTGCCCGGGCGATGGTCGTACCTGACCGTGCCATTGGCGTTGATCGTCACCAGCGCCCAGTTGTTGCTGTAGCTCACCTGGGTGACGGTCAGCGGGTCGCCGTCCGGGTCGCTGTCGTTGGCCAGGACGTCGATGTCGACCCGGCCGCCCTTGAGCACGTCGACGAAATCCGGGCGCGCCAGCGGCGGCCGGTTGCCGGCCGGGTTCACCAGCACCGTGACCTGGCCGACCGCGCTGCCGCCACGGCCATCCTCGACGGTGTAGCTGAAGGTGTCGGTTCCGGTGAAGCCCGGCAACGACGTGTAGGTGATCCGGCCGTCGCCGCCCAGCACGGCGGTGCCGTTGCCCGGCTGGCCGACCGCGGCGACCGCCAGCGGGTCGCCGTCGGGGTCGCTGTCGTTGGCCAGCACGTCGATCTGCACCGGCTCGCCGGTGCGGGTGACGGCGCTGTCCGGGTTGGCGACCGGCGGCAGGTTCGCCGGCGGCTGCACGGTGACCGTGACCGTGGCGGTGGCGGTGAGTCCGTCCGGGTCGGCGATGGTGTAGCCGAAGGCGTCGCTGCCGGTGAAGCCGGCCGCCGGCGTGTAGGTGATGACGCCGCCAGCGCCGACCACCACGCTGCCGTTGCCCGGTTGCGTCGCCGACAGCACGGTGAGGGCGTCGCCATCGGGATCGGAATCGTTGGCGAGCACGGCGATCGCCACGGCGGTGTCGCGCGCCGTGGTGGCGACGTCGTCGACCGCCACCGGCGGCCGGTTGATGAACTCGCGCGGACCCTCGATGCGGTCCACCGACTCCTGCTCGACCAGGTAGGTGTCCACGGCGCGCTTGTGCGCCGGCGGGTTGCGCAGCGCCCGCTCGATCCAGGCGGCCGGCTGCGGCACCGGCTCGCGGCGCCATTCGGTGACCGTCCGGGTGACCGGCGGCTCCGGCGGCAGGACGGTCTCCTCGACGGTGACGAAGGACAGCTCGACGCGCCGGTTGCGCGCCCGGTTGGCGGCCGAGTCGTTGGCATGGCGGGGCGCTTCCTCGCCGCGACCGGAGACCACCAGGTCCGCCGCGGGCACGCCCTGGGCGACCAGCCAGTCGCGCACGGCCGCGGCACGGCGCTCGGACAGGCCCTGGTTGTAGGCGGCGGGGCCGAGGTCGCAGGTGTGGCCGACGATCGCCACCTCGCCGACCCGGCGCTCGCGCAGGGCCGCGACCAGGCCGGCCAGTTCGGCCTGGGCGGCCGGGGCCACCGTCGCGCTGTCGAACGCGAACAGGGCCTCGCCGGACAGCTCGACCTCGTTGCGCAGCACTCGCGGGGCGTCGCCGCCCGGGGCCGGCTCGACCACCTCGCGCTGGTGCTCGACCTCGCGGAACGCCTCGACCGGGCGGAACGCGCCGCCGAACTCGTAGCGCCACAGCAGCGCGCCGCGGGTGTCGCCGCGGTCCCGGCCGGGCGCGATGCGGTCCTCGAACGGACCGGACTTGCGCAGGTGCTCGAGCGACAGCGCCAGGCTGTGGCCGGTACCGCGGAACTGCTTCTCGACGCCGAGCGAGCCGGTCACCTGGCTGGCGTTGTCGCCGTCCAGCAGGTCGCTGCCGCGCTCGTAGTCCAGGCCGGCGCGCAGGCGCAGGGCCGGACCGTCCAGGAAGCGCCCGAAGCGCACGCCCAGGCCGTGCCGGTAGGGGCGCTCGAACTGGTCGGTGGTGGTCAGCGTGGTGATCTCCTGGCGGTACGGCCGGCCGTTCTCGGAGCCGGTGATGGTCTCGCGCTCGACCAGGGTGGTGCTGGCGATCAGCCGTTCGTCGCTGAGCGCATGGCTGTAGTAGACGTCGACGCTGGTGTCGCGCTTCTCGAAGCCCAGGCCGACGGTCGCCTTGCGGTCGTCGAAGGCGTTGCGGTCGAGGGCGCCGAATGCCTTGGCGACCAGCACGCCGTCCGGGGCGTCGATGGTGTCCTGCACGGTGCGCCCGCCCCACAGCCAGTTGTAGCCGAACTTGACGCCACCGGCCCCGCCATGGCCGAGCCAGCCCTCGGCGAGGAAGGCGCGGGTGCCGTCGTAGCCGAAGATGCCGAGTCCTTCGCCGGTGACGTCGCCGTCCTGGTCGATGCCCAGGCCGATCCGGGCGTTGCCGCCGACGTAGGTGAGCGGCACCACCCCGCCGGACGGCTCGGCGGCGGGATCGGTGGCGATCTGCTGGCCGGCGGCGGCGCCGGCGAACGATGCGGCGATCGCCGCGCACAGGACCTTGCGGTTCATCGGTGGCTCCCCCTGGGCCTCCCCGGCCCGTTGCAGACCGCGCATTATGCCGCATTCGCTACCGGCGCCGCGAGGACGGGCGCCGCCGCCCCGTGGCCCGGCTCAGAAGCGCAGGTGGCGGACCGACCGGCCCTCGTCCCGGATCTCCTTCAGGGCGTCGATGCCCAGCCGGACGTGCGTCTCGACGAAATCGGTGGTCACCCGCAGGTCGCTGGCCTCGGTCTTGACGCCCTCGGGCACCATCGGCTGGTCGGACACCAGCAGCAGCGCGCCGGTCGGGATCTTGTTGGCGAAGCCGGCGGTGAACAGGGTGGCGGTCTCCATGTCGATCGCCATGCAGCGGGTCCGGCGCAGGTAGTCCTTGAACGCGTCGTCGTGCTCCCAGACCCGGCGGTTGGTGGTGTAGACCGTGCCGGTCCAGTAGTCGTGGCCGCTGTCGCGGATCGTCGACGACACCGCGCGCTGCAGGGTGAACGCCGGCAGGGCCGGGACCTCGGGCGGCATGTAGTCGTTGCTGGTGCCCTCGCCCCGGATCGCGGCGATCGGCAGGATCAGGTCGCCCAGGCTGTTCTTCTTCTTCAGGCCGCCGCACTTGCCGAGGAACAGCACGGCATGGGGCGCCAGCGCCGACAGCAGGTCCATCACGGTGGCGGCGTTGGCGCTGCCCATGCCGAAGTTGACGATCGACAGCCCGTCTGCGTGGGCGTTCGGCATCGGCCGGTCGCGGCCCTGGACCTCGACCTGGTGGCGGGCGGCGAACCACTCGACGTAGTTGCCGAAGTTGGTCAGCAGGATGTGCTTGCCGAAGCCGTCGAGCGGCGTGCCCGTGTAGCGGGGCAGCCAGTTGCTGACGATCTCGCCCTTGGTGCGCATGCGCGGCTCCTTTTCGCCGGCATTGTAACCGCGCGCGGTCCGACCGCCGCGACGCGGGGCGCCGCTCAGAAGCCGTTGCGCAGGAAGCCGCCGTCGACCGCGATGCACTCGCCGGTCACGTAGCTGGCGGCCGGCAGGCACAGGAAGGCGACCGCGCCGGCGACCTCCTCGGGCTCGCCGATCCGGCGCAGCGGCGTGCGTTCGATCACCTCGTCGTACCAGGCCGGGTCGGCCAGCGGACCGGCGGTGCGGTCGGTGCGGATGTACCAGGGCGCCACCGCGTTGACCCGGATGCCGTCGACCGCCCACTCGCAGGCGAGGTTGCGGGTCATCTGCACCAGGCCGGCCTTGGCCATGCCGTAGGGGGCGCCGGTGCGCACGTGGGTCAGCCCGGACACCGAGCTTATGTTGACGATGCTGGCGCTGCCGTGCTCGCGCAGCAGCGGGTGGCACAGCCGGCACAGCTCGAACGCCGACAGCAGGTTGACCTCGAGCAGCCAGCGCAGCTCGTCGGCCTCGTAGGCGGTGGCCGGACGGCTGCGGTTGTCGCCGACGTTGTTGACCAGGATGTCGGGCACCGCGCCCAGGTCGCGCAGCCAGTCCAGGACGTCGAGGCTCTGCTCGGGGTCGGACAGGTCGGCGGCGAAGGCGCGCGGCCGGGCGCCGGCCGATTCCTCGGCCAGTTCGTCGCAGGCCGCCTCGAGGCGGTCGGGGTCGCGCGCCACCAGCAGCAGGCCGGCGCCCAGGCCGGCCAGTTCGCGCGCGCAGGCCAGGCCGATGCCGCGGCTGGCCCCGGTGACCAGGGCCAGGCGCCCGTCCAGGCGCCAGCGCGCCGCGGCGCTCATCGCGGCGGGTGCCGGCTCAGTCGGCGCCGCACAGGCAGTGCGCCTGGACCGACCAGGGCAGCTGCCCGCGCTGGGCGAGCAGGGCCTGGGCACGGGCGAGGTCGCCGCGCACGCCCTCCGGCAGCCAGGCGCCGGGCAGGTACACCCCGGCGCCGCGCGCGGCATGCGCCAGCGCGCTGCCGCCCAGGTTCTGGACGAAGCGCTCGAAGGTGCCGAGCTCGCGCTCGACGTAGCGGAACGGCGAGTCGGCGGCCAGGCCGGCCAGCTCGCGGGCGTGCGCGATCGCCTCGCCGAGGCCGCCTAGCTGGTCGACCAGGCCACGTTCGTGGGCCTGCGCGCCGCTCCACACCCGGCCCCGGGCGACCTCGTCGACCGCGGCTTCGGACTGGCCGCGCGCGACCGAGACCTTGCCGATGAACTCGCGGTAGAAGTTGTCGACGCTGGACTGGATGATGCGGCCGGTGCGCGGGTCGAACGGCCGGGTCGGGTCGAACAGCCCGGCCATCGCGGTGGTGGCGGTGCCGTCGGTGTTGAGGCCGAGCCGGTCCATGGTCTCGGGGGCGTTGAACCACAGCCCGAACACGCCGATCGAACCGGTGATCGTGCTCGGGTCGGCGAAGATGCGGTCGGCGTCCATGCTGATCCAGTAGCCGCCGGAGGCCGCCAGGTCGCCCATCGAGACGACCACCGGCTTGCCCGCCGCGCGGGTCAGCTCGACCTCGCGGCGGATCAGTTCCGAGGGGAATACGCCGCCACCGGGCGAGTCGACGCGCAGCACCACGGCGCGGACCTGGTCGTCCTCGCGGGCGGCGCGGATCAGGGCCGAGGTCGAGACACCCCCGACCATGCCGCCCGGGGTCTCGCCATCGACGATCTCGCCCTCGGCGACGACGATCGCCACCGGCGCGCCGGCAGCGCCGGCGTCGCCGCGTTCGCGGTCGAGCAGTTCCAGGTAGTGCTCCATGGAGACCTGGCGGAAGCTGTGGCCGTCGCGGTCGGCGACGCCGCGCTCGATCAGCAGCGCCCGGACCTGGTCCGCGGTCTTCAGGTCGTCGACCAGGCCGGCATCCAGGGTGACCCGCGCGAAGTCGCCGGCGGCGGCCTCCAGGCGCTCGGGGAAGCCGTCGACGCTGGCCTGCAGCGCCGCCGGCGCCAGCCCGCGCGCCTGCCCGACCTCGACCAGCCAGCGCTGCCACAGGTCGTTCATCCAGTACAGGTCGGCCTCGCGGGCCTCCGGCGAGGCCTCGTTGCGGATGTAGGGCTCGCCGGCGCTCTTGTACTCGCCGACCCGGAACAGCCGGACCTCGATGCCGAGCTTCTCGAAGGCGCGCGCGAAGTAGGTCCGGTAGCGACCCAGGCCCTCGACCAGGGCGACCCCGAACGGATGCAGGTAGACCTCGCCGGCGCGCGCCGCCAGGTAGTAGGCGCCCTGGCCGTAGGCGTCGCCGTAGGCGATCACCTCCTTGCCGGACGCCCGCAGGCGGTCGATGGCGGCGCCGACCTCGCGCAGGCTGGCGAGGCCGCCGCCCGCGAAGCGGTCCAGGCGCAGCAGGACGCGCTCGATGCGGTCGTCGGACCCGGCGGCGTCGAGCACCCGCAGCAGGTCGCGCAGGCGCACCTCGGGCAGGTCCTGGCCGGTCATCTTCGCCAGGGCGCGGTCGAGCGCGCTGGCGCTGTACTCCTCGACCAGCAGGCCGACCGGCGCCACCACCAGCACGCTGCGCGGCTCCACCTTGAGTGGCGCCTTCAGCGCTGCCGCCAGCAGCACGCCGACCAGCAGCAGGAACAGCACGGTCAGGATGAAGCGGCGGGTGAAGTCCAGGGTGCGCCAGGTGCCGACGAGGAATCGACGCACCGGGCCCGGGCGGGATGCGGTCATGCAGGGGGATCCGGAAGAGACTCAGACGCGGTCAGGATAGGTGCCGCGCCCGCCCCTGCCAAGCGCCGGAGGTCATGCCGCTCAGACGCTGGCATCGACCGGCAGGCGCTGCCAGGAGGCGCCGCGGGCCAGGGCGACGAAGCGCCACAGCAGCAGCACCGCGGCGACGCTGAGGCCGGCGATCAGGCCCAGCCACAGGCCGGGAGCGCCCATCCCGCCCGGGAACGCCAGCCACCAGCCGGTGGTCATGCCGACGCCCCAGTAGGCGAAGGCGCACAGCAGGGCCGGGATGCGGGTGTCCTTGAGGCCGCGCAGGGCGCCGTTGCTGGCCGCCTGGATGCCGTCGGAGAACTGGAACACCGCCGCGAACAGCAGCAGGTGCGCGGCGATCGCGACGACCGCGGCGTCGCGGGTGTAGACCGAGGCGATCTGCACCGCCGCCAGCGCCAGCACGGTGGCCGACACCGCCTGGGTGGCCAGCACCAGGCCGATGCCGACGAAGCCGGCATGGCGGACGCCGCTGACGTCCTCGCGCCCGACCGCCTGGCCGACCCGCACGGTGATCGCCATGGCCAGGCCCAGGGGAATCATGAAGGCCACCGAGGCGACGTTGATGGCGACCTGGTGCGCGGCCACGACCTCGGCGCCGAGCGAGCCGATCAGCAGGGCGGCGGCGATGAACAGGCCGCCCTCCATGACGATCGCGAAGCCCATCGGGATGCCGATCGCCAGCAGGCCGGCGATCGGCCGCCAGCGCGGCGGTTCCAGGTGGGCGAACAGGCACAGCTCGCGGTAGTTGCGGTGCCAGGCCAGGTAGACGAACAGCGCCAGCGCCTGCAGCCACAGGGTGATCGCGTAGGCGATGCCGAGGCCGCGCGCGCCCATCGGCGGCAGGCCGAAGCGGCCGTACATCAGCACCCAGCCCAGCGGCGCCAGCACCACCACGCCGAGCAGGCTGAACCACAGGGTCGGCCGGGTCAGGCCCAGGCCCTCGCTCATGCCGCGCGACACGAAGAACAGGCACTGCGCCGGCGCGCCCCAGGACAGCGCGGCCAGGAAGGCCAGCGCCTCCGGAACGATCTGCGGGTCGATGCGGGCGCGCTCCAGCAGCGCCGGCGCGGCGGACAGGCCGAGCTGCAGCAGCACCCCGGTGACCAGGGCCAGCCACAGCGCCTGGCGGTAGAGCGGCGCCACCTCGTGCTTGCGGCCGGCGCCGACCAGCTGCGCCACCGAGGGCGGGACCGCCAGCATCAGGCCGATGGCGACCAGGATCACGATGTTCCAGATCGCGGTGCCGATCGCCACCGCGCCCAGGGTCCTGGCGCCCAGGTGGCCGGCCAGGACGGTGTCGACGACGTTCATGCCGACCGCGCACAGCTGCCCGGCGACCAGCGGCAGCGCCAGCACCAGAGTCGCCCGCAGTTCGCGGCCGATGCGTTGTCTCTCGATCATGGCGGGTGGCGGTTGTCGTGCGCGCCGGCCGGGCGGCCGGCCGTGGTCGGCGCCGGCCGCCGGCGCGGCGGCCGGGCAACGCGGGCGGGTGCATGGTAGCGCCTGGCCGGGGCCGGGCGGCCGGGGCCCGGGGCTGCCCGGCACCGGGGACGTCCTGCGCGGGCGCGCCGTGCGCCGGCGAGGGTCGGGCTAGACTCCGGGTCGTGGGAGGACCGGCGATGAGCAACCAGGACCAGCACGCGAGCGCCGCAGGCCAGGCCTGCAGCAACTGCCGGACCCCCCTGCTGGGCCCGCACTGCTACCACTGCGGGCAGCCGGTCAAGGGCCTGGTGCGGCCGCTGTCGGGCTGGCTGGCCGACCTGCTCGACACCGCGCTGAACTGGGACGGCCGGCTGCCGCGGACCCTGCTTCCCCTGCTGTTCCGGCCGGGCTTCCTGACCCGCGAGTACCTTGCCGGGCGGCGGGTGCGCTACGTCACTCCGGTGCGCCTGTTCCTGGTGCTGGCGATCGCGCTGTTCCTGGCGGTCGGGCTGTACGGCAACCTCGACGTCGGCGGGTCCGGCACGTCGTCGGGCCGGGCCCTGGCGCCCGCCAGCGGCGACCGCGAGCGGGTCGAGGCGCTGGTCGCCTGGCTGCCCGAGCCGGCGCGTGAACAGGTGCTGGCCGAGGCCATGGATCCGCCGCCGGCACCGGCCGACGTGTCGGCGATCCAGATCGGCGACTGGCGCGATGGCGACCCGGTGCGCATCTCGTGGTTGCCGGAGGCGCTGAACGCCCAGTTGCAGGCGGCCCTGCAGCGCATCGCCGACAATGCCCGGCGCATCAACGAGGATCCCGGCCCGTTCCTGCGCGAACTGCTGTCGGCGGCACCGACCACCCTGTTCTTCATGCTGCCGCTGTTCGCCCTGGTGCTGAAGCTGGTCTACCTGTTCAAGCGCCGCCTGTACACCGAACACCTGCTGGTGGCCCTGCACAGCCACAGCTTCATCGCCCTGTCCCTGCTGCTGGCCATGGCCCTGTCGGCCCTTGCCGGCCTGTGGCCGGCGTTGCCGGTGCTGCCCGGCCTGCTCGACGGGCTGGCGATCGCCCTGCTGGTCTGGATCCCGGTCAACCTGCTGATCACGCAGAAGCGCGTGTACGGCCAGGGCTGGCCGTTGACGCTGGTCAAGTACGTGTTCGTCGGCATCGTCTACCAGATCCTGCTGGTCGTCGGCCTGCTGCTGACCGTGCTGCTCAGCCTGCTGCTGTGGTGACCGCGGTGATCGAGTACGAGGTCGAACTGGAGGTCGACGAGGACGTGGCTGCGGCGTTCCGGGACTGGCTGGCCGGCCACGTCCGGGACATGCTGGCGCTGCCCGGCTTCGTGTCCGCGGCCTGCCGCCGGGTGCTCGACCCGCCACCGGCACCCGGTCGCATCGTCCTGTGCGTGCGCTACGCGCTGGTCGACCGGGACGCGCTGGCGGACTACCTGGCCGGCCCGGCGGCCGGCATGCGTGCGCAGGGGCAGGCCCGCTTCGGCGGCCGTTTCCGCGCCCGCCGGCGGGTGCTGGAGCCGGTGTGAACGGGCGCGCCGGCGGCGCACCGGGGGCTTGACATCGCCGTCACACAAGCACTTGCGGCATCGGTTGTGCACAGCGGCAAGGCCGGCGCCGGTGTTGCGCCGGCAACTCCCCGGAGACCCGCCAGGTTGCCCTGGACTCATCGCAAGCTGATGAATTTAAAGAATATTTCAGGATGGTTAAAGTTTTTTCAGGGGGCGCGACAGGCCGTGAATTGCTGGGCTTGCGGGCGCTTGTACCGCGGCCATCCACATGCTTGTCCACAGGCTGTGTGGATAAGCCCAAAACCGTATGCGCAGCGGAAACTTAGGGGCGGTTCTTGGGATCACCGTCACGAAGTCCGGGTAACACCAGCGACGACTGCCGCCACGGCGGGCAGCAGCCGCCCGTGCTGAGCGTCGCGCTGCCCCTGCCGTTGCCCCAGGCCTTCGACTACCGCTGGCCGGAGGCGCTGGGCGCGCCCCCGTCGCCCGGCTGCCGGGTGCGGGTGCCGTTCGGCCGCGGCCAGGCGGTCGGCGTGGTGGTGACGGTCGGCACCGGCGAGGGCGGACGGGCGCTGAAGCCGGTGACCGCCCTCATCGATGCCGAGCCGCTGTTCGACGACGAGCTCTGGCGCAGCCTGCGCTGGGCCGCGTCCTACTACCACCATCCCCTGGGCGAAGTGCTGTCGGCGGCCCTGCCGGCCGTGCTGCGGACCGGGGCGCCGGTGCCGGACCTGGATCGGCCCGGCCTGGAAATCACCGCGGACGGGGTCGCCGCCCTGGCCGCCGGCGGCCTGCGCCCCGGCCCGGGGCGGGCGCTCCTGGAGCGGCTGCAGTCCGGGCCGCTGCCGCTGGAGCGCCTGCGTGAGGAGCTGGGGGAATCGGCGCGGGGCGCCGGCAACCGCCTGCTGCGACGCGGCTGGTTGCGTGCCTGCCGGGTTCCGCTGGCGCACGACCCGGCGCCCCGGGTCGAGGCCCCGGTCGCCTCGCCCGAACAGGCCCGCGTGCTGGCGGCACTGGCCGCCGCCGACCCTCGCCGGGCCCACCTGCTGGAAGGCGTCACCGGCAGCGGCAAGACCGAGATCTATCTGGCCCTGGCCGCGCAGGCGCTGGCGCGCGGACGGCAGGTCCTGGTCCTGGTCCCGGAGATCGGCCTGACGCCGCTGGCCCTGCGCCGCTACCGCGAACGCCTGCCGGCGCCGGTGCTCGCCCTGCATTCGGGTCTGTCCGACCGCGAACGCGCGCATGCCTGGGCGCTGGCCCGCGGCGGCCTGCCCTGCGTGGTGCTGGGGACGCGCTCGGCGGTGTTCACGCCGTTGCCGCGCGCCGGCCTGATCGTCGTCGACGAGGAGCACGACGCCTCCTACAAGCAGGGCGACGGTTTCCGCTACCACGCCCGCGATCTCGCCCTGGTGCGCGGCCGTGCCCTGGGCGTGCCGGTGCTGCTGGGCTCGGCGACGCCTGCCCTGGAGACGCTCGCCCTGGCCGCCAGCCGGCGCCTCGGCCACCTGCGCCTGGCGGCCCGCGCCGGCGGCGCGCGGCCGCCCTCGGTGGAGCTGGTCGACCTGCGCGCGGGCCACCATCCCGACGGCTTGTCGAACCGTGCCCTGGCGGCGATCGGCGAGGCCCTCGAGCGCGGCGAGCAGGCGCTGGTGTTCCGCAACCGCCGCGGCTGGTCGCCGGTGCTGGCCTGCGCGACCTGCGGCTGGAAGGCGGACTGTCCGGGCTGCGACCGGCCGATGACCTGGCACCGCGGCCCGGGCCTGCTGGTCTGCCACCATTGCGGGCGCCGGCAGCGGCCGCCCGGCGCGTGTCCGTCCTGCGGCGGCGGCGCCCTCGACCCCCGCGGCATCGGCACCGAGCGCCTCGCCGCGGCGCTGGCGGCGCGCTGGCCGGATCGCCAGGTGCTGCGCATCGACCGCGACAGCAGTGCCGGCGCCGGCCGCCTGGACGGGCTGCTGCAGGCGGTCGAGCGCGGCGGCCCGGCGATCCTGGTGGGCACCCAGCTGCTGGCCAAGGGCCACGACTGGCCGATGCTCACCCAGGTGGTCGTGGTCGATGCCGACGGCGGCCTGTACAGCGCCGATTTCCGGGCGCCGGAACGGCTCGCGCAGTTGCTCACCCAGGTCGCCGGGCGCGCCGGGCGGGGTGCCCGGCCGGGCCGGGTGCTGGTGCAGACCCGGCTGCCCGAGCATCCGTTCTGGCGAACCTGGCTGGCCGGCGGCTACGCCGCGGTGGCGCAGGCGCAGCTCGAGGAGCGTCGCCGCTGCGCGCTGCCGCCGTTCCGGTTCCAGGCCCTGCTCGCCGCCGAGGCGACCGCCACCGCGCCGCTGACCGCCTTCTTCGCCGCGGTCCGGGCGCTGCCGGTGGCGGACGCCGATGGCGTCGAGCGCATCGGCCCGCTGCCGGCGCCGATGCCGCGACGCGCCGGCCACCATCGCCTGCAGCTGGTGCTCGAGGCCGACCGGCGGGCGCCGCTGCATGCCCTGCTCGCGGCCTGGATGGCGCGCATCCCGACGCTGCCCGCGGCCCGCAAGGTGCGCTGGTCGCTCGACGTCGATCCGCAGGACGCGGGCTGAGGCACTGGCGGGCCGGACGGCACACGCGCTGCGGCGGGGCGGGCAGCGCACTGCGCGCTGCTCTCGACCGACGGCGCCATGCCGCCCTGCCCCTTGGCCGGCCTGCGGGATGGGCGGCGCGGTTCGCCTTCGGGAAATCCGGTCGGCGTCGGGCACGGACAGACGCCAGACCGCGCCCGCTCGTCCCCGGCCGGACACCTGCCGGCGATGCCGAGCGGTGCGTCCGCACCCTGCTTCGCGAACGACCGGTAGCCACTGAATGCGGCGCAGCGGCGCGTCGCCATGGGTGCCGCGCAGGCCGATCAGGCAGGGATGGGGTCAGCGCATCTGCCGGCCCTCCACCCCGCCGGCAGGTGCGGGGAGAAAGGCGGTGCCGTCGCCTCGGCGGCGCGTCCCTGGGACGGGGGCGCGGTCACATGCCGCATCGGTGGAGCAGGCGCCCGGCAAGGGACGGTGACCGGGAGACGAAGCGCGACGGGCCTGGCGGCGGGCGCGGAGAGCGAATCACCTCCCGGGTCCCGGGTCCCGAATCCCGGTTCCTGCAAGATCAGGCCTCGAACAGGGCCCGCATCTTCTTCATGGCCGCCGCCTCGATCTGGCGCACGCGCTCGGCGGAAACGCCGTACTCGTCGGCGAGGTCCTGCAGCGTCGCCTTGGGCTCCTGCAGCCAGCGCCGCACGACGATGTCCTTGCTGCGGGCGTCCAGGCGCGCCAGGCCGTCGTGCAGGGCATCGAGGTCGCGGTCGTCCTGGTCGGCCTCGATCACCACCTGCTCGGGGCTGCGGCCCTGGTCCACCAGGTAGGCGACCGGCGCCGGCGGACCGTCGTCGTCGTCGCCGTCGGCCGGCGCGTCGAAGCCGATGTCGCGGCCGTTGAGGCGCGACTCCATCTCGACGACGTCGGCGGGCGCGACGTTGAGCTCGCGCGCGACGGTGGCGACCTCGTCGGCGCTGAGCCAGCCCAGGCGCTTCTTGGAACGGCGCAGGTTGAAGAACAGCTTGCGCTGCGCCTTGGTGGTGGCGACCTTGACGATGCGCCAGTTCCTGAGGATGAACTCGTGGATCTCGGCCTTGATCCAGTGCACGGCGAAGGAGACCAGGCGCACGCCGACCTCGGGGTCGAAGCGCTTGACCGCCTTCATCAGGCCGATGTTGCCTTCCTGGATCAGGTCGCCCATCGGCAGCCCGTAGCCGAGGTAGCCGCGGGCGACGTGGACCACGAAGCGCAGGTGCGAGAGCACCAGCTCGCGGGCCGCCTCGAGATCCTGGTCCTCGCGGAAGCGCACGGCCAGGGCCTGTTCGGCCTCGGGAGTCAGCATCGGAACCTGGTTGACGGCGTGGATGTAGCCGTCCAGGCTGCCGACCGCGCTCGGGATGGGCAGGTTGCGGGTGACCAGGGCGGGGTTCAATGCGGTGTCCTTCATGGCCGGGAGCTTAGCACTCGCCGCCTTGGAGTGCTAAGGCCCGGAAGAGTTCCGTTCAGCCGCCGTCGTCGGCCGTCAAGGCTTTTCTTTCAATGGCTTGCACGCGCGCCGCTGATCGCCCGGCGCACCGCCGGCGACCGGCCGGGGCCATCCGGCGCCCAGCCGAACCGGGACGGCCCGGGGCGCCCGGCTCAGGCCTCGCGGGCCAGGTCGGCCCACTTGCTGACGGGCTCGGGCTGGTGCGCGGCCAGGGCGTCGAGCAGGCGGTCGATGTCGGTGCCGACCATCAGCAGGCGCCGGTGCACCGGCCGCACGAAGCCGCGGGCCGCCGCCAGGTCGGCCCAGGCCACCAGCGGTGCGTAGTAGCCGTCGACGTCGAGCAGGCCGCAGGGCTTGCCGTGCAGCCCGAGCTGGGCCCAGGTCAGGATCTCGAACAGCTCGTCGAGGGTGCCGAAGCCGCCGGGCAGGGCGATGAAGGCGTCGGCGAGCTCGGCCATGCGCGCCTTGCGGGCGTGCATGGATTCGACCACCTCGAGCCGGGTCAGCCCCAGGTGGGCGACCTCGGCGTCGACCAGGCGCTGCGGGATGACCCCGATCGCCTCGCCGCCGGCGGCCAGGACCGCGTCGGCGACCACGCCCATCAGGCCGACCCGGCCGCCGCCGTAGACCAGGCGCAGGCCGCGGGCGGCCAGCAGGCGGCCGACATCGCGGGCGAGTTCGACGTAGCCGGGGCGGTCGCCGGCACTGGATCCGCAGTAGATGCAGACGCTTTGCATCACGGGATTGTAGGGAAGGATGCCGGCGGCCGGCAGCGCCCCGTCCGGCAGGCCGTCCGACGACCCCCTGCCGGCAGCCGCCAGGGCCGGCCACCGGGCGCGGCGATCGCGCGCGCCGCCCGGACGGCCGCGTCCCGGCGGACGGTCAGGTCGCCAGCGTGGCGGGTGGCGGACCGCCAGGGAGGCCGGACAGCAGGGCGTCCCGGCACAGCTTGCCGGTCTCGTTGCGGGGCAGGCTGGCCAGCCGGTGCAGGCGTCGGGGCACGAACACCGGATCCAGGCTGGCGCGCAACTCGGCGAGCACCTCGGCGTCGCTGAGCCCGGCGGCGACCAGGGCCACCTCGATCCGGTGCACGCCGGCGCCGTCCGCGTGCGGCGACTGGAAGACCGCGGCGTCCTCGACGCCGGGGATCGCCAGCAGCCGGCGGGTGATGTCGCCCAGCGACGCCCGCTTGCCGGCGATCTCGACCATGTCCTGGCAGCGGCCGACGACCTGGAAGCGGCCGTCGTCGGCGAAGCACAGGTGGTCCTGCAGCAGCACCGGTTCCGGCAGCCACCCGGCCTCGACCCGGGTGCCCTCCTCGCAAGGCCGCAGGCGCAGGCCGGGATAGGGCTGCCAGAGCGGATCGACGGTGGGCCGGCGATGGCCGATCACGCAGGTCTCGGTGGAGCCGAACACCTCGACCAGGGGCGCCGAGAAGACCTGCTCGGCGCGGCGCGCCAGTTCCGGGTCGAGCGGCGCGGTCGCCGAGACCAGGGCGGCCACCGGGGGATAGGCGACGCCGGCGCCGACCAGGGCCCGCAGGTGCACGGGGGTGGTGACCAGCAGGCGCGTCCCGGGCAGGACGGCCAGGGCCTGGGCCAGGTCCTGGGGGAACAGCGGCCGCTCCACCGCCACGGCCAGGTCGCCCAGCACCGGCAGCAGGACGCAGGTCTCCATGCCGTACATGTGCTGGGAGGGCACCGTGGCCAGCAGGGTGAAGCGCGGCCCGGCGGCGGTGTCCAGGGAACGCAGCAGGGCATCGTTGCGCCGGGTGGTCCCGGCGAAGGCGCCCCAGGTCTTCGGGTTGGGCCGCGGCCGGCCGGTGGAGCCGGAGGTGAAGCCGACCGCCACGACGCGATCGACGGGAATGCCGGGCAGGCAGGCCGGATCCTCGCTGGCCGTGCCGGCGCGCGCGCAGGCCTGGGCGACCAGGGCGTCGTCGATCACGCTGGCGGGCGCCCAGTCGGCCGCGATCTCCGCCACCGCCCGGTCGGTGCGGGCGGGCGGCAGCAGGGTGGTGCGGCCGGCGAGCAGGGCGGCGCAGAAGGCGACCAGGAAATGCCCGCGGTCCTCGCAGAGATTGACCAGGTACGGCGTCGCCGGCAGGCAATCGGCCAGGGCCCGGGCCTGCGCCAGGAAGCGGCCGGCCGACAGCGGCTGGCCGTTCCGGTACAGGACCGGCCGGGCGGCATCGCCCGCCAGTGCCGGCGGGCCCAGGTCCCCGTCGGCGCCCTGCGCCGCGCAGCCGGCGCCGATCGCCTGCACCGCGCTCACCACGAATCCCCTGTCGCCACGCGCCGGATCCTCAGCCGGCGTCCGTTGCGGTCGCGCCGGGCGCGGCCTTCTTCGCCGCGGCCTTCTTTCCCGCCCGGGCGGCGGGCGACTTCCCGGCCCCGGCCGGCGTCTTGCCGACCGCCTTCTTGACGGCCTTCTTCGCGGCCTTCTTGGCGACCTTCTTGGCGGCCTTCGCCGGGGCCTTCTTCGCGGCCTTCCCGACGGCCTTCTTCGCGGCCTTCCGGGGCGCCCCGGCGGCCGTCGTGCCGGCGCCCCTGGCCGCGGCCTTGCGACCGGCGGGCGCCTTGCGCGCGGCGCCGCGCTTCTTGACCGGCTTGCCCTTCTCGGCGAGCAGCGCGCGCGCCTGTTCCAGGGTGAAGGACTCCGGTTCGGCGTTCTTCGGCAGGCTGGCCAGCACGCTGCCGTCGGTGGCGAAGGGCCCGAAGCGACCGCGCAGGATCTGCACCGCGCCGTCCTCGAAGCTGGCGATCACCCGGTTGGCGATCGCCTCCTCCTTCAGCTTCAGCAACTCGAGACCGCGCGCCAGGTCGATCTCGTGCGGGTCGTCCTCCTTGCGCAGGGAGGCGTAGGTGGTGCCGCGCTTGACGAAGGGGCCGAAGCGTCCGATCCCGACCGTGATCTCGTTGCCCTCCGGGTCGTTGCCCAGGCTGCGCGGCAGCCGGAACAGCGCCAGCGCCTGCTCGAGGTCGATGGTGTGGATGCTCTGGCCGCTGCGCAGGGAGGCGAACTTCGGCGGTTCCTCCTCGTCGCGCTGGCCGATCTGGGCGAACGGCCCGTAGCGGCCCAGGCGGACGCTGACCTGGCGGCCGCTGGCGGGGTCGCTGCCCAGCACGCGGGCACCGGTGGCCTCGGCGCGGTCGACGGTTTCGGCCTTCTCGGCGACGCGCGCCTTGAACGGCTGCCAGAAGCGCTCCAGCAGCGGCACCCAGTCCTCCTCGCCGCGCGAGATGGCGTCCAGTTCGTCCTCCAGGCGCGCGGTGAACTCGTAGTCCACGTAGGTATCGAAGTGGCCGGCCAGGAACTTCGCCACCGCGCGGCCGACGTCGGTCGGCCGGAAGCGCCGGCTGTCCAGGTAGACGTACTCGCGCGACAGCAGGGTCTGGATGATCGAGGCATAGGTCGAGGGCCGGCCGATGCCGTACTCCTCCAGGGCCTTGACCAGGGACGCCTCGGAGAAGCGCGGCGGCGGCTCGGTGAAGTGCTGGTCGGCGACGATCGCGTGGCAGGGCACCAGCTCGCCCTCGCGCAGCGCCGGCAGGCGCCGGCCCTCGTCCTCGTCGTCCTGGCTGCGGCTGTCCTTGCCCTCCTCGTAGACGGTCAGGAAGCCGGGGTCGGCGATCGTGGTGCCGGTGGCGCGGAAGCCGCTGTCGGGACCGCAGGCGAGCTCGACGGCGACGGTGTCCAGCAGGGCCGGCTTCATCTGGCAGGCGACCGTGCGCTTCCAGATCAGCTCGTACAGGCGGAACTGCTCGTCGCTGAGGAAGGCGCGCACGCTCTCGGGGCGGCGCGCCGCCGAGGTCGGCCGGATCGCCTCGTGCGCTTCCTGGGCGTTCTTGGACTTGGTGCGGTAGACCTGCGCCGCCGGCGGCAGCAGGTCGGCGCCGTACTGGCGCGCGATGACCTCGCGCAGCTCGCCCAGGGCGTCGCCGGACAGGCTGGTCGAGTCGGTACGCATGTAGGTGATCAGGCCCTGCACGCCCTCGGCGCCGATCGCGATGCCTTCGTACAGCTGCTGGGCCAGGCGCATGGTCCGGCTGGTCGCGTAGCCGAGCTTGCGGGCCGCCTCCTGCTGCAGGGTCGAGGTGATGAAGGGCGGCGCCGGGCGGCGCTGGCGCTGCTTGCGGTTGACCTCGGTGACGCGCAGCATGCCGACGCCGTCGGCCGGCCGGCCCTGCGCCGCCGCCGCGGCCTCCAGCCGCGACCGCGCCGCTTCCGCGCCGGCGCCCTCGACCAGGTCGAACTGCTCGAACTTGCGGCCGTCCAGGCGCACCAGCCGCGCCTGGAAGGCGACCCCGGCCTGGCTGAGGTTGGCGGCCACGGTCCAGTACTCGCGGGCGACGAAGGCCTCGATCTCCTCCTCGCGCTCGACGATCATGCGCAGCGCCGGCGACTGCACGCGGCCGGCCGACAGGCGCGGACCGACCTTGCGCCAGAGCAGGGGCGACAGGGTGAAGCCGACCAGGTGGTCGAGCGCGCGGCGCGCCTGCTGGGCGTTGACCAGGTCCATCGACACCTGGCGCGGATGCGCGACCGCTTCCAGGATCGCCTTCGGGGTGATCTCCGAGAACACCACCCGGTGGATGTCGCGGCCCTCGAGCAGGCCGCGCTCGCGCAGCACCTCCAGGATGTGCCAGGAGATCGACTCGCCCTCGCGGTCGAGGTCGGTCGCCAGGTACAGGGCCTTCGCCTTGCCGGCCGCCTTGGCGATCGCGTCGACCCGCTTGCGGCTGTCCTCGTCGACCTCGTAGCGCATCGCGAAGCCGTGCTCGGGATCGACCGCGCCCTCCTTGGCGAGCAGGTCGCGGATGTGGCCGTACGAGGCCAGGACCTCGAAATCCTTGCCCAGGTACTTGTTGATGGTCTTCGCCTTGGCGGGCGACTCGACGATGAGCAGGTTCTTGGCCATTCGCTTCTCCGGGCGTGCCGCGCCGCCGAACAGACGCCGGCCCCTCGCGTGCGTACGTGCGCGCACGCGCATACGGCCTAGTGTTCGCCCACGCCGGCTGCCGCTGTCAAGCGCCGGCGCCCGCCGGACCGGCGCCGGGGGCCGGCCCCGGTGGCGCCCGCCGGCCGGCCGGCGCGGGCAAAAAAGAAGGCGACCACTGGGGTCGCCCGTCAAGATCGTGGAGATCGCTATGCAGGGCGCCATCGTCACCTGGCGCGAGCGCACTTTAACTTGAATCCGCTTTCTTAGGCAATACCTGCTGACATTGCGCTATATCTTTGATTTAAATAGGTAAGTCAGGGCGCCGTCCCGGCGCGGTCGAACAATCCAACGATCGTCGACTGGATAGCCGCGCACGCGGCACGCGGATCGGCCGCCTCCCGGATCGGCCGGCCGACCACGATGTGGTCGGCGCCGTTCAGGAACGCCTGGCGGACATCGACGGTGCGTTTCTGGTCGTCGTCGTTGAGCACCGGGCGGATCCCCGGGCAGACCACCAGCAGGCGCGGGCCGAGCTCGGCGCGCAGATCGGCGGCCTCGAGGCCGGACGACACCACGCCATCGCAACCGGCGGCCAGCGCCGCGCGCGCGCGCGACAGCACCAGGTCGCGTGGTTCGCAGGCGAAACCCATCTCGTCGAGATCGTGCCGGTCCAGGCTGGTCAGGGCGGTCACCGCCAGCAGCTTGAGGTGGCCCTTGTTGGCCACCGCGGCGCGCACCATGCCGTCGTTGCCGTGGATGGTGCAGAAGGTCGCCGGGTGCCGCGCCATGCCGCGCACCGCCGAGGCCACCGTGGCCGGCACGTCGAAGAACTTGAGGTCGACGAAGACCTTCTTGCCGCGCTCGTGCAGGGTGCGCAGCAGCGGGAAGAAATCGCCGCCGGCCAGCAGCTCCATGCCGATCTTGTAGAAGCTGCCGTGCCCGCCGAGCAGGTCGACCAGCTCCAGCGCCTCGGCCGCGGTCGGCACGTCGAGCGCGACGATCAGGCGGTCGCCCGGCGCGATCGCCTTGTCGGAAAGCCAGCTGCCAGCGCCGGCGGCGGTCGGCGCGGTCATCGGCTGCGCAGGGCGCGGCGCTTGGCCTGCACCGGATCGTCGGCGCCCCGGGTCAGGGCCGACTCCCAGCTCCCGTAGGTGGGGTTGGGCAGCATGAACCAGCGGCTGCCCCACCAGGACCGGTACGGCTCGATCAGGGCGGCGCGCTCCGCCACCGGGGCCTGGTAGCCGTCCAGGAAGTCGCCGAGGTTGTCGCCGACCATCATCAGCACGCGGTAGCGCTCGCCGACGAACTGGCGGCGGCTGCCCTTGGCCGACCCCCAGCCCTGGGCCTCGTCGATGGTCAGCACGGTGTCCTCGGGCTCGGACAGCGGAAAGCCCAGCGCCCGCAGGTTGTCCACGGTGGCCGGCTTGCCGGCGGCGTCGCGGTTGGTGACGTAGAACACGGCGATGCCGCGCTGGGCGGCGGCGCGGGCGAACTCCAGCGCACCCGGCACCGCGCCGGCGCGGCGCTCCTCGACCCAGGCCGCCCAGGTGTCCGGGGCGAAGCGCGTGCCCGCCTCGACCAGCCGCGCCTGGTAGGCGGAGTTGTCGACCATGGTCTCGTCGGCGTCGACGATGACGGCCGCCGGCAGGTGGCCGACACGCTGGCCGCCGCGCTCGGCGGTCGGCAGCGCGTCCCAGCGCGGGTCGGCCAGGGCGGCGTCGAGCAGGGCGCTGGCGGCCGCGAACACGCCGCGGGTGGTGGCCTCGTACTCGGCCGCGGTCTGCATCCACAGCACCGCGTTGAGGTTCTCGTGGGTACCGGCGGCGCCCGCGGCGGCGCGCGGCGGGGATGGATCCGGGCGCACCGTCGTGCCGCCGCCCGCGCAGGCGGCGAGCAGGCTGAGGACGGCGCCCAGGAGCAGGTGCTTGGCGTGGTGCATGGCGGGAACCGGCAAGGCGGGAAACGGAGGGGAGGGAGCGCGGCGGCGGCTCAGCGCTCGACGATGGCGGCCACGCCCATGCCGCCGGCGGTGCACACCGAGATCAGCACCCGGCCGCTGCCACGCTCCTCGAGCAGCTTGGCGGCGGTCGCCAGGATGCGGGTGCCGGTGGCGGCGAACGGGTGGCCGAGCGCCAGCGACGAGCCGACCGGGTTGAGCCGGTCCATGTCGATGCTGCCCAGCGGCGCCGGAAGGCCCAGCTTGTCGCGGCAGTAGTCCGCCGATTCCCAGGCGCGCAGGGTGCACAGCACCTGGGCGGCGAAGGCCTCGTGGATCTCGTAGTAGTCGAAGTCCTGGAGGGTCAGGCCGTTGGCGGCGAGCAGCTCGGCGACCGCCAGGGTCGGCGCCATCAGCAGGCCCTCGCCGTGGGCGAAGTCGACCGCGGCGACGCGGGCGTCGCGCAGCCAGGCGCGCACCGGCAGGCCGCGCTCCTGCGCCCAGTCGGGGTTGGCCAGCAGGGCGGCGCTGGCGCCATCGGTCAGCGGCGTCGAGTTGCCGGCGGTGAGGGTGCCCTGGCCGGAGCTGCGGTCGAACGCCGGCTTGAGCTGCGCCAGCTTCTCGAGGGTGGTGTCGGGCCGCAGGATGGCGTCGCGCCGCACGCCGCGGAACGGCACGATCAGGTCGCCGTGGAAGCCGCGCTCCCAGGCCGCCGCCGCCTTCAGGTGGCTGGCCAGGGCCAGGGCATCCTGTTCGGCACGGCCGATCCCCCAGGCCTTGGCCATGCGCTCGGTGTGCTCGCCCATGCTCATGCCCGTGCGCGGCTCGCCGACGCCGGGGAACGAGGGCTTCAGCTCGCCCGGGCGGAAACCCTTCCAGGCGCGCAGGCGCTCGCGCAGGCCGCGCGCCCGGGCGGTTTCCAGCAGGCGCCGGGCGAAGCGCCGGCCGAACACCACCGGCACGTCGCTGGTGGTGTCGGAGCCGCCGGCGATGCCGGCCTGGATCTGGCCGGCGGCGATCTTGTTGCCGACGATCAGGGCGGCATCCAGGCTGGTGCCGCAGGCGCGCTGCAGGGTCAGCCCCGGGGTGCGCGGGTCGAGCCCGGAGGACAGCGCGATCTCGCGCGCCAGGTTCCAGTCCGAGGAGTGCTTGATCACCGCACCGAAGGCGACCTCGCCCAGGCGCTGGCCGTGCAGGCCGAAGCGCTCGACCAGGCCGGCCACCGCCTTGAGGCCCAGCCCGAAGTTGCCGACGTCGGCATAGGCGGTGTTGTTGCGGCAGAACGGGATGCGCACGCCGCCGACGATGGCGACCGGGATCTGCGAGCGCGCGGCGGGCTTGGCTTTGGCGGGCATCGTTCCTGGCGGTCCGGGGACGGGGACGTACCGGGACCGGGCAGGGCCGGAAACCGGTCGGATCGGGGCTGAATGGTACACTAGCCCGCTTTGCCGGGCCCGACCCGCCGGAATCCGATCGATGCTCGAAGACATCCTCAAGCTGCACCAGGCCGGCCGGCTGGACGACGCCGAGACCCGCTACCGCGAGTGGCTGGCGTTCAATCCCGACGACCCCGAGGCGCTGCACCTGCTCGCCATCCTGCGACGCCAGCGCGAGGACCTCGCCGAGGCGCTGGAGCTGGCCGGCAAGGCCGTCGACCTGGTGCCCGAGCGCGCCAACTACCAGCTGACCCTGGCCGGCCTGTGGCTGCATGCGCGCCAGTTCGACCGCGCCCGGGACGGCTTCGCCACCGCCCTGCGGCTGAACCCGGACCTGCCCGGCGCCGCCCTCGGCCTGGCCCAGATCGGGCTGATGCGGGGCGACCTCGCGGCCGCCGCCGACGCCCTGGCCAAGGCCGAACGCCTGGCCCCCGGCCACCCGCAGGTGCTGGCGCTCAAGGGCGGCCTGGCGCAGGCGCGCGGCCAGCACGAGGCGGCGTCCCGCCTGCTGCTCGAATCGGCGCAGCGCAATCCCAACGATCCCCTGGTGCAGATGCAGCTCGGCCTGAGCCTGGCCGCCAGCGGCAAGGCCGGCTTCGCCGAGCAGGCGCTGGCCAACGCCCTGCGCCTGAAGCCGGGCTACACCGCCGCCGAGCTCGCCCTGGGCCAGCTGCTGATGCGCGAGAAGCGGCCGGACGAGGCGATGGCCCGTTTCGAGGCGGTGCTGGCCCGGGAGCCGGGCCACGCCCTGGCGCTGGCCGGACGCGCCGACCTCCGGCGCGCCGCCGGCGACAACGAAGGCGCACTGGCCGACTATCGCCAGGCGCACGCCGCCGCGCCCGCTATGCCCGGCATCGCCGAGGCCCTGGTCGCCGGCCTGCTCGCCACCGGCGCCGGCGCCGAGGCGCGCGAGGTGCTGGATGCCGCGCTGGCGACCTCGCCGACCGCGCCCGGCCTGCGCCGGCTCGACCTGGCCCTGGCCGGCCGGCAGCCGGGCGACGCCCTGCTCGAGGCCTGCCGGGCCTGGCACGCGGCCGATCCGTCCAGCCTGGAGGCGGCCGAGCGGCTGGCCACCCAGCTCGAGGTCCGGCGCGATTTCGAAGCGGCCGACGCCCTGGCCAGGCAGACCCTCGGCCACGACAGCCGGGCCGGCTTCGCGCGCCTGCTGCTGGCCCGCTCGGCGCTCCGCGAGGGCCGGCCCGAGGCTGCCCAGGAACAGCTCAACCGCGTGCCGGAAGCCAGCCTGCCGCCGCACCGCCGCGCCGAACGCGCCAGCCTGCGCGGGCTGGCCCGCGACGCCCTCGGCGACGCAGAGGGCGCGGTCGAGGCCTGGCTGGCCGGCCACCGGCAGCAGGCCCACCTGGCCCCCCTGGTGCAGCCGCCGGCGATCGCCGACCTGCGGCTCCCGGCGCCGCCGAAGCCAGCGGCCGGAGGCGATCCGGCGCCGGTGTTCCTGCTGGGCCTGCCTGGTGCCGGCAGCGAGAGCGTGGTCGCCCTCCTGCGGGCGACCGGCGCGACCGTGCTCAGCGACCGCTTCGGTCCCCAGGGCCGGCCCGATGCCCTGGCCACCGGCGCCTTCGTCCAGATGGTCGCCGACCTGGCCGGCGACGACGCCGTCGCTGCCCGCTTCCGCGACGACTATCTCGCCGGACTGGCCGCCGCCGACCTGGCGCTGGCGCCGGACCTGGTCGACTGGCTGCCGTTCGTCGACCTGCGCCAGGTGGCGCTGATCCAGGCGGCGTTCCCGGCCGCCCGCTTCATCGCGGTCGAGCGCGACCTGCGCGACTGCCTGCTCAGCTGGCTGGCGCTGGGTTGCCCGCAGGCCCTGGCCCTGCCCGAGCCGGCGCTGGCGGCGACCTGGCTGTCCCTGGCCGGCGCACACCTGGCCGCGGCCCGGGCGCGCGTGGCCGACGGCCAGTGGCTGTCGGTGGCCGCCGCCGGGCTGGCCGATCCGGCGACCCTCGCGCAACGCCTGTGGCCGTTCCTGGGCCTGCCGGTCCCGACCGCGCAGACCCTGCCGGAAAGCATCTCCCGCGGCCTCGGCGACCTGCCCACGCTGTTGCCTGACGGGCGCTGGCGCGGCCACCAGGAATCGCTCGCGGACGCCCTGGCCGCTCTCTCCTGATAGGGCGGCACCGGCAAGCCGGCCCGCGGCGGGTCGCCGGACGCCGCGCGACCCGGTGCCAGGCGCGGCGCCGGCGGCCGCCGGTTGGCGTTCGCGCCGAACCTGCCCCGATAATCGGGCACTCCCGCCCACGGAGCACGCGCATGCGCATCCACAGCGACAGTTTCCGGCACGGCCACCGGCTGCCGGCGGAGTTCGCCGCCGGCGTACGCACGGCCGCTGGCGTCGGCTTCGGCCGCAACCGCAATCCGCACCTGGCCTGGGCCGAGGTGCCCGAGGGCACCGCTTCGTTCGCCCTGCTGTGCCTGGACCCCGACGTACCGACGGTGCCGGAGCTGGTCGGCCGCGACGACGTCGAGATCCCCGCCCAGCAGCCGCGCACCGTGTTCGCGCACTGGCTGATCGCCGACCTGCCCGCCGACCTGCGCGTCATCGAGGCCGGCAGTTGCAGCGATGGCGTCACCGCGGGCGGCAAGCGCGCGCCGGCCGGACCGGCCGGCAGCCGCCAGGGCCTGAACGACTACACCGGCTGGTTCGCCGGCGACCCGGCGATGGCCGGCGACTGGTTCGGCTACGACGGCCCGTTCCCGCCGCCCAACGACCTGCGCGTGCATCGCTACGAGTTCCGCCTGCTGGCCCTGGACACGGCCAGCCTGGCGCTGCCGGCGCGCTTCGCGCGCGCCGACCTGGAGGCGGCGGTGGCCGGCCACGTGCTCGCCGAGGCCAGCACCTGCGCCACCTACAGCCTGCACCCGCGGCACGCCGGATGAGCCGCCCGCCGGCGACCGGGCCCGTCCTGCGCGGATGCCCGCGACGCTCGCCATGAGCCTGGACCAGATCCTGCTGTTCGCCATCCTCGCCGGCACGGTGGCGCTGTTCCTGTGGGGCCGGTGGCGCCACGACATGGTCGCCGGCGCCGCCCTGATGGCGGCGGTCGCCGCCGGCCTGGTCCCGGTCGACGGCGCCTTCGCGGGCTTCGGCCACCCTGCGGTGATCACCGTGGCCTGCGTGCTGATCCTGAGCCAGGGCCTGCAGAACACCGGCGCCGTCGACCTCATCGCGCGCCGGGTGCTGCCGGTGCGCGCCGGCCCGACCCTCAGCATCGCGGCGATCACCGCCCTGGCCGCCGTGCTGTCGGCCTTCATGAACAACGTCGGCGCGCTCGCCCTGCTGATGCCGGTGGCGCTGCAGATGGCCGACAAGCTCGAGCTGCCGCCCGGGCGGGTGCTGATGCCGCTGGCGTTCGGCTCGATCCTGGGCGGCATGACCACCCTGATCGGCACGCCGCCCAACCTGATCGTGTCCGGCTTCCGCGCCGAGGCCGGCAACGGCTCGTTCGCGATGTTCGACTTCGCGCCGGTGGGCCTGGCGGTCGCCGGCATCGGCGTGCTGTTCGTGGCCCTGGTCGGCTGGCGGCTGGTGCCGGCGCGAAAGCGCGCCGGCGTCGACAGCTTCGAGACCGCCGCCTACCTGACCGAAGTGCGCCTTCCGGCCGGCAGCAAGGCCGACGGCATGTCGATCCGCGACATCGAGGCGCGCCTCGAGGAGGCCGGCGCCCAGGTGGTCGGCCTGGTGCGCAACGAGGTGAAGTTCAACGCCCCCAACCCGACCCGCAAGGTCCGGGTCGGCGACATCCTGGTCATCGAGGCGGAGGCCGACTCGCTCGGCGACGTGCTGGCGGCGCTGGGCGCGCGCCTGGAGGAGGACCGCCGCGGCGACGCCGGCGACGACGACGGCGAGGAGGATGGCGGCGCCGCGGCCGAGGCGACCGTCGCCCGGGACGGGAAGGCCGGCGACGCCGGCGCGGACGAGCCGGCCGACGTGCCGCGGGGCAGCGGCAGCGAGGACATCGTGATGTCCGAGCTCGCCGTGCTGCCGGGCTCCGCCCTGGTCAACCGCACGCCGACCGACACCCTGCTGCGCTCGCGCTACAACATCAACATCCTCGCGGTGTCGCGCGAAGGCACCCGGTCGATCTCGCGGCTGCGCAACCTCGCCTTCCAGGCCGGCGACGTGCTGCTGGTCCAGGGACCCCAGGAGGCGCTCGGCGAGTTCGCCAGCAACTTCGGCTGCGTGCCACTGGCGGCGCGCGAACTGCGCATCCCCGACCGCCGCAGGCTGCTGGCGTCGGTGGCGATCATGGCCGCGGCGATCGCCGGCGCTGCGCTCGGCCTGGTGCCGGCCGCGGCCTCGTTCGCGGCCGGCGTGCTGGCCAGCATGGCGATCCAGACGGTGCCGCCGCGCACCGTCTACCAGGCCGTGGACTGGCCGGTGGTGGTGCTGCTCGCGGCGCTGATCCCGGTCGCGGCGGCGATGGAATCGACCGGCGCCGCCGAGCTGCTGGCGCGCTGGCTGGTCGAGGGCATCGCCCAGGGCCACGCGGTGGTCGGCCTGGTGCTGATCCTGGTGGTGACCATGACCCTGTCGGACCTGATGAACAACGCCGCGACCGCGGCGGTGATGTGCCCGATCGCGATCGGCATCGCCAGCCAGCTCGGGGTCAGCGCCGACCCCTACCTGATGGCGGTGGCGATCGGCGCCTCCTGCGCCTTCCTGACCCCGATCGGCCACCAGAACAACACCCTGATCCTGGGCCCGGGCGGCTTCCGGTTCGGCGACTACTGGCGGCTCGGCCTGCCGCTGGAGCTGCTGGTGATCGCGGTCAGCGTGCCGATGCTGCTGTGGATCTGGCCGCTGTGAGCGCCGCCCCGCCGCCGCCCGCTCAGGGCGCCGGCGGCGGCACGAACACCTGGTAGCCGTCGCAGTAGATGGAATCGTCCGGGCCGCCCGGGCAGGGCGGGCGGACGTCGAAGACCTGCCAGCGGCAGTGCGGCAGGGCCGGGTCGGCGGCGCAGGCCAGCAGGGTCGCGCCATCGTCCGCGCCGCCGTCGGCGATCGCCCAGACCACCAGGTTGCCGGCATCGGCCGCCAGCACCGGGTCGCCCAGCAGCGACAGTTCCATCCAGAAGGTCGCCGAGCCGGCGGGCACGGTCGTGCTGCGCTGGCAACGCACTTCCTGGCCGTCGACCGGCGTGCCGGTGGCGGTGCAGACGACCGCGCCGCTGGCGCCGGTCAGTTGCCCGAACGCGAAGCCTGGCGGCAGTTTCGCCAGCACCCGTGTCGGCGCCGCCGAAGGCAGGCCGCCGGCATTGCGGTACTCGATCCGGAACGGCCCCTGCACGCGGCCGAGCTGGGTCCACGGCTGCGGCGCCGACGAGGCGACCAGGCGCAGGTCGACCACCGGTGGCGGCGCCAGGCCGAATTCGACCACCGCGCAGGCGTCCTGGTCCGGGTTGTCGTCGCAGTCCTGCGGCGCCGGCTGCAGGTCGTTGCCGATCGAGGCCACCACCCGCAGGGGTCCCGGCGGCTTCACGCCGGGCCGGGTCCGGACGATCACGTCGAAGTTGCCGGTGCGTGGCGTGCCGGTGGCCGACACGTGCCGGATGTTGCCCAGGCAGGTCACCCGTTCGCCGCCAGCCGGCCCCGGCGCGCTGCTGCAGGTGTGGATCGGCGAAGTCGCCGAGCTGGTGCCGACGTACTCGAGCTGCGGCGGCAGGTCGATGCGGGTGGTGGAGATGCGGGCGCCGTCGTAGCCGACCACGCGGTGATTCACCCGCAGCGCGGTGTCGGCGCCCACCGTCACCGGATCGGCGATGGCCAGGCTGTCCAGCCGGACCCAGGAGCCGAACACGGCGGCCGCCGAATCCACGCAGCCGGTGTTGCCGCTGACGGTGGTGCAGGACGGGGGATCCGGCAGCGGGAAGGCCGCGTAGTCGACGGTGTAGCGGGCATTGACCTGGGGCCCGGCGAAGTCGCCGATCGGACCGGCGTCGAGGGCGAACTGGAACTGCACGTTGCCGCCGCCGAGCTGCGTGGTCAGCAGGCATTCGACCCGCAGCGGCGCCGCGCCGCCGCCGGTGGCCGGCTGGCAGGTGGTGCCGGCCGGCAGCGAGATCGGCGCGATCGCGATGAAGCCCGGCTCCAGCTCGAGCGCGATCCGGTAGGGCGGCAACGGCGCCGGCGTGCTGCTGCGCGAAAGCGCAAGGACGATGCGCGGTCCGAACCCGGCGGCGCCCCGGCTGTCGCTGAAGACCACCCGCGGCGATCCGGAGCTGCCGGTCCAGTAGCCGAAATGGGAGATGCTCATGTTGAGCCGCGTCTGCGCGGCGGCCGGCACGCTGGCGAGCAGGCAGGCGGCAACGAGGAAGGCGAACGGTCGCGACATGGCAAGGCTCCGGGATCCGCGGCCAGTCTGGCCGGCCGCCCGATGCCGCCGGTACCCCCCGTTGCGGGGGGGTCGCGCTCAGGACCCGGCCGGCAGGCCCAGCAGCAGGGCCAGGCCCAGGGCGATCCGGTAGATCGCGAAGCCGGTGAAGCGGTGCGAGCGGATGTAGCCGAGCAGCCAGCGCACCGCGGCGAATCCGGTCACGGTGGCGGCCGCGAAGGCCAGGGCGAGCTGGCCCCAGTCCTCGCCGGCCTCGCCGTCGGCCGCGTACTCCAGCAGCGCCCAGCCGCTGGCCGCGAACATGGTCGGGATGCCGACCAGGAAGGTGAACTCGGCGGCCGCCGGGCGACGGTTCAGGCCGGCCAGCATGGCCACGAAGATCGTCGCCGCCGAACGCGACGTGCCCGGAAACACGCCGGCCACCACCTGGGCCAGGCCGACCAGCACGGCAACCGTCCAGGTCACCTCGGCAACCCCCGGTCGTCGCTCGGCGAGCCGCTCCGCGAGCAGGATCCACAGCCCGCCGATGACCAGCGCCCAGGCCACCGGCGTGACCGTCTCGGGCAGCTCCCAGCCGAGCATCCGGACCGGCAGGCCGACCGCGGCGGTGACCGCGAAGGCCAACGCCAGCTTCAGCGCGTAGTCCAGGTTGGCGGGCTGGCGCAGGCCGGTCGCCAGCGCCCAGATCCGTTGCCGGTAGACCAGGGTGATCGCCAGGATCGCGCCGGCCTGGATGACGATGTTGAACAGGTCGGAGCGCGCGCCCAGCCAGTTCTGGGCGATCAGCAGGTGGCCGGTGCTGGAGACCGGCAGGAACTCGGTGAGGCCCTCGATGATGCCGAGCAGCAGCGCGGCCAGGTAGTCGTTCATCGGCTCTCCTCGAAGGTCACGGGCCGCGCCCCGCCGCGCCCAGCAGCAGGCGCTCGAAGCTTCGCGTGTAGCGCTCGCCGTCGGCGGCGGGCGCGGAGGCCAGGCGGCGGCGCAGCCCGGCGCGGACCCCGGCCAGCGCGCCGGGGTCGGCCAGCCAGGACAGCGCCCGCGCCAGCCAGTCGTCGGCGTCGGCGGCGACGAATTCCGGCAGGCCGATGCGCGACAGCAGGCTGGCGCTCATCCGCGACGCGAAGCTGGCGCCGGGCAGGGTCAGCACCGGCACGCCCTGGCGCAAGGCGTCCAGCGTGGTGGCGCCGCCGGAGAACGGCAGCGGGTCCAGGGCCAGGTCGATGTCGTCGTACTGGCGGAGGAAGTCGGGACCGGGTGGGCGCGGCGGGCGCAGCTCGATGCGGCCCGGATCGACCCCCTGGTCGACGAAACGGGCCAGCACGCGCTGGCGCGTCGCCGCCTCCAGCAGCGGGATCGCGCACAGCACCAGGCGCGCGTCGGGCCGCGCCCGCAGCAGCCGGCTCCACAGGGCCACGGTGGCGTCCGACAGCTTGGCCAGGTGGTTGAAGCTGCCCAGGGTCGGCGCGCCGCGCGCCGTCATCGGCGGCGGCGCCACCGGCGGCAGCCCTTCCGGCGCCTGCAGGCAGAACACGCCCAGCGGCAGGCGCAGCAGCGGCCGGCCATGGTCTTCCTCGGCGCCCGGCGGCAGCACGATGTCGTCTCCGACCAGGCCGTCCAGCTCCGGAAGACCCAGGCTGAACGGATAACCGAGCCAGGCCAGCTGCACCGGCGCCGCCCGGCCGCGCAGCACGCGTGGCCGGCCGCCATGGCTGTGGCCGGCCAGGTCGACCAGGACATCGAGGCGGTCGCTGCGCATCAGCGCCAGCACCTGGTCGTCGCTGCGGCCGGTGACCTCCCGCCAGGCGTGCGGCAGGGCCTGCAGCGCGGCAGTGAGCGCGTCGCGCTGGCCGAGCTCGGCATAGCAGAAGGCGCGGAAGCGGCTGCCGTCGAGCTGCTCCAGCACCGGCGCCACCAGGTGGCCGACCGGATGGTTGCGGAAATCGGGGCTGTAGAAGCCGACCCGCAGCACCGCCTCGTTGGCCGGCGACAGCGGTTGCGGGCAGCGCGCCGGCGCAAGGCCCGCGGCGAGCTCGCGGTGCAGGGCCAGGCGCTGCGCCGGGGCCAGGGTGTCGTCGTAGAGGCTGGCGAGCAGGGCCGTGCCGACGACCTCGGCGGCGTCCGGCAGGCTGCGCGCCGCCTGCCGGGCCTGCGTCAGGGCCTCCTCGGCGCGGCCCTGGAACAGCAGGGCCGCGGCCAGCTCCCGGCGCAGCCGCGCGGCGCCGGGCGCGCGTTCCAGTGCCGTGCGGGCCACGGTCTCGGCGGCGACCGCCGCGCAGTCGTCCAGGTGCAGCCGGGCCCGCAGGGCCGCGGCGGTCGGCTCGCCTGGATCAAGGGCGAGCGCCCGGTCCGCCAGCGCCGCCGCCGCCCCGGCCTGGCCGGCCATCGCATTCAGCACCGCCGACTGCGCCAGCAGCCCGGCATGGTCGCGCCAGCGCGCCAGGGCCTGGCCCAGCAGGAGGCCGGCGCGGTCCTGGTCGCCCGCGACCAGGGCCTGGTGCACGGCGGCCAGGGCCGCAGCCGCGGGATCGGGCGGGGCCGGGGGCGGGTTGGGGGAACTCACGTCGGTGCAGCATCTGCGGGGGACGCCGCATGGTGCACGGTTCGGGCGGCACGGGCCAGACCGGCAAGGTATCCGGCCCAGAACGCACCGAAATGGTGCAGCGCGTCCGGGACTGCACCACCGTGGTGCACATGGCATCCGGCGCAACCGCCCAGGCCGCATCCGGACGGGCACCCGGGCTGGCACCGGACTTGCGTGGGAGGGGGCCTCCGCCACCCCACCGAGGCCGCCATGTCCGAGCACGTCAGCAAACTCATCAAGGACCACAACGTCGAGTTCATCGACCTCCGCTTCGCCGACATGCTCGGCAAGCAGCACCACGTCACCTTCCCCGCGCGCGCCGCCGACGACAGCCTGTTCGAGGACGGCAAGATGTTCGACGGTTCCTCGATCGCCGGCTGGAAGGGCATCAACGAGTCCGACATGGTGCTGATGCCCGACGCCTCCACCGCCGTGCTCGACCCGTTCAGCGAGCACCCGACCCTGATCCTGACCTGCGACATCCTCGAGCCGGCCACCATGCAGCCGTATTCGCGCTGCCCGCGCTCGATCGCGCGGCTGGGCGAGGCCTACCTGAAGTCGACCGGCATCGCCGACACCGCCTTCTTCGGGCCGGAGCCGGAGTTCTTCATCTTCGATTCGGTGCGCTGGCGCAACGACATCGCCGGTGCCGGCTTCGAGATCGAGTCCGAGGAGGCGCACTGGTCGTCGAACCGCAAGATGGACGGCGGCAACAGCGGCCACCGGCCGGGCCCCAAGGGCGGCTACTTCCCGGTCGCGCCGGTCGACTCGCTGGGCGACCTGCGCGGCGAGATGTGCAAGGTCCTGGAGGCCATGGGCCAGGTCGTCGAGGTCCACCACCACGAGGTCGCCACCGCCGGCCAGTGCGAGATCGGCACCCAGTTCAACACCCTGGTGAAGAAGGCCGACGAGCTGCTCGACCTCAAGTACGTGGTCAAGAACGTCGCCCACCGCAACGGCCGCACCGCCACCTTCATGCCCAAGCCGCTGGTCGGCGACAACGGCTCGGGCATGCACGTGCACCAGTCGCTGGCCAAGGACGGCAAGAACCTGTTCGCCGGCGACGGCTACGGCGGCCTGTCGCAGCTGGCGTTCTGGTACATCGGCGGCATCTTCAAGCACGCGCGCGCCATCAACGCCTTCAGCAACTCCAGCACCAACAGCTACAAGCGCCTGGTGCCGGGCTTCGAGGCGCCGGTGATGCTGGCCTACTCGGCGCGCAACCGCTCGGCGTCGTGCCGCATCCCCTGGGTGTCGAGCAGCAAGGCGCGCCGCATCGAGACCCGCTTCCCGGACCCGGTCAACTCCGGCTACCTGGTGTTCACCGCCCTGATGATGGCCGGCCTGGACGGCATCAGGAACCAGATCGACCCCGGCCCGCCGATGGACAAGGACCTCTACGACCTGCCGCCGGAGGAGGAGAAGGGCATCCCGACCGTCTGCCACTCGCTGGACCAGGCGCTGGCCGCGCTCGACGCCGACCGCGAGTTCCTGAAGGCCGGCGGCGTGTTCACCGACGACTTCATCGACGGCTACATCGACCTGAAGATGGCCGAGGTGACCAAGTTCCGCGCGGCCACCCACCCGCTCGAGTTCTCGATGTACTACTCGATCTGAGGCGAGGGGAAACGCAGCCCCGGCCGCGACGCGGCCGGGCTGCGCCACCGCCCGGATCGCGAACCCAGCGTGCGGTTCCATGGGCCTGTCCGGTTGGAGGACAGGAACGCCCGGCAATGGAGCCTGTCCGCATGCCTCGTACCCTCCTGGCCAGCACCGCCTTCGCGGCGCTGGCGCTGACCTCCCCCGACAGCCCCGCCGGCGCGTCCGGCGCGTCCGGCGCTCAGCACGACCTGGTGCGCAGCCAGGTGCTGGCCGGCGACTACGCCGGCCTGCCCGACCAGGACGCCACGCCCGGCCCGCAGTTCGGCCACGCCATCGCCGTGGACGACGACTGGATGGCGGTCGGCGCGCCGGGCACCCGGGTCGGCGCCGGGGCCGGCGAGGTGCGCGGCGCGGTGTTCCTGTTCCAGCGCGAGGGCAGCCAGTGGCAGCTCCGGCAGCGCCTGCCCGGCTTCGGATCCTGGGGACCGGCGCCGCGCTGCGGCCATTCGGTCACCCTGCGCCTGCCCCGGCTGGCGTTCGGCTGCCCGGGGACGGAGTGGCCGGCGACGCCCGGCCAGGCCAGCGGCGCCGTGGTGGTCAGCCGGCTGATCGATGGCGTCTGGGCCAGCCCTGCCGGCTACAGGCAGTCGGGCACCGACGGCGCCTGCGGCCACGCTGTGGCGCTGACCCCGACGGTGGCCGGCCATCCGGTGCACCTGGCGGTCGGCTGCCCGGGCAGCGCCGGCGATACCGGCGAGGTGCGCGTGCTGTCGGCCACCGACACCGGCAACGCCTGGGCGGTGACCCACACCCTGCTGGCGGCCGGCGCCGCCCCCGGCAACCGCTTCGGCCAGGCCCTGGCCCTGCGCCGCGTGATCGCCTTCGACCTGGTGGGGCAGACCCTGGCGGTCGGCGCGCCCGGCCGACCGCAGGGCGCGGCGGCCGGGGCCGGGGCGGTGCACCTGTTCGAGGGCGGCGGCTTCGCCCCGACCGGCCTGGTGCTGATGCCGAACGCCGTGCTGTTCCCGCAGGCCGGCTTCGGCAGCGCGGTCGCAGTGACCGCCGGCCAGCTGCTGGTCGGTGCCCCGGGTGGACCCGGCGGCGGCAGCGTCTGCAACACCCTGCCCCGCTGCGGCAGCGTGTACCGCTACACGAGTGCTGGCGGAACCTGGCAACTGGCCGATGGCGGCGAGGTGGTCAACCAGGGCGGCAATCCGCCGGGCGGCCAGTCCGGCATGGCGTTCGGCGCCGCCCTGGCGCTGGGCCACGATGGCTGGAGCGCGTTCGCCGCGCCGCTGGCCGACGGCCATACCGGCACCATCCCGCCCGGCGTCGCGCCCGAGGTCGGCATGGTCGAACTGCGCCGCGCTGCCGGCGGCGGCTTCAGCGCCGCGCCGGCCGACCATCGCGGCGAGCTGCGCCCGCCCCCGTCTGCGCTCGGCGGCAGCGGGCAGACGTGGTTCGGCACGGCGCTGGCCTTCACCGGCGACGGCCTGGCGGTCGGCTACCCGCGCGCCGGCGGCCTGCTCGGCAACCGCGACGGCCGGGTCTGGATGTACCGCCACGACCGCCTGTTCGCGGACGGTTTCGAGCTGCCGTGAGGGCGGTGTCGGCGATCCAGGCGTGCGGCCGACGCCGGTGACCGGACTGCGCCGCGCATTCGCCCGCCTGCGCGCCATGGGCGTCATCGCTCCGTAGCCCCGCCCTCTCCCCCGGCCCCTCTCCCGCGCCGCGGGAGAGGGGAGCAGATCACGCAACGGATTGCGTGTAGCGGTCCCGGACGCGCCGTGACGCCGCACTTCTTCCCTCCTACGCCGCGCGGCCCGATCGGCGTCGTGTCCCAGCGCGCTGCCGGGTGGCGTATCGCCAGTGCGACGGCACCGCACTTCTCCCCTCACCGGGGCGCGGCCCGATCGGCGTGCTGTCCCAGCGCGCTGCCGGGCGACGTATCGCCAGTGCCACGGCACCGCACTTCTCCCCTCCCCCGCCTGCGGGGAGGGGCGGGGGAGAGGGTCGCCCGGCCAGGGCGCGCAGCCCGGCCGGCAACGATGCAGATCGTGGCAAGTGCCGGCCTTCTTCCCCGGTCCCGAATTCCGGCCCGGCTGTCCGGCACCACTCAGCGCCGCTGGCAATGGACTGCCCGAGGACCGCTCACCCGCCAGCCCCCCGCAGCCGGGCCAGCGCGTCGGCGGCCTTGCGGGTCAGCGGGTGGTCCGCGCCCATGCGGGCGCCGCGGCGTTCGACGACGCCGGCGAGCAGGGCGATGGCCTCGTCGCGGCGCGAAAGGTCGGCCTGCGCCAGGGCCAGGTGGTAGCGGACCGTCCAGGTCAACTGGTGGTCGGGACCGAGCGCGCCTTCGATGCCCCCGGCCGCGTCCTGCAGCAGGGTCAGCGCCTGCGCCGGCCGGCCCAGACCGCGCTGCGCGGCGCCGTGCATCGCACGGGCATGGTGCGTGAACAGGTGCGAGCGGCCCAGCGACTCCTCCAACAACGACAGCGCGGTCGCGGCGGCCGTATCGGCCTGCGCGTAGCGTTCCTGGTCGAGATACAGCTCGGCGAGGTTGCCGCGCGCCAGCAGGGCGATGTCGCTGCGCTCGGGCAGCGTGTCGATGACCTCGGCGTACAGGGCCTGGGCGCGTGGCCAGTCGCGTTCGGCACGGGCGACGTTGGCCAGGTTCAGGGCCGCGACCATCGCCTGCGGCGAGTCCGCCCCCGAGCGGCGCCGGCTGAGCGCGAGGCGCCGCTCGGACAGCGGCAGGGCCTCGCCGGTGCGGCCCTGCTCGGTCAGCGACGTGGCCCAGCTGCCCAGCGCCGCGACCACCAGGGGATTGTCCTCGTCCAGCCACGCCGAGGCCTGCTGGTACATGGCCTGGGCCTCGCGCTCGGCATCGGCCAGGCGACCGAGCTGCAGCAGGGCGCCGATCTCCAGGTTCCGGGCCAGCAGCGCGTTGCGGTGCCGCTCGCCGGCATGGGCCTGGACCCAGGCGCGGGTCTCGCGCGCGCTCGCCAGCATGGCCGGGGTGTCGCCCAGACGTTGCAGCAACTGCAGCCACAGCACCTCCAGCACCGAGCGGTCGAGCGGGTTTTGCCAGCGCACCCGCGCCCGCTGCTGCCAGGGCGTCTCCAGCCATTGCCGCGCCGGGTCGACCTGGCCGAGCTGCAGGTGGACGCCGGCAAGATCCGCGGCGACCAGCGCGGGCAAGGGATGCAGCGCATCGGTCGCCGCCAGCGCGCGCGCATGAAGGTCGCGCAGGCTTTGCAGCCGGTCCGCCGGGTCGCCGCCCGGCGCCGGGTGCGCCAACAGCAGGCGCTCGGCCTCCAGGGTGCGCGGGTCCTGCGCGCCGTAGCCCGCCTGCATGCGCAGCCAGGCTTCCCGCAGCGCCGCGCGCGCCTCGTCGGCACGGGATACGGCCGCGAAGCTGCGGCCCAGGATCTGCCACAGCCCGGCTTCCGCGCCGGGCTGCCCGGACAGCGCGCCGGCGTGCAGCCGGGCGACCGACTGTTCGAGCAGGTCGACCACCCGGACCTGCTCGCCCAGGTGGGTGTCCCCGGGCGCCGCCATGACGTCGACCAGGAACCGGTTGACCGCCTCGGCGCGCTCCCGCTCGACGCTCGCGACCTGCGCCGACTGGCGCGCGCTGTGCAGGCCCAGCAGCGCCGCCGCCAGGCCCAGGCCCAGGCTGCCGACGATCGCGACGACGGCCGCGCGCCGCCGGCGGCGCCGCGGCGCCTGCACGATCCGGTCGAGGCGCGCCAGCACCTGTGCCGCGTCCGGGCGGCGCGCGGGATCGCCGGCCAGCAGGTCGGCGACCAGGCCGCGCAGGGCACGGGGCAGTTCCGCCAGCCGCAGCGCCGCGCTGCGCGCCTGGTCCGCCGTGTGCGCCTGCGCCAGGGCGGTCAGCGTCGGGGCGGCGACCGGCACTTTCCCGGCGGCGAGGAAGTACAGGACCACGCCCAGTCCGTAGAGGTCGGCGGACGGCCCGACCGGCTCGCCGCGCAGCTGCTCCGGGGCCATGCTCAGCGGCGAACCGAGCAGGCCGTGCCGGCCGGCCTCGTCGCGGTTGCCGGCCGAGCCGAAATCCATCAGCACCAGTCGACCGCCGTCCTCCTCGCGCACGACGTTCGCGGGCTTGACGTCGCCATGCACCAGGCCGGCCGCATGCACCGCCGCCAGCGCCGCGGCCAGCGCGATGCCCGCTTCCAGCACCTGCGCCGCCGGCCGTGCACCCTCACCCGCCACCCAGTCGCGCAGCGACCGTCCCTCGACCAGGTCGGCCCACAGCCCGGCCCGGCCGTCGTGGATCGCCGCGCCGTGCACGGCCAGCACGTTGGGATGGCGGACCTGCGCCAGGCGCCGGGCCTCGGCGATGAAGGCGCGCGCCTGGCCGGCGCCGTCGTCGCGCAGCAGCTTGAGCGCCACCTCGCGCTCCAGCACGGTGTCGAAGGCCCGGTGCACCTCGCCGCTGCTGCCGCCGCCCAGGCGCCCGAGCACCCGCAGATGACCCCAGGCGAAGCCGCCGGCGCCGGCATCCGACGCGCCCGGCCGCGGCGGCTGCGCCGCCGCCAGGCCGGAGCACAGCGCGGCGATGCGGCGCAATCGACGCAGTTCCTCGGAGTCGCTGCCCAGGGTGCGTTCCAGGGTCGGCCAGTCGAGCGGCTCGCCGTCGACCAGGGGGCCGATCAGGGCGGACCAGTCGCCGGTCATCGCCGCCGGCCCCGGTTCAGCCGCTGCCCAGGCGCTCGCTGAGCGCCGCCATCGCCCGGTGCACCAGCATGCGCGCGGCGTTCGCCGAGGGCCGCGCCATCGCCGCGGCGATCTCCTCGAAGCTGAAGCCGAACTCCATGCGCAGGATCACCGCCTCGCGCCAGTCCGGGCTGAGCTCGGCGAGCGCGCGTTCGTAGTCGCACAGCAGCTCCGGGCCGACCTGCGCGGCCAGCAGCGAATCGCGCGCCGCCAGGTCGATCTGGTCGGTGTCGACCTGCCGGCCGCGACGCAGGCTGCGTTCGATCTCGCTGCGCACCACGTTCATCAGGGCGGTGCGCAGGTAGGCCAGGAACGCGCCCTCGTGGCGGGGCTGGAAGCGGTCGACCGCGTTCAGCGCCTTGACCAGGGTGACCTGCACCAGGTCGGCGGTCTCGGCCAGGTCGCGCGCCACCGGCGGCAGCCGGCCGTGCGCCCAGCGCATCAGGATCGGCAGGTACTGGCCGCACAGGCGGTCGCGGGCGCCGGCATCGCCCTCGCGTACCCGCGCCAGCAAGGTCGCCGTCGACTCGAGCGCGGCCGGCTGGTCCATGCCGGCGATGGTAACCGCCGCCGGCCGATGCGGCCACGTTCGCCCCGCGTCCTGCCTCCATGCCCGCGACAACGGCCGCCAGGGCCGGAACCGCACGCGACACCGGCGGCGTGCGGTTCCCGTCACAGGGCCGGTTGGCCAGCGCAGGTCCCACCGGAACATCCCGCATGCCCGCCCGCCTGTGCACCCTGCCGATGATCGCCGCCCTGCTCGCCTCGGCGGCAACCGCCCTGGCCCGGCCCCTGGACCAGGATCCCTACGTCGCCGATCCGGTGTTCTGGTCCGGCATGTACAAGCTCGATGCCCGCGGCCAGGGACCCCAGAACGGCTCGGCCTGGGCCCAGCAGGTGATCCGCCTGGTCAACGGCGAGGTCATCGCCGCCGGCCGGACCCCGGCCAGCGCCCTGTTCAGCACCGACGCCAACAATGTCGGCCTGAGCCGCTACGACGCGCTCGGCCAGTCGGTGTCCGGCCCCTGGCACACCCTCGACTGGCCCGACGATCCCGGCGCGGTGTACACCGATGTCGCCGCCCTGCGGCGCTGGGGCGACCGGCTGTTCGTGCTCGCCGATGCCGTCGGCGCCTCGCCCGGGCAGCGCATGGTGGTCCTGCACGCCTTCGATCTCGCCAGCGGCGGCCTGCTGCAGACCTCGGTCGCCCTGCAGGGCGCAGCCGACTTCAGCGGTGCCGGGCTGACCATCGTCGACCACGGCAGCGTCGGCACCCGCCTGGTGGTCGCCGGCACCCTGCGCCAGGGCGGCATCGGCCGCATCGCGCTGCGTCGTTACACCCTGGATGCCGCGGGTGCGTTCAGCGTCGACGGGCCGGTGCAGCTTCCCGCGGTCGGCGTGTGCACCGGCAGCCAGGACTGCCAGGTGACCGCGATCGCCAGCGCCGGCGGCAGCATCGGCGCGCCGCCGCGGCTGTACGTGGCCGGCACCTTCCTCTGGGGCGGGGCGCCGTCGCGCGACTTCTTCGTCGCCCGCCTGGACGCCGGCCTGCAACCCGACAGCGGCGGCTTCGGGGCGCTCGGCATGGCCGTGGTCGGCTTCGACGAGCCCGGCTCGGGCAACGAGGACATCCTGGTGGCGCTGGCCGTGCAGAACGTCGGCTCGGCCGCCGTCCCCGACGATCGCGTCTACCTGGTCGGCAATGTCTCCCGGTCCTGCCGGCCCGGGATCGGGGTCGCCCGGCTGGGCCACGGCGGTGGCCTGGACGGCGCGTTCGGCAGCGGCGGCCGGCTGCTGTTCGGCGGCAGCGGCCTGGACGCCGGCCACCCCGACTGCCCGCTCGCCCGCACCGATACCGCGCGCGCCGCCGTGCTGTCGCCGGCCGATGGCCGGCTGGCCATCGTCGGCAGCGCCACCGCGTGCGCACAGCCGCCCTGCACGGTCCAGACCCACGGCATGAGCGCCATCGTCGATGCCGGCGACGGCACGCTGCGCGACCACCGCGAGCTGCCCTTCCTGTTCCAGGGCGTCGCCGACCGCGAGACCGTGCTGGCCGCGGTCGCCGGCAACGGCGCAGGCCGCGTCATCGCCGCCGGCTGGGTGCGCTTCCCAAACGACTTCGTCCAGCCCGGCCTGGCCGGCAAGCGGCGCTGGGTGCTGCTCGGCCTGGCCCGCGACCGGATCTTCGGCAACGGCCTGCAGCCGCAGTGAGCACGCCCGAGCCGCCCCCGCCACCGACCCCGGAGACGACCATGCGCCCCATCCTCCCCGTTCCCGCCCTGCTCGCCGTCCTGCTCGCACTGAGCCATGGCCGGGTCGCGATCGCGACCGAGGTCCAGGGCTGGTTCGCGCACGGCGGCCAGCGCGCCCAGCTCGACCACGGCGTCGCGCTGCGCTTCCGCGACCCCGAGGCCGGCGGCCAGCCGCGCCTGGTGGTGCTGCTGGCGCAGGCCGCGCCCGATCCCGAACGCGGCCGCGGCAAGCGCAACCCGCTCGGCAACATCGAGGCCGGCCTGCCGTTCGACGCCGCCCGCCTGGTGCTGCACCTGGACGACGCCCGCCCGGCGCCGGCGATCGAGCGGCTGGCCTTCGGCGGCCTGGTCGTGGTCCGCCCTGAGGGCGCCTCCCTGCAGGTCGTCGACGATCGCCTGCGCGGCGACTGGCAGGCCGGCCCCGAAGACGGCGGACGCGCCTGGCAGGCCTCGCTGCGCCTCGACCTGCCGGTGGTCGACCTCGCTGCGGACTGAGTCGGCACGGTCACGACGCCGGCGCAAGAACGCGCCGGCGCGCACCGCGCGGATGCACGCCGGCGCAGGTGCGGGCGCCGCCCTTCGCGACCGCCGCGGGCGACCGCGCGGCCGGCCGGATCGGCGTGCGGTCCGGGTCCGCCAGGCGGTGGGCGGCAGCGGCGCCGACGGCGCCCGCAAACCGATCGCCGTGCCGGCCGTGCCATTCCCGCCGGTCGGCCGGTTGAAAGCGTCGACATCCAGACCTGGGAGCAGCCCATGCGACATGCAGTCACCCTCCGAACGGCCCTGCTGGCGGGCCTCGTGCCGGCGCTCGCCGGCGGCGCGCGCGCGCACGACGCCCTGGTCGGCTCGGCCGCCCGGACCGCCGAGCCGCCCGGCATCGGCGGGCGGGACCCCGCCGGCCACGCCACGGAGGACGGCAGCGCGCTCGCCCTGGCCGGCCTCGCCGTGCCGGCCCTGGTGCGCACCGCCGTGGTCGCCGGCAGCTACGACGGCCTGCCCGCGCAGGGCAGCGGCGACGGCCCCGAGTTCGGCCAGGCGCTGGCCATCGATGGCGACTGGCTGGCGGTCGGCGCGCCCGGCACCCAGGTCGACCACGGCGGCGCCTTCGGCGGCGCCAAGCCGGCCGGCGCGGTGTTCCTGTTCCAGCGGATCGACGACACCTGGCAACCGGCGCTGCGGCTGACGCCCGCGCAGTTCGGCGCGGCGCCGCGCTGCGGCCAAGCCGTGGCCCTGCGCGGCCGCAACCTGCTGGTCGGCTGTCCCGGTGCCGGCGTGGCGGCGCAGCCGGGCAGCGGCCATGGCACCTACCTGGCCTGGCGCCGCGACCTCGACGAACAGTGGCAGCCGATCCCGATCAACGCCAGCAGCAGCGCCGGCGCGCAGTGCGGCGCCGCGGTCGCGGTCAGCGCCAGCGGCATCAACGGCATCGCCGAGGCGGCGATCGGCTGCCCGGGCTGGAACGGCAGCCGCGGCCGCGTCAACACCCACCAGTTCGACGGCCTGGCCGGGGCCTGGGGCGCACCGGCCTTCGTCACCGCCAGCGACGGCGCCGGCAACGACCGCTTCGGCGCCAGCGTGTCGGTGTACCGGCCGCTGACCGGCGGCCTGTTCCAGCGCCTGGCGGTCGGCGCCCCGGACAAGCTCGACGACCTCAATCCCCTCGCCGGCCGGGTCTACGTCTTCGAGGGCTCATCCTGGGCGACCCAGGCGGCCAGCATCACCGGCCTGCAGAGCGGCGAGCGCTTCGGCACCGCGGTGGCGGTCCACGCCGACCAGCTCGCGGTCGGCTCGCTGGGCGGGGTCAGCAGCGCCTGCGGCGTGGTCACCTGCGGCAAGGCGACCCGCTACGCGCGGGTCGGCGGAGTGTGGGCGGTGCAGGACGGCAGCGGCCCGGTCAACGCCGGCGGCCAGCCGCCGGGACCGCAGCCGGAGATGGCCTTCGGCAGCGCCCTGGCGATCGCCCCCGATGGCCTGATCGCGGTCGCCGGACCGCGCGCCGACAGCGCGACCCTGACCCTGCCGCCGGGCACCGCCGCCGACGTCGGCATGGTCGAGCTGCGCCGCAACGACGACGGCACGCCCGGCCTCGGCGCCGCGTCCTGGCAGGCCGAGCTGCGGCCCGGCGCGCTGTCCGGCCTGGCCCTCGCCGGCGGCCGCTTCGGCAGCGCCCTGGACTTCAGCGGCACGACGCTGGCGATCGGCTACCCGCGCAGCGGCACGGCGATCACCGGCCGCCGCGGCCAGGTCTGGATCTACGAGGACGACCGGCTGTTCGCGGACGGCTTCCAGTAGCCCCGGGCAGGCCGCGCGCCGGTGCGGCGTCGGTCCGGGCCGACGGGTCGTGGCGATGGCCATTCCGGCGCCGGCCGCGGCGGCCGCGCGCGATCGCCGCGCGAAGGGCTGCGGCGACCCGAGCCGGTCCACTGCCCGCGGGCGGCGGCGGCAACCGATGCAACCGCGCGTGCCGGCGTGCCCTTGCCGGCGCTTCGCCGGTTCTCGCTCCCGACGTGGCAGACACGTCGCTTCCCCTGGAGGAACGCAATGCACCGAAACCTGTCCCGATTCCGCCCTGCCGCGCTGCTGGCCCTGGGCCTGCTGCTGCCGGCTTTCGCAGCCCGACCCGCGGCGCCGCTCGAGGCCGCCGAGTGGCGGGCCATCCATGACCAGATCACAGAACACGAGGCGGCGCACGGCCGCGGCGGCACGCCGGGCCACGGGCTGGTCCGCACCGCAGTACTGGCCGGCGACTACGACGGCCTGCCCGCACAGACCGCGGCCGACGGTCCGGCGTTCGGCGCCAGCGTCGCCGTCGACGGCGACTGGCTGGCGGTGGGCGCGCCGGGGGCCATGGTCGACGGCGGCGCGACCCACGGCCTCAATCGCCACGGCGCCGTGTTCATGTTCCAGCGCGATGGCGGCTGGCAGTTGCGCCAGCGCATCACCCTGCCCAACCACGGTCCTTCACCCGAATGCGGCACCAGCGTGGCCTTGCGCGTGCCGATCCTGGTGATCGGCTGTCCCGGCGCCACGCCCCAGGCCAGCAGCGACCCGCAGGGCCGGATGCTGATGTACCGGCTGTCCGGACCGACGTGGTTCTGGACGGCGGTGAGCGCCCACTACGGCGCCCAGGCGCGCTGCGGCACCTCGGTCGATGTCGCCCACGACGCCGCCTCCGACAGCACCCGGATCGCGGTCGGCTGCCCGGGCCGGCTGTCCGACCGGGGCGAGGTCATGGTGTACGGCTGGGAGAATCTCAGCCTGAGCCTGCTCGGCCGCTTCGCCGCCGCCGAGAGCGTCGCCGGCGACCGTTTCGGCGAGCGCGTCGCGCTGTACCGGGGCTGCGCGCTGGGCATCTGCACGCAGCGTCTGGCGGTGGCCGCGCCCTATCGCACGCACGGCCCGGCCCTGGCCGGCGGCTCGGTCTACGTGTTCGAAGGCACGGGCTGGACCCAGACCGCCGCGCTCACCGGCCCGGCACCCAGCCAGTTCGCGCTGACTTGGTTCGGCAGCGGCCTGGCGATGACGTCCAGCCAGCTCGTGATCGGCGCGCGCGGCGGCCTGACCTTCGATTGCGGCAACGTGCCGCGCTGCGGCACCGTCACCCGCTACCAGCGCGTATCGGGTACCTGGACGCTGCAGGAGGGCGGCGGCGCCATCAACGCCGGCGGCAACCCGCCCGGCGAGCAGCCCGGCATGGAGTTCGGCGCGGCGGTCGCGATCGGTCACGACAACCTGGTGGCGGTGGCCGCACCGCGCACCGACGGCTGGCGGGCCACGATTCCCGCAGGGCAGGCCGAGGACATCGGCCTGGTCGAGCTGCGCCGCGCCGGCGACGGCGGCTGGGGCGTGAGCTGGGGCGACAGCCAGGGCGAGCTGCGCCCGGGCGCGGTGCTGACCGGCAACAACCGCGACCAGGGCCGGTTCGGCAGCAGCGTCGACTTCGGCGCACGCCGGCTGGCGGTCGGGTATCCCTACGTGGGCACGCCGCTGGGCGGCCGGGTCGGCCAGGTGTGGGTGTACGAGGAGGACGGCCTGTTCGCCAACGACTTCGAGGACTGAGGGCGCGCGGCGCGCGGGTCGCGCGGCGCGCCGGGGACGGTCCGGCGGCGCTCAGTCCGCTGCGGCGGCGCCGTCGGCCGGGCCGTCGGTCGCACCCGCCGCGTCCCCGGCATCGTCATCGGCCTCGATGGGCAGCAGGTAGGGCTCGACCGTGCCGCGCAGCATCAGCAGCATGGGCCGGCCGCGGCGGTCCCTGGCGCGGCCGTGGGCGACCTTGATCCAGCCCTCGCTGACGCAGTACTCCTCGACGTCCAGGCGCTCCTTGCCGTTGAAGCGGATGCCGATGCCCCGCTGCAGCAGGTCGGCGTCGTGGAAGCGGCTGGCGGGGTCGACGGCGAGGCGGTCGGGCAGGGCGTCGGTCATGGCGGGCCTGGGCTGGTGGAACGGCCCGCCATTGTAGGCGGCGGCACGCGACGCCGTGAAACGGCGCACGGCAGACGACGCTGGCGCGCCGGCGCGCGGAACCAACCCGTGCGCCAGGATCCGGCGCCCGGTGAGCGGAGCGCGCTCTGCTCCCCTCTCCCTCTGGGAGAGGGGCCGGGGGAGAGGGCCGGGGCTGGCCATGATCCGCCCGCCCAGCGGCGCGCGCTGGCCGGGGCTGCCCTCTCCCCCGGCCCCTCCCCCGCAGGCGGGGGAGGGGAGAAGTGCGGTGCCGCCGCTCGGGCGAAACGCCGCGTGGAACCGGGCTGAGACACGCCGCCAATCAGGCCTCTGGGAGAGGGGCTGGGGGAGACGGCAAGGGCTGGCCATGATCCGCATCGCTGCCGACCCGGCGGCGCGCGCTGGCCAGGGCAGCCCTTGCCGTCTCCCCCGGCCCCTCCCCCGCAGGCGGGGGAGGGGAGAAGTGCGGTGCCGTGGCACGGGCGGCCTCCGCGTGATGGGCAGGCACGAGCAGGCGGTGGCTCGGCCGAGGTACGACGCGGGCCAGGCCGCGGCGGGACGGCTCGGCGGGCCGCGGCGGCCTGGCTGGACGCGGCGGGACGGCTCGGCTGGACGCGGCGGGGCGACTGCGCGGGCCGCGGCGGGGCGACTCAGTCGGCCGCCACCACCGCCTCGGTGGTGATGCGCAGCTCGACCTCGTCGGACACCGCCGGCACCGCGTAGCCGATGCCGAACTCGCTGCGGCGGAGGGTCGCGGTGGCGTCGAAGCCGATCGCCGGGCGCTTCAGCATCGGGTGCTCGGCGGCGCGGTTCAGGCGCGCGTCCAGGACCACGGTGCGGGTCTGGTCCTTGATGGTGAGCTCGCCGGTGACCTTCATGCGGCCCTCGCCGGCGGCTTCCACCGCGGTGCTGCGGAAGGTGATGGTCGGGTAGCGCTCGGCCTCGAACAGGTCGGCGCTGCGCAGGTGCTGGTTGAAGTTCTCGCTGAAGCCGTCCAGGCCGGACAGCGGCAGGGTGACCTCGACCGAGGAGGCCGACAGGTCCTCGGGGTCGTGCACCAGGGTGCCGCTGGCCTGGCCGAAATGGGCGCTGGGGCGGGAGAAGCCCAGGTGGTCCCAGCTGGCCAGGACGGTGGTGTGGGTCGGGTCGATCACGTAGGTGGTCGGCGCGGCCAGGACGGCGGCCGGGGCCAGGGCGAGGGCAACGGACAGCAGGCGGGTCAGGGTCATGGCGATTCCTCGATTCGGAGCGCGGGCGGTGCGCCGGAATGGACCAGCGTAGCCGGGCACGGCGACCGCATCGACGGCCCGGCCGGCAACGCAGCGTTCCACGGATGGCGTCAATCCGGCGTGCTTGTGCCGGTACCGGCAAGCAGATCCGGGCAATCGTCCGGTGCGGGGGCGCCGGCCAGCCGGTCCCGGCTCCAGGCCATCAGGTCGCCTTCCAGGGGCGAGCCGGGGGCGACCAGGCTGAGGTGGTCGCGGCCGGCGTAGGCGGCCCAGGCCAGCGGCTGGCCGTCGGCGCAGCGGGCCCGGGCATAGTCCCGCTGCACGGCCGGCAGCACCAGGTCGTCGGCCTCGCCCTGGGCGATCAGCACCGGCACCGCGATGCGGGCGACCGGGACGTTGCCGGCCAGGAGCGCGCCGAAGGCGCCGGCGCCCGGGTCGTCGGCGAACAGGCTGCCGCCGGCCAGCTGCGCCTGCAGCACCGAGACCAGGGCCGCACGGCCGGCCAGGCAGCGCCGGGCCATGTCGCGCAGCAGCCAGCGCGCGCCGGGCCGCACCACGGCGGCGCGGTCCAGCTCCGGGTAGGCGTCCAGGTAGGCGGTGACCAGGTAGGCCGACAGGATGCGCCCGGCCAGCGTCGCCTGGGCCTGGCGGACCAGCGCGACCAGGTCGCTGGCCGGCGCCAGCGCGGCGACGCCGGCCAGGGGCAGCTCCGGGGCATGGCTGGGCGCCAGGCCGGCGGTCCACAGCGCGGTGTGGCCGCCCTGCGAGTGGCCCCAGACCAGCACCGGGCCGGTCAGGTCGGCGATCCCGGCCAAGGCGCGCGCGGCACGGATGGCGTCCAGGCTGGCGCGCGCGGTGCCGTCGCCGACCAGGTAGCCGTGCACGCCGGCCGTGCCCAGGCCCGGGTAGTCCGGCGCGACCACCGCCCAGCCGGCGGCCAGCGCCTGCGGCAGCGCCGGCAGGTGGGCGAACGGTTCGTCCAGCAGCGAGGGCGCGCAGCCGGTGGCGACGCCGGTGGTGCCGTGGGTCCAGGCGAGCAGCGGGCGCGCAGTGTCGCGGCCGTCGTCCGGCACCAGCAGCAGGGCGCTGGCGGCCACCGGCCGGCCGTCGGCATCGGCGCTCCAGTACAGCAGCCGCCAGCCGCGCGCACCGGCCGGCACGCCGCGCTGGAACGGCTCGAAACGGATCGGCGTGCCCGGCGCGCCGGCGGCCAGGCCGTCGGCCGCGTAGAAGGCGTCCGGGCGGGCCGGCTGCGACCACGCCCAGACCGCCACGACGAGCGCCGCGAGCGCCAGCAGCAGCCAGGCCAGCACCCGCAGCGCCGCCGGCAACCGGCGGCGTGGCCTGCGCGATGGCAGCGGATCAGCCACCGGTCGGGCGCCGCGCCGGCGGGCGCGCCGGGCCGCTCACCGCGCCCCCGCGGCGCCGGCGTCGCGGGCGCGCCGGCCGGATGCCGTGGCGGCGCGGCGCGCGCTCACCGGTCGATGTGCTCCAGGGTGGCGATGATGTCGCGCTTGGAGACGTCGACGTTCCAGTAGGTGTAGGTGTCGCCGTCGCTGTCGACCAGGCGGATGTCGAAGATCGGGCTGGTGTAGCCGCGCAGGGTGACCCGGCGCGTCTCGTTCACCGGCAGCACCTCGCTGCCCAGCACGTCCTCCTCCCAGCTCTTGGTCGAGCCCGGGCTGACGTACATGTACATGATGGTGTAGCCGGTGCGGTTGGTGATGTCGACGTAGTAGTCGGCGGCCAGCGCCGGCGCGGCGGCGAACAGCAGGGCCAGCAGGACCAGGATGCGGATGCGCATGGATGTGCCCCTCCCAGGGCGTGGTTGGATGGATGTGGCCGCCTTGCGGCCGTCGCCCCTGCGGTCCCGGTGCGCCACGCCGGCATCCTGCGCCGATGCCGGGCCGCCCGCAAGGGCCGCGCGCGGCGGCGCCGGCGATTGAACCGTTTGCCCGCCCGCCTGCTCCTCATCCCCGACAATCGGCCATTCCCCGGGAGCAGGCAGCGGTGCCCAGAGACAGCAGCGAGGTGTTCGACGAGTACCTGGTGCTGGCCGCCGCCACCGGCGACCGCGCCGCGGCCGCCGGCCTGGTCGAACGCTGGCAGCCGCGCCTGCTGCGCCACGCCCGCCGCCTGCTGGGCGGCGCCGAGGCAGCGCGCGACGCCGTCCAGGACGCCTGGATCGACATCCTGCGCGGCCTGCCGCGCCTGGACGACCCGGCCGCCTTCCCCTGCTGGGCGCTGCGCATCACCTCGCGGCGCTGCCAGCGCCGCGCCGCCCGCCGCGACGACGCGACCCGGCCGCTGGACGAGACGGCGCCGGAAACGGCCGCCGACGACCCGGCCGGCGGCGGCAGCGGCGGCGAACGCGCCGCCGAACTGGCCACCGTGCAGCGCGCCATCGACCGGCTGCCGCCGGTGCAGCAGGCGACGCTGGCCCTGCACTACCTGGACGGCCTGGGCGTGGCACAGATCGCCCTGGCCATGGACGTCCCGCCCGGCACGGTCAAGACCCGGCTCATGCACGCCCGCCGCAAGCTGCGGGAATCACTCGAAGGAGCACTGTGATGGAACGATTCGACGAACTGATCGCCAGGGGCCTGTCGGCCCGCGAACGCGCCCTGCTGGCCGAGCCCGGCGAACCCGGCTACCTGGCCCAGGTCGGCGCCATGGCCCGCGGCCGCCTGGGCTGGACCGTGCTGCTGTCCGGCGCCGTGCAACTGATCGCCGCGCTGGCCATGGTGTACGCCCTGTGGCGCACCCTGGCCGCCGACCAGGTGCTGGCCGCCGTGCAGTGGGGCGTCGGCGCCGTCCTGCTCGGCCAGGCCGTGGTCCTGCTCAAGGGCTACCTGGGCCAGCACCTGCAGGCCAACCGCGTGATGCGGGAGATCAAGCGGGTGGAGTTGCAGGTGGCGTTGTGGCGGGAGGGGGCGGGGTGAGGTGAAGTGGCGGTTGAGGGGTGAACGTGCCCGGGTTGCGCAGCGACCTGGGGTTCGTTCGGCTCGGTTTGCTCTGGGCATGAATGGCATTGCGCAGCATGGGGAGGATGCGCCAGTCCAGGTGGCGTCGACAGGCCAGCGCATGTTGCGGGGTGAAGTATCCGTCGCAAAGTCGTTGCGTCTGCTCGCTGCGCGTGGGAACCGCAGAAATCTCCTGATCGGAAATGAACCGGGCGCAGATCCTTCGTCGACGCCTCTTATCGCCCCGCCCTGGTCCCGATAACCCTTAGCAGCCGCGATCCGGTGTTGAAGGGCGTCGAGGATGGGCGCACCCAACTCCACGCTGTCGACATTGAGGTCCCTGATCGAGCGTGGAAAGTTCCGATTGACGCGCCCGCCACAAAGCTGAACAATCTTCCGTAACCCGCCGACCCGGGGCAGAAGTAGCGTTAGGTGCCACATGGTCGCTTCTCAGCAAACTGTTGCCGTCCAGCGAAACCGCGACGGCGTCTCACTTTCGCTAATAGAGGCTTGGGCCTCCGTCAATCTTCTTCGCGGGATTAGCCTTGCAGCGCGCTCCGGACTATCAGAGGCTGAGGCCCGCTGCGCGCAAGAAATGTACCGCGCTGCATTCTCTGCACTGTACGTCGCCGCCGGCACAATTCTAGACACGAGCGAAGGGGTTCATAGCTTCCCGAGGTTGTGTGAGCGCCTTCGTTCATTCTGGTCAAGCGATCCAGACTTGATTGCGCTCGTTGCTCAGGTCGAGGAGGATGTCGCTTCCAATTTGACTGTGAACAAGCTCAAGGCGTGGCGAAACAAGGTCATCGCACATCGCACAGCAAAGGCGGCGGAGCCCGAATTCTACAAGCAGAACCAGGTTGCTCTCGAAGAGGTGGCTCAAGCACTTGACGCCTTGGCTATCTGCCTCAATGAACTTTCCGTCAACATCGATGGCGTCGTGTACCATGGCCTTGAATCAACTGTTCCTGGTCTATCGGACGATATTTCCATGCTTTTCGCGGGTGGCACCTAACTATGCGTTCAAGCGGACAGCGGGGACAATCCATGATGTTTCCTGATGTTCTTTCGGCCCGCTGCCGCTTAACGCGGCGTTAGGCACAGGAGGAATTCGTGTCGCAAGCTGAAACGGCAATACTTGTTGCCCTGATTGCTGCTGTTGCGTCTGTGACATCTTTGTTTTGGACAAGCCGAGCTACACGGCTTGTTGAGGGAAGAACAACAAGGCGAGCTCTCCTCACCAATGAGTTCAATGAGATTGGGCATCTACTCTATAAGATTGTAGCCCTCTCAAAGAAGATGGCTGACTCAGGCACGGATGAGAGGTTCGCCACCATCAGAGTCAAAGCCGAGACGACCTCAAAGCAAATCGATGATCTGCGACTCAAGTGTAGGTATGCCCTCTGGGGGCTTGACGATGGGTTTCGGACAATCAAGTGGATGCCTGTCTATATTGCTCATATGAAGGACAAGCGAAGGAGCATTCGGACGGCAACGCTGGTCAAGTTAGGGACAAATCTCAGACACTCCATGGACAAGGCAATTTGCTATTCCTACTTCAATGGGACGCTGCCTAGTCGCATTTCAAGGGCGATAGTGATGTATCGCGCTTGGCGGCTTCGCGTCTACTTTGATAACGGCAAGCCAGTCCTCCAAGACTGACTGTGCCCGACAATTCATGTATGGACTCCGCCGTCAACTCCTGATGGCAGCTGTCGCTTCATCGGGTCATGGCCAGGGTTCCTCCTGGCGCCCTGCTGACGCTGTTCGATCCCGGCAAGTCGGAGCGATTGCATTCGTGTATTCGGCTTTTCGGTGGGCGGGTCGCCCGAGCCATCATTGAAGCCACGAACTGGGGCCCTACGTTCAAGCGACCACGGGGGTCAGCATTGTTATCGGCTTGGCCAGTCCGGGGACCGTCACGCTTGCATGAGATCGACAGGGCAACACGAGATGGGCTGGTGATTGCGTGAGTGGCTCAGGCCGCCTGAACCGAGGGCCGCAGGCTGCGATGGTTGGGATCGAAGCGGGCGCCGTGGCGTTCGGCAGCCCAGAGCCGGCGGAGGGTCTTGCTGGCCAGGGCGACGGCGGCCTTGTTGTGGCCTATCCGGTCGGCCAGTTCGAGCGCCCACTGCTGGGTGCGGTCGAGGCATCTGTCGCGCTTGCGCGCGGCCTGGGCGGCGTTGATGGCGGCGCGGGCGCCGTGGATCAGGAGCGTGCGCAGGTAGACGTCGCCGCGTTTGGTGATACGGCCGCGTCTACGGATGTGGCCGCTGCTGTGTTCGCATGGCGTGAGCCCCAGGTGGCTAGCCAAGTGGGGTCCGGATGGGAAACGGCTCAAGTCCCCCACGCCGGCGCACAGCGCGGTTGCGGTGAGCGGCCCCACGCCACAGGCCGCCATCAGGCGCTGGCAGCGCGGATCGTTGCGGGCCATGGCCGTGAAGCGTTTTTCGAGATCGTCCATCGCCGCCTCGCAGGTGGCGATTTTCTCAAGCAGGCCGGCCAGGGCGTGACGCAGTTCCATGGGGAGCTCGTTGTCGCCATCCTCCAGCGCAGCGAGGGTGGCCGGCCGCAGGTTCCCGGCGCCAGCGGGCATGACCACGCCGAACTCGCGCAACAGCCCGCGCACCAGATTGATGCCCGCCGTGCGCTGGGCCTTGTAGTGTTCACGGATGCGATGCAGGGCCTGGATTCCCTGTTGCTCGGGGGATTTGGCCGGGACCGGGTGGATATCCTGGCAACGGGCGGCTTCCAACAGGCCGGCGGCGTCGGTGCGATCGGACTTGTTGCCGCGGACGTAGGGCCTGACATGGTGGGCCGGCAGCAGGACCACAGAATGCCCGAGCCGGGCCAGGCGTCGCGCCCAGTAGTGCGCTGATCCGCAGGCCTCCATGACCACGCGCAGGGGCGGGCGGTTGATCAGGCAGCGCTGGAAGGGCCCGCGGCCCAACCGCTTGCGCTCGATGATCCGTCCATTGCCGTCCGCAAAGGCGAGCTCGAAGACCTCCTTGGCCAGATCGATGGCGACCGTGGCAGCCAATTCCCGACCCGGGCGAACAGTGGTAGCGTTCATGCGTGGACTCCTCTCGTGTTTCCCTCGACTGATGGCGAACACCTTCAGTCTGGCTCATCGAAGCCGCGTGGCGATGCGGGAGGAGTCCATTCGAACATTCAGGCCGACCCCGCTTTGCGGGGCGGCTTAATTCAGGCGTTAGCTCGCACCGAATGCACTCTGCAGATTCCAACGTTGGCGGCGACGATGATGCTGTGCAGCAGCCGGAGTTGCCCATGTTCACGCCGCCTGTGAAGGGCGAGAGAATTCTGAGCAATGCGACTGGAAACACCTATTGGATCGGCGACACAATCGGTGAAGGCAGCTTTGGGGTCGTCTACGAGTGTAGCGACTCCTGGGGAAACGAGCTGGCTGTTAAGGTGCTCAAGCCAAGAGGCACCTACGATCATGTTCGCGGTGCCGCTGTTGCCGAGTTCGAGAAGCTCCAGAGCCTTCGTCACCCCAATATTACCTACATCCATGATGCCTTCGAGTACAGGCATACCTTCTACATCGTCGTAGAGCGGTGTACTCGCTCGATTCAGTACATGATCGACGAAGCAAAGCTCGATGGAGAACGGGTAATACTCCCGCTAGCTAGATGTGTACTACAAGCTGTTCATTTCGTGCACGTGAATGGGTTCGCCCATCAAGACATTCACAGCGGAAACGTATTTGTGTCATGGGTGAGAGACGAGATGGGCGCGTCTGACGGCGCACTAACGTTCAAGGTGGGAGACCTCGGCATTGCCAAGTTCATTGGCGAAATGGATGCCGCGACCACCATCTTGGCCGACTGGATTCGCGCTCCCGAAGCAATCGACAACCCAGAGTTCGGTCCGCTTGATCAGCGGATGGACATCTACCATTGCGGGTTACTATTTCTTCAGGTCCTGACGGGTACTCACCTCGACTTTAGTCGCGAGGAAGTCCTTGCGGGTGCGCCGAGGCAGGCGGCACTCCAACTGCCTGAGCCCTACAACTTTGCAATAGAAAAGGCGCTGAGGCGCCACGTTGCTTTCCGAACTGCCACTGCGATGGAGTTCTGGAGAGATCTGAACTCTCCGGCAGAAGGCGGCATTCCGCAATCAACCGAGAGTGCGAGCTAACTACGCATTACAGCGAACCGATGGGACGTGCTTCGATGTTTCCTGAGATGATGTCGGCCATCGGTCGCTCAATGCGGCGTTAGCCAGCACGGATACTCTCATGAAGCCCATTGACACATACAACGACACAGCCGAGTGGGCACGGTTTTTTCTCGCTTACCACCGTAAGCTTCCCCGTCAAGCAGACAGCTCAGAAGTAGAACCTCCGGCCACTTTCT
>ERZ761607.207-NODE-207-length-121536-cov-41.537343_pt1 | contig 121536 bp, 103 predicted proteins | sample MGYA00511164_ERZ761607 | MGnify/ENA primary metagenome ERZ761607 (study PRJEB28899, sample SAMN02445080) | bioreactor sludge metagenome | biome: EBPR sludge | place: Australia: Brisbane, Thorneside Wastewater Treatment Plant | collected 2011-06-22 ... | reverse complement strand
TCCCTGATCCCTGATCCCTGATCCCTGATCCCTGATCCCTGATCCCTGATCCCTGATCCCTGGTCCCTGGTCCCTGGTCCCTGGTCCCTGGTCCCGGCCCCCGCACCGCCAGCGCGACGCCACGACAGCCCGGGGCGTCGCGGCCCGGCTGTGACCGGGCGCATGCCCGGCCTGTATTCCACGACACGGAAAATAATGTGGAAATGCGTAGGCTACTTGTGACCTAGTCCCATCCATACCTTGTCCATCCGCACCGGACTGCCGGGCCGGACCGGGCCTGGTCCGGGCGGGTCGAGGTCGATCGCCGCATCCGCACCGGATGCGGTCCACCCAACCATTGGAGTACGAGCACCATGAACCATCGAAGCACCGTGCGGAGCGGCCAGCCGGCGCCGTCCCGACTGCTCTCCCTGGCCGCGGCACTCGCGCTTTCCGCCGCGGGCGCCGCCCTCGCCGCGCCCGCGGCGCCGCCGTCGCCGGGTCTGCTGGATGCCATGGGCCGCGACCTGGGGCTGACCCCCACGCAGGCCCGTGACCGCCTGGTCCGGGAGGCCCAACTGGGCGATCTCGCCGGGTTCTACCGGGCCTTCCTGGCCGAAGGCTACGCTGGCGACTGGCTGGAGACCGGCAGCGACGGACGCCTGGCGCTGGTCGTGGCGGTCGCCGGCGGCGACGCCCGTCGGGCCCGCCACGACGGCGTCCGGATCGTCGAGGTCGGACGCAGCCTGGCCCAGCTCGAGGCGATGGTCGCCGACCTCGACCGCAGCCACCGCGGCGCCGTGCTGCGCCGCCCGCGCGAGCCGGTGCTCGCCGGCTGGCACATCGATGTCGAACGCAACCAGGTGGTGGTCGACTACCTGCGCGGCCACCTGGACAGCGCCATCGACCTGGTCGCGGCCTCCGGCGTTCCGGCCGATGGCGTGCACCTGCAGGCGGTCGAGGCGATGCCGCAGCCGGCCTTCCAGGTGATCGGCGGCCTGCGCTACAACATGGCCAGCGGCGGCTGGTGCTCGATCGGCTTCTCGGCCCGGCGCTCGGGCCAGGACGGCTTCGTCACCGCCGGCCACTGCGGCCAGGTCGGCACCGCGACCATCGGCCACAACGGCGCCGCGCAGGGCATCTTCGACTGGTCGGTGTTCCCCGGCGCCGACAGTGCCTTCGTGCGCATCACCAACGGCGCCTGGAGCCTGCTTCCGCAGGTGGCGACCGCCGGCAGCCCGATGGCGGTCGCCGGCCAGACGCCGGCCCCGGTCAATGCCGCGATCTGCCGGTCGGGGGCGCGTACCGGCTGGCGTTGCGGGACGGTGACCGGCCTGAACCAGACGGTGAACTATCCCCAGGGGACCGTATACGGCCTGACCCGCGCCTCGGCGTGCGTGGGCCAGGGCGATTCCGGTGGATCCTTCATCACCCCCGCCGGGCAGGCGCAAGGCGTCACCAGCGGCGGCCAGCTCGGTGCCGATGGCACCAACTGCGCCTTCGCCACCCCGGTCACCTTCTTCCAGCCGCTGCAATCCCTGCTGTCCGCCGCCGGTGCGGTTCTGGTCACCGGCAGCGGTGGCGCAGGCAATCCCCCGGTGATCACCGGGTTCGCCTGCCCGGACCCGTTCAACAGCGGGTCGCTCACCTACATGTGCAACGTCCAGTACACCTCGGACTCGCCGGTCCAGGTGCAGTGGCAGAGCAGCCATGGGCAGCCTTCGCAGGGCGACTGGCATTGGGGGCGCTGCACCCGGTTCGCCACCGTCTCGGTCAGCGTGACGGTGTCCAACGACGCCGGTCAGGCGACCCGCTCGGCGAGCTTCCCCTGCCCGACCAATCCGATCCCCTGAGCCGGACCCGGGCCTGAAACGGGACCGGGACGCCCCGCCTGCCAGGCGGCGGCGTCCCGGTCCCTCCGGCTCAGCCGCGTCCGAGCGTCCTGATCGCCTCGACCAGGGCCTGGCCGCGCGCCGGGGTGACCAGGACCACCGGCCCCGTGGCCGGCTCGTAGATCCAGGCCGGTGCCCAGCGGTTGAGCAGGACGAAGGCCCGCCGGCGGTCGCGCAGGCGGTACCAGCCGCCGCGGAAGCGCGGCAGGCCGGTACCCATGGTGCGCAGCAGCGGACGCGCTTCGCGCTCGTGGTCGAGGTCGATCCTGCGCCAGCGCGACGGGTCGAGATCGGCGGCGGCCACGGTGTGCCGGAACAGGCCGTGGCGCAGATGCAGTCCGCGGGAATCCAGTCGCAGCCGGCAGGGCCAGACCAGCACCGCGACCAGGGCGAGCACGAACACCATCGCCGGAACGAGCACGGATGCGGCGCGCGGGTCCCTGGCCAGCACCGCCGACATGAAGCCGATCGGCAGCAGCAGCAGCCCGGCGAGCACGGCCCAGGCCAGCGGAGGCGGCGCGATGGTTTCCTGGAAGGCGGGCGGTCGGGTCATGGCGGCCTCCTGGCGCGCATCTGCGGCGGGGTCCGATTGTCCATGTCCGGCGCGCCGGGGCAAGGCGGCGACACTCCGTGGCCGGGAGGCCGGACCGGCCGGCGCCACGCCATCCTGCTAACGTCGGCGCCTGGCCGCAACACGCACTGACCCCATGAGCGAGCACCTGCGCCGCACCAAGATCGTCGCCACCCTCGGCCCGGCCACCGATCCGCCGGACGCCCTGGCCCGGGTCCTGGAGGCCGGCGTCGACGTGGTCCGCCTGAACTTCTCCCACGGCGACGCCGAGGAGCACGGCCGGCGCTGCCGGGCGGTGCGCGAGGCGGCCGCGAGGATCGGCCGCGAAGTGGCGGTCCTGGGCGACCTGGGCGGGCCGAAGATCCGCATCGAGCGATTCGCCGCAGGGCGGGTCGACCTGGTCGCCGGCCAGGAATTCGTTCTCGACGCGCGTCCGGATGCGCCGGCCGGCGACAGCGGACGGGTCGGCGTGAGCTATCCCGGCCTGCCCGGCGACGTCGTGGTCGGCGACACCCTGCTGCTGGACGACGGCCTGGTGGCGCTGGAAGTCACCGCGGTGGAGCCGCCGCGCGTGCGCACCCGGGTCCTGACCGACGGCCAGCTGTCCGACCGCAAGGGTCTCAACAAACTCGGCGGCGGCCTGTCGATCGACGCGCTCACCGCCAAGGACCGCGCCGACATCGAGCTGGCCGCGCGCCTGGGCCTGGACTTCGTGGCGGTGTCGTTCTGCCGCAGCGCCGCCGACATGGACCTGACCCGCGAGCTGATCCGCCAGGCCGGCGGCGAAGCCGGGGTGATCGCCAAGATCGAACGCGCCGAGGCGATCGCCAACCTCGCGGAGATCATCGACGCCAGCGACGCGGTGATGGTCGCGCGCGGCGACCTCGGCGTCGAGATCGGCGACGCCGAACTGCCCGGCCTGCAGAAGAAGATCATCCGCGAGGCGGTGCAGCGCCGCCGCGCGGTGATCACCGCCACCCAGATGCTGCAGTCGATGGTCGACGCGCCGGTGCCGACCCGCGCCGAGGTGCTGGACGTCGCCAATGCGGTGATCGACGGCACCGATGCGGTGATGCTCTCGGCCGAGACCGCGGTCGGGCGCTACCCCGAGCGCGCGGTGGCGACCATGGCCCGGGTCTGCCGGGGCGCCGAGCGGCAGTTCGAGTCGCGCCCGGACTTCTCGGCCCAGGACAGCGCGCTGGAACGCACCGACCAGGCGATCGCGCTGGCCGCGATGTTCCTGTCCAGCCAGGTCGGGGTGCGCGCCATCGTCGCCCTCACCGAGTCCGGCGCCACCGCCCGCTGGCTGTCCCGCTACCGCACCCAGGTGCCGATCCTGGCGCTGTCCCGCAGCCAGGCCGCGCGCCGTCGCATGGCCCTGCTGCGCGATGTCTACCCGATCGCCTTCGACGCCCCCGGCGGCAACCCGCAGCTGGCCGCCCGCGAGGCGGTGCGCCGCCTGCACGAGCTGGAATACCTGGCCGAGGGCGACCGCGTGCTGCTGACCACCGGCGACCACACCGGCGCCCTGGGCGGCACCAACACCCTCAAGCTGCTGCGGGTCGGCGTCGGCGGCATCGCCGAGGGCCTGGGCGAGCTGTAGGACGTCTGCGCCGGCGACGGTCAGGCACCGGCGCGACGCGTGGCCAGACCCCAGGCCGACAGCACCGAGACCGTCGCCGACACCCGCGCGGGATGGATGGCGCCGACGCAGTCGCGCGGGACCCATACCGGGCAGTCGCGCATGTGCGCGGCGAACGCGGTGGCCAGCACGCAGGCCTCGGCGGCGATCCCGGCCAGGACCAGGCGCCGCGCACCGAGTTCGTCGAGCACCGTCGCCAGGGCGGTGCCGTGGAAGGCGCTGTGCCGGGACTTGAGCACGAAGCGGTCGTCCGGGCCCGGCGCGAGCAGTTCGAGAACTGCCGCCCCGCGGTCCCCCCGGGCACTGGCGACCACTTCCTCCAGCCCGTGCCGCCAATGGCCGAAGCTGTCGTTGGCGAACACGCAGGCGCCGCCGGAGCGATGTGCAGCGCAGCGGCGCGCAGGCGACCGCCGTTGGGGAAGTCGAAGGTGTTGATCCTGTCCAGCACCACCAGGGCGCAGTCCGGTCCGGGGGCGAAGCGACCGGCCACGCCGGTGGCCTCAGTCCAGTCGGGGCAGGGTCTGCGCCTGCCCGAGCAAATCGGCCCACGGGTCGCCGGCCAGACGGCGCGCACGGTTGCGGGCGCTGGCCAGGTCGTAGGCGTCCGGGCCGGCGACCCGGCCCAGCTCCGACCAGCGCAGCGGCACCGCGGCCGGCGCGCCGGGACGCGCGCGCAGCGACCAGGAGGCGATCGCGGTGGCGCCGCGGCCGTTGCGCAACCAGTCGATGAAGATGCGGTCGCGGCGCCGGGCCTTGCTCATGGTCGCGACGTAGCGCCCCGGCGACTGCCGGGCCATGGCGTCGGCGAACGCCTCGCAGAACGCGCGCACCTCGTCCCAACGCGGCCCCCGGTCGATCGTCGCCACCACGTGCAGGCCCTTGCCGCCGGTCAGCCGGACCGCGCTGTCCAGGCCGGTGTCGCGCAGGCGGTCGCGGACCTCGCGGGCCGCGTCGACCAGCGCCGGCCAGCCGATGCCGGGCCCGGGATCGAGGTCGAACACCAGCCGGTCCGGGCGCTCGGGGTCGTCGATCCGGGCGCCCCAGGGGTGCAGCTCGAGGGTGTTCATCTGCACCAGCTCGAGCAGGCCCTCCAGCGAATCGATGTACAGGTAGTCGGCCTTGCCGCTCTTCTGGCGCAGGCTGACCGCATGCACGTGCCGGCCCAGGCTGTCGGCATGGTGCTTCTGGAAAAAGCAGTCGCCGTCGCGACCTGCCGGGCAGCGCAGCAGCGACAGCGGCCGGCCGGCGACCTCCGGCAGGAGTCTGCCGGCCACGGCTTGGTAGTAGTCGGCGACATCCTGCTTGCTGTAGGCGGCGCCGGCGAACATGCGGCGCCCGGGATGGCTGATCTGCATGGCGACCTCCTTGCCGGGATCGGGCGGCGCCGGAACCAGGTCGGCGACCTGCTTGTCGGGACGCAGGCGCAGGAAGGACGACTGCCGCAGCAGGCCTTCCTTGCCGAGCCCGCGGAAGGCGACCTCGGCGACCAGCCGGGGCTGCACCCAGCGCACCGATCGCTCGGGGAACGGTACATGGGACGGCAGGGTCAGCACCGGGGTGTCCCGTGCCAGGCCTGCCAGCCGCGCCTCGAGGCTGCGCAGCAGGGCGTCGTCGAAGCCGGTGCCGACCCGCCCGACGTAGCGCAGGCCGTCGCGGTCGCGGCTCGCCAGCAGCAGCGATCCGAAGCCCTGCCGGGCCCCCTTCGGCGCGGTGTGGCCGACCACCACGAACTCGTCGGTGCTGGCGTGCCTGGCCTTGATCCAGTCGTCGGAACGGCCCGGCCGGTAGGGCGCGTCGATGCGCTTGCTGACCACGCCCTCGATGCCCTGCTCGGCGGTCGCCCGGTGCATGCGCGCACCCTCGCCGACGATATGGTCGCCGAACCGCAGCAGAGGCGGTGCGGGATCGAGCAGGTCGGCGAGCAGCGCCTTGCGTTGCGCCAGGCCGACCGCCCTGAGGTCGACCCCGGCCAGGCCGGGCAGGTCGAACACGATGTAGCGCAGGGCGCCGCCTGGCCGACCTTCCAGAGCGCGCTGCAGGCCGGCGAAATCGGCACGGCCGTCGGCGTCCAGTACCACCAGCTCGCCGTCCAGGCAGGCATCGGCGACCGGCAGCGACTGCACCGCCGCGACCAGGCCCGGGAACCGCCCGGTCCAGTCCAGCCCGCCGCGCGAGCGCAGCCGGGCCTGGCCGTCGACCAGGTCGGCCATCAGCCGGTAGCCGTCCCACTTGATCTCGTGCAGCCACTGGTCGCCGGAAGGCGGCCGTTCGCGCAGGGTCGCCAGTTGCGGCGCGAAGCCTACCGGCATCGAAGCGACGCGGGCGCCGGCCAGCGCCCGGGCGCGACGCCGCCAGGAGGCGGACCGGCGCCCGGTCGGCCGTCCCGCAGGGCGGGCCTGCGTCGTACCGGACGGCCGCCGCGGCGATCGGGTGCGGGCGGCGGCCGCCGCGGCCTCGACCAGGTCGTCGGCGTCCAGGTCGGCGGCATGGCGGTCGGCGCGCTTGATCAGCAGCCATTGCCGTTGCCGGCCCTTGCGCCCGGTGCGGACCAGCTTCCAGGCCCCGGTCAGGCGTTGCCCGTACAACTCGAAGTCCAGGCTGCCGGCGGCCAGCGCCGCCAGCGGATCGACGTTGCACGACCAGTGGCCGCGGTCGAACAGGCGCACCTGGCCGGCGCCGTAGTGGCCGGCCGGGATCTCGCCCTCGAAGCCGGCGTAGTCCAGCGGGTGGTCTTCGACCTCCACGGCCAGGCGGCGGTCGCCGGGACGCAGCGACGGCCCCCTGGGCACCGCCCAGCTGCGCAGCGCGCCGTCGACCTCCAGCCGGAAGTCGTAGTGGCGGCTGCGGGCGTGGTGCAACTGCACCACGAACTGCGGCTGGGTGCCGCCCCCTGAGGCCTCCTCGCCGGACGGTTCCGGGGTCTGCCCGAACCGGCGCTTGCGCGCGTACTCGCGCAGGCTCACCGGCTCAGCCCGTCCTGCGGGCCCCGCCGCCGGTGCGCGCCGGCGGCTTCGCGGTCTTCTTCGCCGGGGCCTTGGCGGCCTTGCCGACGGTCCGGCCCGAGCTGTCGGCCCTGGCCTGCTTCGGGGCGGCACGCTTGGTTGCCGCCCGCTTCGTGGCGCCCTTCTTCGGCGCGCCCTTCTTCGCCGCGCCGCCGCCGGTCTTCTTCGCAGCGGGCTTGCGCGCGGTGCCGGTCGTCCGGCCCGCCTCGCCGCCGCCGGCCGGCGTGCGCCGGTTGCTGGCGATGCTCTGCTTGAGCAGCGCCATGAAATCGACGACGTTGGTGGCGGCGTCGTCGGCAAGCGGCCGCTCGGGCTCGTCGGCCTCCGCCAGGGCGCCCGCCGACTTCATGCGCTCGGCGATCACCGCCTGCAGGCGTTCCCGGAACTCGTCGCGGTAGTCCGCCGGCGCCCAGTCGCCGGCCATCGCCTCGATCAGCTGTCGGGCCATCTGCAACTCCTTCGCGCTGATCCGGTAGTCGCCGGTGCCGCCCTCGGGCAGCCGGTATTCGTCGAAAGGCACCAGCTCCTGCGGGTAGCGCAGCAGGTTCAGCACCAGGGCGTCGCCCTGGGCGAGCACCGCGGCCAGGTATTCGCGGGTGCGGATCACCACCCGGGCGATGCCGGCGCGCCCGGTCGCCCGCAGCGTTTCGCGCAGCAGCACGTAGCCCTTCTCGGCCTTGCGGCCGGGCACCAGCACATAGGGCTTGTCGTAGAACTGCGGGGCGATCGCCGCGGCGTCCACGAAGGCCTCGACCTCGACCGCCTCGCGGCCCTCGGACGCCGCCGAGCGCAGGTCGTCCTCCTCCAGGACCACGTAGTTGCCCTTGTCGTACTCGAAGGCCTTGACGATGTCCTTCCAGGGCACCTCCTCGCCGGTCTCGGCGTTGACCCGCTCGTAGCGCACGCGCGCGTTGTTGCGCGAGTCGAGCATGCGGAAGCTGAGGTCGACCTTGCGCTCGCCGGGCATCAGGGACACCGGGACGTTGAGCAGGCCGAAGCTGAGGGTGCCGGTCCAGATCGGTCGGGCCATGGTCATCGCTCCAGGGGTGCGGGGGTGCCCGGCCGCGCGGTCGGGCGGAGGGCATCGAGGCAGGCGGCGCCGGCGCCCTCCAGGCGCCGGTTGCGGCGGTAGATCAGCTGGCCGGCGACCGCGGTGGCCAGGAGGGCGAGGTTGGTGACCACGAACACCGTGTTGCCGACCAGCAGGCTGTAGGCCACGAAGCCGGTGCTGGCGGCGACCTGGCCGGCGAACAGCCAGCCGGACAGGCCCTGCGTCGAGCGCTCGCGCCACTGCACCTGGACCTGGCGGCCCAGGGTGGCGAGCAGCACGAACGACGCCGCCCAGCCCAGCCAGTCGGCCGGTTCCATGGCCTTCAGTGCCGGGCCTTGGCCATGCCGTCGCGGGCCTGTTCGGCCCGCGAGGCGCCGATCGCGGTCTCGACGTTCTTCACCTCCTCGGGCGGCGGCAGCACCGCGGGCAGGCCCAGCGCCTTCAGCCACAGCTCCCGGGTCCAGCCGCCGGTGTGGTAGAGGTGGTGCGCCTCCTCCTGGATGACTTCGTCATGGGCCGCGCGCAGCACGGCGACGTCCTCGCCCTTGCACTTGTCGGCGACCAGGCCGATCAGCGACCAGTTGAGGTGATCCTTGGTCTCGGCCTGGACCACGCACTCGCCGGCGACCAGCTCGGCGGCGGCGGGATCGCCCTTGGCCTTGGCCAGCTCCATGGCCTTGACCAGGGCGGCGCCGATGTGGGCGACCACGTCGCGCCCCGGGGTGCGGGTCTGCGGGTCGAGGCCGAGCTGCTCGAACACGCCGAGCAGGATGCGGTGGTGGTTGCGGGTCTCGTCCAGGTAGTCCTGCCACTCCTCGCGCAGGTCGTCGTTGCGCGCGCAGGTGAGGGCGGTCTGGTAGACGGCGATGCCGCCGATCTCGGTCTCGAGGGCCTGGTAGAGCAGTTCGTGCAGCTGCGTCTGGTCGGGGGTGTGGCGGGCCATGGTCGGGCTCCTGCTGGCGGCGGCCGCGGGGGCCGGGAGCTCGGTGACGCAAGGCACGTGCCAGCCCGGGCGGCGCGCCATCACGCGGCTTGCACGGTCGGTCGGGGCGGGACGGCAATGCAGAATGCCGGGCGCCGTCCGCGTCCTGCAAGGCGGCCGGCGGTCAGGGCCGCGTCGAGACCCGCTCAGAACCCCCAGCGCAGCTTGACCAGCACCTGGTCGGCATCGCGCAGGTCCAGGGCATCGCCGAACAGGCTGCCCATGCCGCGCCGCGGTCCATGCTCGGGGTCGTCGTCCCGGAGCTGTTCGCTGCCGCCGCGGCCGTAGACCACGTACAGCTCGCGCTGCGGCGCGAACTCGTAGCGGTAGCGCAGCTGCACGCCGAAGCGGTTCACCGTGAACGGCGCCAGGGGTTCGCCGCTCTCGACCAGTCGCCCACCCGCGCCGATCCGGTAGGCGGTCGGGCGCCAGGCGTCGATGCCGACCCATTGCACCTTGAGGCGCAGCTCGTGGCGCCGTCCCGGGTACCAGTTGGCGTCGAAGGCCAGGCGGTTCTGGCGGCGGCGGTAGCTGGCGAGCAGGGTGTCCTGTTGCCAGAGCAGCCAGTCCTGCGACCAGCGCGGCAGGAACGACAGCCGGAAGTCCAGGTGGTCCATCGGGAACCAGCGGACGATGCCCTCCGGCTGCACGGCGAAGCCGCCGTGCTCGCCCTCCTGGGTGATCCACAGCCCGGCGAACCACGACCAGCTGCCGACGCGCGGGCTTTCCAGGTAGTTGTAGAGGCTGGCCAGCCGTGGGCTGCGCGCGACGTTGCCGTTGCCCCGTGAGATCAGGTCGTCGACGCCGCCGGACTCCCAGATCAGGTCGCTGTACCAGGTCGCGCCGGCCCGGGTGGCCAGGTTGCGGCTGAACGCCAGCGCCGACGGCAGGCGGTCGCCCTGGTCGTTGTAGCGCAGTTGCGGCTCCACCGCCCAGGTCACGCTGCGCCGCCAGTCGTCGGCGGCGAAGCCGGTCTGCCGCCAGGTGCTGGTCCACTCCAGCTCGTTGTAGTCGGCGCGCCGCTGGTAGCCGACGTCGTTGAAGTCCAGGCGGCGGTCGAAATGGGTGAGCTCCAGTTCGTGCTGGAAGCGGTCGGTCGGCGTGTAGAAGGCGCGCAACCAGGCGCCGCTGCCGTCGCTGCGGACCCCGGCCTCGCGGATCCGGCTGGCCAGCACCTGGCCGCTGACCAGCCAGCGGGCGTCGGGCCGCCAGATCACGTCGACGCCGTTGACCACGGCCTGGCGGTCGCGGAACGGCCGGTCGGCGAAGGTGCCCAGCCAGCCCAGGCTGACGCCGTCGAACTCGCCCTTGAGCCGCTGCACCAGGAAGGCGCGGCCGAGGTCGTCGGCGTGGTCGGCCTCGAGCACCGCCAGGGTCCCGTAGTCGATGCCGGCCACGCTGCCGTTGAGCTTGACCGCGGCGTCGATGCGCGCGGCCTCGCCGTCCAGGTCGCTGCCGCCGCCGAACCGGCGCGTGTAGACCAGCCGGCCGCTGTCCGGCGTGCGCAGGTCGAAGATCCCCTGGTTCTCGGTGAAGAACGGCCGCTTGTCCGAGAAGAACACCTCGATGGCGCTGAAGTCGACCACCAGGTCGTCGGCCTCGACCTGGCCGAAGTCCGGGTTCAGGGTGGCGCTGAGCTGGAAGTTGCCGGACGGCTTCCAGAACAGGTCGGCGCCGGCGCGCACCTCGCCGGCATCGCCGACCAGGTCGTGCTGCGCCGAGACATAGGGCACCACGGAAAGCAGCCCGCGGTTGCGGTGGTTGTCGACCTCGATCCGGGTGAACTCGGAGACGAAGCGCGGCCGCTGGTAGCTGACCGGCGCCGCGGCGCTCCGCTCGTTGCGGCTGGCCACGACCCGGTCGAAATAGACGCCGATGGTGCGGGTCGGCGCGTCCGACTCGCGCATCGAGGCGACGCTCCAGGGGATCAGCATCTCCACCGACCAGTGGTCGTCGGCCTCGTGCAGACCCCACTGCCAGACGCCGTCCCAGTCGGTGCTGTAGATGTTCTCGTTGGTGATCACCTCGTCGGCGATGCCGCGGCCCAGGGTGACCATGAAGTTGTAGGCGATCCGGCCGTCGCCATCGAAGTCGACCGCGAAGTTGACGCGGTCGGCATTGATGCCGGAGTCGCGCGCGGCGCGCGGCCTGACCCGCGGCGTGCCGGGCGGCTGTTCGGCGACGAAGGCCACGGCCAGACCCTCGGGCAGGGCGCGCAGCAGGGCCCGGGTCGGGTGGGTCGGCGCGCCCAGGGTGTACGGCACCGTGACCTGGAAGCGGTCGAACACCTGGGCCTGCGACCACAGGGGCTCGTCGGGGATGCCGTCCAGGACCAGGCCGGCGTCGCCCCGGGCTGGCGCGGCTGCCACCAGGAGCAGGAGGAGGACTGTCGGGCGCACTGCGCGGTCCGGCCGGAAAGGGCGCACAGGGTGGGGCCGGCCGAGGTCCGCGGCAAGTCCGCTGCGACGTCCGGTGCCCCCCGCGCGCCCGGGCGTCCGGCCGCCCCCCGGCTATACTGGGCGGCCCCGCGGCGGCGGTTGCGCCGCCCCCGGATCTTCCCAAGGAGTTGCCGCATGAGCATCGAGGACCTCGAAGACATCGCCCAGGCGATGGTCGCGCCCGGCAAGGGCATCATCGCCATCGACGAGTCCACCGGCACCATCGCCAAGCGCTTCGCCGCGGTCGGCGTCGCCGACAGCGAGGAGAACCGCCGCGCCTACCGCGAGATGCTGCTGACCACGCCGAACCTGGGCGAGCACATCTCCGGCGCCATCCTGTACGACGAGACCCTGCGCCAGTCGACCCGCGACGGCGTGCCGTTCACCAGGGTCATGGCCGACGCCGGCATCCTGCCCGGCATCAAGGTCGACAAGGGCACCTCGCCGCTGGCCGGCTGCCCGGGCGAGCTGGTCACCGAGGGCTTGGACGGGCTGCGCGCCCGCCTCGAGGAGTACGCCCGCCTGGGCGCGAAGTTCGCCAAGTGGCGCGCGGTCATCAACATCGGCGAGGACATCCCGACCGGCACCTGCATCGAGGCCAATGCCCATGCCCTGGCGCGCTACGCGGCGCTGTGCCAGGAGCAGGGCCTGGTGCCGATGGTCGAGCCGGAGGTGCTGATGGACGGCGAGCACGACATCGAGGTCTGCTACGACGTCACCGAGGCCGCGTTGCGGGCGCTGTTCAAGGCGCTCTACGAGCACAACGTCATGCTCGAGGGCACCATCCTGAAGGCGTCGATGGTGATCGCCGGCAAGGACTGCGAGGACCAGGCCGACGTCGAGGACGTCGCCGACCTGACCGTGCGCTGCCTGAAGTCGGCGGTGCCGGCGGCGCTGCCGGGCATCGTCTTCCTGTCCGGCGGCCAGAGCGACGAGCAGGCCACCGCCCACCTGAACGCCATGAACCGGTTCGGCCCGAACCCCTGGCCGTTGTCGTTCTCCTACGGCCGCGCCATGCAGCAGGCGGCGCTCAAGCTGTGGGCGGCCGACATGGCCGGCAATTACGGCAAGGCGCAGCAGACCGTCTACGAGCGCGCCCGCGCCAACGGCCTGGCCGCGCTCGGCCAGTGGCAGGGCTGAAGCCGTCCGACCCTGACTTCCGTAACTTGCCCGTCCGCGGGCACCTGCCACACTGGCGGCGCCGGCCGGGACCTTCCCGCCGGCGCCGCTTCGTTTCCATGACCCGTTTCGAGGATCCAGCCGCGATGAACGCGATCACCGTGCAGCCCCTCAAGCAGCTCGACAAGGCCCTGTCCGGCCTGCGCCAGATCGGCCTGCTGCCCGCCGACACCCGGTCCGAGGAGGCGCCGGTGGTGGCGCTGATCGACCGCATCGCCCACCTCGACCAGGACAAGGCGGTGGCGATCGCGCGCACCCTGGCCCAGGCCAGCCTGTTCAACCAGGTGGTCCGCGACAACATCGACGCGATGCGCATCGGCGAACGCTACAAGGCGATCGCCCAGGGCTTCGATTCGATCCGCGACGACGCCAGGCGGATGGTCGAGCAGGTCGAGGACGGCCGCATCGACACCTTCGAGCGCCTGTCCAACATCTGGATGAAGGTGACCCGCGGCGACATCCCGGCGCGCTTCGACAGGATCCGCGGCACCTACCTGGAGGTCGCCGCCGATTCGCGCGACCAGATCCAGCGCGAACAGGTGATCCTGGAGGCCTACCGCGACTTCCGGGTCGCCCTGAAGGAGTCGCAGGTGCTGGCCTTCGGCCTGCTGCGCCAGGCCGAGGCGGTGCTCGAGCAGGCGCGTGCCGCGCTCGCCCAGGCCGGGCAGGCCCTGGCCGATGCCGGCACCGACGACCGCGAGGCGCTGGCCGGGCTGGAGCTGGAGCGCGACCGCCGGCTGCGCGAGGTGCAGGACGAGGACAAGCGCTACCAGATCGCCAAGGACCTGGCCGAGAACCTGTCGATCGCCTACAACACCTCCGAGGTGATCATGGCGCGGCTGATGCAGATCACCGACGCCAAGGAGCGCGTGTACTCGCAGGCGGTGACCTTCTTCGGGACCAACGAGACGGTGTTCACCGCGCTGTCGGCCTCGTTCACCGGCATGCACGGCCTGCACGAGTCGACCCAGACCCTGGAGGCCATGAAGGAAGGCATCAACAAGAGCCTGGAGACCCTGGGCGAGGTCGGCGACGCGGTCCAGGAGGCGGCGATCCGCGCCGGCTACGGCCCGACCATCCGCGCCGAGTCGGTGCAGAAGCTGGTCGACGCCGTGGTCGGCTTCCAGCAGCGGGCGCAGGCGATCGTCGAGGAGATGCGCGCGCTGTCCGAGCGCAACGAGATCGAGGTGCGCGAGGCGGTCGAGGACGGCAAGCGCCGCCTGGTCGAGCTGGCCAGCCAGGCGCGGTCGCTGCCGGGTCCGGCGGCGACCGGCGCCTGAGGCCGCCGGCGGTCCCGCCCCCATGCGACCGGTCCCGCCCGAGCCTGCGGTCCAGCCGTCGCGTGCAGCGGCGCCGCCGGCGCTGCCCCTGGCCGAGCCTGCAGGCGGCGGCGAGGCCGGCCGCCTGGAGGGGCTCATGCTGGCCATGGACGTCGTCGACACCCTGCGCCACCAGGTCGACCTCGCCGAGCACGCGCTGTCCGAGCGCGAGCGCGACGCCGCCCTGGTGGCCCGGATCCGGTCGATCTACGCCGGCCAGGGCATCGAGGTCAGCGACGCGGTGATCGTCGAGGGGGTCGAGGCGCTCAAGCGCGACCGCTTCGTGTACCGGCCGCCGCGACCGGGTCCGGGACGCCTGCTGGCGCGCATGTACGTGGCGCGCGACCGGGCCTGGCCCTGGCTGCTGGCTGCGGGTGTCCTGGTCGCGGTCGCCTGGCTGCTGGCGCGGCTGCTCGCGGGCCTGCTGCCATGATCCGAGGCAACCGCGCCTATGCCGAGATCAACGGCCGCATCGAGTCGTTGCGCGGCCAGGTCGCCGCGCAGGCCCGGCGGATGGGCGTGCTGAGCGCGCGGATCGAACAGCTCCACGCCGAGGAGGCGCGGCACGCCGCCGGGTTGGCCAAGGTGCGCCTGGATGCGGTGCAGGCCAGCGAGGCCGGCGAGGTGCTCGGCCGCGCCGAGCGGGTCGCCGCCGGCGAGATGGCGCGCTGGCAGGCCGCCCTGGACGCGGTGGAGTCCGAGCTGGGCACCTCGCAGGCGCGCCAGCAGGACCTGGAGCGGCAGCGCGAGACCCTGTCCGATGCGATCGACCGGCGCCGGGACGAGCGGGCGCGCCTGGCCAGCGCGGTGGCGGCGCGCCACGGCGACGATCCGCAATGGCGGGCCCAGTCGGAACGGATGCAGGCGCTGGCCTCGCAGGCCACGCTGGCCCTGGACAAGGCGGCCCTGGCCCAGGCCGACCGCCTGGACAAGGGCCGGCCCTATGAGGAGGACCCGCTGTTCGCCTACCTCTGGCGGCGCGGCTACGGCGGCCCGGAGTACCGGGCCGGCGCCCTGGTCCGCCTGCTCGATGGCTGGGTGGCGCGGCGCGTGGGCTGGCCGGTCGCGTCGCGCGACTACCGGTTGCTCACGGCGCTGCCCCTGCACCTGGCCGCGCATGCCCGGCGCCTGGAGGCCGACCGTGCCGAGGCGCAACAGGCGCTGTCGCGGCGCGAGGCCCAGCTGCTCGCCGAAGCCGGCGACGACCGGCTGGCGGCCGCGCAGGCCGAGGACGAGACGCGCCTGGCCGCGCTGCTGCCGGTGCTCGCTGCGGAGGAAGCGCGTCATGGCGGGCTGCTGGCGCGCCGCGCCGAACTCGCCCAGGGCGGCGACGAGTTCACGCGCCGGGCGCTGGAGGCGCTGCAGGCCGCGATCGCCGGCATTCCCGCCGAGCGCCTGACCCAGGCCGCCGAAGGCACCGGGCGCGTCGACGACGACCACCACGCCGCGGCGATCGCCGACCTGCGCGGCCAGCGCACCGCCCTGGAGCGCGACCTGGCGGCGGCGCGAAGCGACCACGCGGGCGCGCTCGCCGGGCTCGACCGGGTCGAGGCGCTGCGCAAGCGCTTCCGGCAGTCCGGCTACGACCATCGCGACTCCGAGCTGGACGACGGCCTGGACTGGACCGGCCTGCTCGATGGCGTGCTGCGCGGCGCGCTCGAACTGGCGCGCGCCTGGGAGCAGGTGACCGGCCACCAGCGCTTCAGGGTGGCCAAGGGCATGCGCGTGCCGGACGGCCTGTTCGACGACGGCCGCAAACGCGACTGACGGCAAACGGCCGGGCGCGACCAGGACCTCCTTCCGGCGCAGCGGGCGAGCCGATGCGAGTGCCGGCATCGGCGAACCGTGGGCGCCGCCGGATGTCCACGGAGGCACCACACTTGCGCAGTATCATCAGCCACATAGCCGCCAGTCGGCGGCCAGGATCGCGGCTGCCCGGCGCCGGTACCCCTCCGGCGCCCCCGGCCACCCCTGCCACACGGATGTCTGTCATGCCGCAATCGCGCCCCTCCTCCGCGCGCACCGCACGCGCAGCCGGCTTCGCGCTGGCCGCCGGCCTCCTGCTGTCCGCCTGCGGCGGCGGCGGCGGCCAGGCGCCGCGCGGCGCGGCGCCGCCGGCGACCGTCACCGCCCAGACCGTGGCGATGTCGGCCTGGACCGACACCATCGAGGCGCTGGGCACCGCCCAGGCCAACGAGTCGGTGACGCTCACCGCCAAGGTCACCGAGGTGGTCCGCTCGATCCGCTTCGGCGACGGCGACCTGGTGCGCCGCGGCGACGTCCTGGTCGAGCTGACCGGCGAGGCCGAGGTCGCCAACCTGCGCGAGGCGCAGGCCGCGCTGAACGAGGCCCAGCAGCAGCTCGAGCGGCTGGAGCCGCTGGTCGCCCAGGGCACCCTGCCGCGCGCCCAGCTCGACACCCAGCGTTCGATGCGCGACAGCGCGCGGGCCCGCGCCGACGCGATTCGGGCCAGGCTGTCCGAGCGCGTCGTCACCGCACCCTTCGACGGCGTGCTCGGCTTCCGGCAGGTTTCCGAGGGCGCCCTGGTCAGTCCGGGCACGGTGATCACCACGCTGGACGACATCTCGGTGATCAAGCTCGACTTCAGCGTGCCGGAGGCGCTGATGGCCGGCCTTGCCGAGGGCCAGGACATCGCGGCCAGCAGCATCGCCTTCCCTGACAGCGAGTTCAGGGGCGTGGTGACCTCGATCGGCAGCCGCGTCGATCCGGTCAGCCGCGCGGTGACCGTGCGCGCCGAGCTGCCCAATCCCGAGGGCCTGCTGAAGCCGGGCATGCTGATGACCGTGGCGCTGATGAGCGCGCCGCGCCAGGCCCTGGTGATCCCCGAGCTGTCGCTGATCCAGGTCGGCAACCGGCAGTCGGTGTTCGTGGTGCGCGGCGACGGTACCGTCGAGGAAGTGCCGGTGCGCGCCGGCGCGCGCCGGCGCGGCGAGGTCGAGATCGTGCAGGGCCTGAACGTCGGCGAGTCGATCGTCGTCGAGGGCGTCGGCAAGCTGCGCTCCGGGCAGGCGGTCGCCGTGGTCGGCCAGGGGCCGGCGGTCCCGCCCGGACCCGACGAGGCCGTCGCCGGCGGCGGGGGTGCCTGAGCCGTGATCCTCTCCGACGTCTCGATCAAGCGCCCGGTGTTCGCCACGGTGATGAGCCTGCTGCTCATCGTCCTCGGCGTCATGGCCTTCACCCGCCTGACCCTGCGCGAGCTGCCGGCGATCGATCCGCCCGTGGTCTCGGTGTCGGTCGTCTATCCGGGCGCCTCGGCGGCGGTCGTCGAGACCCGGATCACCCAGGTCCTGGAGGACGCCGTCAGCGGCATCGAGGGCATCGAGACCCTGCAGTCGCGCAGCGTCAACGGCCGCGCCTCGCTGACCCTGGAGTTCCGGCTCAGCCGCGACATCGAGGCCGCCGCCAACGACGTGCGCGACAGCATCAGCCGCGTCCTCAACCGGCTGCCCCCGGAGGCCGACCCGCCGCAGGTGGAGAAGGCCGAGAGCGATGCCGAGACCATCATGTGGCTGAACATGAGTTCGACCACGATGGACACCCTGGAGCTGTCCGATTTCGCGGACCGCTACGTGGTCGACCGCCTGGCCGCCCTGGACGGCGTCGCCCAGGTCCGGATCGGCGGCCAGCAGCGCTACGCCATGCGCATCTGGCTGGACCGCACCGCCCTTGCCGCGCGCGGCCTTGCCGTCGCCGATGTCGAGACGGCGCTGGCGCGCGAGAACATCGAGCTGCCGGCCGGTCGCCTGGAATCGGCCGAGCGCGACTTCACCCTGCGCGTGCAGCGCAGCTACCAGCGCCCCGAGGATTTCGCGCAGATCGCCCTGGCGCGCGGCGAGGACGGCTACGTCGTGCGCATCGGCGACGTCGCCCGGGTCGAGCTGGCCTCGGCCGAGCGGCGCGCCTACTTCCGCAGCAACGGCGCCCCCAACGTCGGCCTGGGCATCGTCAAGACCTCCACGGCGAACAGCCTGGACGTCGCCCGCGCCGCCCGCGACGAGGCGGTGGAGATCCAGCAGTCCCTGCCGGAAGGCACCCAGATCTTCGTCGCCTTCGACAGCACGGTGTTCATCGACGCCGCGGTCAAGCGCGTCTACTGGACCCTGTTCGAGGCGCTGGCGCTGGTCCTGGTGGTGATCTACCTGTTCCTGGGCAGCCTGCGCGCCGCGATCATCCCGGCGGTGACCGTGCCGGTCTGCCTGGTCGCCGCCTTCGTCGCGCTCGCGGCGTTCGGCTTCAGCATCAACCTGCTGACCCTGCTGGCCCTGGTGCTGTGCATCGGACTGGTGGTCGACGACGCCATCGTCGTCCTGGAGAACGTGCAGCGCCGCGCCGACCTCGGCGAGCCGCCGCTGGTCGCCTCGCGCCGGGGTACCGCCCAGGTGGCGTTCGCGGTGATCGCCACCACCGCGGTGCTGGTCGCGGTGTTCCTGCCGGTCGGGTTCATGGAGGGCAACACCGGCCGCCTGTTCCGCGAGCTGTCGGTGGCGCTCGCCGGCGCGGTCGCGATCTCCGCCTTCGTCGCCCTGACGCTGACGCCGATGATGTGCAGCAAGCTGGTGCGCCCGCACCAGCAGCCGCGCGGCCTGAACCGCTGGCTGCAGGGGCGGCTCGACGCGCTGGGGCGCGGCTACCGGCGGGCGATCGAGCGCACCGTCGGCCGGCCCCTGCTGTTCGGGCTGGTGATGGTCGCCAGCGTGGTCGCCAGCGCGATGATGTTCGTCGCCGTGCCCAAGGAGCTGGCGCCGCCGGAGGACCGCGGCGCCTTCTTCGTGATGGTCTCCGGCCCCGAGGGCGCCGGCTACGACTACACGGTCGGCCAGATGCAGCAGGTCGAGGACGTGCTGATGCCCCTGGTCGGAGAAGACGGTCCCCTGCAGCGCGCCAACGTCCGCGTGCCCGGCGGCTTCGGCGCCAGCGAGGAGATGCACACCGGCATGGTGATCGTGTTCCTCAAGGACTGGAGCGAGCGCAGCGTCACCACCAACGACGTGGTCACCGGCCTGCGCGGCGATTTCGACCGCCTGCCCGGGGTGCGCGCCTTCCCGCAGGTGCGCACCGGGCTGGTGCGCAGCGGCGGGCAGCCCCTGCAGGTGGTCCTGGGCGGGCCCGACTACGCGGAGCTGGCGCGCTGGCGCGACCTGCTGCTGGCCCGGATGGCCGAGAACCCGCAGCTGTTCGGCGCCGATTCCGACTACAAGGAGACGCGCCCGCAGTTGCGCATCGAGATCGACCGCGTGCGCGCCTCCGACCTCGGCGTCTCGGTGGCCGAGATCGGCCGCGCCCTGGAGACCATGATGGGCGGCCGCCGGGTCACCACCTTCGTGCAGGACGGCGAGGAGTACGACGTCATCGTCCAGGCCCAGGAGGCCGACCGCGCCACCCCCAGCGACCTGCGCAACCTCTACGTGCGCTCGCAGCGCACCGGCGGTCTGGTGCCGCTGGCCAACCTGGTCAGCCTGCAGGAGATCGCCGAGCCGGGCAGCCTGAACCGCTTCAACCGGCTGCGCGCGATCACGGTCTCCGCGGGCCTGGCGCCCGGCTACCAGCTCGGCGACGCCATCGCCTGGGTCGAGCAGGTGATCGACGAGGAGCTGCCCGACTACGCGCAGATCGACTGGAAGGGCGAGTCGCGCGAGTACAAGAGCGCCGGCAGCGCCGTGCTGTTCACCTTCGCGATGGCGCTGCTGGTCGTGTACCTGGTGCTGGCGGCGCAGTTCGAGAGCTTCATCCACCCGCTGGTGATCATGCTGACGGTACCGCTGGCGGTGCTCGGCGCCCTGCTCGGCCTGTTCGTCACCGGCGGCACCCTCAACCTGTTCAGCCAGATCGGCATCGTCATGCTGGTCGGCCTGGCGGCCAAGAACGGCATCCTGATCGTCGAGTTCGCCAACCAGTTGCGCGACGAGGGCCGCGCCATCCGCGACGCCATCGTCGAGGCGGCGGCGGTGCGCCTGCGCCCGATCCTGATGACCTCGATCGCCACCATCATGGGCGCGATCCCGCTGGTGGTGGCCGGCGGCCCGGGGTCGGCCAGCCGGGCGACGATCGGCGTGGTGGTGATCTTCGGCGTCGCCTTCTCGACCCTGCTGTCGCTGTTCGTGGTGCCCAGCTTCTACGCCCTGCTGGCGCCGTTCACGCGCTCGCCGGAGGCCCTGGCCCGCCGCCTCGAGAAGCTCGAGCAGGAGACGCCGGAGGCCGCCGGCGGCGTCAGCGCCGGCCTGCCGTCCTGACCGCCCCGCGTCCGCGCGCGATGGCGGCGCCGGGCGATGTCCGGCCGCGCCGGTGCGGCGCCGCGATGGGGCGCCGCCCGGGGGCTCACAGCGCCCGCAGCCTGCGCATCCGCCGGTAGACCGCCGGCCGGCAGGCCAGGGCGAACAGCATGCCGGCGACGAAGCCGGCGACGTGGGCGATCCAGGCCACCGCGCCGAAGGTCGGGTTGAGGTAGGCGATCAGCAGCTGCAGCAGGACCCAGAAGCCGATCAGCCACAGCGCGGGGATCCGCACGAACTCCAGGAACAGGCCGAGCGGTATCACCAGGCCCAGTTGCGAGCGCGGGAACAGGGTCAGGTAGGCGCCGACGATGGCGGAGACCGCGCCGCTGGCGCCGACGATGGCGCCGATGCGGTCGGGCATGCTGAGCGCCGCCGAGACGTTGGCGAACGCGCCGCCGACCAGGAACAGGGCCAGGAACAGGCCGCTGCCCAGGCGGCGTTCGGAGGCCAGGCCGAAGATCAGCAGGAACAGCAGGTTGCCGATCACGTGCAACAGGTCGGCGTGGATCAGCAGGGCGCTGAGCACCGCCAGGGGGCGCCACTGCGAAAGGTAGCTCGTCCAGCCCTCGCCGACGTCGAACAGCCGCGCCGGCACCAGGCCCCAGCGCTTGACCAGGGCCAGGAAGTCCTCCGGGTCCAGCGACGACATCCACAGGTAGGCGGAGACGATCAGCGCGAGCAGCAGGGGAGTGGCCCAGCGCAGGTCGCCGCGGAGACGTTCGTCGACCTGGACGAACATGTCGGGAGCGCGCTCAGCCGCGCACGGGCAGGACGAACTCGGTGCCTTCGAAGCGCACCAGGATGCCGTCGGCGCGGATCGCGAGCACTTCGACGCCGCCCGGCAGCGACTCGCCGTCGCGCACCCGCACGCCGTTGACCAGGGCGAAACGGCGGGCCGGATCGTCGCTGTACAGGTGCATGGTCACCGCCAGCGCGGGCAGGCCCCGACGCACCGCGAACGGCAGCTCGTGCAGGCGCGGCGGTGCGTCCCCGCTGCTGGCGGGCGCCGCCGGCGGCGCCGGCCGCTCCAGCGCCTGCGCGAGGGCCTGGGCGGCAGCCGCCTCGGCCTCCGCAGCGGTCGGCGCCGGCGCCGCTGCGGCCCCGCCGGCATCGGTGGTCGCCGGCGTCGCCTCGGCGGGCGCTGGCGTGGCGCGCTGCGGTCCGAAGATCGTCACCACCTGGCCGCCGTCCGCCGGCGCCGCAGGGGCCGGCTCCGGGGAGGTCGCGGCGACCTCCGGCGGTTGCGGGACCGGCGCGGGCACCGGGTCCGGCACCAGGCCGGCGTCGGCTCCGACGGGGGCGGAGGGCGACGGTGCGCCGGTCTCCGGGGCGGCCACGCTGTCCGGGACGGAAGCCGCGGGGTCGTCCGCGGGGGCGCCGCCGAAATCGAACGCGCCACCCCACCAGGCCGCCACCAGGGCCAGGCCGGCGATCGCCGGGAGCAGCCAGGCCGGCCGGCGGCGCGGCGGGGCCGCGAACGGCGACGGGCTGCCCAGGGTCGGCGGCTGGCCGCGGCGGCGCTCGGCGTCGGATCGGTTCAGGGCATCGAGGATCGAGGACATGCCGGCATTGTATCGGAGCGCCGGGAAGGCGCCGGCGGCGACAAGGACCGCCGCCCCCGCAGGGGGTTCCGTGCGCCACCCGGCAGAACGCGCCGGCGCTCGCCCAGGGGCCGTCGCTCAACCGCCGGCGTCGTCCGGGGCCACGCCGCGCTGCGCCGGGCGCACCGGCGCACGCAGCCGGGGACCGTCCTCCAGCCAGGCCGACAGCGCCCACCAGGTGTCCGGACCGAGCAGGCCGTCGGCACGCAGGCCGAAGGCCGTCTGCAGCCGGCGCAGGCGCTCGCCGCCTTCGGCCGGGTCGAGGCCGCGGGCGGCCTCGAAGCGGCCGAGGGCGGCGGCGCCCCAGGCCGGCAGGGGTCCGCCGGGCTGGCTGCGCACCGGTCCCGGCAGGCGCATGAGGGCGGTGTACTCCCCCGGCCAGGCATCGGCCAGGGCCAGGCGCGACACCGTCACCGGCCCGGCGCCGGCATCGACCCGGGCGCGTTCGCCGGTCAGTTCCAGCAGGGCCAGCGGCGCGGCCCCGGCCGGTGTCGGCAACGACAGCAGCACCGGCCGGTCGAGACCGTCGAGCTGCGCCAGGGTGCCGCGGCTGCGCACGCAGTGGAGGTCGCCGTCGAGCCGGAACGGGCAACCGCCGAGCACCGGCGCCGCCAGCGTCGCCGGCGCCTGCCAGCGCTCCAGCAGGGCGGCGGCCGCGGCCTCGGCGCGGCCGCCGGCGAGCGTGCCGTCCAGGTCGACCGACGCCGGCATCGCGGCTTCGGTCGCGGCCGGCGCCACCGGCGGGCGCGATGACTGCCACCACAGGGCCAGGCCGAGGGTCGCCAGCAGCGCCAGCGCGGCCGCCGGCAGCAGGCGTCGGCGCCAGCGCCCGGGCCGCGCCAGCACCTCGTCGGCGGCGGCATGCACGTCGCGGGCGCCGATGCGGCTGCGGTCGGCGCCGTAGCCGGCCAGCAGGGCGCGCTCGGCGATGACGTTGAGCAGGCGCGGCACGCCGCCGGCACGCCGGTGCAGGGCGCGCAGGGCGGCATCGCTGAACGGGCTGCGACGCAGGCCGGCGACCGCCAGCCGGTGCCTGACGTAGGCGGCGGTCTCGGCCTCGTCGAGCGGCGTCAGGTGGTAGCGGGCGGTGATCCGCTGCGCGAGCTGGCGCAGATCCGGGCGCGCCAGCAGCTCGCGGAGCTCGGGCTGGCCGAGCAGGATGATCTGCAGCAGCTTCTGGGTGGCGGTCTCGAGGTTGGTCAGCAGCCGCACCTGCTCCAGCGCCGGTACCGAGAGCTCCTGGGCCTCGTCCAGCACCAGCACCACGGTCCGGCCGGCGGCATGCTCGGCCAGCAGGTGGCGGTTGAGGGCGTCGACCAGGGCCTTGCCGCTGCCCCGCGCGCCCTCGACCGGCACGCCCAGCTCCTCGCAGATCGCCTCGAGCAGCTCCAGCGGTTGCAGCCGCGGGTTCAGCAGCAGGGCGACCCGGGTGCCCTCGGGCAGCTGCGCCAGCAGCAGGCGGCTGAGCGTGGTCTTGCCGGTGCCGACCTCGCCGGTGAGCTGCACGAAGCCGCCGCCGCCGCCCTGCGAGATGCCGTAGACCAGGTGCGCCAGCGCGTCGCGGTGGCGGTCCGAGAGGAACACGAATCGCGGGTCGGGGGTGATCGAGAACGGCGGCTCGGAAAGGCCGTAGTGCGCCAGGTACATGGCGCGCAGGATACCCGGTCGGGCCGGTCGGCCCTGAGCCGGCTCGCCAGGCGGCGCCGGGGCCGGTCCACGGCGACGCGCCTGGCGCGGGGCGCCCGCGCCGGGTCGTCCGAGGCCGCCTGATAGGCTGTCGCCATGGTCGACCCGACGCCATCGATGCCGCCGCCGGGCCAACGCCACTGGCGGCCTGCGGCCCTCTCGGCGGTGATCGGCGCGCACGCCCTGGCGCCGCTGCTCTGGCTGTCGGGCGCCGGCACCGGCTGGGCGATCGCGGTCCTGCTCGCCGGCGGCGCGCTGCTGGTCTGGGGGTCGCTGTATCCGCATTCGCGCCTGTTCGGCCCGGTGTCGACCCGGTTGCCCGGCGACCGTCCGGTGGTCTGGCTGACCTTCGACGACGGCCCCTGCGCCGACACGCCGGCCCTGCTCGAGGTGCTCGACCGCCACCGCGCCCGCGCCACCTTCTTCCTGGTCGGCGAGCGCGCGCGCCGCGCGCCCGGGCTGGTCCGCGAGATCGTCCGCCGTGGCCACCAGGTCGCCAACCACACCGAAAGCCATCCGGCCGGACGCTTCTGGCTGCTCGGACCGAAGGCGCTGGCCGCCGAGATCGAAGGGGCCCAGGCGACCCTGACCGCCCTGGCCGGGGCGCCGCCGCGCTGGTTCCGGGCGGTGGCCGGCCTGGGCAACCCGTTCCTGGCGCCGGTGCTGCGCCGTGCCGGCCTGGCGCGGGTGTCCTGGACGGCGCGCGGCCTCGACGGCGTCGATGGCGACGACGACCGGGTGCTGGCGCGGCTGCTGCGCGGCCTGCGCCCGGGCGCGGTGCTGCTGCTCCACGAGGGCGGTCCGGACGGCCGCAGCGCGCGCCTGGCCGGCCGGCTGCTGGCCGCCCTGGACGAGCGCGGCTACGCGGCGGTCCTGCCGCCCGGCGAGGCCAGCACCAGCCAGTTGTTGAACGGCGTGCGGCCCCACAGCGGCGAGAACCGTGCCGACAGCCCGAGGGCGCCCAGTTCCGCCTCGAGCCCGGCGCGGGTCGGATAGCGGTCCGGCCCGGCGTTCATCCAGCGCAGCCAGCGCGACAGCACGTCGACGGCGCGGGTCACCCGGCTGCGCCAGTTGCCGTCGGCCAGGCCGGTGCGGATCACCAGGCGGCCGTCGCCGGCCAGGGCGCCGGCGGCGCGCGCCAGCAGCGGCGACTGCGCGTCGCGGGGCAGGAACTGCAGGACGTCGAGCAGGGCGACGCTGCCGCGGTGGTCCGGGAAGCCGGCCGCCAGGTCGACCGTGGCGAAGCGCGCGCGGTCCAGCCCGGCGCGTGCCGCCGCCGCCTGCGCCACCGCGATCTTGCCGGCGTCGTTGTCGACCCCCAGGTAGTCGAGCGCCAGCCCGGCCCGGGCCAGCACATGGGCGAGCAGGCCGATGCCGCAGCCCAGGTCGAGGACCGCGGCGCGGCTGCCGGCCAGCGCCGCGACCACGCCCGGGTAGAGCGGGTCGCTGGCCAGCTTGCTGCGTGCGTAGTGGTAGTGCCAGCGGCTGGGCAGGAAGGCGGCGGCCAGGGCGCGCGCCTGCGCCGCCGGCAGCGCCCGCCCGGCGCCGTGGCTCACGCGGCGCCGTCCTCGATCGCCAGCGCGACCTCGCGGCCGAGCAGGGTGCCGGCCAGCACCCGCCAGCGCAGGCCGCGCGCCTGCGCGAATTCCCGCCAGGCGCGGAACTCGTCGGCGTCGCCGCCTGGATCGCCGATGAAGTTGCCGAACAGCAGCACCGAGCCGGGCACCAGGCGCCCGCCGGCGTGACGCAGGACGCTGGCGGCCGAGGCGTGCAGCGCGCAGTCGACGTGCAGCAGGCGCACCGGCCCGGGGTGCGCGGCCAGGAAGGCGGGCAGGGTGTCGTCGAACCAGCCGGCGTGCAGGCGGGCATTGTCCGGCACCTCGGGCAGCACGCCTGCGGTGCTGTCCATCGCTCCCCCGGCGGCGCCGTCATCGGGTGCGCCCTGGAAGCTGTCGAAGCCGTGCACGTCCTGCCCGGCCAGGCCGGCCAGCAGGGTGAGGCTGCGCCCGAAGTAGACGCCGCACTCCAGGACCGGGCCGTCCAGGCGGGCGGCCGCGACGGCGCGCTCCAGCACCTGGCTCGGGCAGCCGACGAGGGCGGCGCCGGGCTGGCCGGCCAGCCAGTGCAGGCCGGACCACATCGCCGCGTACTGCGCAGGCAGGTCGGTGCGCGCAGCCGGCGCGCGGCCTTCGGCCAGGGCGTCCAGGGCATCGTGGAACAGCGCCGCCAGGGCATCGTCGCGGTGCCCGGCCAGCGCGTCGCGGGCCGCCGCCGGCGCGTCCGCGGCGAGCAGCTGGGCGCGGTGGATGGCGAGCTCGGGCAGCGGCGGGCAGGCCGCCTCGGCGCGCGCCAGGTGCGCCTGCGCCGCGTCGAGGCGGCCGAGCATGATCGCCGCGCGGACCAGGGCCAGGTGGCCGTCCGGGGCCAGCGGCGCCAGCTCGCTGGCGCGCTCGAACTGCGCCAGCGACTCGTCGTAGCGGCCGTTTCGCCACAGCGCCTTGGCCAGCATGAAGGCGTTGTAGGCGCTGGGATCGAAGGCCTGCTGGGTGCGCAGGCGGTCCAGTTCCTCGGCGCGGGCCTGGGCCAGGGCCTGCTGGTCGGGGGCGGTCGTGGTCTCGGTCTGCGTCACGTCGGTCAGTCGTCCAGGGTCAGCAGGCTGGCGTTGCCGCCGGCCGCGGTGGTGTTGATGGTGATGGTGCGCTCGCTGGCGAAGCGCGCCAGGTAGTGCGGGCCGCCGGCCTTGGGGCCGGTGCCGGACAGGCCCTCGCCGCCGAACGGCTGGACGCCGACCACGGCGCCGATCTGGTTGCGGTTGACGTAGCAGTTGCCGGCGCGGACCCGGCCGACGATGCGCTCGACGGTGCCGTCGATGCGGCTGTGCACGCCCAGGGTCAGTCCGTAGCCGAGTGCGTTCAGGCGGTCGACGACCGCGTCCAGCTCGCGGGCCTTGTAGGGCAGCACGTGCAGCATCGGCCCGAACACCTCGCGCTCGAGCAGGTCCAGCGACGGGATCAGCCAGGCGCGCGGCGCCACGAAGCAGCCGTGCGCCGTCTCCGGCGGCAGGTCCACCGCGTGGATCAGGCGCGCCTGGCCGTCCATGCGCGCGGCATGCGCCTCCAGCATGGCGCGGGCGTCCTCGTCGATCACCGGCCCGACGTCGGTCGAGAGCAGGCCGGGGTCGCCGACCTGCAGCTGCGCCATGGCGCCGGCCAGCATGGTGGTCACCCGGTCGGCGATGTCGGCCTGCACCAGCAGGATGCGCGCCGCCGAGCAGCGCTGGCCCGCGGAGTCGAAGGCGGAGGCCAGCGCGTCCTTGACCAGTTGCTCGGGCAGCGCCGAGGAGTCGGCGATCAGGGCGTTCTGGCCGCCGGTCTCGGCGATCAGGGCGGCGATCGGCGCATCGCGACCGGCCAGGGCGCGGTTGATCGCCCAGGCGGTCTGGGTCGAACCGGTGAAGGCGACCCCGGCGACGCGCGGGTCGGCGGTCAGCGCGGCGCCGACGGTGGCGCCGTCGCCGGGCAGGAAGGCGAGCACCTCCTGCGGCACCCCGGCCTCGTGCAGCAGCAAGGTCGCGGCGTGGGCGGTCAGCGTGGTCTGCTCGGCCGGCTTGGCGACCACGGCATTGCCGGCGGCCATGGCCGCGGCGACCTGGCCGACGTAGATCGCCAGCGGGAAGTTCCAGGGCGAGATGCACACGAACACGCCACGGCCGTGCAGGTGCAGGCGGTTGCGTTCGCCGGTCGGGCCCGGCAGCTCCAGCGGGTCGGCGAACTGCCGCTCGGCCTGGCTGGCGTAGTAGCGCAGGAAATCGACCGCCTCGCGGACCTCGGCGACCGCCGCCGACAGGGTCTTGCCGGCCTCCTTGATGCACAGGGCCAGGAACTGCGGGCGGCGCTCCTCGAGCAGGTCGGCGGCCCTGCGCAGCGCCTGCGCCCGGCGGCCGACGCCGGCGCGGTCCCAGGCCGGCTGCGCGGCCACCGCCGCGGCCAGCGCGGCGTCGACGCAGGCGGCGTCGGCCGGCCGCCAGCTGCCGACCTGCTCGCGTCGGTCGGCCGGGTTGAACACCGCCACCTGCGCGCCGCCGGCCACCTTGCCACCGGCCACCAGCGGTGCGGCCTGCCACGGCCGGGCGGCGGCCTGGGCCAGCGCGGGCGCCAGTTCGCGCAGGGCGTCGTCGTCGGCGAGGTTCAGGCCGCGCGAGTTGCGGCGCTCGGAGCCGAACAGCGCCGCCGGCGCCGGGATGCGCGGGTGGGCGCGGGCGTCGCCGAAGGCCTCGACGGTGGCGACCGGGTCGGCAACCAGGTCGGCGATCGCCAGGTCCTCGTCGACGATGCGGTTGACGAAGCTGGTGTTGGCGCCGTTCTCGAGCAGGCGGCGCACCAGGTACGGCAACAGGTCCTCGTGGCTGCCGACCGGCGCGTAGACGCGGCAGGCCAGGCCGGCGCTGCCGTCGCCCAGGACCTCCTCGTAGAGGTCCTCGCCCATGCCGTGCAGGCGCTGGAACTCCAGCTGCGCGGCGTCGCCGGAGCCGCCGGCGGCGCGCGCGTAGTGGCCGATCGCGGCGATGGTGTGGGCGTTGTGGGTGGCGAACTGCGGGTAGAACGCGGCCGGTTCGGCGAGCAGGGCGCGCGCGCAGGCCAGGTAGGAGACGTCGGTGTTCGGCTTGCGCGTGAACACCGGATAGCCGTGGTGGCCGTTCTCCTGGGCGCGCTTGACCTCGGCGTCCCAGTAGGCGCCCTTGACCAGACGCACGCACCAGCGCCGTCCGCACGCCCGGGCCTGTTCGGAGAGCCAGGCGATCACCGCCGGCGCGCGCTTCTGGTAGGCCTGCACCGCCAGCCCGAAACCGTTCCAGCCGGCGAGGTCGGGGTGCGCGAACACCGGTGCCAGCAGGTCCAGCGACAGTTCCAGGCGGTCGGCCTCCTCGGCGTCGACGGTCAGGGCGATGCCCTGGGCCATGGCCAGGCGCGCCAGCTCGAGCAGGCGCGGGCCCAGTTCGGCGAGGACCCGCGCGCGCTTGGCGTGCTCGTAGCGCGGGTGCAGGGCCGACAGCTTGACCGAGATCGAGGGCGCGGCGTGGATATCGGGCCACGGCCCGGCCTTGCCGATCGCGACGATGGCGTCGCGGTAGGCCCGGTGGTAGCGGTCGGCGTCGGCGGTGGTGAGCGCCGCCTCGCCGAGCATGTCGAAGCTGTGCCGGTAGCCGCGGTTGTCCTTGTCGCGGGAGCGCTTGAGCGCCTCGCCGATGGTCCGGCCCATGACGAACTGGTGGCCCATGATCTTCATCGCCTGGCGCACCGCCAGCCGGATCACCGGTTCGCCGGCGCGCCCGACCAGCCTCCGCAGGGCGCCGGTGAAGCTGGACCGGGTGTCCTCGGACAGGGCGACCAGGCGACCGGTCAGCATCAGGCCCCAGGTCGAGGCGTTGACCAGGACCTTGTCGCTGCGGCCCAGGTGCTTCTCCCAGTCGGCCTCGCCCAGCTTGTCGCCGATCAGCCGGTCGGCGGTCTCGGCGTCGGGGATGCGCAGCAGCGCCTCCGCAACGCACATCAGCAACACCCCCTCCTCGCTGGACAGGTCGTACTGGCGCATGAACGACTCGACGGCCGAGGCCTTGCCGGCGCGCGCGCGGACCCGGGCCACCAGTTCGCCGGCGCGGGCCAGCACCAGGTCGCGTTCGGCCGCCGGCAGGCTGGCGGCGGCGAGCAGGCCGTCCAGGTGGCCGGCCTCGTCGAGGCGCCAGCCGGCGGTGATCGCGGCGCGCGCGCCGGCTGGCGGGGAGGGCAGTTCCGGGGACAGGATGGCGTTCACGGGGGCGCTTCGCAGGTGGGATTTCTCGGGACCGCGCAGTCTATCGGATGCCCTGCCCGGGCGGCCGTCACCGTTCCTGTACGCCGCCTCCACCGGGGCGGCGCTTCCATGGCCCGACCCGCCAGCGCCCGTTCCCCGGGGCCGCCGGCGGGGCCGCCACCGGCACCGGAAGTTGCCGCCCGGGGTGGCGGGGCCTAAACTTGCGAGGTTTCGAGCATCCCGACCATGATCGTGGAGCATGACAGGACGGCGCAGGCCGTCGGCCGGGCCTGGGAGCTGTCTCCCAACCGGTCGCTCGACCTGCGCGGCCTGTTCGCGTTCTTTGCGGTGATGGCGGCGGCTTCGCTGATGGTCAGCGGCTACAGCTTCAGCCAGGGCAACGCCTTCGCGCCGGCCTTCGCGCTGGCCGAGCTGGCGTTGCTGGCGGTCTGCCTGCGCCTGGTCTGGCGCCGGCTGGCCCGGCGGGAGCGCCTGGCGCTGACCGGCGATGCGCTGCTGGTCGAGGCCGGTGGCCGCAGCGAGTGCTTCCACCCCTACTGGGTGCAGGTGCTGCGCGACGCCGGGGGAGCCGTTCGGCTGCGGTCGCACGGGCGCGAAATCGAGGTGGGGGCGTTCCTGTGCCCGCGGGAGCGCGACCAGTTGGCGGCAAGCCTGCGCGCGGCGCTGGCGCCGTGGCAGCGATGACAGGATCCAGCACGTGAAGGTGAACACCATGATGGCTCGACGCTTCCTGACCGCCACCGCCTTGCTGGCGGGATCCGCCGGTGCGGCGTTGGCCAACCCGAAACCCTGGCAGCTCAACATGACGCCGGGCGTGACCGAGATGAGCCGGCAGGTCTACGACCTGCACATGCTGATCCTGTGGATCTGCGTGGTCATCGGCGTGCTGGTGTTCGGCGCCATGGCCTACGCCATGTTCAAGTTCCGCAAGTCCAAGGGCGCGGTGGCGGCGCGCTGGAGCCACAACACCACCGCCGAGATCGTCTGGACCGTCATCCCGGTGCTGATCCTGGTGGCGATGGCCTGGCCGGCCACCAAGACCCTGATCGAGATGGCCGACACCGACGACGCCGAGCTGACCGTCAAGGTCACCGGCTACCAGTGGCTGTGGCGCTACGAGTACGTCGGCACCGACGTCAACTTCGTATCCAAGCTGGACCGCGACTCCGACCGCACCCGCATGCTGCGTTCCGGACTCGACCCGGCCGCGGTCACCGTCGACGGCGAGAACACCTACCTGCTCAACGTCGACCGCCCGCTGGTGCTGCCGACCGGCACCAAGATCCGCTTCGTGATCACCGCCAACGACGTCATCCACTCCTGGTGGGTGCCGGCCCTGGGCTGGAAGCAGGACGCCATCCCCGGCTTCATCAACGAGGCCTGGACCCGGATCGACACCCCGGGCACCTACCGCGGCCAGTGCGCCGAGCTGTGCGGCAAGGACCACGGCTTCATGCCGATCGTGGTCGAGGCGGTGCCGCCGGCGCAGTTCGCCGCCTGGCTCGGCGAGACCGACGCCATCGCCAAGGCCGCCCGCGCCGCCGAGGCCGCCCCGGCGGTGGCCGCCGCCCCCACCGCGGATGCCGGCGCCAGCGCCGCCGACGCGCAGTAACCAACGAATCAGCAAAGGCACGCCGACATGGCCACCGACCACACCGCCCACCACGACGCGCACCACCACACGCCGAGCTTCGCGCAGCGCTGGCTGTTCGGCACCAACCACAAGGACATCGGCACGCTGTACCTGGTGTTCTCGCTGGTCATGTTCCTGATCGGCGGCGCCATGGCCCTGGTGATCCGCGCCGAGCTGTTCCAGCCCGGCCTGCAGCTGGTCAACCCCGAGTTCTTCAACCAGATGACCACGGTGCACGCCCTGGTCATGATCTTCGGCGCGGTGATGCCGGCCTTCGTCGGCCTCGGCAACTGGATGATCCCGCTGATGGTCGGCGCGCCGGACATGGCGCTGCCGCGCATGAACAACTGGTCGTTCTGGATCCTGCCGTTCGCCTTCCTGATGCTGCTGTCGACGCTGTTCATGGAGGGCGGCGGGCCGGCCGGCGGCTGGACCCTGTACCCGCCGCTCAGCCTGCAGGGCGGCAACTCAATCGCCTTCGTGATCTTCGCGATCCACCTGATGGGCATCAGCTCGATCATGGGCGCGATCAACATCATCGCGACCATCCTGAACATGCGCGCGCCGGGCATGGACCTGCTGAAGATGCCGATCTTCGTGTGGTCCTGGCTGATCACCGCCTTCCTGCTGATCGCGGTGATGCCGGTGCTGGCCGGCGCGGTGACCATGCTGCTGACCGACAAGTTCTTCGCGACCAGCTTCTTCAACGCCGCCGGCGGCGGCGACCCGGTGCTGTTCCAGCACATCTTCTGGTTCTTCGGGCACCCGGAGGTCTACATCATGATCCTCCCGGCGTTCGGCATCATCTCCGAGATCATCCCGACCTTCGCGCGCAAGCCGCTGTTCGGCTACCAGGCGATGGTCTACGCGATCGCCTCGATCGCCTTCCTGTCGTTCATCGTCTGGGCGCACCACATGTTCACCGTCGGCATGCCGCTCGGCGGCGAGCTGTTCTTCATGTACGCGACCATGCTCATCGCGGTGCCCACCGGGGTCAAGGTGTTCAACTGGGTCTCGACCATGTGGAAGGGCTCGATGACCTTCGAGACGCCGATGCTGTTCGCGCTCGGTTTCGTGGTGATGTTCACCATCGGCGGCTTCTCCGGCCTGATGCTGGCGATCGTGCCCGCCGATTTCCAGTACCACGACACCTATTTCGTGGTCGCCCACTTCCATTACGTGCTGGTCACCGGCGCCATCTTCGCGATCATGGCAGGCACCTACTACTGGCTGCCGAAGTGGACCGGCTTCATGTACAACGAGACGCTCGGCAAGTGGCATTTCTGGCTGAGCACCATCTTCGTGAACCTGCTGTTCTTCCCGCAGCACTTCCTGGGCCTGGCCGGCATGCCGCGGCGCATCCCGGACTACAACATCGCGTTCTCCGACTTCAACATGATCTCCTCGGTCGGCGCGTTCGGCTTCGGCCTCAGCCAGCTGCTGTTCGCCTACATCGTGTGGTCGTGCGCGCGGGGCGGCGCCCGCGCCACCGACCGGGTCTGGGAAGGCGCCAAGGGCCTGGAATGGACGGTGCCGTCGCCGGCGCCGCACCACACGTTCACGACGCCGCCGCGGATCGACGACCGCGAGCTGGCGCACGGCGACGTCAGCCACTGACGTGGCGTGGGCGGGCCCGCGGCGGGCCCGTCCGTGGACACAGGACCGGACATGATGGTTGACGCAAGACGCAAGGGCGCGATGAGGACGGTGGCGGTGCTGGCGCTGGTGGCGCTGGCGATCTACGTCGCCTTCATCCTGCGCGGGGTGCTTTCCGCATGACCGCCGCCAGCGACCGCGCCGCCGAGAACCGCCGCCTGCTGCGCAAGCTCGGGCTGGTGACCCTGGGCGCCTTCGCGTTCTGCTTCTCGCTGGTGCCGCTGTACCGGATCGCCTGCGAGCAGGTGTTCGGGATCCGCCTCGACGGCCGGCCGGTCGACGCCGCCACCGGCCAGGCGCTGGTGGTCGACACCTCGCGCAGCGTCCGCGTTCAGTTCGACGCCAGCATCCACAACGAGCGCGAATGGCGCTTCGGCCCCGAGCAGGTCGAGCTGACCGTCCACCCGGGCGAGACGGTGGAGGCCTGGTACGTCGCCAGCAACCTGACCGCCGACACCCTGGTCGGCCATGCCGTGCCCGACGTGCTGCCGCGGCCGGCCAACCCCTATTTCGCCAAGACCGAGTGCTTCTGCTTCACCGAGCAGAAGTTCGCGCCGGGCGAGACCCGGCGCATGCCGGTACGCTTCTTCGTGTCGCCCGACCTGCCGGCGAACGTCAACACGCTGACCCTGACCTACACCTTCTACAACAACGAGCAGGCGACCCGCCGCGAACAGGCCGCGATGGCCCAGGCCGCGTCGGCGCCGGATCCTGACTCCCGAGGCTGAGCCATGGCGAACACCACGCACGATCCGAACGTCTATTACGTCCCGCACGGCAGCAAGTGGCCGCTGGTGGGCTCGGTCGGCCTGTTCCTCACGGTCGGCGGCTTCGCCAACTGGATGAACGGCAGCACCGGCCTCGGCCAGGTCATGAGCCTGGCCGGCGTCGCGATCCTGCTCTGGATGATGTGGGGCTGGTTCGGCGACGTGATCCGCGAGAGCGTGCGCGGCATGTACAACCGCCAGGTCGGCGTCTCGTTCCGGATGGGGATGATCTGGTTCATCTTCTCCGAGGTGATGTTCTTCGCGGCCTTCTTCGGCGCGCTGTTCTACGCGCGGGCGCTGTCGGTGCCCTGGCTGGGCGGCGTCGGCGACGGCGCCGCGACCAACGCCTTCCTGTGGTCCGGCTTCGACGCCGCCTGGCCGACCAACGGCCCGGCCGCGATCGGTGGCGATTTCGGGCTGATCCCCGCCTGGGGTCTGCCGCTGCTCAACACCCTGATCCTGCTCGCCTCGGGCGTCACCATCACCATCGCCCACCATGCCCTGAAGGCCGGCCAGCGCACCCGCCTGCTGGTCTGGCTCGGCGCGACCATCGTCCTCGGCGTCATCTTCCTGGTGTTCCAGGCCGAGGAGTACGTCCACGCCTACCGCGACCTCAACCTGACCCTGGGCTCGGGCATCTACGGCTCGACCTTCTTCATGCTCACCGGCTTCCACGGCCTGCACGTCACCCTCGGCACGATCATGCTGATCGTGATCTGGTTCCGCTGCCTGAAGGGCCACTTCAGCCGCGACGACCATTTCGGTTTCGAGGCGGTCGCCTGGTACTGGCATTTCGTCGACGTGGTCTGGCTGGGACTGTTCCTGTTCGTCTATGTGCTTTGACGGCAGGGAGCAGGTCGGAGGGAGCGGGGAGCAGGGACGGCAGCGCGCCGGTCCGCGCGGCCGCCCCGCTGCGGTCCCGTCTGTCCCGGGCTGACGGGTGGCGATGTCCGGGCAAGTCAGCGCGCTGGTCGGCACCGGCAGGCCCGTGCGCCGTTGCGTCCGGCGTGCGCGGTCGGCAGGCACAAGGCGACAGGAAGGGAAGCGTGAGCGGACCGCAGGCCCGGCGACCAGCCGCTCGTCGCGATGCCATCCTGGCTGCGGTCGGGATCCCCGCTGCCCGGGACGGCCGGTGCCGGGATCGCGCCCGGTGAAGCCGCCCGTGGATCTGGAACGGGCCGCGCGCGGGTGTGCGCCCGGCGCCTCGACCGAAGCAGGCGGCGGCACAGGCATTCGCCAGCGCGCGCCCCGGCCCGCCGCCACCCTGGGCCCTTTCCCCTGCTCCCTGCTCCCTGCGCTGCCTGCCTCAGATGCCGTGCGGCTTGACGTAGCCGGTGGCGATGCCGAGGCCGATCAGGGCGATCAGCAGCACCGACAGGCCGATCCGGCGGGTCAGCGCCCAGGCCATGCGGTCGCCGGCGCCCTTGTCGTGCATCATGTAGTACAGCGCCGTGCCGAGGTTCCACAGGATGGCGATGAAGAACGCGGCAACGATCAGGCGCAGGGCGGTGGGATTCATGGCGACGGTCGGCCTCGGGTCGAGCGTCGCAGTATAGCGGCGCGTCCGTGAACGCCTGGCCCTTTGGACGCCCCTCGGCGCTGGCCTGGAGCCTGCTGCTGCTGGGCCTGGTCGTGTTCACCGGCCTCGGCGCCTGGCAGCATGGCCGCGCCGGGTTCAAGCGGGCGCTGATCGCCGGCCACGCGGACGCGGTGCAGGCGGCGCCGCTGCCCTGGCCGGGTGGCGGGGCGGTGGCCGAGGGGCCGCGGTTCCGGCGCGTGCTGGTGCAGGGCACCTGGCTGGAGCGCCGCTACCTGCTGGACAACCAGAGCCGGGACGGCCGGACCGGCGTCGACGACTTCGCGGCCCTGCGCATGGCCGATGGCGAGGTGGTGCTGGTCGGCCTGGGCTTCCTTGCGCACGGCGACGGTCGCCGCGGCCTGCCGCCGTTGCCGGCGCTGCCCGAGGCCGCCGGTGGCCTGACCGGGCTGTCGATGCCGCCGCCGGCGCACGGCCTGCGCCTGGGCGGCGACTGGCGCGCGCACCAGGGCGATTCGCCGGTGCGCCTGATGCCCTGGTTCGACCTGGCCATGGTCGCCGCCGACCTCGGCCAGCCGCTGGCGGCGCGGATCGTGCGCCTGGATCCGGGACCGGGTCCGTGGCAGCGCGACTGGCGCCCGGTCGAGGCGGTGCCCCCGGAACGTCACCTCGCCTATGCCCTGCAATGGTGGACCATGGCGCTGGCCGCGCTGGTCATCTTCCTCGTCGTCAACCGCCGCCCCAAGCCGCCATGACCCTCCCGCCCCGACAGCGTCGCAGCCGCACCACCCTGATCGTGGTGGCCGTGCTGTTCCTGACCCCGTTCCTGCTGGCCCTGGTGCTCAACCGCCTGGGCTGGCATCCGGCCGCCACCCGCAACAACGGCACCCTGGTGCAGCCGCCGATGCCGCTGGCCGGCCTGGTCCTGCGCGACCGTGCCGGCGGCGAGCTGCCGCTGGCCAATCCCGAGCATCGCTGGACCCTGCTGGTGCGGGTCCCCCTGGCCTGCGACGAGGCCTGCCAGGCGCGCCTGCTCGAACTGCACCGGGTCCGCGTCAGCCTGGGCCGGCATGCGCCCAAGCTGGCGATCCGCCTGCTTGCGCCGGCGGTGCTGCCGGCGTTGCCCGACACCCTGGTGCCGCTGGCCGACGGCTCGGTCGCCGAGCTGGTCGAACAGGCCCCGCTGGTCGCGCAGGCGCCCGACTGGACCGGTCTGCTGGTCGACGACAAGGCCTACCTGATGATGCGCTTCGAGCCGGGTCTGCCGGCGCGGCTGGTGCGCCGCGATCTCGCGCGCCTGGTCAAGTGACCGCATACTCCCGGACTCCATCGCCATGAACGATCCGCTCCTGCGCACGCTCGCCCGCCTGGCCGCCGTCCTGACCCTGGGCGTGATCGTGCTGGGCGCCTTCGTGCGCCTGTCCGATGCCGGCCTGGGCTGCCCGGACTGGCCGACCTGCTACGGCAAGGCGACCTGGCCGCGCAGCGAGGCGGCCATCGCCAGCGCCAACCAGGCCTTCCCCGAGCGCCCGGTCGAGCTGCCCAAGGCCTGGAAGGAACAGGTGCACCGCCATGCCGCGGCGGTACTGGGCCTGCTGGTGCTGGCGCTGGCGCTGCGCGCGAACTGGCCGCGGCCGCTGGCGCGCGGTGCGCTGCTCGCCGCCGCCGCCGCCGCCGCCGCCGGCACCGTGCTGTACATGCGCGGCCATGCCGGCGCGTCGGTGCTGTTCTCGGTGCTGGCGCTGGGTCTGCCCCTGCTGGTCGCCTGGCGGCCGGGCGAAGGCGCCCGTCCCTGGGCGCGCTACTCCGCGGTGCTGCTGGCCGTGATCATGTTCCAGGCCATGCTCGGCATGTGGACGGTGACCTGGAAGCTGAAGCCGGTGGTGGTGATGGCCCACCTGATGGGCGGGATGACCGTGCTCTGCCTGCTGGTCTGGCTGGCCCTGCGCGCGGGCCCGCAGGCGCGCGGCCTGCCGGGCGCCTACTGGCTGCGTCCCTGGCTGTGGCTGGGGATCGTCGTGCTGGCCGCGCAGATCGCCCTGGGCGGCTGGACCAGCGCCAACTACGCGGCGCTGGCCTGCCCGGACTTCCCGACCTGCCTGGGCCGGTGGTGGCCGGAGACCGATTTCGCCGAAGCCTTCGTGCTCTGGCGCGGCATCGGCGTCGACTACGAGGGCGGCATCCTCGACGGCACGGCACGGGCCACCATCCACCTGAGCCACCGGATCGGCGCCCTGGTCGCCAGCGCCGTGCTGCTGCTGGTGTCCGCGGCGCTGCTGCGCGTGCGCGGCCTGCGCGGCGACGCCGCGGTCCTGGCCGTGCTGCTGGCGGTGCAGGTCGCCCTGGGCATCAGCAACGTGGTGTTCGGTCTGCCCCTGGCGGTGGCCACCGCGCACAACGGCGTCGCCGCCCTGCTGCTGGCCCAGCTGGTGCGGGTGCTGTCGCGGGTCAGCCCGGCCAGGGGCTGAGCCCGGCGGCGGCTACAATGGCGGCCCGTCGCCGTCCGTCACCGCCGTGAACAGCGCCCACGCCCGCTCCCTCTTCGCGCAGTACCTGGAGCTGACCAAGCCGAAGGTGGTGGCCCTGCTCGTGTTCACCGCCGTGGTCGGCATGCTGCTGGCGGTGCCCGGCCTGCCGCCCTGGCAGCCGGTGCTGTTCGGCACCCTGGGCATCGGCCTGGCCGCCGCTTCCGCGGCCGCCATCAACCACCTGCTCGACCGCCGCATCGACGCGGTGATGGCGCGCACCGCGCACCGGCCGCTGCCGACCGGCGGCCTGGACGCGCGCCAGGTCCTGCTGTTCGCGATCGCCCTCGGCGCGCTGGCGATGGCGATCCTGGTGCTGCTGGTCAACCTGCTGACCGCGGTGCTGACCTTCGCCTCGCTGATCGGCTACGCCATCGTCTACACCGTGTACCTCAAGCGGGCGACGCCGCAGAACATCGTGATCGGCGGCGCCGCCGGCGCCGCGCCGCCGGTGCTGGGCTGGACCGCGGTCACCGGCGAACTGCACGCGCACGCCCTGCTGCTGTTCCTGATCGTGTTCGTGTGGACGCCGCCGCACTTCTGGGCGCTGGCGCTGTACCGGCGCGAGGACTACGCGCGCGCCGACATCCCGATGCTGCCGGTGATCTACGGCGAGGCCTTCACCCGCTGGCACGTGCTGTTCTACACGGTGCTGCTGGTGCTGGTCACCGTGCTGCCCTGGCTCACCGGCATGAGCGGCCTGTTCTACCTGGGCGGCGCCCTGGTGCTCGGCGCCGGCTTCCTCTACTACGCGGTGCGCCTGCTCGACCCGCCGGACGAGCAGTTCGCCATGCACACCTTCGGCTACTCGATCATCTACCTGATGGCGCTGTTCGCCTTCCTGCTGATCGACCACTACCTGGTGCCGCCCGGCAACGAGCTGGTCTGGCGCTTCACCCCGACCTGAGCCGCCGACATGGATCCGAACCGCTTCCGCCTGTACGACGCCGTCGGCCTGGAACCGGTGATCCGGGCGATGGCCGGCCAGGCCCTGGGCCTGCTCGACGAGCGGCCCGTGGTCCTGGTCGGCGTGCTGCGCCGGGGCGCGCCGCTGGCCGACCGCCTGGCCGCGGCCCTGCGCGCCCTGCGCCCCGGACTCGAACTGCGCCGCATGGACCTGAAGGTCAAGCGCTACGGCGACGACCTCGCGCTGCTGCACCCGGAGACCCGCCTTGAGGCCGACCCCGGCGAGGCGACGGCCAGCTACCAGGGCCAGCGCATGATCGTCGTCGACGACGTCCTGTACCAGGGCTGGTCGGCGTTCCGGGTGCTGGAATTCCTGCGCGGCCAGGGCGCCGACGCCATCCACCTGGCGGTCCTGGTCGACCGCTGCTGCACGCGGCTGCCGGTGCGCGCCGACATCGTCGGCCTGCGCCTGCAGATCGCGCCGGGCGACGTCATCGAATGCAACGTGCCGCCCTACGAGGACGCGTTCGCGGTCGACCTGCTGCGGCTCTAGCGCAGGGGCGCGGTCCGCCGGTCAGGGTCATTCCCGAAGCCGTCGGGCCGGCGCGGGTCCGGGCCGCTGCCCGCGGGAGCGCGAGGGCGGGGGGCCGCCTCGCCGGAACGCAGCGCGAGTCTCCCCGGCCGGCGGCGCCAGCGCGCCCGATCGACGCTCCCGCCGGGGCGGTGGCCAGCGCCATCGCGGCTTCGGGCCGGCAGCGGCCTACTGGAATCCCGAGCGGAGCAGCCGGTCCAGGATCAGGTCGAGATCGTCCAGGGTGGCGCGGTCCAGCGGAGTGATGTCGTAGCGGTTGCCGCGGAAGAACACCACGCCGTTCATCAGCTCGTCGAGCAGGCTGGCGCCCTGCAGGCGGAGGCGGTCCAGCGCGCTGCCCGGGGGCGGCGCCGACAGGCTGAGCATCCTGCAGGCCGGCTGCGGGGCGGGCCGGCCGTCCCGCCACTGCACCTGCGGCACCGGTTGCCGTGCCGGTGCCGGCAGGCCGGCCACCGGGTTGCCCCAGTGCTTGTTGTTGCCCGTGGTCAGGTCCGGGGCGCCGCCCCAGCGCCGGACGGCGCGGGGACCGGTGAACAGGGTCGGCGCGCCCGGCTGCATCCAGCGGTCGAAGGTGCTCCAGAAGGTCGGCGGCGGCACCCCGGTCTGCAGGTCGGCCCAGCCGTTGTAGCCGATCACGTGGCCGATCTCGTGCAGGGCCACGCTCATGGCGTCGGTACGGTCGGCCGGCACCGGCGCGATGCGCGCCACCGGGTCGGGATCGAACCACAGTTCGTTGCGCAGGTAGGCCAGTCCGAAGATGACGAAGCCGTCCGGCTCGCCGGCGTTGGGGTCGATGCCGGTGCGCAGCTCGCTGGCGACGCCCTGCTCGAAGGTGTTTCGACCGTTGATGACGCCGACGAAGCTGCTGGTGACGCTGGACCCGTTGGCGGTCGGCACGCTGGCCACGCGCACCTCGATCTCGATCGAACGCGGCGCGGTCACCCCCATCGCCGCCGCCCAGCGCCGTCCGGCTTCCTGGAGATGGCTGGTGACCTGGGCGCGCTCGGGTGCGGTCAGCACGCTCGCGCTGGCGTCGAACGACACGTTCCAGACGACCTGGGCGTGGCCGCAGGGGGCGAGGGCCAGGCCCAGCAGGGCCAGCGGGATCCGGATGCCGGGCATGGGCGTTCTCCTCGGGGGGCTAGCTGTTGATGACGGAAAACCAGGCCCCGATGTGCCATGGCAACGCCGGGCACGATCTTCCGTGACGTAGGCCATGCCCTCCGATCGTCCTGCCGTGCCGCGCCTCCGGCTCCCCCGCCTGCCGGCCTGGCGCAGCCGTCTGCCGGCCTTCGTGCGCGAGGCCGCCAACCGCTGGTTGCGTCGGGACTGGCGGGGCGCGCTCGACCAGCCGGGGCCGGGCGCCGGGCCCTCGGGCCCCTGGCTCGTGCAGGGCTGGGTGGTACCGCCCGGCCGCATCGGCGCGGTTGGGGTCCGCTTGACGGTGCGCGCGCTGGCCGCCGACGGTCGGTTGCTCGCCCAGCGCGAACTCCCGCTGTCCGAGGCGTGGATGCCGCGCCCCGATGTCGCGCGGCTGATGGGCGATGCGCGGACCGCGCGCTGCGGATTCGCGCTGTGGCTGGCAGGCCCGCGCCGCGGCCCTGCAGCCCGGCTGGAGGTGCAGGCCCGGGTCGGTGAGTCCGGGGCGCCGGGCTGGCGTGGCGCGGTCGACCTGGTCGGCGGAGGCGATCCGCCGGGCGATCCGGTGGCCGGCTTCGAGGAGTCCCGGCTCGACCTGGTCGGCTTCCATGGCGGCGGTTTCGGCCTGGGCAGGGCGGTCGACGGCACCGCACAAATGCTGTCCGCCGTCGGCTGGCGCGTCCAGCGGCAGCCGGCCGATGCGCCGCCCCGGAGCGCCGCGGCCGGCGTGGTGGTGGCCCAGATCAATCCCGACGTCCTGCCGGCCTGGCTGGCGGTGGCCGGCGACCGGGCCTGGCCGCCGCGTCGGATCGCCTACGTGACCTGGGAACTGCCGGTGCTGCCGCCCGGCTGGATCCAGGCCCTGTCGGCCTGGGCCACCGAGCTGTGGGCGCCCAGCCGGTTCGTGGCCGAGGCCCTGCGTTCCGCCGGCGCCGTCCTGTCCCGCCTGCCCCTGCACATCGTCCCGCACGCGTTGCCCGGTCCCGACGTGGACCCCGACGGCGGCGCCCGCTGGACCTGGCCGGAGCGCGCACGCCACCCCGGGCCGCGTCTGCTGTGCCTGTTCGACCACGACAGCGACGCCGGCCGCAAGGGCGTGCTGGACAGCATCGCCCTGGCGCGCGCACTGGCCCGGGCCCGGCCGCGGTCGCGGCCCCTGCTGGTGGTCAAGCGCCAGGGCGCCGCGCGCCACCCGGCCGCGGCCGGGCAGGTCGCCGAGGCCCTGCACCGGGCCGCGGCCGACCTCGACGCGTGCCTGCTCGACGGCCGCTGGCCGGGGCCGGCCCTGGCCGGCCTGGTCGCCGGCTGCGACGTGCTGCTGTCGATGCATCGCTCCGAGGGCTTCGGCCTGGTGCTGGCCGAGGCCATCGTCGCCGGCCGGTCGGTGCTGGCCGGCGGCGGCGGCGGGTCCGGCGAGCTGCTGGCCATGGCCGGCCTGGAACCGGTGCCGGGGCGGCCCGAAGCGGTCGCCAGGCGCCCGGCGGCGCTGGCCGGACCCTACCTGCCCGGACCGGGCGCGCTGTGGGATCGCCCGGATCGCCGGATCGCGACGCGTCGCCTGCTGGACCTGGTCGACCGGCCCGAGACGGCGCGGGCGCACGCCCTGGCGGCAGCGGCGCGGCTGCGCGCTCGCCTGTGCCCGTGGGCGCTGGCCCGGGCGCTGCCCGCCGAACTGCGGCCGCCCGGTCGCGCGGCTCAGCCGCCTCCGGGCTGCGGCAGCAGGTGCTGTTGCCAGAACAGCATCGCCGCCGCCTCGTAGAGGTCGCGGTTGCGCTTCTTCGCGAAGCCGTGGCCCTCGTCCTCGAACAGCAGGTACCAGACCGGCGTGCCGTTGGCACGTACCCGGGCGACGATCTGCTCGGCCTCGCTGGCCGGCACCCGCGGATCGTTGGCGCCCTGGGCGACGAACAGCGGCCGCGCGATGCGTGCGGCGTTGGTCAGCGGCGAGATCTCCTTCAGGAAGGCCCGCATCGCCGGATCGCGCTCGTCGCCGTACTCGGCGCGGCGCAGGTCGCGGCGGTAGTCCTGGGTGTTGGTGAGGAAGGTCACGAAGTCGGAGATGCCGACCACGTCGATGCCGGCCCGCAGGCGCTCGCCGAAGTGCACCATCGAGGCCAGCACCATGTAGCCGCCGTAGCTGCCGCCGGCGACCCCGACCCGGTCCGCGTCCAGTTCCGGCCGGGTGGCGATCCAGTCCAGCAGGGCGCCGATGTCGCGCACCGCGTCCTCGCGCAGCCGGCCGTCGTCCAGGGCGAGCCAGGCCTTGCCGTAGCCGGCCGAGCCGCGCACGTTGGGCACCAGGACCGCCACGCCCAGCTCCCGGGCCAGGAACTGGAACTGGGGCGAGAACACCGGGCGGGCCTGGGCCTCGGGGCCGCCATGGATGTTGATCACCACCGGGAACGGCCCTTCGCCGGGCGGCCGGTAGTAGAACGCCGGGATGCTGCGCGGCGCGCCGTCGACCTCGTCGAAGGTGGGATAGCGCACCAGGGCCGGGGCGACGAAGGCGTCGGCGTCCAGGCCGCCCACCTCGCTGCGCGTCCAGCGCTGCGCGGCGACCGCGGCCAGGTCGACCACGTACACGTCGCTGGGCGAGGTCGCGCCGTTGACGGTCACTGCCAGGCGCTTGCCGTCCGGGGAGAATCCGCCCAGGGCCATGACCCCGACCGGCAGGGGCGGCAGCTCGACCGGCGTCTCGCCCGGCAGCGCCAGCACGTGCAGGCGGGAGATGCCGTCCTCGTTGGCGACGTAGGCCAGGTGGCGGCCGTCGGCGGCGACCGCCAGGGCCTCGACATCCCAGGGCAGGTCGGCGGTCAGGGTGCGCCGGTCGTCGCCGTGGAAGCCGCGCCAGCGCAGCCGGCGCACGTCGTCGTCCTCGTCGGCCACGTAGTACCAGCCCGCGCCGTCCGGCGCGAACGCCATGGCGCCATGGCCGATCCGCGCGTCCTCCGCCTGCAGGGGGGTCAGGCTGCCGTCGGCGAGGTCGAGCAGGTGCGGCCGGCTGTCGGCGATCGAGACATAGCGCAGCACCAGCAGGCGGGTGTCGTCGGGGCTCCAGGCGGCCGCGTACCAGGTGCCGCCGGCCTCCAGCAGCGGCCGGCTGACGCCGTCGAGACCCACCACATGGATGTCGCTGTCGCGGCCGTTGCGGCGGGTGGTCGAGTAGGCGATGCGGTCGCCGCGGTTCGACCACAGCGCCCGCTCGTTGCGCGAGCGGCCGTCGCTGAGCCGCACCAGCTCGCGACTTTCCAGGTCGAGGTGGTGCAGTTGCCAGAACTCGCTGCCGCCGCTGTCCATGGCGAACAGCACCCCGGCCCGGTTGCCCGGCCGGGCGACCGGCGCCAGCACCGGCTCGGCCTCGAAGGTGAGCTGCTCGCGGGCGGCCCCGGGCGCCGCGACGCGGTGCACCTGGTTGGTGTCGGCGAAGCGCGTGGCGACCAGGATGCCGCCGTCCGGGAGCCAGCCGGCGAAGCTCGCGCCCCGGGTGTTCTGGTAGCGCGCAAGGCGCTGGCGCAGTGCCGCGGGGACTTCCGGCACGTTCTCGCTGACCACCTGGCCGTTGCGGACCCGCTCCACCGCCGCCGCGGCGACGGGTTCGGCGGCGGCGTGCGAGGTCGCGCCGGATAGCAGGCCGGCCAGGAACAGGACAGTGCGCATCATGCGGTCTCCGGGGTGCGATCGGGGCCAGTCTACCCGGCGGCTCCCGACGCCCCTCTGGGGCTTCGCGGTGGAACGCCGCTGCCGCGCGGCGCGCGGACCGGCCAGGCCGCGCCGCGCAGCCGGCGCCGTCGTCTACCAGGCGCCGGCGGTGAGGGCGGCGCCGAACACGCGCTCGGCGACGCCGGCCTCGACCCGCACGTAGATGCGCAGCTCGCGCTCGAAGACGATCGCCTCGGCCAGCCCGAAACTGGCGCGGCTGCTGCCTGACAGTTCCGGGTGGTAGGTGACCCCGACGCCACTGTTGACCTGGCCGGCCAGGCGGGCCGGCCCGGCGCCCAGGCCGGTGAGCCAGAGCACGCGACCGTCGACCTCGACATAGGCCGCCAGCTGCGCGGCGTCGACGCCCATCGCGGTGACCTCGGCGGCCAGGAAGGCGGCGGGGCCAGGGACGCGCGCGATCGTCCAGGTGCCGGGCCCGGCGCCGACGTGCAGCGCCTGGTGGCGGGCGACCTTGCCGACCTGGGCCGGCGCGGTGCCGGGGAAGCCCAGGAGCGTCAACACGGTCAGCAGGGTGAGGCAGGCGGCAAGGCGGGTGCGCGACACGGGGCGTCTCCATTCAGGCAGGTACCCCGGAAACATCGCGTAGGCGCGAAAGCGAACATCCGGCCGGCGGCGACCCCGTCCGGGCCCTCCCGGCCGCCCCGGGGCGGCCGGGCGCACCTGCTGCGGGTGCTGCGCCCTCAACCGGCCATGGCGCGCGCGTGCTTGCGCTGCAGCAGGGCGCGCAGGGCCTGCTTGCCGGCCTCGTCGAGCTCGCCCTCGGCCAGCTGCGCCTGCAAGCCCGCCAGCTGCTGCTCGTCGGCCCGGGCGCTGAGCCGGTCGATGGCGCCGGTGAGGTCGCTGCGCCAGCTTTCGAGATCGCCCGGCAGGTCGAGCATCGCCAGCTGCGCCAGCGCCTCGCGCCCCGGGTGGTCGTGGAAATGCTCCAGCACGCTGGCGGTATGGGCATCCGGCACGGCCCGGCACAGGTCGAGCAGTTCGATGAGCAGGGCGATCCCCGGCAGGTCCAGCGCCGCGAACGGCCAGGGCGGCTCGACCGCGCGCGCCAGCGCCGGCTGCTGGAGCAGCAAGGCGATGGCGTGCCGGACCAGGCTGCGCCGCGGCGCCGGCAGACGCCGCCGCGCCGGCGCCGGCGCCGCCGCCGGCGCCGGGGCGCGCAGGCTGCCGGTGCGGTCCTTCAGCTCGGCCAGCATCAGGTCGCGGAACACGCCATCGGGCAGCTGCGCGAGCAGGGGCCGGGCCCGCTCGGCCAGCCGGGACTTGCCGTCCAGGCTGGCCAGGTTGAGGTCCCGGGACAGTTCCTGGAAGAAGAACTCCGACAGCGGCACCGCCGAGGCCAGCCGCGCCTCCAGGCCGGCGCTGCCCTCGCTGCGCACCAGCGAGTCCGGATCCTCGCCCTCGGGCAGGAACGCGAAGCCGGCCTGGCGGCCATCGGTCAGACGGGGCAGCGCCGACTCCAGCGCCCGCCACGCCGCCTGCCGGCCGGCGCGGTCGCCGTCGAAGCAGAAGCACACCTCCGGCGCGTTGCGGAACAGCAGCTCGGCATGCTCGCGGGTGGTCGCCGTGCCCAGGGTCGCGACCGCCTGGCTGAGGCCGTGCTGGTGCAGGGCGATCACGTCCATGTAGCCCTCGACGACCACCAGCCGCCCCAGCCGCGATCCCGCCTGGCGCGCCTGCCACAGGCCGAACAGTTCGCGGCCCTTGTGGAACAGGGGCGTCTCCGGCGAGTTCATGTACTTGGGGCCGTCGCCGGCCTCCAGCACGCGGCCGCCGAACGCGATCGGCCGGCCGCGACGGTCGAGGATCGGGAACATCACGCGGTCGCGGAAGCGGTCGTAGCTGCCGTTGCGGCCGCCCTCGATGAGCAGGCCCTGGCGCAGCAGTTCCGCCTGGCGATCGGGGGTCGCGCCGAGCGCCTTGCGCAGGCCGTCCCAGTCGGCCGGTGCGTAGCCCAGGCGGAAGCGCTGGCGCAGCTCGTCGCTGACGCCGCGACGCTCGAAGTAGGCACACGCTCCCGGGTTGCCCGCCAGCGCCGCCTCGAACCAGGCGGTCGCCGCCTCGAGCAGGGCATAGGCCTGGCCGCCCTCGTCCCGGCGGGGCGCGCTGCCGCCCTCGTAGGGGACGGCGAGGCCGACCCGGCGGGCCAGCTCCTCGACCGCGTCGACGAACTCCAGGCGGTCGTACTCCATCAGGAAGCGGATCGCGCTGCCATGCGCGCCGCAGCCGAAGCAGTGGTAGAACTGCTTGGCCGGGCTGACCGTGAAGCTGGGCGAGCGCTCGTCGTGGAACGGACAGCGCGCCTGCCAGTCGCGCCCGGCCTTGCGCAGCGGCACGCGCTGCTCGATCACCTCGACGATGTCGACGCGGGCGAGCAGGTCGTCGATGAACTGGGAGGGGATGCGGCCGGCCATGGCCCGGGGATTGTCCCACGCCCGGCCGGCAGCCACCGGCGGCGTCCGGCGTCGCTGTCACGGAATCTGGACACCGCGTCGACGCCCGCCGTGCCAGGGTCGGGCTTCCGCACCCTGGCGCCGTCGCCCGCCCGGCGGCCGGCGTCGCTGCCTGGAGTCCGCCGATGTCCCGCCTGCCGATCCGCCCCGTCCCCCTCGCCGGCCTGCTCGCGCTGGCCACCGGGTCCGCCCTGGCCGCCGACATCCGCGTCCCGGCCGACGCCCCGTCGATCCAGGCGGCGATCGACCAGGCGCAGGCCGGCGACCGCGTCCTGGTCGACCCCGGCACCTGGTCCGGCCCGGTCGACTTCCTGGGCAAGGACATCGTCGTCGAGGCGGTCGCCGGGCCCGATGCCACCGTGATCGACGGCGGCGGTTCGACCGGCTTCGTGGTCCGCTTCGCCAGCGGCGAGAGCCGGGCCGCGACCCTGCGCGGCTTCACCGTGACCGGCGGATTCGGCCAGGGCGGCTCGAACGGCGCGGGGCCCGGCGGCGGCATCCGCATCGAAGGCGCGGCGCCGACCCTCGAGGGCAACGTCCTCGCCGGCAACGCCGGCGTGCTGGGCGGCGGCCTGAGCGTGGTCGATGGCGCGCCGCGCCTGGTCGACAACCGCTTCGTGGGCAACCAGGCGCTGCAGGGCGGCGGCCTGTACGTCCAGGGCGGCGCACTGGAGGCGGTCGGCAACCGCTTCGAGGACAACGCCGCGGTCCAGTTCGGTGGCGGCGCCGCCGTGGTCTGGGGCGCGGCGGTGGCGCTGGCGGACTCGCAGTTCGTCGGCAACACCGCCAGCAGCTTCGGCGGTGGCCTGTACGCGGGTCACGCCAGCCTGGACCTGTCCGGCAACGACTTCATCGGCAATGGCCGGGTCGAGCCCGGCGACTGGCCGGGCAGCTGGGTGGTGCTCACCGGCGGCGGTGGCGGCATCTACAGCACCGGCAGCAGCGGCCGCATCGACCGCAGCCGCCTGCTCGACAACGTCGCGGCCTTCGGCAGCGCCCTGTACGTCGCCGGCGCCGGCGACCTCGAGGTCGTCAACAGTCTGTTCGCGGGCAATGCCGCCGCCTGCGACTGCGCCACCGGCGTGGTCTACGCCAACAGCGCCAGCCCGCGGCTGGTCAACGCCACCCTGGCCGGCAACGGCGGCTTCGTCGGCGTGTTCACCACCTTCAACGCGTTTCCGGTGATCGCCAACAGCATCCTGGCCGGCCAGGTCTCGCCGACCGCCGGCAACGGCCAGGCGCAGCTGTCCTGGTCGCTGTACCAGGGCACGCCGTTCGCTGCCGTGCTCGGGCCGGGCAACCGTGAGGGCGAGCCATTGCTCGATCCCGCGGCCGACTGGGCACCGCGGCCCGGGTCGCCGGCGATCGACGCCGGCGACAACACCGCGGTGCCCCCGGACGTGATCGCCGACCTCGCCGGCAACCCCCGCTTCCGGGACGATCCCGACACCCCCGACACCGGCAACGGCGCGGCGCCGGTGGTCGACCTGGGCGCCTTCGAGTTCGCCCCGGACACGCTGCTGGTCACGGTCACGGCGACGCCGGGCGACCGCAAGGGCGGCTGGAACCTGCACATCGAGCTGGGCCGGTCGGCGCATCTCCAGGTCGACCTGCTGGATGCCAAGGGCAATGTGCTGCGCCGCCTCGCCGACGCCCCCCACGGGCCCGGCGTGCAGGTCGTGCACTGGGACGGCACCGGCCCCCGCGGCTCGCCGCTGCCGGCGGGAGACTACCTGGTCGAGGTCCGGGCCGGTGCCGAGTACCGGCACCTGGCGATGGCGGTCGGCGCGCCGATGCGGCGCTGATCCGCGACGGCAGGCGGCGGTCACCGCCGTCTGCCACCGGTCACCGGAACAGCGCGGTGTAGCGCCGCTGCATCTCCTCCGGCGTCACCTCCTCGATGCTGTGGCCGACCAGCCAGCGGTGCCCGAAGGGATCGACCACCGCGCCACCGCGCTCGCCGTAGAAGGCGTCGGCGACCTCGCGTTCCAGGGTCGCCCCGGCCGCGAGCGCCCGGGCCACCACCGCGTCGGCGTCGTCGACGTGCAGGTGCAGGGTGACCCCGGCCCGCCCGGCGACCGCAGGCGGTTCGAGATCGAACTCCGGGAAGGGGTCGCACAGCATCAGGACCTGGCCACCGATCTCCACCTCGGCATGGCCGATCCGACCGGACGGCTCCACCAGGCGGAACTTCTCGCGGGCGCCGAAGGCCTGGGCGTAGAACGCGATGGCCCGGGCGGTGTCGGCCACGCACAGGTAGGCGTACAGTTCGATCGGCATCGCGGCGGGGACTCCAGGGCAGGGGCCGTCAGTGTCCCGCGCCGGCCGCCGCCTGTCTTGAACGAAGTTGACCGTGGCCCTGCCGGGCACCGGGTCAGTCCAGCGGCAGATGCCTGGGCCAGCGGCCCTGCAGGCGCCGGAACGTGCCCGGGGTGACGCCGGCGAGACGCCTGAACCGCCGGTTGAAGTGCGCCTGGTCGGCATGTCCGCTGGCCAACGCGACCGCGCCGAGCGGCAGGTCAGGGTTGCCGTGCAGGCAGGCCAGGCTGGCGTCGAACCGTTGCAGGTCGCGCCATTGCCGCGCCGGGCAGCCGAGCGCCGCCTGCACCCGCGCCAGCCAGGCCCGGTGGCTGAGTCCGCAGCCGGCGCTGGCGGCAAGCGTCGCCGTGCCGTCGCGAAGGGCCGCCACCGCCTGCTGCGCGGCCTGCGCACGGCGCAGGTGCGCCCGCTGCCGGGACAGGCAGTCCAGCAGCAGGTCCTCGGCGTCGTCCAGTCGCTGGCGATCCGCAGGCCTGCGGCGCAGGCGCAGCAGGGTCCGGCGCACCCCGGCAGGCAGCAGCGCGGCCAGGTCGGCCAGGCCAGCCGCCAGGCGGTCGGCCGGCACGCCGAACAGGGCGAGGCTCGCCCCGGGCCGAAGCTCCAGGCCCAGGCTGACCCCGGCATCGGCCGGCGAGCGCAACAGCGGGCCGTGCCGCAGGCCGCTCCACTGCAGCCTCGGCAGCAGGACGCCGCGGCGGTCCTGGAGGTCGAGGTAGCGCCGCATCGGCGCACCGTGCAGGCGGAACACGATGCGCTGCCCGGGCGCGGGCAGGCTCAGCTCGCGCCGGTGCCCGGCGGCCGGTCCGGCCTCATGCAGCCACAGGCCGGCGAGCCAGGGCGCCAGTTGCCCGTGCCGGGGCGGGCGCGAGAAATGCACGGTCACGGACGGCCCCCGGCACCGATGCCGGCGACCCGGCCCGGGCGGGGGACGGCGCGCGCCTGGCCTGGACGCTGGCGCACGCCGGGCCCGGACGCGGGCGGCGGCGATCCGCGCCCGCGCGCGCCGGCGGGATGACCGGCGACCTCAGCCACCGGTCTGCAGCCGCCACAACTGGGCATAGACGCCGTCGCGTGCCAGCAGGGCGTCGTGGTCGCCGGACTCGACGATGCCGCCGTCGGCCAGCACGTGGATGGTGTCGGCATGGCGCACGGTCGACAGGCGGTGCGCGACCACCAGGACCGTGCGCCCGCCCGCCGCGCGCGCCAGCGAGCGGGCGATCGCCGCCTCGGTTTCGTTGTCCACCGCCGAAGTCGCCTCGTCGAGCAGCAGGATCGCCGGGTCGTGGTAGAGCGCGCGCGCCAGGGCGATGCGCTGGCGCTGGCCGCCGGACAGGTTCAGGCCGCGCTCGCCGACGGCGCTGTCGTAGCCGTCCGGCAGGGCCGCGATGAAGGCGTGGGCCTCGGCCGCGCGCGCCGCCCGCTCGATCCGGTCCCGGTCCGGGCGGGCATCGCCATAGCCGATGTTGGCGGCCAGCGTGCCGTCGGTGAGGAAGGGCTCCTGCGCGACGTAGCCGATCGCCCGGCGCAGCGCCTGCCGGGGCAGGTCGGCGATGTCGATGCCGTCGAGGAGGATGCGTCCGGCGTCCGGCTCGATGAAGCGCAGCAGCAGCTTGAGCAGGGTGCTCTTGCCGCCGCCGGTGGCCCCGACCAGGCCGACCGTATGGCCGGCCGGCACCACGAGGTCGACGCCGTGCAGCACCGCGCGGTCGCCGTAGCCGAAGCGCACCCTCTGGAAGCGCAGCTCGCCGCGCGGCGGCTGCGGCAGCGCCGCGTCGCCGCGGTCGGCGGCGACCGGCAGCGCCAGCAGGTCCTCGACGCGCTGCACCGAGGTCATCGCCCGCTGGTAGAGATCGGTCATCTCGGCCAGCCGGGTCAGCGGCCAGAGCAGGCGCTGGGTCAGGTAGACCAGGGCCGAGTAGCTGCCGACCCCCAGTTCGCCGCGCAGGGTGAGCAGGCCGCCATAGAGCAGGGTGGCGACGAAGCCGGCCAGGATCGCCATCCGGATCACCGGCGTGATTGCCGCCGCCAGCGCGATCGCCTCGGCGTTGCGCTGCCGGTAGCCGGCGCTGACGCGCTCCAGTTCCGCCAGCTCGAGGTCCTGGGCGTTGTAGGCCTGGATCGTCGCCATCCCCGGCAGGTTGTTGGCGAGCCGGTGCGAGACGTCGGCGGCCGCCGCGCGGGCCGCGGCATAGCGCGGCGCCAGCCGGCGCATGAACCAGAAGGCGCCGAACACGATCGCCGGCACCGGCAGCATCGCCAGCACCGCGACGCCGGGCGTCAGCACCACGAACACGGCGCCGACCAGCAGGGAGGAACAGGCCACCTGCAGCAGGTCGTGGGCGCCGGTGTTGAGGAAGCGTTCGATCTGGTTGACGTCCTCGTTGAGCACCGCCATCAGCCGGCCGCTGCGCTGCTGTTCGATGCGGCCCGGGTCCAGGCGCTGCAGGTGGCCGTAGCCCTCGATCCGCAGTCGGTGCTGCAGGTGCTGCGCGAGGTTGCGCCACCTGACGGCGGCCAGGTACTCGGTCACCGACTCCAGCACCCAGACCACGATGGTCAGCGCGGTCAGCGCCAGCAGCTGGTGCACCGGGTCGGGCAGGCCGAGGCGGGCGAGGAAGGAGTCGTGGCGGTTGACCACCACGTCGACGGCGACGCCGATCAGGATCTCGGGCAGGACGTCGAACACCTTGTTGAGGATCGACCAGGCGGTCGCCAGGCGGACGTCGCCGCGGCGGTCGGCGGCGTGGCCGAGCAGGCGCTTGAGCGGGTGCATGGAAGGTGGCGGCCGGGACCGGTGCGGGCCGCCAGCATAGAGGCGGCCGGGGCCGCGCCGGCGCCCCGGCGGCCGGCTATGCTGGCGCGGTCGATTCCCGGGAGGAAGCCATGTCCATGCGTACCGGCCTGCTGGCCGCTGTCCTGCTGTCCGCCGCCTCGGCACTTTCCGCCCAGCCGCCCGACGAGGCGGTGCCGGCCCCGGAGATCGACGAGGCGATCGCCGCGCCGGCCATCGACGATGCGGCGATGCCGCCGGCGGCGCTGGACGGCGATCCGCTGGCCCTGCCCGGGGAGGACGTGCCGCCGGCCATCGAATGGCTGCGCGCGCCGCGCGCCGAGCCGGTGGTGTGTCCGTTCCGCGGCCGGATCGAGTACCGGCCCGGTGAGATCGAGTGCGGCCTGATCCAGGTGCCCGAGAACCGCGAGGTCGCCGGCAGCCGCAGCATCGAGCTGCACTACGTGCGGATCGTCGCCAAGGGCCGCGATGCCGACGGCAAGACGGTCGAGAAGCGCGGCGATCCGGTGGTCTACCTGACCGGCGGCCCGGGCGCGCCGGCCGCCTACTACGTGCAGCGCTTCAAGGACCACCGCCTGGTCGAGCGCCGCGACCTGTACATCCTGGAGCAGCGCGGCATCGGCAGCTCCAGCCAGTTCTGCCGCTTCTACGGCACCCGCAACCGCGCCGACAAGGTCCGCGAGGACTACGTCGCGCAGCAGCGCGTCGAACTCGAGCAGGCGCGCGCCTGCGCCGACCAGGCCCGCGCCCAGGGTGTCGACCTGCGCGGCTACAACACCATCGAGAACGCCCGCGACGTGCGTGCGCTGCGCCTGGCCCTGGGCCTGCCCGACTGGAACGTCTGGGGCATCTCGTACGGCTCGGTGCTCGGCCAGGCGCTCGCCCGGGTCGACCGCGAGGGCATCCGGGCGATGGCGATCGACGCCATCGTGCCGATCGACATCGGCGACCTGATGCGGATCGGCCGCTGGTACGCGCGCGACCTCGACAAGCTGGACGAGGCCTGCGCCGCCCAGCCGGCCTGCGCCGCCGCCTACCCCGACCAGCGCCGGCGCTACGAGGCGGCGATCGCCGCGGTGCTCGAGCAGCCGGTGGTGCTCGACGTGCAGCCGTCCGAGACCTGGCCCGGCGGGCGCGCGGTGATCCACGCCGACCTGGTTGCCGGCCTGCCGTTCATGCTGCTCTACGAGGAGAAGACGCATGCCGCGCTGCCGGCGGTCATCGAGGGGCTGATCGCCGCCGTCGAGCAGCGCGACCCGGTGGTGTTCAAGGCGCTGGCGCTGGCCGGCGACCTCGGCGGCCCGGGCGGCAACGACTTCGGCGCCGGCATGTCGATGGCGATCCGCTGCCAGGACGGCTACATGGATGCCCTGGCGCGCCAGGTCGCCGAGGAGCACGCCGAGCAGCCGGTGCTGGCGCGCGCCTTCACCAGCCTGGAGCTGGCCGCCGAGGCGCCGGCGGCCTGCGCGCAGGCCGGCCTGCCGATGCGCACCGGGGCGGACTATGCGCCGCTGCAGACCGACCTGCCGATCGTGGTCGCCAACGGCGCCTGGGATCCGGTGACGCCGCCGCCGCTGGCGCGCTACGTGGCCGACCGCCTGGGCAACGCCCGTTACGTCGAGTTCCCGCACGCCGGTCACGGGCCGACCCGGTCGCTGGAGTGCGGCGGCGAGTTCCTGAACGCCTTCTTCGACGACCCGGCTGCCCCGCTGAAGATGGACTGCGTGGAGGAGGGCGGCAAGGCCGCCACCTACTTCGCGCCGTACTGGGCCACCCAGGCGTTCGCGCGCGGCGCCGCCTTCGTCGCCGAGCAGCCGCGCAAGGCGCTGCTGCCGCACCTGGCCTGGGCCGGCCTGGCCTTCGGCATTGCCCTGCTCGGCCTGGTCGTGCTGCTGTTCGCCTGGCTGGGGCGCCGCCTCGACCGCGCGCCGCGGCCGGCGGGCAGCCTGCCGCGCTGGGCGACCGGCCTGGCCGCGCTGGCCACGGTCGGGCACGGCGCGGGCATCGGCGTGGCGGCCGCGCTGGCGGCGCGCGCGACCCCGGCGATGCTGGTGTTCGGCCTGCCGGGCTGGGCGGTGTGGGCGGCCTGGGCGGCACCGGTCGCCGGCGCGCTCGGCCTGCTCGCCCTGGTCCTCGTGCTGGCCGGGGGCCAGGGTCGCGCCGGCAAGCTGGCCTGCGGGCTGGTCGCGCTGGCGGCGATCGCGGCCTCCGCGTTCTCCTGGTGGTGGGGCCTGTGGCCGGTCTAGGCCCGGTCGTGCCGTACCGGCGGCGGGCGCTTCACCGCCCGCTGCCGGGCCGGGCGTCCTGGCCGGCGACCATCGACTCGTACAGCCACAACCGTGTCGACTGCCAGTGACGCTTGACCGTGGCCGGTGACTGGCCAAGCGCCCGCGCGGTTTCCTCGATACTCAGGCCGCCGAAGTAGCGCAGCTCCACAAGGCGTGCGCGCTCCGGATCGACGTCCTCCAGGCGGGCGAGGGCGGCGTCCAGGTCGAGCAGATCCACCCCGGGCGACTCGGCGGGCAGGTCCACCTGGGTCAGGCTCAGCCGCTGGCCACCGTCGCGCTTGCCACGACCGCGGCTGCGGGCGTGGTCGATGAGGATCTCGCGCATCACCCGCGCAGCCAGGGCCATCAGGTGGCCGCGGACCTGCGCGGCAGGGGCCTGGGCACCGGCCAGGCGCAGCCAGGCTTCGTGGACCAGGGCGGTCGGCTGCAGGGTGTGGCCGATGCGTTCGTGCCGGAACAGCCGGTCGGCGAGGCGGTGGAGTTCGGGGTAGAGCGCGGCGACCAGGCGGTCACCGGCGGCGGCGTCGCCGTCGCGCCACTGGGCGAGCCATTGCGTCACCGGTTCCGGCATGGCCGGCAGTGTAGCGAGTCGATGCGCATCCGGCCGGGGCAGGGCTAGACTGGCGATGCGGATCGGGAGACGACCATGGCCGACGAGCCGGTGTCCGAAGACAGGGTGCTCGATCTGCTCGAGCAGGTGCTCGAGCAGCCGCCGTCCCGGCGGGCGGCCTGGCTGGACGCGGCCGGTCTGGACCCTGGATTGCGCCTGCGGCTGGAGCGCCTGCTCGCCTTGCAGACGCGCGCCGACCGCTTCCTCGACCAGGTGCCGGCGGTGCCGCTGCCCGGCCTGCCCGGCGCGGGCGACCGGCTGGGGGCCTGGGAAATCGTCCGGCCCCTGGATGCCGGCGGCATGGGCGTGGTGTTCCTGGCACGCCGTGCCGACGGCAGTTACGAGCAGCAGGCGGCGGTCAAACTGGTGCGCCCCGGTGGTCCCGGCACGCCGTCCGGGCTGGAGGCGGCACTGCACGAGCGCTTCGCCACCGAGCGCCGCCTGCTGGCGCGCCTGGAGCATCCGAACATCGCCCGGGTCCTGGATGGCGGAACCAGCCCGGAGGGCCTGCCGTTCCTGGTCATGGAGTACGTGGAGGGCGCAGGCCTGCTGGCCCATTGCGATGCGGCCAGTCTCGGCCTGCGCGCCCGGGTGGCGCTGTTCCGCAAGGTCTGCGCCGGCGTCCAGGCCGCACACCGGCACCTGGTCGTGCACCGCGACCTCAAGCCGCAGAACATCCTGGTCGACGCCGACGGCGAGCCACGCCTGCTCGATTTCGGGATCGCCCGCCTCCTTGAGGGTGGCGAGGCCGGGACCGGCGCCACCCAGCTTTCGGCCATGACGCCGGCCTATGCCAGCCCGGAACAGCTGCGCGGCGAGCCGCTGACCACCGCCTCGGACATCTTCTCGCTGGGCGTCGTGCTGTACGAGTTGCTGACCGGAGCGCGACCGTGGTCGCTGGACGGCGCCGGACTCGTCCAGGCCGAGCGGCTGGTCAGCGGCACCGCACCCCGCCCGCTGCGCCAGGCGCTGGCCGGCGCCGACCTGCCCGACGTCGAACGGCAGCGTCGCCTGGCGGCATCCGGCCCGGACCTCGAACGGATCGTGGCCAAGGCCCTGCACCGCGACCCGGAGCGCCGCTACGAGACTGCCCAGGCACTGGCCGACGACCTCGGCCGCTGGCTGGACGGCCGGCCGGTGCTGGCCCACCCCGACTCCGCCGGATACCGGCTGGCGCGCTTCCTGGGCCGGCACCGGGCCGCCAGCGTCGCGGCCGGCCTGGCCCTGGCGGCCATCGTCGCGGCCGCGGCGGTGGCGATGGTGCAGGCCCGGCAGGCCCGGCTCGCGATCGCCGACCTGGGTCGCGTCAATGCCTTCCTGGCCGAGGTCATCAATGTCTCCAACCCCTATCTGGCCGGTTCCGAACTGACCCTGGGCCAGGCCCTGGACGAGGCGGCGACGCGGCTCGAGCGGCACTTCGAGGGTCGGCCGGACCTGGCCCTGGACATCCGCCTGCTGCTTGCCGACAGCATGCTCGGCCGGTTCCGGCTGGACTCGGCCCAGAGCCAGCTGGAGCGTGCGCTCGCCGAGGCGGGCGCCCTGCATGGTGACGACGACCCGCGCACGCTCCAGGCGCTCGGGCGGCTGGCCTCGCTGCGCAAGGACCAGAGCCGCTTCGACGAGGCCTCGGCCCTGTACGAGCAGGCCCTGGACCGGCTCGGCACGGTGGCCGCGGACACCGCGCAGCTCGCCGCGCGCCTGCTCAACGACTACGGGACCATGCGCCTGATCGAGGAGCGCTTCCCCGAAGCGCAGGCGCTGCTGCAGCGCGCCGTGGAGATCGATGCGGCGCACCCGGGCGCGGTGCCCGAGGAGTCCCGCGCCCAGACCCTGGGGAACCTCGCCCACGCCGCGCGCGGCCAGGGCGACCTGGACCGCGCCGAGGCGCTGTACGCGCAGGTGCAGGCGGTGTTCGAGCGGGTCTATCCGCAGGGCGGGCCGTTCCCGGCCATCGTGCTGAACAATCGCGCGCGCCTGGCGCGGGCCCGCGGCGATCCCGAGGCCTCGATGGCCCTGCTCGAGCAGGCGGTCGCGATGCACCGGCGCAGCTTCGCCGGCGACCACGCACTGGTGGTCACGCCGGTCACCAACCTGGCCATGCAGGCCTTGGACCTGGACCGCCTGGACAAGGCCGGGCCGGCCGCCGAGGAAGCGGTGGCGATGGCCGACCGCCTGTATTCGGGGCAGCCGCACGCCTACCAGGCCAATGCCCTGGTCGCCCTGGTCGGCGTCCGCCTGGCGCAGGACCGGGTCGCCGAGGCGGCGCAGGCGCTGGGCCGCGCCGAGGCGGTCCTGGCGGCCCTGGCGGCGGCGCCGGAGTCCACCGTGCGCCGGGTCGCGCAGCTGCGCGAGAACGTGTGCCAGCGTGCTGCCGCGGCGCCCGGCTGCCCGCCCGCGGTCGCCGGACCCGTCGTGCCCGCCGGCTCGCCCTGAAGGCGGGGGACGCGCCGCGCGGGCGCCGCCCGGCGCCAGCGGCAGGCTCCGGCGCGAGGCGCGCGATGCCGTCTCAGGCGGGGAGCCCACCCTGCGCCGTCGCGCCGGCAGTCAGAGGATGTAGCGGCTGAGGTCCTCGTGGCCGGCCAGAGCCGCCAGGTGGGCGTCGACGTAGTCGGCGTCGATCACGTAGCGCTCGCCGGCCCGGTCGGGCGCCTCGAACGAGATGCCGTCGAGCAGGCGCTCGAGCACGGTGTGCAGGCGCCGGGCGCCGATGTTCTCGGTGCGCTCGTTGACCGCGCAGGCGATCTCGGCGAGCCGGGCGATGCCCTCGTCGGTGAACTCGATGGCGACGCCCTCGGTGCCGAGCAGGGCCGTGTACTGGCGGGTCAGGGCGTTGTCCGGCTCGGCCAGGATGCGCCGGAAGTCCTCAACGGTCAGCGCCGACAGCTCGACGCGGATCGGGAAGCGGCCCTGCAGCTCGGGGATCAGGTCGCTGGGCCGGGCCAGGTGGAAGGCGCCCGAGGCGATGAACAGGATGTGGTCGGTGCGCACCGGGCCGTACTTGGTGCCGACCGTCGAGCCTTCCACCAGCGGCAGCAGGTCGCGCTGCACGCCTTCGCGGGAGACGTCGGCGCCGGTCGCGCCGCTGCGCCGGCAGACCTTGTCGAGCTCGTCGATGAAGACGATGCCGTTCTGCTCGCAGTTGTGGATCGCGGCCTCGCGCACTTCGTCCTCGTTGACCAGGCGACCGGCCTCCTCCTCGACCAGCTGGGCCAGGGCCGCCTTCACCTTCAGCCGGCGCTTCTGGGTGCGGCCGCCGCCCAGCGACCTGAACATCTCGCGCAGCTGGCCGGTCATCTCCTCCATGCCGGGCGGCGCCATGATGTCGATGCCGGGACCGGCGGCGGCCAGCTCCAGCTCGACCTCGCGCCCGTCGAGGGCGCCCTCGCGCAACTGCTTGCGCAGCTTCTGCCGGGTGTCGGCCTGCGGGTCGTCGGCGCCGGCGGCCTGCTCGGTCCAGCCCATCGGCCCTGTGTGCTGCTGCCGGCGCGGCAGCAGGGCATCGAGCAGGCGCTCCTCGGCGGCGTCCTCGGCCTGGGCGCGGACCCGGGCCTTGGCCCGGTCGCGCTGCATCTTGACCGCGGCATCGGCGAGGTCGCGGACGATTTGCTCGACGTCCTTGCCGACGTAGCCGACCTCGGTGAACTTGGTCGCCTCGACCTTGATGAACGGCGCCCCGGCCAGGTTGGCAAGACGCCGCGCGATCTCGGTCTTGCCGACGCCGGTCGGGCCGATCATCAGGATGTTCTTGGGCGTGACCTCCTCGCGCAGCCCCGGCTCGAGCTGCATGCGCCGCCAGCGGTTGCGCAGGGCGATCGCCACGGCACGCTTGGCGGCGTGCTGGCCGATGATGAACTTGTCCAGCTCCTGGACGATCTCGCGGGGGGTCATGTCAGACATGGCGGGGATGGGAGCAGGGAGCGGGGGGCAGGGCGACGCGGAGCGGACGGGGCGCGGGTGGCGGGACGGGCAGGGCTCAGGCCCTGCTCCCTGCCGCCTGCTCCCTGTCGTCCAGCGACTCGATCACCCGGTTCTGGTTGGTGTAGATGCAGATCTCGCCGGCCACCTCGAGGGCGCTCTCGACGATGGCACGGGCGTCCAGGCGGGTGTGGCGGAGCAGGGCCCGGGCGGCGGCCTGGGCGTAGGGGCCGCCGGAGCCGATCGCGATCAGGCCGTCCTCGGGTTCCAGCACGTCGCCGTTGCCGCTGATCAGCAGCGAGGCCTCGGCGTCGGCCACCGCCAGCATCGCCTCGAGCCGGCCCAGCCGGCGGTCGGTGCGCCAGTCCTTGGCCAGTTCGACCGCGGCGCGCACCAGTTGCCCGCCGTGCTTCTCCAGCTTGGCCTCGAACAGCTCGAACAGGGTGAAGGCGTCGGCGGTGGCGCCGGCGAAACCGGCCAGGATGCGGCCGTCGCGGCCCAGGCGGCGGACCTTGCGGGCGTTGGCCTTGACCACCGTGTTGCCGAGCGTGACCTGGCCGTCGCCGCCCATCACCACCCGGCCGTCGCGGCGCACCGAGACGATGGTGGTGGCATGGAAGCTCGGTGTCTGGCTCACGGGCATGCTCCGCAGCGTGTGGAAGGATCGATCTTGGGCCGGCCTGGAGGGAATGCAAGGGCGGGCCGGCGCAGCCGCTGACCGACCGATCGGGGAGGGTGCGCCCATGCCCCGACGGCCCGGTTCACTCGGGCTTGCGCCTCGCCCGTGGATGGGCGGCGTCGTAGACCCGGGCCAGGTGCTGGAAGTCGAGGTGGGTGTAGACCTGCGTGGTGGCGATGTCGGCGTGGCCGAGCAGTTCCTGGACGCCGCGCAGGTCCTGCGAGGATTCCAGCACGTGGCTGGCGCAGGAGTGCCGGAGCAGGTGCGGGTGCAGGCGTTGCGGCAGCCCGTGCACCCGGCTCAGGTGGTGAAGCCGGGCCTGGACGGTGCGCACCGAGAGGTGGCCGCCGGCCCGGCCCGGAAAGACGTGGTCGGCGCCTCCGGCCAGCGCGCGCCATTGCGCCAGGGCGGCGCGCGCGGCCGCACCGACCGGCACCACGCGGGTCTTGCCGCCCTTGCCGGCGACGCGCAGTTCGGTCAGCCCGGCATCGGCGTCGCGCCAGCGCGCGCCGACCAGCTCGCTGACCCGCAGGCCGGAGGAATAGGCCAGCTCGAACAGGGCGCGGTCGCGGGCGGCGCGCACCGGGTCGTCGCCATCGGCGTCGCCCAGGCCATCCAGGAACGCGGCCATGGCGTCGGCGTCGAGCACCCGCGGCAGGCGCCGGCCGCTGCGCGGCGCGCGCAGGCCGGCCGCCGGGTTGTGCGCGAGCGCGCCCTCGCGCAGCAGCCAGCGGCAGAAGCTGCGCAGCGCCGCCAGCCAGCGCGCCAGCGACCGCCCGGACAAGCCGCGCCGGAACTCGCGCGCGACCAGGCCGCGCAGCGGCTCGGTGGCCAGCGCCGGCCAGCCCGGGAGGCCCTGTTCGTCGACCCAGGCCAGCAGGCGGCGCAGGTCGCGGCGGTAGGCGGCGAGCGTGTGCGGGCTCAGCCTGCGCGACACCTCCAGGTGGCGCAGGAAGGCCTCGATGTCGGCGGCCGGATCGAAGTCGGGCGCGGCGCCTGCCACGATCGTCGCTCAGCCGTGCCGGCGCAGCGCCGCGGCCACGGTCTGCGCGATCAGGTCCAGGAAGAAGGTGCCCTGGCCGGGGTGGAAGCGGTTCGGGTCCGGGCTGGCGATCGCCAGCAGGCCCAGGCCGGGCAGCGGCAGCAGGGCGCAGCTGCCGATCGCCTCGGGCTCCTCGAACAGCAGGCCGGCCTGCGCCGCGGTCAGGCGGCCGCACAGCGGCTCGCCGCGTTCGATGACGTCGGCGATCGCCGCCAGCGAGGGGTCGCCGGCCGGAACCGCCAGCAGCCACTCGGCGGCGGGCAGCTCCGGATCGGGATGGTGCAGCAGCACGCGCACTTGCTCGGTGCCGAAATCCTCGCGCAGCGCGGCGACCAGCCGGCGCATCGACTCGGCCGGGCCGCGCGCGCGCATCAGCGCCAGGTTGAGCGCATGCACCCGCCGCATCAGGGTCTCGTTCTCGCTGGCGATGGCGACCAGCACCTTGATCCGCTGCGCCAGTTCGCGGTTCTTGTCTCGCAGCACCTCGAGCTGGTAGCCGGCCAGCGAGGCGGCGCGCCCGTGGCCATGGTCCTTGGGCACCACCAGGCTCAGCGCCAGGTCCGGATGGTCGCTCAGGAACTCCGGATGGCGGCGCAGGTAGCGCGCCACCTCGGCGGCGGTGACCGCGACCGCGGCGGTTGCGTCGTTGGCATCGGTCATGGCGTGAGGGTTCCTTCGAAGACGAACGTGGCCGGGCCGCGCAGGCGCAACGGCTCCCCGGCATCGCCCTGCCAGCGCACGCCCAGGGTGCCGCCGGGCAGCTCGATGCGGCTGTCGGCGGCGATCCGGCCGCCGCGGCGCAGCCACGCGTGGGCCGCGCAGGCGCCGCTGCCGCAGGCCAGGGTCTCGCCGACGCCGCGCTCGATCACGCGCAGGCGCAGCCGGTCGGGCGCCAGCACCTGCACGAAACCGACGTTGCAGCCGTCCGGGAAGGCCGGATGCGCCTGCAGGGCGAACGCCAGGTCGACCGGGGCATCGACCACCTCGGCGACCTCGATCACCACGTGCGGGTTGCCGACCGCGACCGCGCCGAACGTCACGTCCAGGCCGTCCACGCACAGGTGCAGGCCATCGCCGGCCTGGCGGGCGCCGATCACCGGCAGGGCGGCCGGGTCGAAGTCCGGGATCGCCAGGTCCACCTCGAAGCTGCCGTCGCCGGCGCGGCGCACCGGCACCGGGCCGGACGGGCCGTCGAGGACGCCGGCATCGGCCAGGGTGCCGTCCCGATGCAGCCAGGCGGCGACGCAGCGGGCGCCGTTGCCGCACTGGCGGGCGGCGCTGCCGTCGGCGTTGACCACCGCATAGGCGGCGACCGAGCCGGGCGAGCGCGGCGGCAGCACGATCATCACCTGGTCGCAGCCGACGCCGAAATGGCGGTCGGCGAGCGCGGCGCAGGCCTCCGGCCCGGGGGCGGCGCCGGCGCGGGCGTCGAGCACGACGAAGTCGTTGCCGGCGCCCTGCATCTTGGAAAAGCGCAGGGGCATGGGCCGGTCGGGGGGCGCCTCAGATGTCGCGGGCGAGGGATTCGGTACGGCGACGGCGCTCACGGCGGGGTTCCTGCTCGGACGGGCCGCTGCGCGCGGCGTCCGCCTCGGCGGCGGCCTTGGCCGCGGCCAGCTCCGCGGCGGTCATCGGCGGCGGTGCGATCGGATCGCGCAGGTACAGGTCGCCCTTGTTGCCGCAGGCGGTCAGCGCGGCCAGGCTGGCCAGGAGCACGAATGCGCGCATGGGGTTCCTCGGATGGTGGATCGATGGCGGCAGTATAGGGAACCGGGCCGGCCGCCGCGTCGGCGCCGGGCGCGCGGCAACGCCGGCGGTCGCGATCCCGGGGCGGAGGATGGCGGGGCGGCGCCGACGGATCGCCCGGACCTTTCCTGGTCCGAGTGTCTCCCGGGTCCGCGGTCGCGTCGGCCGATCCACGCGTCGTGCCAAGGTCCGCTCCGGTTGGCCGGTCCGGCGCAGTGCCGGATGCGCCCCGACCGCCCAACGGTCCGCTGGCCGCACCAGGGCGCGGCCTGGCGGCGTCGCTGCGCGCCGTGGGGCGGCATCCGGGCTAGACTCCGGGCATGGACATGCTCGCGCTGCCGACCTCGCCGTTCGCGCTGCTGGTCGCCGTCGGCGTGGCCCTGGCGCTGGCCGGCCTGGCCGCCCTGGCCGGGCTGGTGCGCGCGCTGCGTGCGCGCCGCCCCGGCCGCGTGCTGTCGCGGCTGCTGTTGCTGCTGGTCCTGGATGGACTGGCCCTGCTGGCCCTGGTGCTGGCGCTGGCCCTGCATGGCTACGGGCGGCTGACCGGCGAGACGCCGGTCGCCGAGCTGGCCTTCAGCCGGCTCGGCGATGGCCTGTACGAGGTCGAACTGAAGCAGCCCGATGGCGCCAGTGCGCGCTACCGGCTTGCCGGCGACGACTGGCAGCTCGACGCCCGGGTCGTCAAGTGGCGGCCCTGGGCGGTCCTGGCCGGCCTCGACCCGGTCTACCGGCTGGACCGCCTCAGCGGTCGCTGGCACGACCTGGAGCGGGAGCGGGCGGCGGACCGCAGCGTCCACGACCTGGCCGGGGCCGGCGGCCTGGACCTGTGGTCGCTGGCCAGCCGGCATCCGCGCTGGCTGCCCTTCGTCGACACCGAGTACGGCAGCGGTGCCTACCTGCCGATGCGCGACGGCGCCCGCTACCAGGTCAGCCTGAGTCCGCTGGGCGGGCTGGTGGCACGCCCGCTGCCCTGACCGGCCGGTCCCGCCGAACGCGGGCGTGGCCCCCGCGGCGCGCCCCGATCACGGCGCCGGCGTTCAGCCTGCCTGTCGCTGCCGTCCGGCCACGGGCCGCAGCGCCGCCCGTGGCCGGCCGGGCCGGGCTGCGGTCGTCGCCGCCGCACCCGCCGTCCGGCGCCGCGGCGCCGGCGGTCGCCGTCCACGTCCGTGCAGGCGATCGGCGCCGGTGCCGGCGGCTGCCGGCACCAGCAGCCAGGCCAGTGCGAGGGCGGCGAGCGGCAGCAGCCACAGCCACAGGGCGACCGGGCCGAGGGCGGTGTCCAGGCCGTGCAGCGGCGGCAGGCAGGCCTGCACGGTGGCGCCCAGCGCGGCCCAGGCGGCCAGCAGGCGCTGCCCGGCGCCGGACAGGTGGCGTAAGGGATCGAGGGTCATGGCAGCCTCCTTGGACGATGCCGGACACTGTCGCGGCAGCGTGTCGCAGGCATTGCGACCCGGTGGCGCGCGCGCAGATCGCCGGTCGCAGGGGGGGGCGCCGAATCCGGGTCGGGGGCGCGGACTGCCGGCCAGGCCCTGGCGCGGGCGCCGGCAAGCCCCCAGCACCCGCCTCAGGCCAGCAGGCGCGACCACAGCAGCACGGTGGCCAGGCCCGCCACCAGGCCATAGCCGACCATGGCCGCGGCCAGCTCCGGTTCCAGCCGGGCGGCCATCGCCAGCGCGGCAGCGGTGAACATCGGCGGCATCGCCGCCTCCAGAACGCCGACCGCCAGCACCTCCGGCGTCACCGGCAGGACCCGCAGCAGCGCCCAGGCCAGCACCGGCATCAGCGCCAGCTTCAGGCCCAGGCCGGCCAGCAGCGGCGTCCAGCGGCCCGGCGGCAGGCGCAGCCGCAGCTTCAGGCCCAGCGCGAAGGCGACCAGCGGCAGCAGCGGCGCCGCCAGGTGCTCGGCCACCGCCTGCGCCGCCGGTGGCAGCGGTGAACCCAGCGCCAGGGCCAGCAGCAGGGCCAGGAACGGCGGGAAACCGGCGATCCGCCGGGCGATCGCCGCAGCCCCCGGACGTTCCTGACCGCCATAGGCGGCCAGCACGAACAGGCCCCAGGTGCTGACCAGCAGGAAGGTGCCGAACTGGTCGTAGACCGCGGCCAGGCCGACCTGCTCGGCGCCGAGCAGGGCGGTGACCAGCGGGAAGCCCAGGAAGGACGTGTTGCCGAGGGTCGCCATCAGCAGCAGGCAGCCGACCACGCCCCGCGGCCAGGCCAGCGCCCGGCCCAGCAGCACCACGCAGGCGGCGATCGCCAGCGCCACCGCCCAGGGCACCAGCACCAGGGCCAGCAGCTCGCTGCGCAGCTCCAGCCCGGGCACCCGTGCCAGCACCAGGGCCGGCAGGCAGATCCACAGCACGAACAGGTTCAGCGCCTCGGCGCCGCCCTCCGGGAACACGCCGCGGCGCCGGCAGCCCCAGCCGGCGACGAGCGCCAGCAGCATGGCGACGATCGCTGCCATGGCCGCGGCCGTTCCCTCAGTCGCCGGCGGCGTCGGGCGGCTCCAGCTCGAAGCCGCTGCGGTAGCTGGCCAGGGCCAGGGTCAGCATGCTCCGCGCCTCCTCGCGCAGCGGCAGCGGCTCGACGATCTCGGCGTCGGCGCCGTGGCGCAGCACGTCGCCGAGCAGCTCGCGCGGGTTGCTGTAGGGCACGCGCAGCTCGTAGCGGCCGTCCGGCAGCCACTGGCCCTGCTGGCGCGAATGCCAGCGTTCGTCGGCGACCCAGCGCGCCGCGCGCGCCGAGAAGCGGATCACCGCGGTCGCCCGGGCCGGGCCCGAGAAGATGCCGTAGCCGCCGACCAGGTGGCTGTCGAGCTGCTCGGCGGGAACCAGCAGGGCCGGTTCGCGCAACGGCTCGGGGTTGCCGATGCGGTCGACCGCGAAGCTGCGCAGCGCCTCGCGGCCATGGTCGTGGGCGTCCAGGTACCAGTTGTCGCGGTAGTGCACCAGGCGTTGCGGCGACACGGTCCGCTGGCCGCCGCGGCCGGTGCTGCGGGCGTTGTAGTCGAAGCGCAGCCGATGCTGCGACAGGGTGGCGCTGGCGACCGTGCGGAACACCGCCTCGTCCAGGCGCCGGGCCGCCGCAGCCACCACCCGGACCCTGCCCTCCGGCCAGCCCGGTCGTCCCGACTCGGCGGCCAGCAGCTTCTCGATGCGACCGCGCAGCGGCGCCAGCGCCTCGTTCAGCGGCCCCGCGCCGGTGCTGCGCGAAGCCATCTCGTAGAGCGCGACCAGGGCATGCAGCTCGTCGCTCGACAGCCACAGGCCCGGCAGCTCGAAGCTGTCGCCGTCGCGCTCGACGTAGCGCGCCGAACTCGGCTCGCCGCCCAGCACGATCGGCGCGCCCAGGGCGTCGCGCAGGAACGCGAGGTCGCGGTAAAGGGTGGCGCGTGCGCAGCCCAGCTCGTCCTGGAGCTGGCGCAGCGGGATCGGCCGGCGCGCCGCCTTCAGCTTGCGGTGCAGGGCGTTGACCCGTTCCTGCCGGCTGATCTCGGGACGTTGCTTGCGGCTGCGGGGTCGCGGCGCGGGCTCGGTGCGGTCGCTGGCCATGGCGTTGGAGGGCTCGATCGGATCGGACGCGCCAGCCTAGCGCAGCAGCGAAGCCGGGACTCGGGACTCGGGACTCGGGGCCGGGGCCTGGGGTTGAGGAGCCAGTGCGCCAGGAACCGAGCCGACGCACGCTGTCTAGGGCTGGTGGGATGAGCCTGTGTCCAGTCAGGCGCTTTGCGGTGCGCGGGTCGTGGCGCGCCCCGGCCGTCGACAACAGATGCCGGCCAGGAGGACCGGTGGCCGATACGTCAAGCTTCGCGGACCTCCACTGCGCTACCGGGGCGGCATGGCGGGTCGCGGCCAACTCTCCGCTTGCCAAATTCCGGGTCCCGGGTCCCGGGTCCCGTCACCTCAGTACATCGCCTCCTGCTCCGCATCGTTCAGCGTGCTCGCGCCCTCGCTCAGGCGCATGCGCAGGGCCAGGCCCTCGCGGGAGTCGGCGTGCGCGAGCGCCTCCTCGCGGCTGATCCGGCGTTCCTGGTAGAGCCGGTACAGGGCCTGGTCGAAGCTCTGCATGCCGTTCTCCAGGCTGCGCTCCATCGCCTCCTTGAGCTCGTTGAGGCGGCCGCCGCGGATGATGTCGCGGGTCAGCGGCGTGTTGATCAGCAGTTCCACCGCCGGCACCCGGCGGCTGTCGACGCCCACGCACAGGCGCTGGCTGACGATCGCCTGCAGGTTCATCGACAGGTTCATCAGCGTGGTGTGCTTGGTGCTCTCGGGGAAGAAGCTGAGGATGCGGTCGAGGGTCTGGTCGGCGTTGTTGGCGTGCAGCGTGGTCAGGCACAGGTGGCCGGTCTCGGAGAACGAGATCGCCGCCTCCATGGTCTCCTTGTCCAGGATCTCGCCGATCATGATGACGTCGGGCGCCTCGCGCATCGCGTTGCGCAGGGCGGTGTGGTAGCTGTGGGTGTCGAAGCCGACCTCGCGCTGGTTGATCAGCGAGCGCTTGTGCCGGTGCAGGAACTCGACCGGGTCCTCGATGGTGAGGATGTGGCCGCTGGCCTGCTCGTTGCGGTGGTCGATCATCGCCGCCAGGGTGGTCGACTTGCCCGAGCCGGTGGCGCCGGCGACCACGATCAGGCCGCGCGGCCGCATAACCAGTTCCTTGAGGATCGGCGGCAGGCCGAGGTTCTCGATGCGCGGCAGCTCGGTCTTGACGTTGCGGATGACGATCGCGACCTCGTTGCGCTGCCGGAAGATGTTGACGCGGAAGCGGCCGATCTGCGGCCGGCTCACCGCCAGGTTCATCTCCCAGGCGCGCTCGAACTCGGCGGCCTGCATGTCGTCCATCAGGGCGTTGGCGAACGCCTCCACGGCGGTGCTGGCCAGCGCGGTCGAACCGACCGCGCGCATGCGGCCCTCGACCTTCAGGTAGGGCGGCGCGCCGACGCTCAGGAACAGGTCCGAGCCGCCCTTGTCCACCATCAGGCGCAGATACGGATCGACATCCATGGCCCAGCTTCCCCCGGCTCGCGGCCACCGGGCCGCCTGCGCTGGATCATAACGGAATCCGCCAAGGCGCCGATCGGCCACCGGGGCGGCTTCGCAAGTCATTGAAAATACGGTTAAACCGCGTTTAACGTGGGCTTGTGCCGGCGGCCCCGGAGGAGTAGCGTAGGGATCGCGCGGCCCTGCGTCCGCGCGGACCGCCATGACCCAGATCCTCGATCACTGCCAGCCTCGTCGCCGTGGCGCCTGCCGCGGCCACGGGGCGGTGGCAGGCAGGCAGGACGATCCGCGATACCGCACCTTCGCCGCGCCCTCCGTGCCGGCAAGGCTGGCCACCGGCCAGCCGCCCCGCCAGCGCATCGCGCCCCCCGGGCGCGCATCGGGAATCCCCGCCACCGGCCCCGGGCCGGGCCTCGCCGCGCGCGGGGCCCGGAGGGTGGCCGTCCCACCACGAGGAGAACGTTGATGTTCGAGAACCAGAAGGACCAGGTCGAGACGCTGATGAGCGCCAATCCGGAGTTCCGCAGCCTCTACCAGCGCCACCAGGAGCTGGACAAGAAGGTCCAGGACGCCGAGCTGGGCGTGCTGCCGATCGACGACGTGACGCTGGCCCGGATGAAGAAGGAGAAGCTGTGGGCGAAGGACCGCCTGACCCACATGTTCGAGCACCAGGAACAGGCTGCCGCCCACTGACCCGGCCGGCGCGGCGGGTGGCTGCGGCGCGCCTGGCGCGACCGCGGCGAACCCGCCGCCAGGGGGGAAGGCGGGACGCGCCTGAGCCGTCGACCGGGCGGGGTTCGTCCGCTCTGCACGCGCTTCGCGCCTGGCGGCGCCCGCCGCAGCAAGCCGGAGCGTCCGCCCCGAAACCGCCCGCCACCGGGCCGGCCGGCCGGCCGCGCACCGGGGGGCGTGCCCGACGGGCTACAATCGGCGCTCCCTTCACGGCCCGGGCGCCCGTTCGCGCGGACTGCCCCGGTCGCCAACGGACCGCCACCCAGACCATGACCCACGACAGCGTCCTCGAGCTGATCGGCAACACGCCGATGGTGCGCGTGCGCCACCTCGACACCGGCCCCTGCGAGCTCTATCTCAAGCTCGAATGCATGAATCCCGGCGGCTCCATCAAGGACCGCATCGGCCTGTCGATGATCGAGGCGGCCGAGGCGCGCGGCGAGCTCCGGCCCGGCGCCACCCTGGTCGAGGGCACCGCCGGCAACACCGGCATCGGCCTGGCCCTGGTCGCCCAGCAGAAGGGCTACCGCCTGCTGCTGGTGGTCCCGGACAAGATGAGCCGCGAGAAGATCTTCAACCTCAAGGCGATGGGCGCCGAGGTCGTGCTGACCCGCTCCGACGTCGCCAAGGGCCATCCCGACTACTACCAGGACCTCGCCGAGCGGATCGCCCGGGAGACGCCCGGCGCCTACTTCATCAACCAGTTCGGCAACCCCGACAACCCGCGCGCCCACGAGGAGCAGACCGGTCCGGAGATCTGGCGGCAGATGGGCGGCGACATGGACGCCATCGTGTTCGGCTGCGGTTCCTCCGGCACCATGACCGGCCTGTCGCGCTACTTCGCGCGGGTCGCACCGCACGTCGAGCTGGTGCTGGCCGATCCGGTCGGCTCGATCCTGGCGCAGTACATCAACGAGGGCACCCTCAGCGAGAAATCGGGCAGCTGGCTGGTCGAGGGCATCGGCGAGGACTTCCTGCCGTCCATCTCGGACTTCAGCCGGGTCCGCAAGGCCTACGCGATCTCCGACCGCGAGAGCCTGCTGACCGGCCGCGAGCTGCTCGAGAAGGAGGGCATCCTGGGCGGCTCGTCGAGCGGCACCCTGCTCGCCGCCGCGTTGCGCTGGTGCCGCGAACAATCCGAGCCGAAGCGCGTGGTCTGCTTCGTCTGCGACACCGGCAACAAGTACCTGTCGAAGATGTACAACGACTACTGGATGCTGGACAACGGCTTCCTCGAGCGGCAGCCGACCGGCGACCTGCGCGACCTGATCATGCGCCCGTACGCGCAGCGCGACACCGTGGTGATCGGCCCCGGCGACCTGCTGGTGACCGCCTACCAGCGCATGAAGCTGTACGAGATCTCGCAGCTGCCGGTGATGGACGGCGACACCCTGGTCGGCATCCTCGACGAGTCCGACGTGCTGATGCACGTGTACGGCAACGAGGACCGCTTCCGCGACGAGGTGCGCACCGCCATGGTCACCAAGCTGGAGAAGCTGCCGGTGACCGCGCCGGTGGAGTCGCTGATGCCGCTGTTCGACCGCGGCCACGTCGCCATCGTCATGGACGGCGAGCGCTTCTGCGGCCTGATCACCCGCATCGACCTGCTCAACTACCTGCGCCGGCGCGTGCACTGACCCGGCCGCGCCGGCGCCGGCGGCGAACGCCCCGCGACGCCGGTCCGACGCCCCCATTCCAACGATTCCGGACCCGACATGACCGACACCCGCGACCTGGGCCTTGGCACCCGCGCCATCCACGCCGGCCAGCAGCCCGATCCCAGCACCGGCGCCGTGATGACGCCGATCTACGCGACCTCGACCTACGTGCAGGCCAGTCCGGGCGTGCACCAGGGCTTCGAGTACTCGCGCAGCCACAACCCGACCCGGTTCGCCTGGGAGCGCTGCATCGCGGCGCTGGAAGGCGGCCGCCAGGGCTATGCGTTCGCCTCCGGGCTGGCCGCCACCGCCACCGTGCTGGATGCCCTGGACAGCGGCAGCCACGTGATCTGCATGGACGACGTCTACGGCGGCACCTACCGGCTGTTCGAGCGCGTGCGCCGGCGCAGCGCCAACCTGGAGTTCAGCTTCGTCGACCTCGGCGACGCCGGGGCCCTGGCCGCCGCGGTGCGCCCGAACACGCGCCTGATCTGGGCCGAGACGCCGACCAACCCGATGCTGAAGATCCTCGACATCCGGGCCCTGGCCGACTTCGCGCGCGCCCGCGGCATCCGCCTGGCGGTCGACAACACCTTCGCGACGCCGGTGCTGCAGCGGCCGCTGGAGCAGGGCGCGCACCTGGTCATGCACTCGGCGACCAAGTACCTCAACGGCCACAGCGACATGGTCGGCGGCGTGCTGGTGGTCGGCGACGACGCCGAGCTGGCCGAACAGCTCACCTTCCTGCAGAACGCCGTCGGCGGCGTGCAGGGCCCGTTCGACAGCTTCCTGGCCCTGCGCGGCGTCAAGACCCTGCACCTGCGCATGCGCGCCCACTGCGAGAACGCCCTGGCCCTGGCGCAGTGGCTGGAAAAGCATCCGGCGGTCGACAAGGTCATCTACCCGGGCCTGTCCAGCCACCCTCAGCACGAGCTGGCCCGGCGCACCCTGGACGGCTTCGGCGGCATGATCAGCCTGTACGTGCGCGGCGGCGCCGCCGCCGCGACCCGCTTCCTGGAGCGCTGCCGGCTGTTCGCCCTGGCCGAGTCGCTCGGCGGCGTCGAGAGCCTGGTCAACCACCCGGCGATCATGACCCACGCCAGCGTCCCGCCCGAGCGCCGGGCCGCGCTCGGCATCGCCGACAACCTGGTGCGGCTGTCGGTGGGCATCGAGGACCTCGAAGACCTCAGGGCCGAACTCGACGACGCGTTGGGCGACTGATCCGGGCCGCCGCGCGCCGCGCGGCACGCTCGCGCACGGCAACCCGGCGGATCCGGCGGGCTGTCGCCAGGCATGGACCGGCCGATCCGGCGCCGGGCGTGCGCGCCCGGTCCGCCTGCGGCGCTGCCCGGCCACCGTGCGCCGGCGATCGCCCGACAGCCTGGCCGGTGCCGATTGGCGGTTTCCCCATGTAACATGCTGCGGCTCATGCGCCGGATGGCGGGTGACGCGGCGGAATGCGGAGCTCCTCGGGCATCCGGCCGGCGCGACCGACCTCGGCCGCACCCACTCCCACGAACCGCCCGCGTCCATGCTCGCCATCAACGACCTGAAGCGCCACCAGGAGGCCTGCAGCGTGCGCGTCGCGGCCGCGGTACAGGCCGTGCTCGACAGCGGCTGGTACGTGCTTGGTCCCAACGTCGGCGAGTTCGAGCGCGAGTTCGCAGACTACTGCGGCGTCGCCCATTGCGTGGGCGTCGGCAACGGCACCGACGCGATCGAGCTGGCGCTGCGCGCGCTCGGCCTGCGCGCCGGCGACAGGGTGCTGCTCGCCGCCAATGCCGGGATGTACGCGACCGGCGTGCTGCTCGGACTGGGCTGCATCCCTGTGTTCGCGGATGTCGACGAGCGCACCCAGCTCCTCGACGCGACGGCGCTGGCGGCCCGTCCGGACCACGACGTGCGGGCCGTGGTGGTCACCCACCTGTACGGGCGCATGGCCGACATGAAGGCGGTCGCCGCGCTCTGCCGCACCCGCGGCTGGCTGCTGGTCGAGGACTGCGCCCAGGCCCATGGCGCCCGGCGCGATGGCCGCGCCGCCGGCAGCTTCGGCGATGCGGCGACCTTCAGCTTCTACCCGACCAAGAACCTCGGCGCCCTGGGCGACGGCGGCGCGGTGGTCACCGGCTCGGAGGAGACGGCGGACCGCCTGCGCCTGCTGCGCCAGTACGGATGGCGCCGCAAGTATGTCGTGGAACTCGGCGGCGGGCGGAACTCCCGGCTCGACGAGCTCCAGGCCGCCATCCTCCGCGCCAAGCTGCCGGATCTGGACGGCTGGAACGCCCGGCGCAGGGCGATCGCCGACCGGTACCGGCGCGGCATCGTCAACCCGGCGGTCGACCTTCCCGAGGACGGCGCGCAGGACTACGTCTCCCACCTCTTCGTGGTGCGCGCCCGCCCGCGCGATTCGCTCAAGGCGCACCTGGCCGGCGAGGGGATCGCCGCCGACGTCCACTATCCCGTCCCCGACCACCGGCAACCGGCGATCGCCGACCGCTTTCCGGACCTGGCCCTTCCGGTCACCGAGCGCCTGGCGGGCGAGGTGCTCACCCTGCCGTGCTTCCCGGAAATGCTCGACGAGGAGGTCGACCGGGTGGTGGCCGCGGTGAACCGCTGGCAGCCGCGATGAACTCGCTGGTGATCCCGGTCTACCGCAACGCCGAGTCGCTGCCGCGGCTGCTCGGCGTGCTGGCCGGGTTGCACCGCGACCTCGGCGAGGACCTCGAGGTGGTGTTCGTGGTCGATGGCAGCCCCGATGCCAGCGCCGCCATCCTGAGGGAGCGGCTGCCCGCGCAGCCTTATGCCTCGCGGCTCGTCCTGCTGGCCAGGAACTTCGGCGCGTTCGCGGCGATCCGCGCAGGTCTCGAGCAGGCCGGCGGCGACCGCTTCGCGGTGATGGCCGCCGACCTGCAGGAGCCACCCGAGCTCATGCAGGAGTTCTTCCGCATCCTCGCCTCGGGCGAGGCCGATGTCGTGGTCGGCACGCGGCGGTCGCGCAGCGACCCCTGGCTGAGCAGGATGTTCTCTTCGGCCTTCTGGGGCCTGTATAGACGCTTCGTCATCCGCGACATCCCGCCGGGCGGGGTCGATGTGTTCGCCTGCAGCGGCGCCTTCCGCAATCAACTGCTCGCGCTGAACGAGAGCCGCAGCTCCCTGGTCGGCCAACTGTTCTGGCTGGGCTTCCGCCGCAGCGTGGTCGAGTACGACCGGCAGTCGCGGCAGGAAGGGCGCAGCGCCTGGGGCTTCCGGCGCAAGCTGGATTACCTGCTGGACAGCCTGTACGCCTTCTCCGATCTGCCGGTCCGCCTGCTGCTCGGCGTCGGGCTGGCGTCCCTGCTGGCCGGCCTGGCGATCGCCGTGGTGGCCGTCGTGGCCCGGCTGTCCGGCTACATCGATGTGCCGGGGTACACCCCGATCCTGGTCTCGGTGCTGCTGTTCGGCGGCTTCAACGCCCTCGGACTCGGCATCGTCGGCACCTATGCATGGCGGGCCTACGAGAACTCCAAGGGCCGGCCGCTGGCCGTGGTGATGTCGGCGTCGCGTTTCCCCGGCAACCCGCGAGGAAGTCCATGACCCAGCCCTTCGTGCACCCCGCGGCGCTTTGCGAGAGCGCCAGCATCGGCCCCGGCACCCGCATCTGGGCCTTCGCGCACGTCCTGCCCGGCGCCGTGATCGGCGCCGACTGCAACATCTGCGACAACGTCTTCATCGAGAACCAGGTCGTCCTCGGCGACCGGGTTACGGTCAAGTGCGGTGTCCAGCTCTGGGATGGCCTGACGCTCGAGGACGACGTCTTCATCGGGCCGAACGCCACCTTCTGCAACGACCGGTTCCCGCGCAGCAGGCAGCACCTCGCCGAGTATCCGCGGACGCTGGTCCGCCGCGGTGCCTCGATCGGCGCCAACGCCACCATCCTGCCGGGGCTGGTGGTCGGCGCCAACGCCATGGTCGGTGCCGGGGCGGTGGTGACCCGGTCGGTGCCGGCCAATGCCATCGTGGTCGGCAATCCGGCGCGGATCGTCGGCTACGCCGACGCCGCGAGCACAGCCACCGCCACGGCCACCGCCGTGGGGACACGGCTTGCGGAGGGCGTCGATCACCTGCCGCTGGCCGTCGCCGGCGCCTCGCTGCACCGGATTCCCCACGTCCGCGACCTGCGCGGCAGCCTCCATGCGCTGGAATTCGAGAGGCAGGTGCCGTTCCCGGTCAGGCGCGCCTTCATGGTGCATGGCGTGCCTTCGCGGGAGGTCAGGGGCGAGCACGCGCACCGTCTGTGCCACCAGTTCCTGGTCTGCCCGGCCGGCAGCTGCGCGGTGGTCGTCGACGACGGCCGGCAACGCGCCGAGGTCGTGCTGGACGATCCCGGCATCGGCCTGCACATGGCGCCCATGGTCTGGGGCATCCAGTACAAGTACTCCGCCGACGCCCTGCTGCTGGTGCTCGCCTCCGAGCACTACGACCCGGACGACTACATCCGAGACTATGAGGCGTTCCTCGCCGCGGTCCGGTCCCGACCATGACCGGGACGTCTCCAGGCTTGCCCGGTGAGCCTCGCGGACATGGTCGCGGAACCCGCTGATCCGGCCGGCGGCCCGCTGGCCGGCCAGTTCGCGCGTTTCCTGGTCGCGGGCCTGGCCAGCACGGCCGGCAGCTACCTGGTCTTCGTGCTCCTGCTGCAGGTCCTGCACCGGCAAGCCGCCTATGCGCTGGCGTTCCTGTCCGGCCTGCTGATCGGCTACGGGCTCAACGCCACCTGGACGTTCCGTTCGCGGCATTCGATGCTGCGGCTGGGTCTGTATCCGCTGGCCTACCTGCCGCAGCTCGGGCTAGGCGCGGCCCTGCTGGAGGTGCTGGTGGCGGGTCTGGGCCTCCCTGCGGAGCTGGCCGTGCTGTTCGTCATCGCGGCCTCGGTGCCGGTCAATTTCCTCATCATGCGCCTGATCTTCCGTCGCACCGGCGGCGTCCGGCAGCACGGCCAGCCATGACCGACACCTCTGCCGTCGCCTGGCGTTTCGCGATCATGCTCGCCCTGGCCGGCCTGGCCGGCCTGCTCGCGGGCGTGCGTCCGACCCTGGTGGTGCACCAGTCCAGCGCGGGCGGCATCGCCCGCGTCGAAAATCCGGCCCGGCCCGCGCAGGGCGCAGCGGCGGTGTCGGTCGCGGCCGGCGAGCGCCGGGTGGAGCTGCGCCTGCCCGCGCTGCTGCCTTCCCGGCTGGCCTACCACCCCTCCGATAGCGGGGAGCCGGCCACCATCCATCGCGTGCAGGCGCGGGCGCTCGGCCTGCCGCTCGGCGCTGCGCTGCCCTTCGTCCCGCCGGTCGCCGCGCAGAACCTGGCGGCGCGCGACTTCGAGCAGGTGCCGCCGCAAGCCGGGGCGGAGGCCGGCCGGGCCGTCCTCGTCGACGTGCCCTGGCCGCTGCGGGCCTGGTGGTTGCTGCCCGCGACACTGTTCGGCCTGGCCGGCCTGCTGGCGCTGCGCGCCTGGCGCAGCCTTCCGCGGCCACGCGGCGAGGCCGGGGACACGGCCGCCTACCAGGCGCGCTTCCCGCTGCTGTTCCTGGCCCTCTGCTACGGCGTCATGGTCGACCAGGCGATCGGGCTGGGCGCGTGGCTCCCGTTGTGGGACGACTGGCGTTACGTGTACCCCGGCCGCTTCTCCCTGATCGAGGGGCCGCCCCAGTGGCTCGGGGCCGCGGGCAACGACACCTATTTCCTCACCGGACAACTCGTCGACTGGCTGGCGCTGCGCGCGTCGGGCGGCAGCTTCCTGCCCATCCGCCTGGTCGCCCTGGCCCTTCTCGGGGTCTTCCTGGTGTTCGCCGCGCGCTTTGCGCTCGCGCTGCCCCGCCGCCAGGCGCTGCTGGCCCTGCTGGCCCTGGCCTTCGTGCTCGGCGCGGACGGCTACTGGACCCTGCAGGCGATCGCCTACCACCAGTTCCTGCCGGTGCTGTTCATGATGATCGCCTTGCACGTCGTGCGGGACCAGTGGCAGCGCCCGGAACCACCGGGCGCCGCTGCCCTGGCGGCCGTGGCCGCCTGCGCGCTACTGGCCGGCCTGGCCTACATTTCCGGTGCCTTGCTGTTCGTGGTGTTCGCGGCCGGCACCGCGGTCGCACTGGCCGGATCCCTGCGCGGCGACGGGCTCCGCAGGCACCTGCCACTGCTGGTGCTGTTCGCGACCGCGCTCCTGGCCACCCTGGTCCAGGTCTGGCTGGTGACCCAGGCACAGGGATCGTTGCTGGAGCGCAATCACGCCACCGAGACGGTGCTGCCCGACGACTGGCGGTTCTGGGCGTTCCAGATCGGGCTGGTGGCCCGCGCCTTCGGGCTGCGCGCCAGCCTGCCGGTCGTGGAGATCGGCGTCTATGTCCTGGTGCTGGTCGCCGGCCTCGCCCTCCTGGTCCGGGCCTGGCGCAGCCAGGGGGCCGACCGCCGCCTGGCCGCACTGGCTGTGGGCCTGGTCGGCGCCGCCCTGGTCTATTCCAGCGTGGTCGCAACGGCCCGCTCCGGCTTCGCCAGCCCGGACGTGCCCTGGGACCAGGTCGTGGCCATGGCCAAGGCGCGCTTCCATTTCTGGTGGCTGGCCGCGCTGCTGCCCGTGCCGCTGGCCATGGCGTTCGGGATGCTGCCCGGGTTCCGGCGCTGGGGTCCGGTGGTGGTGCCGCTGCTCGCCGCGGTCCTGGTGGTGTCCAAGGTGCTCGTGATGGCCGGGTCGGATCGCGACACCTTCCTGCGTGCCGGACAGCAGGAGGCGCAGGGCATCGCCTGCGTCAGGGCCAACCACGACCGCCCAGGCCCCCTGCAGTGCGAGGGCTTCTACCCCATCGACATCCGTGCCGCCATGGAGGCCGCGCGCCGGCAGGACCTGCGCCTGTGGCGTGACCTGATGCAGATTCAATGATCATCGCTTCCTGCCACGGATGGCTGCGCTGCGTCCGCATGACCTGCCGTCCGGCTCAGGACCCGTTGGCCGGTGCCAGGCTCCGCCGCTTGCAGGAAGGAAGCGGAGATGCCGGGAAAGCGGCCAGGCGCGGACTTCGATGCGCTTGCTGGGCTTCCGCGATCTCAGGTCGATCGCTCTCGTGACCCTCATGTCGCCTTGCCTGTGTCAGGCACGACACCTATCGCCGGCCAGGTCGTGTCGCCGGAGCGGGGGAGCACGACGACCGCAATGAGGAGCGCTTCGAGCTCCGCCGTTGTCGACTGACCACCCGCAGGTGTAGCGCCTTGGCCCGGCAACCCCGACGCCAAGACATTGGCGGACGGAAGCGTAGTGCTCGATCCCGGGGGATAACCTGGAGGAGCCCGATGGCTTCGATGCGTTCGGCCGGGCCGATGACACCGCTTGGTGCGACCAAACATCCGACCGGTCCGTCAGCACGCCCGGCAGGCCGGGCCGCCTGAACAGCGAGGTGACTCCGCGTGGCGCCGCCTGCCATGCGAGCCTGGACGGGCCCTTCCGGCAGCTGCGATTCGAACGGCTGCCCGTACTGCCCGTTCCAGGGTCGCCTCCCCGGCGTCGGGCCGATCATCCCACGCCCGGAGAACAGCCAGTCGAAGGATCCCGGGCGCGCAAGGCGCGCTTGATGGGCCGCACGCGATCGGCCTGAGTCCCCAGGCTGCACCCCGCTTGCCGCTCTTGTTCAGGGTGGCTTGGGCCGATCCGTGGCCAGGATACGACCAAGCCACACCGCCAGTGCCAAGGCGATCAACATGCCTACGGCCAGCGGTGAAGCTTTCAGCACCAGCCGGCTCAAGGTACCGAGCGGAGCGCGCCTGTGGGCCTGTGCACCGGCAGCCTGCCCCGGCGTGCCCGGCAGCATGTTCCGGATCGACGGATCGTCGAGGAACATCCGCAATCGGTTTGGATCCGGATAAGGGATGTGCAGGAGTGGCTTATCGGCGAGGTGGCTGAAGTCCCCGGTACCGAGGTAGGCATGGACGTTACGCGTCTGGATGCTGACGATTTCCCGATGCCCGCCCAGTCTGGAAACGCCGTCGATGGCGACGCTGCCCAGCGCCACCGCGACGGCGCCGAACAAGGCGATGGCGAGCAGCCTGGCGCCGGTGGCCACCCCTGCGTGGACTCGGGACTGCGACCACGCCAGCCACAACATCAGGTTGACCAGGCAACCCAGGCCCAACAGATCAAGATACCGCGAGGCGATGGCGGTCGCCTCGTGGCCACGGGAGTACGCCATGGCCACTGCCTGCAGCGCGACCCAGGCCGAGATGGCTACGGCGAACACGACCAGACGCGGCGGCGGAGGTACCTGCCTGCGCAGGAGACCCGGGAGCCAGAGCAGAGGAGCAAGCCACAACACCAAGCCGACCGGGAACCGGATGGGGAACGGCCAGGACAGCATCAGCAGGAGCGCCCGCATCAGGTCGGCCAGCGATTGTGCCTTGAGCGCATCGTGGAGCGGCATGGGCGGGATGAGCGCGTAGCCAAGGGAGGTCAATGCGAGCAGGAACAGGACGACCATCAACCAGGTTCGGGGCAGCTCGCTGCGCCACACCCGCCAGGCGACGACCAGCGCTGCGACGGCCGGGGCCAGCAGGCCGGATGCCACGGTGAACAGGCCTGCCGCGAGACATGCCAACAGCCCGAGGGCGAGCCGCCAGCCCGCCGCTGCGTGCACGGCCAGACCCAGGCCCAGCAGCGAGAACAGGAGCATCTGGAAGAAGGCGATCTGGAACCCTGAAATCAGGTTCTCCCAGGCGATCGGCAGACAGGCCAGGAACAGCAACACAAGAATCAGCGGCCCGCGCAGGCTTGGCGTCAATCGGGGGTGGGCCCACTGCGCCAGACAGGCCGCCAGCACGGCGACGAAGAGTGCCGAGAAGCTGGCGGTCACCAGATTGTCCCAATGCTGGTTGTTTAGGATGAACAGCAGCAATGCCGTCAGGCGTGGCCACAGTATCCGGTGTTCGTTGTGCGGGGAGAGCAGGGCTGCGAGGCCCAGCTCGCCTTCCTGCCAGGCGCGGTAAAGCAGCCAGCCCTCGGCGTCCCACTGGTCCCAGAATGGGAGCTCGCCGGCCCCCAAATGAACCCAGAGCAGCCGAAAGGCTGCCACGGACGCAAGGACGGTCAGAAAGACCTGCCGGTGCCGAAGGGTGACGTAGAAGCGCTCCATGGTCACGTCTCGCCGAAGTGGAATGGAAGGCCGGGGACGCCGGGCGTTTGCGCCGTCAGCTCCGGCGTTCCGCGACGACCAGCGCCTGCTTGCCCAGCAGGCGCCAGGCGAGCGGCACCCGCAGGTACAGCCGGATCAGCCAGGGCGCCTGCGGCAGCCGGCTCTTGGTGGTGTAGGGCAGGAAGCGGGGGATCACGCGTACCGGCGTCAGGCCGGCAAGCTGCACGCCCTCGACCAGGCTGCGGTCGGTCAGCGGCGTGTGGTGGTCGAAGAAGTCCCAGTACTCGCCGGGCAGGAACCGGATGTTGGGCTGCAGGATGATCGCCCGGCCGCCTGGCCGAAGCAGCCGGTGGCACTCGCGCAGGGTCGCCAGCACCGCTGCCTTGTCCGGCAGGTGTTCCAGGAAGTTGCTCATGAACACGACGTCGACGCTGCGGTCGGGCAGGGAGGCGATCGCGCTGCACGACTCGTTGATGACCTCGACGTCCGGCCCGGCCCGGCGCGCGACCTCGGGATTCAGGTCGACGGCGATCTTGCGTCCGCAGCGGATGTTGTTGATGAACTCGCAGTAGCCGGCGCCGATGTCGACGACCACGTCGTCGACGCCGACGTGGCGCGCGAAGAAGTCGGTGCACAGCACCTGCCAGATGCGGTTCTTGGCCGGGAGTTCGGCCTCCTCGAAACGGTGGCGGTAAAGCGAGGCAAGATCCATGAATGATCCTCAGGTGCCGGAGAGTGCGCAGGCCACCAGTTCGCGGCCGACCCGGACGCTCTCGGAGATCGAGCGGTCCTCGGGGTAGTAGTAGGCGGTGTCGGCCATGTAGAGGCCGGCCAGCGGCGTGCGCATCGGCGGCAGCCGGCGCGCGAAGCCGGGCGGACACACCGTCTGCGCGAACTCGTAGCGGTGGCAATGGCTGGCCAGCACGTGGGCGGGCCGGAACGCCGGCTGCACCAGGGCCATCGCCGCCAGCGTCTCGTCGATGAAGTCCTGGGCCGGGCGCCGGTACCGGGGGTTGTCGGCCGCCATGTAGAAGGGCGCGTACACGATATGGTTGCCGTCGACCGGGTTCAGCGCGGAGTACTCGATCAGGCCCGGGATGGCGATCCGCGGGTCGTTGATGTTGAGCCAGAAGTTGCCGGTCAGCGGCCGGTCCAGCTTGATCACCACGCAGGCCACGGCGATGTTCTCGATCGCCTCGATGCCCCGGCGGAACGCCTCGGGAAGGCCGGGCGCCAGGCGCGGCACGTACTGGATCGGCACAGTCGACAGCACCGCAGCGAAGCGCCGGTCCTGGCCGCCGACGCGCAGGCCGGTGGCGCGGCCGTCGCCGTCGTCCAGCACCTGCTCGACGCCGGAACGCAGGTGGATGCGGCCGCCGGCGGCCTCGATCTCATGCGCCATGGCGTCCAGCAACACCGTCGATCCGCCCTCGAGATAGCCCAGGGTCTCCTGCATCAGGCTGCGCCGGGACAGCGCCACGCGCTTGATCCGGGTGCCCAGCCAGGCCGCCGAGAGCTGCTCGCTGCGCTCCTGGAACTTCAGCTCGAACAGGCTGCGCCAGAACAGGTCGTAGCCGGCCTCGCCCAGCCAGCGCTTCAGCCAGGCCACCGCGCTGAAGTCCTCGTAGCGCGACCAGTCGCGCACCGACTTGGCGCGCAGCGCCATCAGGCCGTAGCGCAGCTTCAGCGGCAGGGAGGCCTGGTCGAAGCGCAACAGGGCCAGCGGATTGCCCCAAGGGTACAGACGGCCGCGGCAGTAGAAGCCCATCTTCGTGTCGACCCAGCGCAGCCGGTCGGACAGGCCGAGGCCGGCCAGCAGCTCGAACAGCGGCTGGTCGGGCTTGCAGATGAAGTGGTAGTAGCGCTCCAGCGCCAGGCCGTCGAAATCGAAGGTGGCGCTCATGCCGCCGATGCGGTCGTCGCGCTCGAAGACCTCGACGCGATGGCCCCGACGGGCGAGATCGAGGGCTGCCATCAGTCCCATGGGCCCGGCACCGATCACCGCATAGGAAGGTGTGTCCATTCGGACGGGCGAATCCGGCAAAGAGCCGAATGCTACCTGACCCCGGCCCGGCGCTGCAGCGCGCAGCCACCATGCGCTGCAGACGCATGCCAACCGCTACGCCATAATTGACGCCCTTCCAGGACAGGATGCCCCCGTGGCTTCCAGACGCTTCGCGGCCTTCGTGCTGGTCAGCGGGCTCGCCGCACTCGTCAACCTGGGCGCGGGCATCGTGTTCCGGCAGGGGTTCTCCTTCACCCTCGCGGCGGTGCTGGCCTTCTTCTGCGGCCTGGCGACGGCGTTCGTCCTGAACCGCCTGGTCGTCTTTCCCGACAGCGACAGGCCGGTCGAGCAACAGGCCGCCTGGTTCGTGCTGGTCAACCTGGCCGGCCTCGCCCAGACCGTGCTCATCGGCCTGCTGCTGGCCCGCATCGTGCTGCCCTGGCTGGACTGGACCTGGCATCCCGACACCGTCGCCCACGCCGTCGGCATCGCCGTGCCGGTGGTCACCAGCTACCTGGGGCACAAGCACCTGAGTTTCCGGCGGGCGTCGTCCGGCGGGTGACGCCGTCATGGTTGGAGCTGGCGCCTGTCTGGACGTTCGGTCGGCGATGCGGATGCCCTGGGCCGGCCCGCTGGGTGCGGGGACGAACCCGCCACGGGTATCCGCGGCCTCTGACTGGAGGCGCATGAGGCCGGCAGCCAAGGTCCGGGGCCGCTGGCCCGCCTGCCCCCGGCACCCGGAGGAAGGATGCCGAATCGACGCCCGGTGCGGGGTGGGCTCAAGCTCGGTCGTGCGCGGCCGACGGGGCCGGCGCCACCTGGTGGGCCGTCGCCGGCCATCGCCAAAGCATCCAGCCCCAGAACGGCACCGCGAGGACGAACACGAGCCAGGTGCCCGGCGCGGCGAACTCCCACAGCAGGTTCAGCCAGGCGTGCAGGGTGACCGCCACCACGAGGGCGCGCGCGCGGTCGGTCGCTTCCCCGATCAGCGCCGACAAGGCGATGGTGAAGGGTACGTACCAGGCCAGGTAGATCCAGAGTTCCGCGCCCTCGCGATGCGCGAACAGGTTGGTGAAGTGCCATGCCACCCACATCAGGCCGATCAGCAGGTAACGCCCCGGCCGCGCCAGCGGGCGCAGCGCGTCCTGCAGGAATCCACGCCAGCCCAGCTCCTCGCCCAGGACGTTGACGAAGGCGACCGCCGCGATCACCAGCACCAGGGCGTGGACGCTGCCGCGGGAGCCGCCACCCGGGACGCCGACCAGGGCCAGCGCCAGCATCGGCAGGGCGTAGAAGGCCAGGGCGCGCCACCGGGCGCCGCCGGCCATCGACACCGTGCGGCGATGCCGCGCACGGAACAGGCGCAGGCAGACCAGGGCCGCCAGCCCGGGCCCCCACATCAGCAGGGTGTACTTCAGGGGCTGCGGCAGCGGGAAGGCCGCGAAGCTGTCCGGATGCATGTCGCGCCACCAGAAGAGCGGCCACGACCACGCGCAGGCGAGCACGAAGAACACGACGATGGCGCGCCAGTCGATCGGGCGGTGCGGTTCGCAGGACATGCAGGCAGACCCGGTGCTTGGGGCGCCCAGCCTCGCGCCGGCGGCGGCGTTCCACTAAGTGCCGATGGTCATCCCGGCGGTCCGCCGCAAGGCGGGCGCGGTGCGCGGCGGCAGACCTGCCGGTGGACGGCGGTGCGCCCGACAGCCGATCCGACCCCGTCGCTCCTGGACGCTGTTGTGCCGTGGACCCCGTCGGACGGATGCCACCTGCAGGCTGGGACCCGCGGAAGCAACCGAGGCGGGTGACCGACCACAGGGCCTGGAGCCAAGAACCGGATCCGGTCCGGTTACGCCGATCCTTCACCGGCTGACGGGTCGTGTGCAAAGAATCGTCGCCACCTTCGTGCAGCCCTGCGCAGCGCCTCGCTTCCCGGTTCGTCGAGAGAGGCGGCCCCTTCCCCGGATGCGTCGCTGCGCCGTGCCAGGTCGAGGTCGGTGAGGGTGCCGAGGTCGTCCTGAAGGGCCTTAAGCCGCCGCGTCTGGCGGGCCAGCGGCAGGTCGGGCAGCAGCGGGGTGAAGAACTCGCTGAGGTAGCGCAGGGCCTTGAGGTCCTTGCGCAGGCGGTGGCGGGCGGCTTCGTCGAGGGCCGCCAGGTCCGGGCCGGCGCGGCGGGCACGCTGCCAGGCACGGTCCAGGGCATGGCGGGCCAGGTCGGCGGCCGGGCCCTTGCGGCGGCGCCGGGCCTTGCCGCCGCGCCGGCGCCACAGCGGGCCGGCGAACAGGTCGCGCACGCGGTCGCCGAAGGCCTGGGCGTGGCGGGCTGTCAGGGCCTGGCGGGTCCGGGTGCGGAGCGCGGGAAGGGGGTCGGGTTCACTTTCTGGTGTACCGCAACCGTCTTGCGCGATCGCTGCAGAAAGTGAACCTGACCCCCTTCCCATCCCCGCCAGCACGTCGGCGTCGCGCAGCGGCCCGATCAGCCGGAACAGGGCGCGCGCCTCCAGCTCGACCGGCAGCACCATGGCGCGGTCCAGGATCGGCCGGAACCCGCGCAGCGCGGTGCGCAGCCGGCGCAGCGCGACCCGGCTGCCGTGCGGGCCGCGCGGGTCGTCGCCGGCCATCAGACCGGCCAGGTGGCGCTCCCAGTCGCCCAGGCAGGCGTCGATGACTTGCCGCAGGGCCTCGCCGGCGTCAATGCCCGGGTCCAGCTCTGGGTGGGTGTGGCCGGTCGTGCGCGCTGACATGCGACGATGATGCCGCGCCGGTCTTCGCTTCGTGTTACGACGGCATGACAGTCCGGTGGGCGTTGCGGGCGGCTTGTCGGGTCGGGACGGTACGGAACCCGTCCGCGCTGGACCGGGCCCTCTCCCCCGGCCCCTCCCCCGCAGGCGGGGGGGGGGAGAAGTGGGGAGGCGCCGCAAGCAGCACAACCCGGCGCTTGGCGCTTCACCTCGTCCCCATCCGGCCGGCTCGCGCCGCGCCTGCACCGCCTCGGGAGCCGATCGCATGACCTGTCCGCACGGCGGACCCTCCCAGGTCCCGTCCCGAATCCCGGGCTGATGCGGCACATCGAACCGGCCTTCCACTTGGCCACGCATCGCAAGTTGCCGGCACCCCTGCTCCGGCCGACACTCCAAACTGCTCCCCGGTCCCGGTCCCGGTCCCGGTCCCGGTCCCGGTCCCGGATCCCGGATCCCGGATCCCGGATCCCGGATCCGCGATCCCGGATCCGCGAGTCTCGATCCCCGAGTCCCGAGTCCCGGCTTCCCCTCACGTCCTCCGCAACACGATCCCGCTGTACCGCGGATCGCAGTAGCTCTCGCGCACCGCCTGCTCGAAGGGCGTCTGGCGGACGCCGAACACGGCCTCGGTGTCGACGCCGGTGAATCGGTCGCCGGCGCTGAGGGCGTCGAGCTGGGCGGCGGTGAACGGCGGGCGGCGGCTGAACAGGGCGTAGGTGCGCAGCAGCAGGCGGAACAGCGGGTAGGGGATCGGCACGATCAGGGTGCGCAGGCCCTTGACGCGCTTGATGGTGCGGATGATGTCGATGTAGTCGATGCCGGTGTCGCCGCAGATGTCGTAGGCGGCGCCGTCGGGCCGCATCTCGATGCAGCGCACGATGCAGCGGCAGAAGTCGCGCTCGTACAGGGGCTGGCGCAGGTAGCGGCCGTCGCCGGGGATCGGGAACACCGGCGTGCGCGCCATGAAGCGCGACAGCCAGCCCAGGTGCTTGGGATCGAACCAGCCGAACATCAATGTCGGGCGCAGGACGCAGTGGCGCAGGCCGCTGGCCGCGACCAGGGCCTCCTGGGCCTTCTTGGTGCGGGTGTAGTCGTCGTCGGCCACCGAGTTCACCACCGACGAGCTGATGTGCACCAGGTAGGGCACGCCGGCCGCACGCGTCGCGGCCAGCACGTGGCGGGTGGCCTGCTCGTTGTTGCGCACGAACTCGTCCGGGTACTTGCCGGTGATCTGGGCGTGCAGCTGCACCACGCAGGCGGCGCCCCGGAAGTGCGCCTGCCAGTCGCCGGGTTCGGCGAGGTCGGCCAGAACGCAGGTCACCTCCGGGTGCAGGCGCTGCAGGATGGCGAGATTGTGGGCGTGCTTGTCGATCGCCACCAGGCGCGTCCAGCCCTGGGCCTTGAGCTCGACCACCAGGTTCTGGCCGACCAGGCCGGCGGCGCCGGTCAGCACCAGCGGCGCGTGCTTGTCGATCGCCGCCATGCTCAGAACTTCAGGCGCCGGAACACGAACTCGGGCAGCGCCTTGATGACCATCATCACCGGCCGCCAGAACCAGGGCAGGTAGACCACGGCGCGACGCCGCTCGACCGCGCGGACGATGCCGGCCGCCACTGCCTCCGGGCGCGCCCACAGCGCGCCCTTGGCGAAGGCGGCGGTCATCGGCGTGTCGACGAAACCTGGCTTGACGGTCAGCACGTCGACGCCGGACCGGCCCAGGCGCTGGCGCAGGGCGCTGGCGTAGGCGCTGACCGCGGCCTTGGCGGCGCCGTAGATGGCGTTGCTGGCGCGGCCGCGGTCGCCGGCCACCGAGGAGATCACCGCCAGGGTGCCGTCGCCCTGCGCTTCGAGCAGGCCGGCCAGTCGGTGCATCAGGGCGATCGTGCTGCCGCCGTTGGTGGCGAAGTGCGCCATCGCCAGGGCGGCATCGCGGTCGCAGGCGGCGGCGTCGGGCAGGGTGCCGTGCGCCAGCAGGGCGACGTCGATGCCGCCCAGTGCCTGCCGTGCCGCCGCCAGCGCGGCCTCGTGGCCGGCCAGCTCGTCGACGTCGAGGGTGCCGGTGTCGACGGCGCCGGCGCCGCGCACGCGCAGGTCGTCGGCCAGCGCCGCCAGCCGGCCGGGGTCGCGGCCGATGAGGTACAGCGCCGCGCCGCGCGCCGCCCATTGCCGGGCACAGGCGGTGGCGATCGCCGAGTTGGCACCGATGATCAGGATCTTCTGCATGGCTGTCAGTCCGCGAGGTCGGCCATCACCCGTCGCCAGAAGCTCGACGAGAAGGCCGGGTCGATGTGCCGGGAGAACGCCTCCCAGGCCGGGAAGAACCGCCGGAAATGGTCGCCGCGCATGCGCGCGTCCTTGGCCGGGTAGACCGCGCCGCCGGCCTCGGCGACCAGGTCGTCGAGTCGTGCCAGCAGGGCCAGGGTGGCCTGGCCGCGGAACGGGAAATCCAGCGCCAGGGTGGTGCCCGGGCGCGGGAAGCTGAGCAGGCCGGGCGAGGCCGGAGCGCCGAAGGTCTTCAGCACCGCCAGGAACGAGCCGGTGCCGCTGTCGGCGATGGCGTCCAGCAGGGCGGCGATCGCCGCGGGCGCCACCGACGGCGGCAGCACGCACTGGTGCTGCAGGAAGCCGCGCGGTCCGTACAGGCGGTTCCAGTGGCCGATGCCGTCCAGCGGATAGAAGAACGGCCGGTAGTGGACGATGCGGTGGCGGCGGCGCGGCAGGTGCCAATACAGGCGGTTGAAGGTCCGCAGGCCCGGCCCGCCCAGCAGCGGGAACGGCGGCGTGAACGGCACCGACAGGCGGCGGCGCGGCGGTGCCGGGCCGTCGGCCAGGCCGCAGGTGGCGTTGGCGCGGCTGAACACGCCGCGGCCGCGGCGGCCGCGCGGCGCCAGACAGTCGATCCAGGCCACCGCGTGTTCGTGGCTGGCCAGCGAGGCCTCGGCCAGGGCGAAGAACTCGGCCAGCTCGCCGAAGCGCAGCGTCTCCACCGCCAGCCAGGGGCTGGCGACGGCGGCGAGCTGCAGCTCGATCCAGGTGACCAGGCCGGTCAGGCCCAGGCCGCCGATCGTCGCCGCGAACAGCTCGGCATGCTGCTGTGGCGTGCAGGTCAGGTGGCCGCCGTCGCTGCGGCACAGGCCGAAGGCGCGCACGTGGCGGCCCAGGGTGCCGGCGCGCGGATGGTTCTTGCCGTGCACGTCGTTGGCCAGGGCGCCGCCGACCGTGGCGTACCGGGTGCCCGGCGTCACCGGCAGGAACCAGCCGGCCGGCACCGCCAGGCGCAGCACCTCGTCGAGCAGCACCCCGGCCTCGCAGCGCAACACGCCGGTGGCGCGGTCGAAGGCGATGAAGCGGTCGAGGCCGCGCGCCAGCAGCAGGCTGCCGCCCTCGAGCTGGCAGACATCGCCGTAGCTGCGGCCGTTGCCGTAGGCCAGCATCGGTGCCGGCAACGCCGGCAGGGCGGCGTCGCGGTCGTGCACGGCCGCGACCCGCGCCGGACGCAGGCGCGGCCAGCGGTTCCAGGCGCCGGTCGCGGAATCGCTCACAGCGCCAGCACCACCACCGCCAGCCCGGCCAGCAGCACCGCCTGGCTGGTGCGGTCGCGCAGCGCGAACAGCATCGGGTCGTCGTGCATGCGGCCGCGGTGGGTGAGCAGCCAGACGCGGCCGATCCAGTACAGCAGCAGCGGGCACAGCAGCCACAGCGCCTTCGGCTGCGAGTACAGCTGCTCGCCGGTCGGGCTGTTCACGTACAGCGCCAGCACCATGACCGCGCCCAGCCCGCTGCCGATGCCCATGGCGCCCAGCATCGGCAGGTCGGAAACCCGGTAGCCGCGGCCGTCGGCGCCGTCGCGGCCGGCCCGCGCCATCACGCCCAGCTCGGTATGGCGCTTGACCAGGGCCAGGCTGAGGAACAGGAACATCGAGAAGGCCAGCAGCCAGAACGACAGCGCGACGCCCAGGGCGAAGGTGCCGGCGATGATGCGGGCGGTGTAGAGCATAGCCAGCACCACCACGTCGACCATCTCGACGCGCTTGAGCGCGAAGGTGTAGGCCGCCGTCAGCAGCCAGTAGGCGGCCAGTGCCAGCACGAAGCGCGGCGGCAGGGCCAGGGCGGCAAGAACGAAGGCGGCGGCCAGCAGCAGCGGCACCAGGGCCAGGCCGGCCAGCAGGGGCAGCTCGCCGGCCGCGAACGGCCGCAGGCGCTTGCGCGGGTGGCCACGGTCGGCCGGCAGGTCGACCAGGTCGTTGAGCAGATAGACGCTGGACGCGCACAGGCCGAAGGCCAGGAAGGCCAGCAGCGCCTGGCGCACCGCGGCCGGCTCGAACAGCAGGTGGGCGGTCAGCAGGGGCACCAGCACCAGCAGGTTCTTGGCCCACTGGTGCAGGCGCAGCGCCCGGGCCCAGGTCAGCGGCGAGACGCGCGGACCGGGCAGCACGGTGTCGACGGCTGCGACGGTGGCGGCGGCGCGTTCCAGGCCGGCGCCGGCATTGACCACCACCGCGCGCCGGGCGTGGCGCCATACGGCCAGGTCGATCCTCGCGTTGCCGGCGTAGTCGAAGCCGCGCTCGCCATAACGCGCGACCAGGGCCTCGCCCTTGCGCGCGCCGGACAGGTTGCGGGATCCGTCGCTGGCCAGCACGTCGTCGAACAGGCCGGCATGGTCGGCGACCGCCCGGGCGATGCCGGCATCGGCGGCGGTGCACAGGACGATCTCGCGCCGGCCCTGCTGGCCGCGCAGCCAGTCCAGGAACGGCCGGTTCCAGGCGAGTCGCTCCGGGTCGGGCAGCACCCGCCGGGCCAGCTCGCGCTTGAACGCCGCCTTGCCGCGCAGCAGCCACAGCGGCATCGCCAGCAGCAGGAAGGGATTGCGGCGCAGCGCCGCGAGCAGCGACTCGTGCAGGGTGTCGCCCAGCACCAGGGTGCCGTCGAGGTCGACCGCCAGCGGCACCGCCGCGGCGTCGGCGACCGCCTCCAGGGTGCCGGCGGGCGACGGCGTGGTCACGCGCGGGCGCGGGCCTCAGCCGGCCAGCGCCGCCTCCAGCTCGGGCACCAGCTTGAACAGGTCGCCGACCAGGCCGTAGTCGGCGATCTCGAAGATCGGCGCCTCGGCGTCCTTGTTGATGGCGACGATGGTGCCGGCGTCCTTGATGCCGGTCAGGTGCTGGATGGCGCCGGAGATGCCGATCGCGATGTACAGCTCTGGGGCGATGATCTTGCCGGTCTGGCCGACCTGCATGTCGTTGGGCACGTAGCCGGCATCGACCGCGGCGCGCGAGGCGCCGACGCCGGCGCCGATCCGGTCGGCCAGCGAATAGATGATCGAGAAGGCGTCCGCCGAGCCCAGGGCGCGGCCGCCGGAGACCACGCGCGACGCGGTCTGCAGGTCGGGGCGGTCGCTCTTGCCGGCGGCCAGGCCGACGAAACGGGTGTGGCCGGGCAGGGCGACGTCCAGCGCCAGCGGCTCGACGCCGGCGCTGCCGCCGGTGCCGGCGGCGGCGAACGAGGCGGTGCGCACGGTCGCCACGACCACGGCATCGGCGGGCGCGGTGACGGTGACGATGGCGTTGCCGGCGTAGATCGGCCGCTTGAAGGTGCGCGCGTCGACCACCTCCATGAGGTCGGAGACCTGGGCGACGCCGAGCAGGGCGGCGACGCGCGGCATCAGGTCCTTGCCGAACGTGGTGCTGGGCCCGAACAGGTGGCTGTAGCCGGCCGCCGCGGCGGCGACCTGCGGCGCCAGCACGGCGGCCAGGGCATGGGCGTTCTCGGGCCGCGCGACGGTGCGCACGGTGGCGACGCCGGCCAGGGCGGCGGCCTGCGCGGCGACCGCGTCCGGGGCGTCGGACAGCACCAGGATGTCGATGGCCTGCGGCGCCAGTGCGGTCGCGGCGGTGACGCAGCGCGCCGTGCTGGCGTTGAGCCTGCCGTCCAGGTGCTCGGCGACGATCAGAACCTTGCTCATGTCGGGGTGTCCTTGCGGCCCGGCGCCGGGCGCCGGGCGGGATGGGGCAGCGGGAAGATCAGACCAGGCCCTTGGCCTTCAGGGCGGCGACCAGCTCTGCGACGTCCTTGACCATGACGCCCTTGCTGCGCCGCGCCGGCGGCGCGTAGGGCCCGTGGCCGAGGAAGTCGCCGGCCTCGGCGCCGAGCTCGGCCATCGGCACGGTCTCCAGCGGCTTGCTCTTGGCCTTCATGATGTCCGGCAGCTTGATGAAGCGCGGCTCGTTGAGGCGCAGGTCGGTGGTGACCACCGCCGGCAGGTCGACCTCGATGGTCTCCAGGCCGGCATCGACCTCGCGGGTGACGCGCGCCACCTGGCCATCCAGTTCCAGCTTCGAGGCGAAGGTCGCCTGCGGCCGGTCCCACAGGGCGGCCAGCATCTGGCCGGTCTGGTTGGCGTCGTCGTCGATCGCCTGCTTGCCCAGCAGGACCAGGCCGGGCTGCTCGCGCTCGACCAGCTTCAGCAGCACCCGGGCGGCCGTCAGCGGCTGCACCGGGCCGTCTGCGACCACGTGGATGGCGCGGTTGGCGCCCATCGCCAGGCCGTTGCGCAGGTGCGCCTGGGCGTCGGCGGGCGCGATCGCGACCACCACGACTTCCTCGGCCAGGCCCTTCTCGCGAAGGCGCAGCGCCTCTTCCAGGGCGATCTCGTCGAACGGATTGGGCGACAGCTTGACGCCGTCGGTGACCACGCCGGTGCCATCGGGCCTGACCTGGATGCGGACGTTGTAGTCCACGACGCGCTTGTAGCCGACCAGAATCTTCATCGTTGCTGCGGACCTTGCCATCGGGGCGGGCGCGGGGCGCCCGGCGGGCCGCACAGTTTACCGGCAGCCTGTCGGAAAACGAGCTTCCCGGTCGTGTTTTCGAGTCGCCTGGCCAGCGCGGCCGCGCACCGGCGCCCGTCAAATCAACCGCTTGCGTAGTCGTTCCGTCCCTGGGCGCAGGCCGCAGACCGGCCATCGACCGCCCTGCCGGGGACGCGCCAGGCGATGTCGGCCCGGCCGGGCATCCGCCGCAGCAGGCGTCGCCGCGTCGCCCGCGCGTCCGCGCCGGCGCCGGCCGGGGCGGCACCTCACGGCGGGATGCCGGACGCAACCCGGGCGCCGCTTGCGGCATCATGCACGCACCGCCCCCGGAGCCGTCGTGAGCGAAGACGCGCCCAAGCCCCTGCTGGCCCTGACCTGGCGCGAGCTGCGCCGGCGCAAGGTCGTGCGCGTGGCGATCGCCTACGCCCTGGTCGCCTGGGTGATCCTGCAGCTGGGCGAGATCACCTTCGAGCCGCTCGGCCTGCCGCCGCGCGCGCTGACCTGGACCATCCTGGCCGTGGTGCTGCTGTTCCCGGTGGTGCTGGTGCTGGCCTGGCTGTTCGACCACGACGGCGACCGGCTGCGCGTCGACCGCACCGGCCACGGCGTGCGAGGCCCCGCGCGCCTGTTCGCCCTGGCCGTGGTGCTGCTGACCGTGGCCGGCCTGGCCTGGTGGCTGGTCGACGTCTATGGCGACGAGCGCCCGGAAGCGACGGGCGCGCAGCCTGCCGACGCTGCGGAGGCGCAGGCCGACCCGTCCGGTACGTACGCGGCGGGCGCGCCCCCCGGCAACTCGATCGCCGTGCTGCCGTTCGACGACATGAGCGCCGCCGGCGACCAGGGCTGGTTCGCCGACGGCCTGGCCGAGGAGCTGCTGGACCGGCTGGCGCGCGTCGACGGCCTGCAGGTGGCGGCGCGCACCTCCTCGTTCGCCCTGCGCGACCGCGGCCTGGATGCCCAGGCGCTGGGCCGCGCCCTGAACGTCGCCACCCTGGTCGAGGGCTCGGTGCGCAAGGCCGGCGGCCGCCTGCGCGTCACCGCCCAGCTGATCGACACCGGCAACGGCTACCACCTGTGGACGGAGACCTACGAGGGCGCCGACCAGGACATCTTCGAGCTGCAGGACGAGGTGACCGCCGACATCGTCACGCAGTTGCGCGAGCGCATCCCCGGCCTGCGCGCCCAGCCGGCACCCGACCCGATGACGCGCGCCACCACCTCGGCTGCGGCCACCCGCGACGTGCTGGCGCACGAGCTCTACCTGCAGGGCCGGCTGGCCTGGCGCCAGCGCACCGCCGATTCCCTGGCGCGCGCCGCCGGCCTGTTCGAGCAGGCGATCGCCCGGGATCCCGGCTATGCCCGCGCCTGGGCCGGGCTGGCCGACACCCACCTGCTGCAGGCGGACTATGGGGGCGTGGCGCCGGACCAGGCGGTCGGCCTCGCCGAACCGGCGGTGGTCCGCGCGCTCGACCTGGCGCCGGGCCTGGGCGAGGCCTGGGCGTCGCTGGGCCTGTTGCGCCTCACCGCCGGCCAGCTCGATGCCGCCGAGGGCAACCTGCGCGAGGCGATCCGCCTGGACCCCAATTACGAGATGGCCTACATGTGGCTGGGCGGCCTGTATGCCCGCCAGGGGCGCCTGCAGGCGCAGTCCGAGGTGCTCGCGCAGGCGCTGGCGCTGAGTCCGCTCGATCCGGCGATCAACATCAACCTGGCCGGGTCGCGCTTCGCCCGCGGCGATGCCGAGGGCGCCCGCGAGATGCTGGCGGCCCTGCTGCGGGTCACCCCGGACGCCCAGGTGGTGCGCTACAACCTGTCGGAGTTCGAACGCGGCAGCGGCCACCTTGCGCAGGCCCTGCGCCTGGCCGACCAGGCCTGGCGGCGCGCCCCGGCGGACCCGAAGGCGATCGTCACCCTGGCCCAGGCACTGGCCGCCCTGCGCCGGCACGACGAGGTGCAGTGGGTGCTGGCCGGGCTGCCCGATGCCATGGCCGACGCCGAGCTGATCCGCCACAACGCCGCCCTGCACCGCGACCCGGCGACGCCGTTGCCGCCGCTGCTGGCCGGGCAGGTGGAAGCCCTCATGGCCGGCAGCGATCCGGTGAACGCCGACCAGCGACCGCTGCTGCAGTTCGCCGCCTGGGCGGCCTGGTGGGCCGGCGACGGCGAGCGCGCCCTGCGCCTGGTCGAGCGCGTGTTGGCCGGCCGCGACGGCGCGCACCTGCTGCAGGACGAGATGGACGCGGTGCTGGTGCGGGTGTTCCTGCTGCAGGAGACCGGGCGCGGCGACGACGCGGAGGTCTGGCTGGCGCTGGCGCACAGCCGCATCGCCGAGCTGCGCGAGCAGGGCTGGGCCAACGCCTACGCCGACTTCAGCCAGGGCCTGCTGGCCCTGTTCGACGGTCGCCCGGAGGAAGCCAGCCGGCACCTGGCGACCGCGGTGGAGCGTGGCTTCGGCGAGCTCTGGCTGCTCGACGGCGACCCGCGCTGGCACGCCCTGCGCGGCACCGCCGGCTTCGCCGCGGTGCGCGCCAGCCTGTTGCGCCGGATCGAGTCCGAGCGCGCCGCCGCCGCCGATCTCGGGCCCTACTGAGCGGCGCCGGTCGCCGGCGCCGCCGGGCACCAGCCGGCGGCCCGCGCGCCCCTACAATCGACGTTCCGGCAAGAGCGAAGGAACACGACCATGGAAGGACGGCAGCGCGCCGGCTTCATCGGCCTGGGGGCGATGGGCGAACCGATGGCCCGCCACCTGCATCGCGCCGGCCACCTGGTGGCGGTGTGGAACCGGACGCCGGCGCGGGCGGTGGCGCTGGCCGCCGACCTCGGCGTCGTCGCCGCCGCCGACCCGGCCGGGCTGGCCGCCGGCTGCGACGTGGTGCTGACCTGCGTGTCCGCCGACGACGACCTGCTCGGCGTCGTCGATGCGCTGCTGCCCGGCCTGCGCCCGGGCATGCTGGTGATCGACACCTCGACGGTGGCGCCCGACACCGCGCGCGAGGCGGCCCGGCGGCTGGCCGTGGCCGAGGTCGGGTTCCTCGACGCGCCGCTGACCGGCGGCGTCGAGGGCGCCCGCAACGGCACCCTGTCGGTGCTGGTCGGCGGCGGCGAGGCCGAGTTCGAACGGGCGCGGCCGCTGCTCGAGAGCTTCGGGCGGCGGGTCGTGCGCTTCGGCCCGGTCGGCGCCGGCCAGGCCACCAAGGCGGTCAACCAGGTCATGGTCGCCGGCATCGCCGAGGCGGTCTGCGAGGCGCTGGCGCTGGCGCAGCGCCTGGGCCTGGACTCGGCGGCGGTGGTCGACACCCTGGGCAACGGCGCCGCCGGCTCCTGGTTCCTGGACAAGCGCGGCCACAGCATGCTGGCCGGCCGCTTCGACGTCGGCTTCAAGCTGCGCCTGCTGCACAAGGACCTGGGCATCCTGGCGGCGCTGGCGCGTGCGGAAGGCATCGATCTGCCGGTGGTCGAGGCGGCGCGCGCCGACTATGCCCGGTTGCTGGCCCTGGGCCATGGCGACGAGGACATTTCCGCCCTGATCCGCCTGAAGCAGGAAAACGTGAAGTCGGGCACGCTGCCGGCAACGCCGTCTTTACCCGTGACCGGGCCGGGGGCGCCATAATCGGGCCTTTCCAACGGGGGGAGTCCGATGCGCCTGAACCGATACGTCCTCGCCGCCGCGCTGTGCGCCGCCGGCCCGCTGGCCGCCCAGGGTCCGACCCTGCCGCCCGACCTGGCGCTGTCGCCGTTCCTGGGCAGCGGGCTGAGCCAGCCGGTGGCGGTGCGCCATGCCGGCGACGGCAGCAATCGCCTGTTCGTCGTCCAGAAGGGCGGCACCATCCGGGTGGTGCAGCTCGACGGCGCCGGCGCGCCGACCCTGCTGGCGACGCCGTTCCTGACCCAGGCGGTGACCACCTCCAGCGAGTCCGGCCTGCTCGGCCTGGCCTTCCATCCGGACTACGCGAGCAACGGCTGGTTCTACGTCGCCTTCACCGCGCCGGGCTCGGAGCCGCGGCTGGGCTCGCAGCCCGACCAGGTGGTCGCCCGCTTCACGGTGTCCGCCAACGATCCCGACATCGCCGATCCGGGCAGCCGGCTCGACATCATCCGCATCCCCGACCTGGCCGGAAACCACAACGGTGGCGACCTGCACTTCGGCCCGGACGGCTACCTGTACTACAGCTCCGGCGACGGCGGCCCGCAGAACGACCCGCACGGCTTCGCCCTGTGCAACTGGAAGAAGCCCAACGACAACAACATCAACACCTGCAGCCCGGGCCCGGGCACCAACTACTGGCTGCTCGGCAAGATCCTGCGCCTGGACATCGACAACCCCACGGCCAGCGCCAGCGCGGAGATGTGCGGCGCCACCGCCGGCCAGCCGGCCAACTACTCGATACCGGCCGACAACCCGCACGTCGGCACCGCCAACACCTGCGACGAGACCTGGCACAACGGCCTGCGCAACCCGTGGCGCTTCAGTTTCGACCGCGCCAACGGCGACATGTACATCGCCGACGTCGGCCAGGGCGCGCGCGAGGAGGTCAGCCGGGTGCCGGCCGGCCAGAGCGCGCACCTGGGCTGGGGCTGCATGGAGGGCTTCCGGGTCAACAAGACCGCCGCGCCCTGCGTGAGCAGTCCCACCAACTCGTTCCCGGGCTCGCTGTTGCCGATCCTCGACTATCCGCGCACCGATGGCGGCTCGATCAGCGGCGGCTTCACCTTCCGCGGCCCGATCGGCCGCCTGCAGGGCCTGCACTGGTTCGGCGATTACCTGTCGGGCAACGTCTGGTATGCCTTCGAGCCCAGCGGCAGCGGCGCCTGGCCCAAGATCGCCTTCGCCAGCCACACCGGCGTGGTCGGTTTCGGCGAGGACGAGGCGGGCAACGTCTACTCGGTCAGCATCAACGGCAACATCCGCAAGCTGACCAGCCAGTACATCTTCGACCACGGCTTCCAGTGAGCGCACCGCGGCCCTGAGCTGTCGCGACCGGCTCGCGCCCGCGGCGGCGTCGGTCGCGGGCAGGGGGTCGGGCCGCCCGGATCCGGTCCGCCCGGCCCCGGCCCGGATACGATCCGGGGCCGGTCCTGTCCGGACCGGCCCCGGTTGCCCTGCCAGCACGTCGGGCCGTGCCTGCCGCCGCGGTCCGGGCCGGGGCCCGAAGGCCCGCGGGCAGACGGTTCCCGACCGGGTTCCGGCGGGGCGGGTACCCGAATGCCGCGCTCCGGCGAGCGCCCCGGTTGCTGCCCGGGATCCGGAAGCAGCCCATGGGTCGGATGACCTGCCCTGCGCTTGCCCATCGCCCCGGTCGCGGTGGCCGGGACGGCCGTCCGAGACGTGTCCGCGCCTTCAGGGTGCCTGTTCGCGCACCGTGATCGCCTGCACGCCGTTGTCGGCGAGCTGGCGCTTGACCCGGTCGACCTCGGCGGCGCTGGCGTAGGGGCCGACGTAGACGCGGTGGAAGGTGTTGCCGTTGACGTTCACCGACTGCACGCTGGCGCTGATGCCGAGCAGGGCGAGCCGGGCCTTGGCCTCCTCGGCCGGGCGCGGATCGCGGAACGAGCCGGCCTGCAGCCGATAGCGGGTGGCCGCCGGCGCGCTGGTGGCGGTGGCGTCGGCGGGCGTGGTGCCCGCCGCGGCGGTGCCGGCGGCAGGCGTCTCGGCGCGGACCTGGGCCTTGAGTTCGGCGTCCGGGATCAGCACCTCCATCTCCGGCAGCACGGTGTAGAAGTCGTAGGTGGTGGCGCGCGCCGGCGCCTCCTCGGCCGTGCCGGCCGGGCGCGCCGCCTGCGGCTGCGGCTGCTCCTGGGCGGGGCGCAGGCCGGGCGCCAGGCCGCTGCGCACCGCCAGCAGCGCCAGGACGATGCCGATGACGATGCCGGCGACCAGCCAGAGCCAGGCGGGAAGGGCGGTCGAGGCGCCGCGGCGGGCGTGGTTGCTGCGTCGTGCCATGGCCTTATCCTGTCACATCGCGTCCGGCGCCGAGACGCCGAGCAGCCCGAGGCCGTTCGCCAGCACCTGGGCGGTGGCGGCGCACAGGGCCAGGCGGGCGTCGCGCAGGGGCGGGTCCGCCGCGAGCACCGGCTGGCCGTTGTAGAAGCCGTGGAAGGCGGTGGCCAGCTCGCGCAGGCCGGCCGCCAGCAACTGCGGCGCGCGCTGCTCGGCGGCCGCCGCCAGCCATTCCGGGTAGCGCGCCAGTTCGGTCATCAGCGCCGATTCGCCGGGCGCCACCAGGCGGTCCAGGGCGGCCAGCCCGGCCTCGCGGTCGAAGCCGATGCCCTCGGTTGCGGCCTTGCGGAACAGGCTGGCGATGCGGGCGTGGGCGTACTGCAGGTAGTAGACCGGATTGTCGTTGGACTGCGCGCGCGCCAGCGCCAGGTCGAAGTCCAGGTGCTGGTCGTTGCCGCGCATCACGTAGAAGAAGCGAGCGGCGTCGTCGCCGACGTCCTGGCGCAGTTCGCGCAGCGTCACGAACTGGCCGGAGCGGGTCGACATCTGGACCTTCTCGCCGGCCTCGTAGAGCACGGCGAACTGCACCAGGCGGATCTCGATGCGCTCGGGATCGTGGCCCAGCCCCTGGGCGGCCGCCTTGAGCCGCGCGACGTAGCCGTGGTGGTCGGCGCCGAACAGGTAGATGGCGCGCTGGAAACCGCGCTCGAACTTGCTGTCCAGGTAGGCGAGGTCGGAGGCGAAGTAGGTCCAGGCGCCGTTCTCGCGACGGACCACGCGGTCCTTCTCGTCGCCGAACGCGGTGGCGCGGAACCACAGGGCGCCGTCGGCCTCGTACAGGTGGCCGGCCGAACGCAGGCGCTCGACCGCGCGCTCGAGGCCGCCGCCAGCGACCAGGGAGCGTTCCGAGAACCAGGTGTCGAAGGTGACGCCGAACCCGGCGAGGTCGTCGCGGATGTCGGCCAGGATGCTGTCCAGGGCGGCGTCGAAGAACAGCGCGTAGCCCTCCGGGCCCAGCAGGTCGCGGGCGCGGGCGACCATGGCGTCGATGTACGCCTCCTTGTCGCCGCCCTCGGATTCGTCGGCGGGCAGGTCGCGCACCACCGCCGGCCAGGGCCGGCGCCAGCGCTCGCCATCGCGCTGCTGGATGCCGCGCGCGATGTCGACCACGTAGTCGCCGCGGTAGCCGTTGTCCGGGAACCGGACCGGCTCGCCGCACAGCGCCAGGTAGCGCAGCCAGGTCGACGCCGCCAGGATGTCCATCTGGCGGCCGGCGTCGTTGACGTAGTACTCGCGCTGCACGGTGTGACCGGCAGCCGCCAGCAGGTTGCCCAGGGTCGCGCCATAGGCGGCGCCGCGGCCGTGGCCGACGTGCAGCGGGCCGGTCGGGTTGGCGGAGACGAACTCCAGGGTCACCCGCTCGCCGCTGCCGGCCGGGGCGCGGCCGTAGCCTGCGCCCTGGGCGAGCACGGCCGCGACCGCCGACTGGCGGGCGGCACCGGTCAGGAACACGTTGATGAAGCCCGGTCCTGCGATCTCCACGCGGTCCACGGCCGGGTGCGCGGGCAACGCGTCCAGCAGCGCCTGGGCGATCGCCCGCGGCGGCTGGCCGAAGGCGCGGGCGTTGACCATCGCGGCGTTGCAGGCGAAATCGCCGTGGCCCGGGTCGCGGCTGCGCTCGATCGCGAAGGCGGTGGGCGGCTCGGCCAGGCCCCGATCCGCGGCCAGCGCGGCCAGGGCCCGGTCGAACAGGTCGTGGAGGGTGTCTTTCACGGGTGGGGACGGGGCTTTTGTGCGGTCGCACATTGTAGCGGGCATCGTCCCCGGCCATCGCCGCCGCGTGCCGGCGGCCGCCGGGCGGCCGTCCGCCGCCGCGGCGCGCGCGGCTGTCATCGAACTGCAACCGTAACGACATAGGCTGCTGCGCCATCGCCCGGCAACCGCGCCGGGCCGCCCCGGAGATCCCTTGCCATGATCCGCTCCGCCCCGCGCTGGCTGTGCGCGCTCGCCCTGGCGTCGCCGGCCGTTCCGGCGCCGGCGCAGGAGGCGCAGGCCCTGGCCGAGAACCTGGTCCGGCTGCGCGCCGAGATCGAGCAGCTCAACAGCGAGCTCGAGCTGGCCCGCGAGGAGGCCCGCACCACCCTGGCCGGCCTGGCCGCACAGCGCACCGAACTGGCCGCCCAGCTCGACCGCCAGGCGCTGGCCAGCCGCGAGCAGGCGCAGCGCCTGACCCAGGCGCAGCAGGCCCTGGCCGAGGCCGGCGTCGAGGGCGCCGAGCTCAAGCCGGTGCTGCTGGAGGCGATCGCCGGCCTGGAGGCGCATGTCGGCGCCAGCCTGCCGTTCAAGCAGGACGAGCGGCTGGCCGGTCTGGCCGCGCTGCGCGAGCGCATCGCCACCGACGGCGTGCCGCCGCACCGTGCCGCCAACCAGGTCTGGGCCTTCGTCGAGGACGAGCTGAGGCTGACCCGCGAGAACGGCCTGTTCAGCCAGACCATCGAGCTCGACGGCGAGCGGGTGCTCGCCGACATCGCCAAGGTCGGCACCGTGATGCTGTATTTCCGCACCAGCCAGGGCGAGTACGGCCAGCTGGCACGGGACGGGGCCGGTGAATGGCGCTGGCAACGGGTCGCCGGGCGCGCCGACGCCGAGCGCATCGCCGCCCTGTTCGACGCCTACCGCAAGCAGATCCGCCAGGGCTGGTTCGAACTGCCGATGGCCGCCGCCGGAGGCGCGCCATGATCCGCCGCCTGCTCCTTCTGGTCGCGCTGGCCTCGGCCGCCGCGCCCGCCCCCGCCCAGCCACCCGCCGACCCACCTCCCGCCGCGCCGCCGGCTGCGCCGCCGGCCGCTGCCCCGGCCCAGATCTCGGTCGAGGAGGCCTACCAGCGCGAGCTGGCCTTCCTGCAGGCGCAGCGCCGCGAACTCCAGGCCAGCCTGGAGCGTACCCGCAGCGGCTTCCAGCGCGACCAGGCGGCGCTCGAGCGCGAGCTGTCCGGCCTGGAGTCGCGCCTGCTGGCGGCGCGCGCCAGCGCCGACCAGGCGGCAACCCAGGTCGCCCAGGTCGAGGAGCAGACGATCGCCAGCGAGGAGAACGCCGGCCTGCTGGCCTCGACCTGGGAACAGGCCGGAAGCACCCTGGCCGGGCTGGGCGTGGAGGCGGCCAGCGCCGGCTTCGCCGAGGGCCAGGCCGACGACGCCCGCCTGCGCGCCCTGTTCGCCGCCGCCACCCGCGAGCTCGGCCGCCGCGCCGGCGTCCACCGCGAACCGGGCACCTACTTCCTGGCCGACGGCACCGAGGCGCGCGGCGAGATCATCCGCCTGGGCAGCGTCGCCGCCTTCGCGGTCGGCGAGCAGGGCAGCGGCGCCCTGGCGCCGGCCGGCGCCGGCCGCTTCAAGCTCTGGCCCGAGCCGGCCCAGGACGATGCCCGGGCGCTCGCGGACGGCCGCATGCCGGCGACGCTGCGCGCCTACCTGTTCGAGTCGCTGACCGCCGACGCCCAGCCGCCGCGCAGCAAGACCCTGGTCGACACCATCAACGACGGCGGCACGATCGGCTGGATCATCGTCGCCCTGGGCCTGCTGGCCCTGGCCTTCGTGGTCGCGCGCGCGCTGTTCCTGCGCAGCGCCGGCGCCAGCACCGACAAGGTCCTGGCGGCGGTCGCGCCGCTGGTGCAGCAGCGGCGCTTCGAGGACGCGATCGCCGCCGCCAAGCGCCACAAGGGCAGCTCGGCGCGCGTGGTGACCGCCGCGCTGCGCAACATCGACCGCGACCCGGCGCACCTGGAGGACATCGTCTCGGAGTCGATCCTGCACGAATCCGGCCGCCTCAACCGGTTCGGCGCGATCATCCTGGTGATCGCCGCGGTGGCGCCGCTGCTCGGCCTGCTCGGCACCGTCACCGGCATGATCGAGACCTTCGACATCATCACCGACTTCGGCACCGGCGACCCCAAGCTGCTGTCCGGCGGCATCGCGATCGCCCTGGTCACCACCCAGCTCGGTCTGGTCGTGGCGATTCCCGCACTGCTGCTCGGCAACCTGCTGTCCGGCTGGGCCGAGCGCCTGAAGGACGACATGGAGCAGGCCGCCCTGCGCATCACCAACCTGGCCCGGGAGGAGCGCGCGGTCGCCGCCTGAGCGGCCGCCCGCGCCCGCCGCCATGAACCTGTTCGAGCAGCTCGCCGACTACCTGGCCGCCGGCGGCCACGGCATCATGCTGCCGCTGCTGGCGATCGCCTTCGTGCTCTGGTACGCGATCGGCGCGCGCTGGGCGCTGCTGCGGCGCGGCTCCAATCGCAACGTGCGCGTGCTGCTGGCGCGCTACGAGCGAGGTGCCGGCGGCAAGGTCGACGGCGTGCTGGACGCCGCCGTGGTGCGCGGCCTGTCGCTGCGCGGCCAGCGGCCGCGCGACCTGCGCCGGGTCCTCGACGACGCCTTCGCCGGGCACCGGCGCGCGGTGCGCCGGCACCGCGTGCTGATCGGCACCCTGGTGGCGATCGCGCCGCTGCTGGGCCTGCTCGGCACCGTCAACGGCATGATCGTGACCTTCGATTCGCTCGCCGAGATGGCCCTGTTCACCCAGGGCGGCGGCATCGCCGCCGGCATCTCGACGGCGCTCTACACCACCCAGATGGGCCTGGCCGTGGCGATCCCCGGCTACCTGGCCAAGGGCATGCTCGACCGCCGCCAGGCGCAGATCGAGATGGACCTGGCGCAGCTCAAGGACATCCTGGTCGCCACCGCGCGCCCGCACCCCGCGCCCGCCGCACCCGCCACGGACTGAACGCCATGCGCTTCCGCGAGAAGAAGGCCGCCGAGGCCGCCATCGACATGACGCCGATGATCGACATGGTGTTCATCCTGCTGATCTTCTTCATGGTCTCGACGACCTTCGTCAAGGACATGCAGATCGACATCGAGCGGCCGGGCGCCGCCACCCAGACGGTGTCCTCGACCAAGGCCGTGCGCCTGTACATCGACAAGGCCGGCGAGGTGTACATGGACGGCGCGCCGGTGCGGGTCTGGGTGATCGCCTCGCGTCTGCGCGACCAGCTCCAGGGCCAGCCGCAGAAGTCGGTGCTGGTGGTGACCGACGAGGGCGTGCCGGCCGGCCGTCTGGTCGAGGTCGTCGACCAGGCCCGCCAGGCCGGCGCCGAGGTCGGCGTCGCCACCCGCGGCGAGGCCGGGGAGGGTTGACCATGCGCGCGCGCCTGTCCGGCCTGGTCGCGGCGCTGCTCGGCACCCTGGTCGTGGTGACCCTGGTGCTGCTGATGAACGCCGCCGCCCGGCAGGGCCCCGAGGCCGGCAGCACCGGCACCGCCATCGCCATCGAGCGGCGCGAGTCGACGCCACCGCCGCCGGCGCAGCGGCGGCCGCCGCCGCGCCGGCGCGAGCAGGCGCCGCGGCCAAGCGTCGACCTGTCGGCGGCGCTGCCGGGCATGGACTTCGGCCTGGGCGGACTGTCCGACGACCTTGGCGATCTCGCCGGCAACCTGCTCGGCGGCGACCGCGAGCTGACCATGAGCGACGACACCGTCGACCAGCCGCCCCGGCCGATCGCGCAGTCGCCGATTCCCTATCCGGCCCGTGCCAAGGCCCAGGGCGTCACCGGCCACGTCGTGCTCTCGGTGCTGATCGGTCCCACCGGCCGGGTCGAGCAGGTGCGCGTGCTGGAGTCGCAGCCGGCCGGCGTGTTCGACGATGCCGCGGTCGCCGGCGTGCAGTCCTGGCGCTTCGAGCCGGCCAGCTATCGCGGCGAGAACGTCCGCGTCTGGGCACGCCAGCGCGTGCGCTTCGACCTCGGATGAGCGCCGCGATGTCCGCATTCCGCTGCCGGGCCGCGCTGCCCCTGCTGCTGGCGCTGGCCGCGGCGACTTCGGCGCGCGCGCAACCGGACGCCGCGGCGGAGCCGGCGGCGGCCGGCACCGAGGTCGCTGCGGCCGAGCCGGAAGCGTCGCGCGATGCGCAGGCGGACGCCCTGGTCCGGGACTACCCCGGCCTGGATCCGCTGCCGCTGGCCACCCTGCTGCTGTCCGACGGCCACGGCGACCGCGCGGCCGGCGTCCTCGACCGGATCGACCTGGAGCGCGCCGCGCGCGACCGCCGCTTCGACTGGGCGCGCTACCACACCCTGCGTGCCCTGATCGCGCAAGGGAACGACGACACCGACGCCGCGATCGCCGCGTTCGAGGCGGCGATCGCCGCCAGCGACGCGATCGTCGCCGCGCGCGCGGCCGGCGAGCGGCCGCGCGGCGAGGACCCTGGCTTCGGAACGGTCGACGAGCTGGTCTACCTGTACCTGGCGCAGGCCCACTTCAACCGCGACCGGCACCGCGCCGCGATCGCCGTGCTCGAGCGGGCCGGCGATCGCCTGGACCGCCTGCCCGGCGCCTGGAACCTGCGCGCGCACGCCCACTGGCTGGTCGGCGACCAGCAGCAGGCGTTCGACCTGCTGGCGCGCGCCGGCGCCCTGTTCCCGGCCAATACCAGTTTCCTGCGGCGGACCGTGTTCTACCTGGTCGAGGCCGGCCTCTTCCAGGAGGCTGCCCGCGTCGGCGCCGCCTACCTGGCACAGGCCCAGGCGGGCGCCGCGGACTACCTGGCGATCGGTACCGCGCTGCGCCGCAGCCGGGCGCTGGACGAGGCGATCGCCCTGCTCGAGGCCGGGCGGCTGCGCCATCCGGACGACGACGGCCTGGCCAAGGCGCTGGCCCAGGCGCTGCTGGACCGCGGCCGTCCGCTGGCGGCGGCCGAGGTGCTGGCCCCGGTCGCGGAGCGCGATCCCTCCCTCACCGCCGAGGCGGCCGAGCTGTTCCGTCGCGCCGGCCACCTGCAGCGCGCGCTCAACCTCAACGCCCGGGTGCCCGAGACCGAGCGCCGGCTCAAGCAGCGGGTCGGCCTGCTCCTGCAGCAACGTCGCTACGACCTGGTCGCCGGCATGGAGGAGGCGCTGGCGCGCGCCCGGTTGCTGGCCGACGAGGACATCCGCTACGCCCTGGCCTACGCGCTGTTCCGCGGTGGCCGCCACGAGGAGGCCGAGCGCCACCTGGCGGCGCTGACCCGTGCCGACCTGTTCCGCAAGTCCACCGAGCTGCGCCGGCTGATGGCCGAATGCGCGGACCAGCGCTGGAAGTGCGCCTGATGAGAAAGTCCCTGTTCGCCGTCGCCGCGCTGGCCACCGGCATCCGCCTCGCCCTGGCCGCCGACCCGGCCGCCCTGAACATCGTGGTGTTCGATGCCGGCCAGCCGGTACCGGGCACCCAGGTGCTGGTCGACGGCCAGCCGCAGGCGGTGACCGACGACTACGGCGGCGCGCGCGTCGTGCTGTCGCCAGGCAGCCGGGAGCTGGTCCTGCGCGGCGACGGCCGCGAGCTGCTGCGCCTGGACCTGGTGCTGTCCGAGGGCGAGGTCGCCGAGCTGATCGCCAGCCTGCGCCCCGACGCCCCGGCGCTGGTGCAGTACGAAAGCTCGCAGGCCGGGCTGGTCGTGCAGGCGGTCGATCCCGCATCGCCGCAACCGGCACAGCCGCCGGGCGTGCTGACCGGCCGCGTCACCAGCAGCGAGGGCGGCACGCCGGTGGCAGGTGCGCGGGTCTTCATCGCCGGCACCCCGCTGGACGTGCGTACCGACGCCGACGGCCGCTATGAGGTCGAGCTGCCGCCCGGGGACTACACGATCTCGGTGATCGCCGCGCAGTTCGACAGCCGGACCCTGGAGGGCGTGGCGGTCGGCAGCGGCGAGTCCAGCGGCCGGGACGTCGAGCTGACGCCGGCCGGCCTCGAGCTTCCCGAATTCGTCGTCCTCGAACCCTATGTCGAAGGCTCGCTCGCCTCGCTGGTGGAGGAGCGCCGGGATTCGGCCCAGGTGCTCGACCTGCTCGGCGCCGAGCAGATCGGCCGTGCCGGCGATTCCGATGCCGCCGGCGCGCTCCGGCGCGTCACCGGCCTGACCCTGGTCGACGGCAAGTTCATCTACGTCCGTGGCCTTGGCGAGCGCTACGCAAGCACCCTGCTCAACGGCGCGCAGATCCCGTCGCCGGACCCGACCCGGCGCGTGGTGCCGCTCGACATCTTCCCCACCGAGGTGCTGGAGGGCATCGGCGTCCAGAAGACCTATTCCGCGGAGATGCCCGGCGAGTTCGGCGGCGGCGTCGTGCAGTTGCGCACCCGCTCGTTCCCGAAGTCGTTCCAGGCCAAGGTCTCGGCGTCGGTCGGCTACGACGACGGCGCCACCGGCGAGCGCGGCCTGTCCTACCGGGGCGGCAACAAGGACTGGCTGGGCCGCGATGGCGGCGCCCGCGAGCTGCCGCGCGAACTGTTCGAGGCGCGCCTGTCGGAGTTCCCGGCGGCGGAGCAGGAACGGCTGGCGGAAGCGCTCGCAGGCAGGGGCTACCGGGTCGGCGAGCGCCGCATCGACCCCAACGCGACCTTCGCCCTTGGCATCGGCGACGCCTTCCAGGCCGGCCCGGTCGACTTCGGCTACAGCGCCTCCTTCCGGCACGCGCACCAATGGGACAACCGCGAGGAGCAGCTCAAGTCCTTCAGCATCATCGACGGCGTGGTCAACGCGACGCCGGTCGCCGAGTTCGAGCGGCGCCGCACCGAGCGCGCCATCGACAGCAGCCTGTACCTGACCGGCGGCGCCGCGCTGGACGAGCGCCACGCGCTGGACGCCGTGCTGATGCTGCTGCGCCAGAGCAGCGACGACGTCCGCATCGATCAGGGCTACGACACCAGCCCCAGCGACATCGAGCAGCGTTATTCGCTGGAGTGGCTGGAGAACGAGCTGCTGGTCCGGCAGTTCGCCGGCCGCCACCTGTTCCCGGACTGGGCCGGGCTGGCCCTGGACTGGCAGTACACGCGATCGACGGCCTCGCGCTTCGAGCCCAACACCCGCGAGTACCAGTACGCGATCCGGCCGGGACAGCAGACGTTCGGCCTGATCCGCGGCAGCTCCGGCAACGCGCAGCGCGCCGCCCGGCTGGAGGACGAGGCGGAGGAGGCGCGGATCGGCGTGAAGCTTCCGGTTCCGATGCCCGGCCAGTGGACGCTGGAGCTGCACGGCGGGGCCGGCGAGCTCGACCGCGAGCGCGACTCGGTGATCCGGCGCTACCGTTTCCGCCTCGGCAACAGCCCCTTGCTGCGCAACCTGAACGATATCGAGGAGATCTTCTCCCCGATCTACATCGGCACCGACCCGACCCTGGTGACCCTGATCGACGGCTTCCAGCCGACCGACGTTTACCGCGCCGAGCAGGACCTGGCAAGCCGGTTCCTGAGCGCCGACCTCGCCTGGTCGGACCGGTTCCGGCTCAATCTCGGGGTGCGCCGCGAGGACAACCTGCAGACCGTGACCACCTTCCAGCCGTTCAACCCGAACGCGGCGCCGGAGGTCGGACGGATCGAGGCCACCGACACCCTGCCGGCGGCGACCGTCACCTGGTTCCTGGGCGACAGCTCGCAGCTGCGCCTCGGCTACAGCGAGACGCTGTCGCGCCCCGACTTCCGGGAACTGACCCGGGCGCCCTTCACCGATCCGCTGACCGACGTCACCACGCGCGGCAACCCGGACCTTCGCCAGAGCAGGATCAGCAACCTCGACCTGCGCTGGGAGCACTACTTCTCGGCGACCGAGCTGCTTTCCGTGGCGCTGTTCCTGAAGCGCTTCGACGACCCGATCGAGATCGTCCGGGTCCCGGGCACCGGCGAGCTGCTGGAGCCGCAGAACGCGCTGGAGGCCACCAACTACGGGGTCGAGATCGACTACAGCCGCAGCCTGGCGCCCCTGCTGCGCTGGTCCTGGCTGAGCAGCGGCTGGCTGTCGAGGCTGCCCTGGGAAGACCTGCACCTGGGTTTCAACTATGCCTGGATCGATTCCGAGATCGATCTCGGCGACGACATCATCGGCATCCAGACGACCAACAACCGGCCGCTGCAGGGCCAGTCGCCCTACGTGCTCAACCTGCAGTTCGGCTACCGCGATCCGGACGGCCGCAGGGAGGCGACCCTGCTCTACAACGTGGTCGGCGAACGCATCGTCGGCGTCGGCGTGCGCGAGCTGCCCGACATCTACGAGCAGCCGGTGCGCCAGCTCGACCTCGTCCTGAGCCAGCGCTTCGGGGACGGCTGGCGGGCGCGGCTGCGCCTGCGCAACCTGCTCGACGAGGACGTCGAGTTCACCCAGGGCGGCCTGCCGACACGCAGCTACCGGAAGGGTCGCGACCTCACGCTGTCGTTCGAGCGGTCCTGGTGACCGGCGTGCGACTGTCGCATTTCCGTCGCACGGGAGAAACCGGACTGTAACGCCCGGCGCCTAGGATGCCAGCACTTTCCGCGACCGGCCGGTGCCGGCGGCGCGGGACTCTCCAACCGTACGAGGTGAACGCGATGCTGAACTACCTGCGCCGGCCGCTGCCGGCCGCCCTTGCCCTGGCCATGATGGCCGGCTCCGCGAACGCGGCGGTGCTGCTGTCCAACGAGCTCGACGGTCACTGGTGGAACCCGGCGGAAGGCGGCCGCGGCGTGCTGGTCGACTGGGTTCCGACCGACGTCGGCACCGGCGTCATGTTCGCAGCGCTCTATGTCTACGATGCCGCCGGCAACCCGGAATGGCTGATCGTGCAGTCCGGACCGGTCGCCGACAACCAGTCGGTGATCCCGGCGCAGATCGGGCGCTCGGTCGGCGGCCGCACCGGCCCCGACCACAATCCCGGCTCGGTGGTAACCACCCCGATCGGCAACGCCACCTTCACCGTCAACGGCTGCACCAGCATCACCCTGCAGCTCACGCCCAACGCCGGCAGCGGCTTCCCGGCGGCCACCTACGAGCTGTCGCCGTTCGGCGGCAACGGGGGCGAGTGCCAGACCCTCGTCAACCAGTGCCCCACCGGTACCACGGCCCAGGGCAACGACTGCGCGCTGCCGTCGTCGATCACCGGCACCCTCAGCCTGCCGGCAGGCAAGAAGTACCTGATCAACGGTTCGGTGTTCGTCGAGGACGGCGGCGTGCTCAACATCGCGCCGGGCGTGGTTCTGCAGGGCGGCGGCACCCCCGTGCCCGACTTCCTGGCGGTCAAGGCCGGCGGCAAGATCTTCGCCAACGGCACCCGCAGCCAGCCGATCACCTTCACCGGTCCGGAGCCGGTGCCGGGCTCCTGGGCGGGTGTGGTCCTGAACGGCTTCTCCAACTGCAACGAGTCCACCCAGGTCCTCGGCTGCTCGTTCGAGGCCATCCCGGAGCTGCGCTTCGGCGGCAACGACCCGGACGACAGCAGCGGCTCGCTGCGCTACGTGCGCATCCTCTGGGCCGGCGAGGTGATCCGCGACGACGAGGAACTCAACAGCCTGACCATGAACGGCGTCGGTGCCGGGACCACCATCGAGTACGTCCAGGTGCACGGCGGCCTCGATGACGGCTTCGAGTGGTTCGGCGGCACCGTCAACGGCCGCTACCTGGTCGCCAGCCAGGTCGGCGACGACGGCTTCGATTGCGACGATGGCTTCCAGGGCAAGGTCCAGTTCGGCCTGATGTGGCAGGGTTCGGAGAACGGCGACCAGGGCAGCGACAGCAACGGCCTCGAGTGCGACAACGACCGCGACGCCCCGAACGCGCAGCCGCGCACGCGCCCGGTGTTCTCCAACATCTCCTACATCGGCTCCGCCAACGGCAACGAGGGCATGCGCATCCGTCGCGGTTCCGGCGGCATCCACCACAACATCCTGGTCACCGACTTCGCCGACCATTGCATCAACATCGACGATGCCGCGACCGCCGCGTTGTACGGCACCGATCTGGTGATCCGCAATTCCTTCATCGGGAACTGCGGCGCCGGGCGGCTCGAGGATGCCGGTGGCGTGAGCACCTCCGACCTGTGGAACCTGGCGGGCGCCAACAACCGGATCGGCGATCCGATGCTGGACGGCTTCATGCCGATGCCGGGCTCGCCGCTGCTGACCGGGGGCCAGGTGCCCAACGACCCCTTCTTCGTGCCGGTGAGCTACGTGGGCGCCTTCGACGGCGTCACCGACTGGACCGCGGGCTGGATCTACAACCCCGGCGCCCAGTAATCCGGGACGTTCCAGGCGACACGCCGAAGGCCCGGCCACGCCGGGCCTTCGGCTTTTCCGGGCGGCAGGCGCCCGAGCCGGAGCCGCCCGGCCCGAACCCCAGCACCGCCTACAGCCAGCCGCGTGCCGCCAGCGACACCGGCTCGCCGTCGCCGATCACCAGGTGGTCGAGCACGCGCACCTCGACCAGGGCCAGGGCGTCGGCCAGGCGGCGGGTGATCAGGCGGTCGGCGTCGCTGGGTTCGGCGACTCCGGAGGGGTGGTTGTGCGCCAGGATCACGGCGGCGGCGTTGTGCGCCAGGGCCCGGCGCACCACCTCGCGGGGATGCACGGCGGCGCCGTCGATGCTGCCGCGGAACAGCTCCTCGCAGGCGATCGGTCGGTGCCGGGTGTCCAGGAACAGGACCGCGAACACCTCGTAGGGGTAGTCGCGCAGTCGCGCCTTGAGGTAGCGGCCGCTGTGGCCGGGGTCGAGCAGGGCAGGTCCCCGGCGCAGGTCCTCGCCCAGGTGGCGGCGTGCCAGTTCCAGGCAGGCGAGCAGCTTGCAGGCCTTGCCCTGGCCGATGCCGGGACTGGCCAGCAGGCAGTCCGGGGCGGCGCCGAGCAGGCCGCGCAGGCCGCCGAAGCGGGCCAGCAGCTGCCGGGCCAGGGTCACCGCGTCGACGCCGCGGATGCCGGTGCCGAGCAGGACCGCCAGCAGCTCGGCATCGCCCAGGCTGTCCGGGCCGCGACCGAGCAGCTTCTCGCGAGGTCGTTCGGAGTCGGGCCAGTCGCCGATGCGCATGGCGCCAGTGTCGTCCCCGGCTGCGCCGTGCGCGTCGGAGCCGGGCCCGTCATCGGCTAAGCTGGCGACCCGCCTGCGGGCGGGAATTTTCCGATCAGCGGAGAGGATCGATGACGCAACCCCTGGCAGGGCGACGCATCCTGCTCGGCGTCAGCGGCGGCATCGCCGCCTACAAGGCGGCGGTCCTGGTGCGTGGCCTGCGCGAGGCCGGCGCCGCCGTGCGCGTGGTGATGACCGCCAATGCCGGGCGCTTCGTCGGCGCCGCGACCTTCCAGGCGCTGAGCGGCGAGCCGGTCCGCGACAGCCTGTGGGACCCGCAGGCGGAGGCGGCCATGGGGCACATCGAGCTGGCCCGCTGGGCCGACACCCTGCTGGTCGCCCCCGCCAGTGCCGGGCTGATCGCTCGCCTGGCGCACGGCCTGGCCGACGATCTGCTCAGCACCCTGGCGCTGGCCACCGGTGCCCCCCTGGTGCTGGCCCCGGCGATGAACCAGGCCATGTGGGCGCACCCGGCGACCCGTGCCAACGTCGCCATCCTGCGCGCGCGCGGCGCCACCGTGCTGGGACCGGACAGCGGCGACCAGGCCTGCGGCGAGACCGGGCCGGGCCGCATGGTCGAGCCGGCGGCGATCGTCGCCGCCCTGGCGACGGCGGCACCCGAGCCAAGTGCCGGCCGCCTGGCCGGGCGCCACCTGGTGGTCAGCGCCGGACCCACCTTCGAGGATCTCGACCCGGTCCGCTTCCTGGGCAACCGCAGCTCGGGGCGGATGGGCTTCGCGGTGGCCGCCGCCGCGGCCGCGGCCGGCGCCCGGGTCACGCTGGTGGCCGGCCCGGTGGCGCTGGCGACGCCCGCCGGCGTCGACCGGGTCGATGTCCGCAGCGCGGCGCAGATGGCGGACGCGGTCGGCACGGCCTGCGCCGGCGCCGACGCCTACATCGGGGCGGCGGCGGTGGCCGACTACCGGCCGGTGCAGGTGGCCCCGGACAAGATCAAGAAGGCGGCGGGCCGGCTGGAACTGGTGCTGGAACGGACCCCGGACATCCTCGCCGGCCTGGCGAAGCAGGCGCGGCGTCCCCTGCTGGTCGGCTTCGCCGCGGAAACCGGCGACCTGGACCGTTACGCGCGCGACAAGCTGGCCGGCAAGGACCTCGACCTGGTCGCCGGCAACCTGGTCGGCGAAGGCCGCGGCTTCGAGCGCGAGGACAACCACCTGGTCCTGTATTTCCGCGACGGCCGGCGCCAGGACCTGGGCGAAGCCACCAAGGACATGCTGGCGCGCCGCCTGGTCACGGAGGTCGCCGATCTCCTGGACGCCCGGGCCGGAGCCGCCGGATGACCGCGATCGCGCTGCGCATCCTCGATGCCCGGGTCGGCCGGGAATTCCCGCTGCCGGCCTACGCGACGCCCGGCAGCGCCGGCATGGACCTGCGCGCCTGCCTGGATGCGCCCCTGGCGCTGCCGCCCGGCGGCAGCGCCCTGGTGGCGACCGGCCTGGCCATCCACATCGGCGATCCCGCGCTGTGCGCGGTGATCCTGCCGCGCTCGGGCCTGGGCCATCGCCACGGCATCGTGCTGGGCAACCTCACCGGCCTGATCGACGCCGACTACCAGGGCCCGCTGATGGTGTCGCTGTGGAACCGCTCGGACGCGGCCTACACGGTCGAACCGGGCGAACGGATCGCCCAGCTGGTGGTCCTTCCGGTCCGCCAGGTGCGCTTCGACGTCGTCGACGCCTTCGCCGCGAGCGCCCGCGGCGAGGGCGGCTTCGGCCACACCGGGCGCGGATGAGCGCCGCCGGCACCCCCATTGCCACTCCGCGAGGACCCGCATGATCGATCCCAGCATCTTCCGCGCCTACGACATCCGCGGCGTCGTCGACCGCCAGCTGACCCGCGACACCGCCTACCTGGTCGGCCGGGCGCTCGGATCCCAGGTGGTCGAGCACGGACTGGACAAGGTCTGCGTCGGCCGCGACGGCCGCCTGTCCGGCCCGATGCTGGCGGCGGCGGTGGTCCACGGCCTGGTCGACTGCGGCCTGGAGGTGATCGACGTCGGCGCGGTGCCGACCCCGGTCCTCTACTTCGCCACCTTCGAGTACGGCACCGGCAGCGGCATCATGGTGACCGGCTCGCACAACCCGCCCGACTACAACGGCTTCAAGGTGATGGTCGGCGGCGACACGCTGTCCGGCCCGGGCATCCAGGGCCTGCGCGAGCGCATCGAGGCAGGCGCCTTCGCCAGCGGCCGCGGCAGCGTGCACGTGGTCGATCCGCTGCCGGCCTACGTCGAACGCATCGCCGGCGACATCCGGCTGTCGCGGCCGCTGCACATCGTCGCCGATGCCGGAAACGGCATCGCCGGCATCGTCGCGCAGCGCCTGTACGAGGCGATCGGGGCCCGGGTCGAGCCGCTGTTCTGCGAGGTCGATGGCCGCTTCCCCAACCACCATCCCGATCCGGGCGATCCGCACAACCTCGAGGACCTGATCGCCGAGGTGGCGCGCACCGGCGCCGACCTGGGCCTGGCGTTCGATGGCGACGGCGACCGCCTGGGCGTGGTCACCGCCGACGGCGAGGTGATCTACCCGGACCGCCTGATGGTGCTGTTCGCACGCGACGTGCTGTCCCGGGTGCCGGGCGGCACCATCATCTACGACGTCAAGTGCACCGGCCACCTGGCCGGCGAGATCGCGGCGGCGGGCGGCCGGCCGCTGATGTGGAAGACCGGGCACTCGCTGATCAAGGCCAGGATGCGCGCCGAGCAGGCGCCGCTCGCCGGGGAGATGAGCGGCCACTTCTTCTTCAAGGAGCGCTGGTACGGCTTCGACGACGGCCTGTACGCCGGCGCCCGGCTGCTCGAGCTGCTGGCGAACCGGCCCGAGGCGCCGGGCGCGGTGCTGGCCGGCCTGCCCAAGGGCGTCAGCACGCCGGAGCTGAAGATCGCGATGGCCGAGGGCGAGCATCACGCCTTCATCGCCCGCTTCATCGGCACCGCCGCCTTCGAGGGCGCCACCGTCAGCGACATCGACGGCATCCGCGCCGACTGGCCGGACGGCTGGGGCCTGGTGCGCTGTTCCAACACCACGCCCTGCCTGGTGCTGCGTTTCGACGCCGACAGCGAGGCCGCGCTGGCGCGGATCCAGGGCGAGTTCCGGCGCCAGCTGCTGGCGACCGATCCGGCGCTGTCGCTGCCGTTCTGAGCCGTTCGCCGAGGCCCGGCGGCGAACCGGGTTGCCGGCGGCTGCGCGGCCAGCCGGCGACTCGGGCCGCTCGGCGGCAGGACCGCCCCGCGGCAAGGGCTTGCCGGCCGGCGCTCGCGGGCTGTAGTGTGCGGAAAATCACATTTCCGGCAGGGCAGGAGCCGCCGCGGTGACAGCGGGCGGCGCCTGTCGTCCGGATCGACGGGGAACCCCATGGGCGTCGGCAAGCCGTTCCTGCAGACCACGGTCCTGACCTGCGGCCTGGCCATGCTGCTGACCGGGCCGGTCCATGCCCAGGCCGAACCCACGCAACTGCTCCCCGGCCATGGCGAGGAAGGCGTCGAGGTCGACTTCAGCCGCGCGCTGGACGCCCTGCTCGGCCCGGACGGCCAGGCCGGTGGCGTCGACCTGGCGGGAAGTCCCGACGACCATCGCTGGGCCGGCCTGTTCGGGCTGGCCCAGGGCTGCAACGGTCCGGTGCACGCGGTGGTGGCCGGTCCCGACGGCGACCTCTACTTCGGCGGTGCCTTTTCCGCCTGCGGCAACGTCCGCGCCGCCGCGGTGGTGCGCTTCGATCCCCGGCTCCACCGCTGGCACCCGCTCGGTGCGGGCGAGGGCCAGGGCGTCGATGGCGAGGTCCACGCGCTCGCCTTCGAGCAGGGGATGCTGTACGTCGGCGGCCGCTTCCGCCAGGCCAACGTCGGCTCGCCGGTGGCGGCGACCAACGTCGCGCGCTGGGACGGCAGCGCCTGGTCCGCGCTCGGCTGGGGCCAGGGTGAGGGCTTCAACGGTCCGGTGCTGGCGCTGGCCGGGTACCAGGGCCGGCTCTATGCCGGCGGCGACTTCACCCAGGCCAACGTCGGCGCCGGCATCCGTGCCAACCGCATCGCCCGCTGGGACGGCATCGCCTGGCAGCCGGTCGGCAACCGATCCGGCAATGGCCTGGACGGCGCGGTCCACGCCCTGTTGCCGGGTCCGGACGGGCTGCTGGCCGGGGGCGCCTTCGGCCGCGCCAACCTCGGTGCCGAGGTCCGCGCATCGCGCGTGGCCGTGTGGCGCGACGACGAGTGGCTGGCGCTCGGCGACCCCGACCGCAACGGCGTCAACGGCACGGTGCGGGCGCTGGCCCGGGTCGGCGCCGAGGTCTATCTCGGCGGCAGCTTCAGCGCCCTGTTCGACGACGAAGGTCCGGCCGCCTTCGGCCTGGCCCGGTGGAACGGCCGGACCCTCGCGGCGCTCGGCCATGGCCAGGGCAACGGCGTCAACAACGCCGTGCTGGCGCTGGCCGGGGCCGACGGCGTCCTCTACGTCGGCGGCCGTTTCACGCGCGCCAATGTCGGCGAGGACATCGAGGCATCGCACCTGGCGGCCTGCCGGCCAGTCGCGTCGCCCACTGGCGGGGCTTCTACGACGCCTTCGGAAGGATCGGCGGCGGCATGGGCAGCGCCGGCAACATCCACGCGCTGGTCATGTACCAGGGCATGCTTCATGCCGGCGGCGACTTCCGCGTCATCGGCGGCGTCGCCGCCAACAACGTCGCGCGCTGGGACGGCAGCGCCTGGCAGCCGCTGGAATCAGCGGGCGGCAACGGTGTCGACGGCCCGGTCCACGCGCTGGTGGTGTGGGACGACAGGCTGTTCGTCGGCGGGCGCTTCGATCGGGCCGGCAGCCGGATCCGTGCCGACAACCTTGCCGCCTGGGATGGCCAGGCCTGGGGCACGGTCGGGCGGGGCGCGGGCCAGGGCCTGAACGACAGCGTCTACGCGCTGGTCGCCGGCGAATCCGGGCTCTATGCCGGGGGTCTGTTCACGCTGGCCAATGTCGGCGAATCGCTGCCGGCCGGTCGCGTCGCCCACTGGGACGGTCAGAGCTGGCAGGCGCTGGGCTCCGATGAGGGCAACGGCATGGACACGGCGGTCTACGCCCTGGCGCTGGCCGGCGACAGCCTCTACGCCGGCGGCACCTTCCGGCAGGTCAACCATGGCGGCGCGGTGGTCCGGGCCAACCGGGTCGCGCGCTGGCACGAGGGGCGCTGGTCCGCCCTCGGCAGCGGATCCGGCAACGGCATGGACAGCGCCGTCTACGCCCTGGCCCTGCACGACGGCGAGCTTTACGCCGGCGGCATGTTCTGGCAGGCGAACGCCGGCGATCCGGTCACCGCCCGCTACATCGCACGCTGGGACGGCAGCCGGTGGCAGTCGGTCGGTTCCGGGGTCGACAACCCGGTGCTGGCCCTGGCGGCCGGTTCCGGCGAGCTGTTCGCCGCCGGCTTCTTCGGGCGGGCGAACATGGCATCGGTCATCCGCGTCAACCATGTCGCGCGCTGGAACGGTCGCACCTGGAGTGGCCTGGGCAGTGGCACCGACCGGCCGGTGCGCGCGGTGCTGCCCGACCGGGGCGCGGTCTACGTGGCCGGCAGCTTCAGCCTGGCCGGGGGGCGGCCGTCGGAACGCATCGCCCGCTTCGACGCCGGGGAGCCGGCCCCGGCGGATCAGTCGTCGGCCTCGTCGTCCCCGGCGGTGAGCGCGCGGTAACGGAGCAGCTCCGCTTCCTGCTGTTCGACGCTGTCGATGTAGCGCCGCTGCAGCCGGTCCAGTTCCTCGCGCTGCTCGTCGAGCATGCGGCGGGTCTCCTCGACGCGCTGCTGGACCGCCAGCGGCACCGGGGCGCCGGCGCTCACGGTCTGCGCATGCGCCTCCTGTTCGGCCAGCGTGGTCGCCAGCTTGTCGATGTTGGCGCGCGCCATGGCGACGCCGTTGCGCAGCAGCGCCAGCCGCTCCTCCTGGGCCCGCCGCAGCTCGGATTCGTTCTCGTAGCTGGAGGCCAGCGCCCAGTCCCGGCGCGAGCCGGCAAGGCGCTCGGCGTGGCCGGCATCGACCTCCGCCGGCCGGGCGTCCAGGTCGCCGACCCGGATGCCGGCTTCGTTCAGGATCTGGCGGTTGCGGGCGTCCGGGGCGGCCGGCAGGCGGTCGCTGTAGTGGACGTTGCCCTCGGCGTCCTGCCAGCGGTAGACCTTGCCGCTCTGCTGGGCCAGCGCCGGCGCGACCGCGCCCGTCGCCACGACCACCAGGAGGACGCTCGGGAGAAGCAGGGAACGGGATTGCCAGCGTGCCATCGGAGTCCTCGCCCGGTTTCACGGCGGGCCGTCCGTCCGGGCGCTCCTGCCCGGCGTCTCGCAACGGGTCCAGGGCGTCCTTGCCCTGGTTGCCCGACCGGCGACGGCTTGGAACGCCGCCGGCCCTCCCGACGCGGCTCCTGCCGCGCCCGCCCGGATCGCCTCCCACGATCCGGACATGTCCTGTGCAGGGCGCTCAGCGGGCGCCGGCGAGCTCCCGGTAGCGGCGCAGCTCGGCGTCCTGCAGGTCGACGGCGTCCTGGTGGCGCCGCTCCAGGCGGGACAGGTCGTCGTTCTGCTCCGCCAGCATGGCCCGCGCCTGCTCCAGCGAGCGGGCGACCGCCGGCGGAACCGGCTGCCCGGCCTCGGCCAGGGCGGCGGCATGGCGCTCATGGTCGGCGACCGCCGCCTCCAGGCGGGCGACATTGCCGCGCGCGATGGCCAGGCTGCTGCGCAGCAGGCCCAGGCGTTCCTCGTGGGCGCGCTGCAGGTCGCCCTCGTGCTGGAAGGTGACCATCAGCGCCATGTCGCGCTGGGCACTCCTGAGCAGTTCCTGACGCTGCGCGGCAGCCTGGGCGGTCACCGGCGCCGGATCGAGGTCGCGCACCAGCACGCCGTTCTGGTTCAGCAGGACCCGGTTGCGGGCCTCCGGCGCGCTCGGCAGGCGGTCGCTGTAGTGCACGTTTCCTTGCTCGTCCTGCCATTTGTAGACGCGGCTCGCCTGGGCCGTCGACGGAACGGCCAGCAGGGCGGACAGGACCAGCAGCAGGGCGAGGGGGAGCTTGGCGGTATTCATGCGGACCTGTCTTGCAAAGTCCGTGCCAACCTGTTCCGTTTACAACTGTGTCGGAGTTCCCCACTGCGCCTGGTAGGCGGCCAGCGCCTGGCCGCGGTCGGCCCAGTCCGGGCGCTCGCGGGCCAGCGCCAGCAGGTCGCCGAGCCCGGCGACCGCGACCACGGGCAGTCCCAGGCTGCGGCGCACCTCGTCCGCCGCCGAAAGCTCGGTCTGGCCGCGCTCCTGGCGGTCCAGCGCGATGACCACGCCGCACGGCTGCGCGCCGGCGGCCCGGATCAGGGCGACCGACTCGCGGATCGCGGTGCCGGCGGTGATCACGTCGTCGACCACCAGCACCCGGCCACGCAGCGGCGCGCCGATCAGGGTGCCGCCTTCGCCGTGGTCCTTGGCCTCCTTGCGGTTGAACGCGACCGGCACGTCGCGACCGCCGTCGCGCCACAGCGCGATCGCCAGCGCGGTCGCCAGCGGCAGCCCCTTGTAGGCCGGTCCGAACAGCATGTCGAAGTCCAGCCCGGCATCGGCCAGCGCCTGCGCGTAGCAGCGGCCCAGGGTATCCAGTGCCGCGCCGCCGTCGAAGCGGCCGGCGTTGAAGAAGTAGGGGCTGCTGCGGCCGGACTTCAGGGTGAACTGGCCGAAGCGCAGCGCCTGGCAGGCGATCGCGGCGTCCAGGAACCGGCGCTGGTAGTCCTTGAGCATGGCGGCTCCACGGAGGCGGCGACGCAGTATGCCGCAGCCCGGCCCGGACCCGGTCGCCGGCGGGTGCGCGCGCCGGGGAATGCGGTCATCATGCGGCACCTGCCACAGCCGGGCCGCAGCGCCCGCACCGGAGTCCATGCGCATCGTCAGCTTCAACGCCAACGGCATCCGCTCAGCCGCCAGCAAGGGCTTCTGCGAGTGGTTCCGCGGACACGACGCCGATGTCCTGTGCCTGCAGGAGACCAAGGCGCAGGAAGACCAGCTCGCCGACGCCCTGTTCCGCCCCGACGGCCACCATTGCTTCTATCGCGACGCCTCGACCCGCAAGGGCTACAGCGGCGTGGCGATCTGGAGCCGGCGCGAGCCCGACGAGGTCCGTACCGCGCTCGGCTGGGCGCCGTTCGACGACGAGGGCCGCTACATCGAGGCCAGGTTCGGCAGGCTCAGCGTGGTCAGCCTCTACATGCCCTCGGGCTCCTCCGGCGAGCTGCGCCAGGACTTCAAGTTCCAGGTCATGGCCTGGCTGCGGCCGATCCTCGACGGCTGGCTGCGCAGCGGGCGCGACTACGTCCTGTGCGGCGACTGGAACATTGTCCGCGGCGAGCTGGACATCCGGAACTGGCGCAGCAACCAGAAGAACTCCGGCTGCCTTCCGGAGGAGCGCGCCTGGCTGAACGCCCTGTGCGCCGACGATCCGGCCGACGCCGACCCGGTCGCCGGGCGCGGCTGGGTCGACAGCTACCGGGTGCTGCGGCCCGATGGCGAGGACTACACCTGGTGGAGCAACCGCGGCGCCGCGCGCGCCAACGACGTCGGCTGGCGCATCGACTACCAGCTGGTGACGCCTTCGCTGCGGGCGCGCCTGCGCGGCTGCTCGATCGCCCGGGAGCCGCGCTTCTCGGACCACGCGCCGTTCACGGTGGACTACCGGTGAGCCGGCTCCTGGCCTGGCGCGAGCGGCTGCCCGACGGCTTGCGTCCCTACGCGGAGAAGGAGCCGCTGGCGGCGCTCCTGCTCGGGATCTCCTCGGGGTTCCCGTACGCGATGATCGGCGCCACGCTGACCACGCGGCTGGCCCAGGACGGCATCGACAAGCGCAGCATCACGGCCTTTTCGCTGGCCTTCCTGGTCTACAACCTGAAGTTCCTGTGGGCGCCCCTGGTCGACAGCGTCCGGTTGCCGCTGCTCGGGCGGCTGGGCCAGCGCGTCTCCTGGCTGCTGTTCGCCGGCGCCCTGGTGATGGCGGCGGTGGCCTGGCTGGCGGTGCTCGATCCCAGGAGCGACCTGGGCCTGTTCGCGCTGGCGGCGGTGGCGGTGGGTGCCGCCGGGGCGACCTACGACATCGTCATCGACGCCTACCGGATCGAGACGCTGAAGCCGCGCCAGCTCGGCATCGGTTCGGGCATGTCGCAGTACGGCTGGCGGATCGGGTCCGTCGCGGCCGGATCGCTGGCCCTGTACGTGGCCGCCCGTGGCGGCTGGAGCACCGCCTACCTGATGTGCGCCGCCTTCGCGCTGCCGGCGATGCTGACCGGGTTGCTGCTGGGCGAGCCGGCGCGCCACCGTCCGCCACCGCCCCGCACCGGGCTCGCCCAGGCCTGGCAGGCGGTCGCCGGGCCGCTGCTGGAATTCTTCCGCCGGCGCGGCGCCTTCCTGGTGCTGCTGTTCGTGCTGCTGCACAAGATCGGCGACACCCTGGCCAACCTGACCCTGCGCCTGCTTCTCAACGACCTGGGGTTCAGCAACGACGAGATCGCCACCTACGACGTCGGCTTCGGCTTCGTGGCGATGCTCGCCGGCATCTTCCTCGGCGGCGTGCTGTACGCCTCGATCGGCATGAAGCGGTCCGTGCTCATCGCCCTGGTCCTGATGGCGGTGTCCAACCTCAGCTTCGCCTGGCTGGCGGCGGTGGGCCATTCGAACGCCCTGCTGGCGTTCACGATCGGCTTCGAGAACCTGGCCAGCGGCATCGGCGGCGTGGTCGTGGTCGCCTACCTGTCGGCGCTGTGCAACCTGGCCTTCACCGCCACCCAGTTCGCCCTGCTCACCGCAGCCGCCAGCGTGGTCGGCCGCCTGCTGACCGGGACCACCGCCGGCGCGCTCATCGAGGCCATGGGCTACGTGCAGTTCTACCTGCTCACGACGGTGGTGGCCCTGCCGGGCGTGCTGCTCTACCTGTTCATGCTACGTGCCGGCCTGATCGAGGAATCGCTGGGGAACGCCGGCCGCGTCGGCGCTTCCGGCGACGGCGGACCCGGCTGAGCCGGGCTCAGGCCGGGTAGATGCCGCCGAGCACGCGCGGTCCCTGCGCCCCGGTGACCGAGGGCAGGTTGCCCGGCAGGCCGTCCAGGGTGCGGCACGCCAGCCAGGCGAAGCCCATCGCCTCGACGTAGTCCGGGTCGATGCCGAACGCGTCGCTGGCCGACAGCCGTGCCGGCGCAAGCGCCTTCGCCAGCGCCGCCATGAGCACCGGGTTGTGGACGCCGCCGCCGCAGGCGACCACGGTACCCGTGGCCGGCGCCTGTCGCCGCAGCGCCTGGGCCACGGTCGTCGCGGTCAGTTCGACCAGGGTCGCCTGCACCGAGGCCGGGTCCGGGTCGGCCGCAAGCCGGGCCTCCAGCCAGGCCGGATTGAACACTTCGCGGCCGGTGCTCTTGGGCGCCGGCAGTGCGAACCAGGGGTCGGCGAGCAGCCGCGCCAGCAGGCCGGCATCGACCTGGCCGCGGGCCGCCAGCGCGCCGCCCCGGTCGTAGGGCTGCCCGGTGTGGCGTCGCGCCCAGTCGTCCAGCAGGCAGCTCGCCGGGCCGGTGTCGAAGCCGAGCACCGGCCCGTCGCCGGCCGGCAGCAGGGTCAGGTTGGCGATGCCCCCCAGGTTGAGCACCGCCATGTCGTCGCCGGCGGGCCCCAGCACGGCGGCATGGAAGGCGCTCATCAGCGGTGCGCCCTGGCCGCCGGCGGCCAGGTCCCGGCGCCGGAAGTCGGCGACCACGGTGCAGCCGGTGCGCTCGGCGATCCGGCTTGGATCGCCCAGTTGCAGGGTGAACGGCGGTCGCGCGCCGGGCCGGTGCCAGACGGTCTGGCCGTGCGAGCCGATCGCCGCGACCTGGCGGGCATCGATGCCGGCCCTGGCCATCACCGCGAGCGCCGCCTCGGCGAAGCAGTCGGCGACGCTGGCGTCGAGGGTTCCGAGCTCGTCGAGGCGGACGACGCCATCGCCGGTGGCCAGCGCCAGCAGGCGCTGGCGCACGGCCTCGGGCCACGGGTGGGCGAGCGCGGCCCGCAGGCTGGGCGTCGGCGCGCCGAAATCGACCAGCACCGCGTCGATGGCATCGGCGCTGGTGCCGGAGATCAGGCCGATGCAGGACCGGGCGGCGGCGCCAGCGGCCATCCGCCCGCGATTCCGGGCGTCAGCGCGCGGCCGCCAGCCGGCGGCCGTCGTCGATCAGGTCCAGACGGGCGGCGAGGCCGGAGGTGTCGCGCCGGAAGCGCTCCAGCGCCGGACCGCCCAGCGGCTCGGGCTTGGGCAGCGTGACCGTCAGCGGATCGCGGTGGGTGCCGCGGACGCGGAATTCGTAGTGCAGGTGCGGGCCGCTGGCCAGGCCGGTCATGCCCACGTAACCGATGACGTCGCCCTGGCGCACCCGGCCGCCGACGCGCACGTTGCCGTTGAAGCGCGACAGGTGCGCGTACAGCGTGGTGTGGCCCTGGCCGTGGTCGAGGATGATGGTGTTGCCGTAGCCGCCCTGGCGGCCGCGGAACTGCACGCGGGCGTCGCCGGCCGCGTAGACCGGCGTGCCGGTGGGCGCCGCGTAGTCGACGCCGCGATGGGCGCGCATGGTGCCCAGGATCGGGTGGCGGCGGGCCAGCGAGAAGCGCGAGCTGATCCGCGTGAAGTCGACCGGCGTGCGCAGGAACTCCTTGCGCATCGGCCGGCCGTCCTGGTCGAAGTACTCGACCTTGCCGTCGGCGCGGACGTGGCGCAGGGCGACGTAGCGCTTGCCGCGGTTGACGAAGCTGACCGCCAGCACGTCGCCGTCGCGCAGCAGCTCGCCGTCGCGGTAGACCTGCTCGTAGATCACCGAGAAGGTGTCCCCGATCCGCAGGTCCTGGGCGAAGTCGATGTCGTAGCCCAGCACCCGGGCGACCTTCAGGACCATGGCGTTGGACATGCCCGCTTCGGTCGCGGCGCCGAACAGCGAGTGGCTGATGGCGCCGGTGGCGACCTCCACACGGTACTGGAGCTGCCGCTCGAGCAGCTCCTCGCGCACGCCCTCCTCGCCGTCGAGGTGGACCAGCACGCGGGCGTCCTCGCCCTTGTCGAACAGCAGCTTGCCGACCCGGCCTTCCTGCTCGGAGTACAGCGCGATCTGCTGCCCCGGCCGCAGCCGGCCGGCCAGCTCGCGCACCGACTCCGCCGCCAGGGCGCGGTGCAGTTCGCCGCCGCCGAAGCCCAGCTGACCGAACAGGCCGCCCAGGGTGTCGCCGGCGACGACCGTGGCGCTGCGCCAGCCATCCGCCTCCCCGGAGAGGGCCAGGCCCAGCGCCTCGTCGGCGGCCAGGGTGGCGACGTCGAGTTCGGCGCGCTCCGGCGCTGGCGGCAGCGCCAGCGGCTGCACCAGCGAGGGCGGCGCCTCGCGCTTGGCCATGGCCAGGCCGGGCAGTACGCCGAGCACGGTCACCAGGATGCCGGCGGCGCTGGCGCAGGCCAGCCAGTGCCGGCGGCGCCACTGGCGCAGCGACAGGGCGGGGCGGGACGGCGCGGGGCGGTGGGACGGGGCGGTTTCGGAGCCGGGGTGCTGGTCGCTCATCCTGAGCCTGTGATCGATGGTGGACGTGGGGATGCGGGCCGGCGCGCGCCGGACCGCCTGGGCACGGACCTGAGGCCGCGCCAGCCAGGTACGCAGGAAGGTTCGGATCACGCTGCTGCCCCCGCAGGACGCCGCCACCTTAGTGCCCGCCCCGCGGCAGCGTCAAACCCCCGGGTGCCCGGAAAAGTCCGTCTTAACAGGCATTTAACCTGGGCGTCCCGGTCTGCCTGCGCCCCCCGCCGCCGAAACCGCTTGCGCGCCCCGATGCGGATGCGTAGAGTGCGCGGCCCGCTGGGTG
>ERZ761607.206-NODE-206-length-121539-cov-8.448792_pt1 | contig 121539 bp, 94 predicted proteins | sample MGYA00511164_ERZ761607 | MGnify/ENA primary metagenome ERZ761607 (study PRJEB28899, sample SAMN02445080) | bioreactor sludge metagenome | biome: EBPR sludge | place: Australia: Brisbane, Thorneside Wastewater Treatment Plant | collected 2011-06-22 ... | reverse complement strand
ATCTCCTAGATTATTTTCTTCATATAAATTAATCCCGACCGATTCTTCAAAAAACTGTTTTCCGGTTCCATTTAAATTTTTAATGCCTAGGTTTTCATCAATAATGATGCAGGCATTGTCAATGTTTTCAATTAAGAATTGGATGTGGTTCTGATTATTCATCTATTTTTTTCGGAAATCAAATCAATATGTAATATAAGATAATAGTAAGAAATATGTGAATGTCCATTGCCTATTGTTCGTATAAACACGGTGATGAATCATATAAAGCATTGGAGGTTAGGGTTTTAATGTAAAAAAAATGCTGCTCTTTTATAGCAGCATTTTAATAGATTTAATAAAGGCTATGGATTAAACCGTAGTTGCTTTTTTTGCAACATTAATCGTTCTTCCCGGATACACTTTTAATGCAGCATCCAGAATTTCAATTGATTTTTTGAGCGCTTCCTGATTGAGGACGTAGGCAACGCGGACTTCGTTCTGACCAAGACCTTTGCTAGCATAAAATCCGGTAGCCGGAGCCATCATTACAGTTGCGTTTTCAAATTCAAATTCTTCAAGCATCCACTGACAGAATTTATCAGAATTGTCAATGGGTAAGCGTGCCATTGCGTAAAATGCACCACCGGGCTTGGGACACATTACTCCTTCAATTTTATTTAATCCGTCAACCAGAATATTTCTGCGTTGTACGTATTCATTCACTACATTTTCGAAATAGATTTCAGGTGTGTCAAGAGCAATTTCAGAAGCAATCTGACCGAATGTTGGTGGACTCAATCGTGCCTGACCAAATTTGAGGGCTGCTGCAATTACTTCCTGGTTGCGCGTAATAAGAGCACCGATCCGTGCACCACACATGGAGTAACGTTTAGAAACAGAATCCACAAGAATCACATTGTTTTCAATGCCCTCAAGGTTCATTGCTGAATAGGGTTGTGCTCCGTCGTAGCAAAACTCACGGTAAACTTCATCGGCAAAAAGGAAGAGATCATGTTTTTTCACAATATCCCTCAATGCTTCGAGCTCCTTTTTCGAATACAGATATCCGGTTGGATTGCCCGGGTTACAGATCAGAATTGCTTTGGTTTTTGGAGTGATTAATTTTTCAAACTCTTCAATTGGAGGTAATGCATAGCCATTTTCAATACTTGCTGTAATGGGTTTTACCGTTACTCCGGCCATCACTGCAAAACCATTGTAGTTGGCATAAAAGGGTTCCGGAATAATTACCTCATCGCCCTGATCGAGACAAGTCATGAACCCAAAAACGAGTGCTTCAGATCCACCGGTTGTTACGATAATGTCGTTATGCGTGATTTTAATTCCGTATTTATCATAGTATTTCGCCAATCCTTTGCGGTAGGATTCGTTTCCTGCACTGTGCGAATATTCGATCACTTTCAGATCCACTTTTTTCAGTCCGTCGAGTACAATTTGAGGAGTTTCAATGTCGGGCTGACCAATGTTGAGGTGGTAAACGGTTCGTCCCTTGCGTTTTGCCTCTTCAGCATAGGGCACAAGTTTACGAATAGGCGATGGCGGCATCAGCTGACCTTTGGAAGAAATCTGTGGCATGGTGAATAATTATTTTGAGTTGCAAATCTCGCAAACTTCCCGATGCGAACAAAGGGAATTAAAGGTGATTAACCTTTCTTTTTGTTGTCGACCATCACCCTGAATCTCAGTTCTACAGGCGATTTCAGGGCATTTGAATAGACAATCAGTGTTCGGTCCTGGTAACCGATTTTGCCTGCGGTATCAAAACTTACCCTTATAACTCCACTGCCTCCGGGCGGAATAGGGTCCTTGGGATACTCGAATGTTGTACAGGGGCACTGAACCTTAATTTCGGTTATGATAAGGGGAGACTTGCCACTATTGGTAAATGGGTATTCGAATTGAATAACCTTTCCTTCAGGTGTTTTTGCCAGCTTCAGGTTACGGTCAGAAAAACTGAACTCCGCTGCCTGCGCATTGGCAAGAGCGGAGTTCAGAAGAAGATATAGAACGAGGAAAAACCTCATCCAATTAGTTATTTATCGGTGTTCCACCATCTGTTGTACGAACAGGAGCTCCTCCACCTTCAACGGCTTCAACAGTACCTTTGATTCGCAAAACCTTGGTGCCTTCGTTAACAGCATTAGATGTTACAGTAACTGATTTGTTGATCGGACCAACACGCTTTGTGTCGTACTTAACCTTGATCACAGCTGACTCGCCTGGCTTAATAGCGCCTTTTGGCCACTCGGGTACGGTGCATCCGCAAGATCCTTTTGCATCCTGAATAATAAGGGGCTCAGTCCCGGTATTGGTGAATTTAAATTCGCATTCGCCGTTACCGCCTTGCTTGATATTTCCATAATTGTGCTCGTCCTTATCGAAAGTAATCACAGCGCCTTTAACAGCCTGGGCATTTACATTTCCTGCAAGGAGAAGTCCTACAAAAAGAAGTCCGATTGATGAGATGAATTTTTTCATGACAATTGAATTTAATGGTTGGTTGATAGTTTCAAATTTAATGGAGAATCATTTTGGGCTTGCCGTCATTAACAAAGATTTAACAGGGTGCTCTCAGGATTCACCTAGGTATATCAAAATGAATGCCGCTTTTATTGGGTAACAATTACCCCTTTGAAACGCAGTGTTGTCTGGGGTTGGTCCGGATCGTTGCTGTTCACAATAACCGATTTATTGAAAGGCCCAACACGCTTGGAGTCGTACTTGATTTTTACTGTTCCCGTTTTTCCGGGCATGATCGGTTCCTTGGTCCATTCGAGCTCCGTGCATCCGCATGTACGAACTACTTCGCTTAAAATGAGGGGCTCCCCTCCATTGTTGCGGATTATGAAAACATACTCAACATCAGATCCTTCCTTACGGTCGCCCAGGTCGGCATCGTTATTCTCAATAGCCAAAACCGGTTTTGCAGGCAGTACTTGTGCACTCGCTTTTTCGGTCTTGGTCTTTGTGTTTTTCACGGTGGCAGGCTTTGTGGTTTGGGCAGATCCCAGTCCCCAGCCAAGGGAAAAAAGCAGTGTAATTACAATCGTTCTCATAGTTTGATTTATTTGTTTTTCCTGAATTAACTGAACCAAATCTCTCAAAATCTATTCCGGGTTCAGGGACATTAACATTTGGCTAACGAAAATTAACGAACACTTTATTCGAATGGGGTTTGCGCTTTTAGTCCTCGCACAAAATCATACCTTTGCGCCTTGACAGTGGTACATTATGGAGATTTCGAAAAAATACGAACCCGTTGCAATTGAGGCGAAATGGTACAAAGAATGGCTGGATGGCGGTTATTTTAAATCCATCCCGGATGGACGTGAATCCTATACCGTATTAATTCCTCCACCCAATGTTACCGGTGTTCTGCACATGGGACATATGCTGAACAATACCATTCAGGATGTTTTGATACGAAGGGCGCGCATGTTGGGTAAGAATGCCTGCTGGATACCAGGAACCGACCACGCATCAATTGCTACTGAGGCCAAAGTAGTGAACAAATTACGCAAGGAAGGAATCAATAAAGCCGATTTAAGCCGTGAAGAATTCTTGCAACATGCCTGGGACTGGACCGAAAAACACGGTGGAATTATTCTGGAGCAATTAAAAAAACTTGGAGCTTCCTGCGATTGGGACAGAACTCGTTTTACAATGGATGAACATTATTACAACAGCGTAATAGATGTTTTTATTGATCTGTATAACAAAGGCAAAATTTACCGTGGTGTTCGAATGATCAATTGGGATCCTGAAGCATTAACTGCGGTATCTGATGAAGAAGTGCAGCATAAGGAAGTCCATTCGAAATTGTTTTTTGTACGCTACAAAGTGGATGGCAGCGAAGACGAGTGGGTGACAATTGCAACAACACGTCCTGAAACAATTCTTGCCGATACCGCTGTTTGCGTGCATCCCGATGATGAACGTTACAAAAATGTGATCGGTAAGCAGGTTATAATTCCAATAGTAAACCGTAAGGTTCCGGTTATTGCTGATACCTACATCGATATTGAATTCGGAACAGGATGTTTAAAAGTTACTCCGGCTCACGATATCAACGACTATGAATTATCACGTAAGCACAATCTGCAGGTAATCGATATCCTTAACGATAACGGTACACTGAATCATCATGCCATGCATTATGCAGGTATCGATCGTTTTAAAGTGCGTAAAGCAATCGCCAAAGAATTGGATGAGCAGGGATATCTTGTAAAAGTTGAAGATCACATCAACAAAGTTGGTTTCTCTGAAAGAACGGATGCAGTAATTGAGCCTAAACTTTCGCTGCAGTGGTTTGTGAGTATGAAGGAACTTTCGGAACCTGCGCTTGAAAGTGTAATGAACGATACGATTCGGTTTTTTCCTCCGAAGTTTAAAAATACGTACCGCCATTGGATGGAGAACATCAAGGACTGGTGTATCTCACGGCAATTGTGGTGGGGACATCGTATTCCCGCATGGTATTACGGAACCTCACCGGATGATTTTGTTGTTGCACGTACACTTGATGATGCACTTGCTAAAGCACATGGAAAATCCGGAAACAAAAATCTGAAACCGGAAGACCTGCGTCAGGACGAAGATGTTCTGGATACCTGGTTTTCCTCATGGTTGTGGCCGATTTCTGTATTCGATACAGATGTCTATACCAAAGGCACACCCAATGAAGAGCTACGGTATTATTATCCCACAAGTGATCTTGTAACTGCTCCGGAAATCATGTTTTTCTGGGTAGCACGAATGATCATTGCAGGTTATGAATACATGGGTGAGTTTCCTTTCCGTAACGTGTATTATACAGGTATTGTTAGGGATAAACTCGGGCGAAAAATGTCGAAGTCATTGGGGAACTCTCCGGATCCCATTGAACTCATCGGTAAATACGGAGCAGATGGTGTTCGTGTGGGTATGTTGCTAAGCTCACCTGCCGGTAACGATTTGTTGTTCGATAGTTCCTTGTGTGAGCAGGGACGTAATTTTTCCAATAAAGTTTGGAATGCATTCCGTCTCGTTTCCGGATGGAGAATCAGCGAAGACGAGCAACCGGAAGGCAGTGCAACGGCTATAAAGTGGTTTGAGGCGCGTTTCCATCAGGCATTGGCAGAGATCAATGATCATTTTGAAAAATTCAGAATGTCGGACGCATTGATGTCGATGTACAAATTGGTTTGGGATGATTTTTGCTCTTGGTATCTTGAAATGATCAAGCCAGGATTTGAAGCTCCTATCGATACGCGAACGCACGAAGCAACCATCGGATTTTTCGAATTACTTCTAAAAACGATGCATCCGTTTATGCCTTTCCTGAGCGAGGAACTCTGGCATCAGATTCGTGAGCGCAAAAAAGAAGATATGCTCATTGTTGCAAAATGGCCCGAATACAAAGCTCCCGATCAAAAAATTCTGAATCAGTTTGCATTTGCCGAACAGGTCATTACACAAGTTAGGGCAATTCGAAATGAGAAGAATATCGCACCTAAAGTAAAACTCCAACTGAACATTGTTGCTCGGGAGACTTCTGTCGATCGTTCTTTCGATGAGATCATTGCGCGTTTGTGTAATATCAGTTCATTGGATTATGTTCAGGAAAAAGTTTCAAATGCATATACGTTTGTTGTGAAGTCGAACGAATATTTTATTCCGTTCAACGAAAGCATCGATGTAAAAGCAGAAATAGAATCCCTCAAAAAGGAATTGGATTACACCAAAGGATTTCTGAATAGCGTAATGAAAAAACTGAGTAATGAGCGATTTGTTGGGAGTGCACCTGTTGATGTTGTAGATATGGAGCGCCGCAAGCTTGCCGATGCTGAAGCGAAAATTAAAGTACTTGAAAATAAACTTGCATCACTTAACTAAATGAATCCATGAAAAAATTAATTCTAATCGCATCGATCGCTTTTTTCGCACTTCCTGCAATTGCTCAGGATGCCAATTGCCTGCCTGAAAGTGTATACCCGGATTCTGCTTTTAATACTGAAACAGCCCGCGTGATTCGCAATAAATTCAGTATGTCTAATTCACCTATCTATAAGGGGACATATCTTCGTCAGGTGGCTATTTCAACTTTTCAGGAAAACACTAAAGATGGAAAAGTTGTGAGTCGCGATATCAGTTTTACTGTGGCGAAGAAGAATGAAAAAGGAAAATGTGTACTGATGAAAGTTAAAATTCGTCAGGATGCTTTGCTTGATAATAAAGGCTGGGGCAAACCTTATGTTGAAGGTGCAATGCCGCAATCCGGTACTGTGGATTGCGACTGTGTAATGAAAGCCAAAGATTGGTACCGCGCCTGATTATTGTGCTTTCGGCAGAATGCTGACTTCCCAAAGTTTCGGGTAGTTTTTTCCTGTTACATAAATTTTACCGGCGGCTTTGTCGTAGGCAATTCCATTCAACACATCGATTGAAGGATGAAGATCTTCGGGCGCAAGTAAGCCCCGCATATCGATTTTACCTGTTACCCTCCCGCTCATCGGATCGATTCTAATGATCAGGTCCGATTGGTAAATATTGGCCCAGATCTCGCCGTTAATGTACTCCAGTTCGTTAATGTAATTTTGCGGACCACCATTGTCGTAGACTTCTACTGTACGGATTTTTTGAAAATTTTCGGGGTTGAGGAAATACAATTGATGGGTGCCGTCGCTGTAAATTAAGTGCTGTCCGTCGTTGGTCATGCCCCATCCTTCAGTTTCGTAATTGAATTCCCGGATTTTTTCGAAACTCTTTTTATCGTAAACATAACCCGTTCTCGCTCTGTAAGTGAGTTGAAAAATTTTGTCTTCCATGATTGTAATTCCTTCACCAAAGTAATTGGATTCAACAGGAACACTTTTGATCACTTTTCCGGTAATGCGATCTACAAGTCGTAATTCGCTTCTTCCGTCAAGACCAGTGCCCTCAAATAAAGAGCCATTACTGAATTCGAGTCCTTGTGTATAGGCTTGCACATCGTGTGGATAAGTGGCGTTGATTTTGTAGGTGTATTGAACCGGTTCGTTGGCGGATGTTATGGCAAAACTTACGCTATTCTCTTCTTCGGTGCCGCCTTTTGTTTTTAAAAGCGTTTTAAATGTTCGTCTCCCCATTTGATTGAGAGTGTCGGAATAGGAAAACGAATATTTTTCTGACCGTTCAATGCTGGAGTAAACAATTTCCCCATTGATATAGAAAATGACCGAATCAAGATCTTCCGGAACAGAACGTAAGGTTAGCTCAAGACTGATTGGAGATCGCTCAGCAAATTGTTTCCCGCTTCCCGGAGCGTTGATATAACTGATGGTCTTATTCGCAATGAGACTCCCATTTTCTTTTGTTCCCGTTGTTTGATCGCAGGAGGAAAATAAAAGCGCAACGATACAAAGAGTTGATAGATACGTTTTCATGCTGCAAAAGTAGAATTCCTGCTTATTCCTGCTTCATAACGCGGAATGCAGTTCGTCTATTGCGCTGGTGCATCTCTTCAAATTTTGCAGGATCACTTTTCTTATGCGTTTCAATTTCATCGCAGGTAAAGAGCGGTTCCGACTCTCCATACCCTTGAGGTACAAGTCGTTCTTTGGGAATTCCTTTCGAGATCAGGTAGTCGACACAAGATTTTGCACGGTCTTTTGATAATCGCATATTGTAGGCATCGTTTCCACGGCAATCTGTGTGCGATTTGATTTCAACAACAAGATCATTGTTGAGCATCAGGAAGTCGTAAAGCTGATCAAGAATCTCCTTTGATTTCGGACGAAGTGTGGCTTTGTCGTAATCGTACTCAATACCCGGAATTTCAATTTCTCCTGTTGGAATAGGGCGAAGCAAAAAGTCCTGTTCCAGGTCGGTACTTTCTGTTAAGCCAAATGTGCTTACTGTTGCTGCATCTGCAAAGAATTTCGATTTTTTGGCCTTGATGAAAAGTTCCTGTTCTTGTTTTAAGTCAATGGAATAGAATCCGTTTTCATCTGTTGTTACAAACACAGGCTCGGCTTCACCACTTACATCGTTAAAGGTTAGCAATGTGTTTGGCAAAATTTCATCAGTATCAGCATTATATGCAAATCCCGATAATTTAAATGCAATCGGAGAATTATAGAATTCGTAAATATCATAACAGTGACCACCCTTGCATTCTTCCCTGTCAGATGAGAAATATCCGTGTTTTAAAAAACGGTCTGCAGTAAAATAGGCATCATCCTGAGGTGAATTAAAGGGCATTCCAATATTAACAGCTGAATTAAATACTTCTTCGTCGATGTTGTAATAGCTTTTAAAAATATCCAATCCACCTGTACTGTTGTGTCCGTTCGAACTAAAAAACAGGGTGGAAGATACATGGTGGAAAAAAGGTGTTACTTCATCATAAGGAGTGTTAACGGAGGGGCCAAGATTGCGTGGATTGCTCGGATTTCCTTCTTCGTCCAAATCACACACCCAGATATCAAGACCACCAAGTCCACCGGGTCTGTCGCTGGAGAAATACAATAGTTTACCATCAATGGTTACAAAAGGATGAACGCTTCTGTATCCTCCAATATTTACACTGCTGTCCATGCGGTATGCTTCAAAAAACATTCCGTTCATCATCCGCGCTTTAAAGATCGTTTGTTCTTTTCTGCGTGTGTCCGACCAGCGAGTGAAATACAAAAACTCATCTATACTTATTGCACCTGCGCCGTCATGTTGGGCGGTATTTACAGGTCGGCCGAAGTTTTTTGGTGCTGACCATGCTTCTTCTCCTTTTCTTTCCGACCAATATAAATCACAGAGGTATTCCGATTGTTGTTTCTCAGGATCAATCAATACCCCGCCTTCGCGTGCACTGGTGAAAATGATTTTGTCTGCAGTTCCCCAAAAAGATGCAGCAAAATTGGCAGTTCCTTTATTGATCGTTGCCGTATCAAGCATTCGGATCTTAACTTCTTCTTTCATGTTAGCAAGATCCTTTGCAAAATAGCAACCGATCATATCACGTTCCGTACACTTTGTAAGTGAATCACTTTTGTTGTCGAGCTGAAGAAATTTTTCGAATTCAATAACAGCAGTGTCATAGTTCTTTAACTGCATATATGAATAAGCAAGAAAATATTGGTCTTCGGGATAGGAACCGGTTGCTTTACTTGTGGTGAATGATCCAACAGAGGCAGGATAATCGAAAGATTGTTTATGGCACATGGCAATGCGGTGCAATACATAATCCCTAAGAGGAACTGTCCGCTCACCTTGTTTGATTTCCGATTTCATAGGAAGATTCATCAGGTCGGGTTCATAGGGACGAACCTTTAGTTCCATGATACTGGTATCATCAAGCGCCTTCTGGTAATAATTCAGGGCCGAGAAATAATCTTTTCCCTTGTAGAAATTGTCGGCATAGTACAACCACAATTTTTTCGATTGACCCATTGCGAGTGTCGATAAAAGGAAGAAGAGGAATAGTGTAAGTATGCGTTTCATGTTTGAGATCAAATGCGGGGACAAATTTTAAATTCTTTACTGCTGCGTTTTTTGCTGATATAGGTTATTGAAATTTCAAAGCCACCTTTTCCATTACTTGCAGTTGTAAGTGATGAAGTATTTATATCATAACTGATTTTACCAGTGAAATTTCCTTTACGCGCTCCAACCGAAAGTATTCCTGCATCTTTGTTACGGTAAATGATTCCTGCCAGAAATAGCACTTCACTTGATTTGGCAAAAAAGCCAAAGTCACTTGCAAATGTTAATTCCTTGGCGGTGGTTTGCGACATGAACAAAACTTTAGGAATGATGTAAAAGAATTCAGTAAAGTTTACGCGCACTCCGGTATGGCCGTAAAAACGCATTGGCAGTTTATTGTTGTTGTTAAAGAAACTTTCATTGGGTTCCAGAAGATTGAATGCAGAAACACCAACAAAGGGATTAAGTCTGCTTTGCTGTTTGCTGTAATAGTAAAGTATGCCTGCGTTAAGTTGTGGAAGAAGCAATCGGTTTCCTGCAAAATTCTCTCCGCTGTTGAGGGTATTGTCAAATCCTCCGCCGTTACTCGTTACATATTGGTTGTCGTAGGTAAGCAATTGGTATTCCACTGATTTTTGTGTGATACCTCCTTGTAACCCGAAGGAAATGTTGTGATTTTTGTTTCGGTCGATAGGCAATGTATAAGCAACAGATCCCAATGCCTGCAGTGCATTGTAATTTCCAATTCCTGCTCGCATGTTCATGATCTGAGCGCCAAATCCCCATTTCTTTGCTCCCGCATCGAAGCTTAATAGTGAGGTGTTGTAAGGTTTGAAATTTACAGAACGCCACTGGGTACGTTGTTGTGCATGCAATCTCCAATCGCCTTCAAAAACACCGGTCATTGCCGGGTTTAAAAATAAGGGTGCTGCATCGTACATTGAGAGGTGGAAATCCTGCGACCTTCCTGATAGAATGCTTAAAGCAAATACAATTATTAATATACCTTTTTTCATATGCTTACCGCATTAAGGTGACGTCACCTGTTAAGTAAATTTTCTTTCCTCCAATAATCACAACTTCAACGGTCCAGGTGTAAACTCCCATAGGCTGATCCGTTCCTTTAAATTCACCATTCCAGCCTTCCGACTGATCTGTGCTTTCGTAGATGAGTTGTCCCCAGTTGTTGTATACTCTGAATAACAATGCTTCAAACGGACCACCTCTTACGCGGAATACATCGTTTTCTCCATCACCATTTGGTGTGAAACCTGTTGGTACTGCCGGCATGAGCGATACTGTTATTTCAAGGTAAGCTGTATCTCGGCATCCGTTTTGGTCAGTTGCAATCAGGTAGGTTGTATATGCTCCACCATTTGCATAAGCGTGAACAGGGTTTTGAAGATTGATCCCTGTTGAATCACCGAAATTGTAAAACCAGTCAATAATTGGAGTGCCTGAGGTGGTTTGATCCGTAAATTGTACCGGCTCAAATGCAAGAACAGGATTTGGCGTTGCGGTGTATGCAGCATCCGGACGCGGAAGAATGTTTACGGGAATCATTACCGTATCCACACAACCGAATGCAGAAGTTACCTGTAATGTAACTACATAAGTTAGAGTACCAGGGAAAACATGCGATGCAATTTGTGTAGTTGCATTTGGCGATCCGTCGCCAAAATTATATTGCCATTGTGTAACCGCACCTGATGAAATAAAGGATTGGTCGGTAAACTGAACCGCTGTTCCTTCACAAGGATTGGTCGCAGTGAAATTCGCAATAGGAAGTGGATAAACTGTAACAGGATGCTGAATGGTATCGAAACATCCGTTGCTTGATCCTGCAATTAGTGTAACTATGTAAGTTCCGCTTGCAGAGTAGGGGTGGAGTGGAGAAGATGCAATCGAATTGGTGAAATCGCCGAAATCCCAATTCCAACTTGTGATTGTATTTGGTGTGGCTACAGATGCATCGGTGAATTGTAAATTCTGCCCCACACAATCATTGGAGTTTGTGAATTCAGCAACAGGTGCATCTTTAAATGTAATGGTCATTACATCGGTATCGGGATTACATCCTGCATTATTGGTCGTTGTGAGGATCAGGTTAACACTCCCATTGGCAACATCAAGTGCTGATGGTGCGTAAGTGGTCGTTAGGAAATTCACACCCGGATTAAATAACCCTGTTCCTGTAGAAGACCAAACACCTGTGGAGGTAGCTCCTGTTACAATTCCTGTGAGTAATACCAATTCATTGTTACAATACGCCTGATTCGGACCTGCGTTGGCAACCGGAGGTGCCGAAAATACAAGTATCATGGTGTCGCGCTGTGATGGGCAAATTCCTGCGTTTGTACTCAGGATAACTTGAATGAATCCTGCAGCAGTATCCGCTGTGTTAACAGTATAAACGGTATTCAGGTTAGATGGAGCTGCAATAGAACCTGCACCATTGGTCGACCATGTCGGAGTAAATCCAAGGGAGATAATTCCACTTAAATTTACTGAATTTGTATTTGCACATACTGTGTCCTGAGATGTGATCTGCACTTGAGGAATGTCAACAAATGTGATCAGAATACTATCTCTAACCGCATTACAGCTTCCATTGTTGGTAGAAGTTAGAACCAGATACAATGAACCGGCTGCAGTATCAGATGGATTTACCAGGTAATTACCTGTAAGATTGGTTGCAGACGGTGAAAATGCACCGGATGATGTTGTTGACCAAATACCGGTAGTAGTAGGACCTGTAATTGATCCCGTTAATGGTATTGCGGAGGTCGAAGCGCAAACTGTTTGGTTCGGACCGGGACTAACAACAGGCGGATTGGTGAAATTGATGATCACAGAATCGATCGCATTCGGACAAGCAAAGAAACTTCCTGCAGTGGTGTAATAGAGTGTCAGTGAATTTGCCGCAAGATCAGCAGGTGAAGGTGTATAGGTTGTTGAAGCTGCTCCTGAATTTCCAAATGCGCCACCATTTCCACCAGACCAACTTGCACCTGCGGCGAATAGAAATGATCCGCTGATTGAAATGGGGGAGATGTTGTTTTTACAGAAGGTATTTCCTAAACCAGCATCAACAGTTGGCGATTGAATGAAGTTTACGCGAACGGTATCATGAACCGGATTACAATTTCCGGTGGATGATAAAACAAAAATTACGTTGCCTTGCGCAAAATCACTTACAGAGGGTTGGTAGGTTGTGGTTAGGTTGGTTGGTGTAGCCAAAGTTCCTGATCCATTTAAAACCTGCCAGATTCCTGTTGTTGCTCCGCCTTCTACTGTACCACCTAAATTAACAGTAGCCGAACCGGTACATAAAGTTTGGTCGTTACCTGCATTTACAAAAACGCGACGAATAAACGAAGACATGTAATGATACAAACAACCTGTTGAAGTTCCTCCGTTAATAATACCCATTCCAAAATTATCGATAGAGTTGGTAAGGATATTGGAAGATCCAGAGGGGATTTGAGCAGTAGTAAATGTTAACTGTGCAGCGAGCCATTGCCCTCCTGTACCTGGTACCACGCTGAATGAGCCTGCAGGGACCAATGCTGCACTTCCGTTTAGTAAAAAACCTCCCTCTGCTCCTGCCGGACAAAGAATATTAATAGAGAAATTCTGAGGATTTGTGCGAGGGAAAGTTACAATATCAGATCCTGAACAGTTAAGCGGTGGTAAAATTGCTTTTCCTAACTCACAACCATAACCGGTCATGTGTAACACATAAACATTTTTGTCGGCAGATACAGATGTCCTTGGCTGGGCAATCTGATAACGGTAAGTATCGCCCTGATTTAAGACCACAGTTGTTACACCGCCATCGTTAATTGTTACAGTTGTAAAGTTCTCGGTAGCTGTAACAAAAAATGATTCTTCCGATCCTGCATTCAAAAATCCGCGCAGAACAATATAATCTTTCCCGATAACATCAACAGGTACTGTTTGATCTCCCATAAGGTCATAACATCCACCGCCACCAGCAGGATTTACAGAGTCGTCGGCTAGCGTTACTGCAACAGGCTTACTCGCTACAATGATTGTTCCGGCAAGATTATTACCAACAACATTGGTGTTCTGTACCAAATTCTGAATTGTATAAACCTGACCTTTCAAGGGTAGTGTTACAGAAAAAGTAACATTCGCCGGATGTCCAACAATAGCGCATCGGGGAGTTATGTATAAAACGGTATTGTCTTCGGTTGCTACAACATTTATTTGCTGATAGGGTTGTGTAACTGTTCCATCTCCATTTAAATCACCTCCCAGTGTTTGGTTGTTCCACCGGGTTTGAAAGGATGCGACAAATTCTGTTCCTATTCCGTTTTGGCCTTTTAATGAGAAGGTTTCCGGGTTATAAAAATTTGGAGAACGGGTGATAACATCATATACAACTGTAATCGGAAAACTTGAGGTGATCTTAAACCCATAATCCAAAACAGTATTTGCCGGCTTGCTTTCTATCGTATTCATCATGTGATGAATCGTTTTTGAAAACAATGAATTTGCCGGGACAGTAAATGTGGTATCGTAACCCAATACAGGTTGTTGCAACCTGATTGTAGTCGGATTATTAAAAGTGGAGAAGTGAAATGCAATGGGGTCTCTCCAATGGTGATCGGGTGTTACCCATGGTGCTGCGAACCAAAACACAGTATCGATCTGTGCTTTTGCAATGTTACCTGTAACTATAAACAGGAACACGAGAATGGTATATCTGATGCGAGTCATATCCGTGGTTTATTGCTCTTCTGATTCTTTTTTCTTCTTGTACTTATCCATGATGCTGTTGTTCAGCTCTTCATCTTTATCGTCAAGCGTAGGTTTCTTTTTGGTGAGCGCATAGCTGATTCCAATTTCATGCGAACCGCCCTGGTATGCACGAATTGAGGTAAGGGTATAGTCATAGGTATATCCAATCCATAAGCGATCTTTAACAATATATCCGAGCCCCAGACTTACTGCATCACTTGTGCGGTACGAAGTGGATAACCAGATGTTCTTCATGTACAACCAGCGCAATGTAAGATCTGCCTGCACAGGTGCACTTTGGGTATAACGTGCAACAACAATGGGTTGGAGATCGAATTTTTTATTGAGCTTAAATTCATATCCTCCCATAAGATTGTAATGGAGTCTTAACTGATCATTGAACGTGGTGAAGCTTGCTGCTTTACCAAGAACATGACTGAAGGATCCTCCAAAAAAGAATTTTTCATTGTGTAAATGAAATCCTGCATTAATATCAAGGGCGTTTTCTGATAAAATATTACCAGTTAGAAGATCATCACCTCCGTCAAAAACGCGTACATCATAAAGACGCACTCTGTATTGGAGAAACCCGGGTGATATGCCTAATCGTAAACTTGTTTTTTTGTTCAGCTTAATTCCATAGGAATAGTTGGCGTAAACTCCGGTGCGTGCGGTGAGTCCGATTTTATCAGAGACAATCATCAATCCATATCCGTGTTTCTGACGGTCTTTTAATGACCCGTACATGCTGGCAGAAAATGTTTTTGGTGCACCTTCAAATCCCGACCACTGATCACGGTAGTTTACATTTAGTCGGTGAATATTTTCACTTCCTGAAACAGCAGGGTTGTAAAAGAAAGGGTTGAGCAGATAACTCGAAAAGATCGGTTGCTGCTGAGCGGAAAGTTGTTGGCTTCCGCATAAGATCAATGAACAAAGTATGACTAAAATTCTTTTCATGGTCGGCGGAATTAACGAACGAGTAAAATTGATCCGGTAATAGGATCCGGTTGCGATTGGTCTTTAAGATCAAGTATGAACAGGTAAGTGCCCGGTGGCAAGGGCTCCCCGTTCATTGTACCATCCCAGGGAACTTCATAACCCACCGAAGAGAAAACTTTTTGTCCCCAGCGGTTGAAAATTTCTACAGTTGCTTCCGGATAAAGCAATTCAAGAAAAGGCAATTTCCAGGTATCATTTCTTCCATCACCATTGGGCGATAATGCGTTCGGAATAAGCGTAGAAATAGTTGTAGTAACTGTATTGATCGAAATGAAAACACGGGCGGTATCACTACATCCTAAGTTATCATACACAATTTGTGTTACCTGGTACACTCCATTGGCAAAATAAACATGCGTCGGATTTTCAAGTGTAGAGGTGGCTCCCTGATCTCCAAAACTCCACAGGAAACTTGTTGCGAAACTTGAAGTATCATAAAATTCTACGGGTGCCCCGATGTTTAAACCAATTGGTGTGTAATAATAGAATCCTGCACTCGGACGAGGATTGATGGTAAGTGGTTTTACGATGGTGTCGCGACAACCATTAGCAGAAGAAACGATATGTGTTATGAAAAAAGTCCCTGCACCGGTAAAGGGCTGACTCGCATTTTGCGCCAGTATTGAACCAAGTCCGCCGAAATCGTAGAAGTAATAATTCAATGATCCGGAACTGATCGTTGAGTTATCTGTGAAATCAGCGGTTACTATCGCACCCGAACAAGCAGTGGTAAAAGTAAAATCAGCAATGGGTAAAGGATGTACAGTTACGTTTTGTACAATGGTGTCTTTACATCCTGAAGTGTTGCTTACAATTAAGGAAACAGGGTAAGTGCCATCGTTAGCATAAAGATTGCCTGGGTTTTGAGAAGTACTTCCGTTTCCGTCTCCAAAATCCCAGGTCCATTGATTAATGCTTCCAAAACCGGGAAGCGAAAAATCTGTAAACTGATTGGTGATATTCAAACACACAGGACTGAAATTGAAATTGGCAAATGGAGGTGCAACAAAATCAATTCTCATCGTGCTTGTCTCTGCATTACAATTTCCGTTGTTGGTACTTGTAAGCGTTAGAATAATGTTTCCATTTGAAATTTCCGTGGTTGTTGGTTGGTAGCTTGCGTTAAGCGCAGTATTGGAAGGCGAAAATGTACCTGCTCCGCCTGTCCAGATTCCGGTAGTTGTGGGTCCGCCAATGCTTCCGTTTAAGGTAACACCGGCGTCGTTGGTACAGGCAAGTAAATTGGTGCCGGCAGAAACAGTTGGACGCGGAGTAAAGGTTACCATTATACTGTCAATTGCAGGGAAACATGTTCCGTTGTTGGTCGATTCCAAATACAGTTTCACGCTTCCACTATTTACTTCTGTAACACTTGGAGTATAGGTTGTAACCAAAGAAAGATTGGAAGGTGAAAAAACACCGTTTCCTGTTGTAGTCCAGCGTCCTGTTGTGGAACTTCCACCGATAGTACCACTGAGTGATATTACTGGGTTATTCGCACATACCGATAATGTGGCAGGACCGGCATCTGCAGTTGCTCCATTGGTAATGCTAACGATCATTGTGTCGCTAACGGAGGCACATGTTCCGATATTGGTTGCAGTGAGGACAAGTGTTGCTGTTCCTGCAGAAATTTGTGCTGCTCCCGGGGTGTAAATGGCGTTTAGTGCGGTTGCTGAAGGCGAGAATGATCCGGTACCAATTGTGCTCCAGATTCCGGTTGTTGCTCCACCTGTTACTGATCCGTTTAATTGCACTTGTGCGTTATTACTGCAAACTGTTTGGTCTGCAGATGCGCTTACAATTGGAGCAGGTTCAACAATAAGAGTTAAAGTGTCGCGCTGTACAGGACAGGGGCCTGTTGACGATAGAATAATTCGAATCGGACTGATTACTGTGTCCAGCGGACTAGGAATATACGTGTTGCTTAGGTTGGTCAACCCATTCTGAAATGAACCGAATCCTGTACTGCTCCAGGTTCCTGTTACTGAACCTCCGCCAACAATACCGTTTAGGTTAAGTGGAACATTTGCACAAACTGTTGTACTGGTTCCGGCTTCAACGAATGGATAAGAACTGAACTCCGAAAGAAATGCATAAGCAGAACCTGCTGTTGTACTTCCATAACGAATTCCCAATCCGAAAATATCTCCTGAATTAGTAACAACCTGATGGGTGTTGGCAGGAATGTTGGCGGTGCTATACCAAATGAGTGCGCTTTTATAATCACCATTGGTGCCTGGAACTGTCCGGAACGCACTTGCAGGAATCAGCGATGCATTACCATTAAGCTGGAATTGATTTTCGAAACCGGTACGTGTATAAAGTACAAGCGCAAAAGAATCGGTTACCGGACGTGCAAATGCAGTTGAATAAGTTCCTGCACAAAGCAATTTAGGCACCTGTGCACCGGAGAGGCGGCATCCGTTTCCGGTGATGTGAAAAACATAAACCGGTTTATCCGACTGAATGTAATTAATCGTATCGGAAAGCGGAAATTCAAATGTTTCTCCCCAGTTGATAAGAGTAGAAGTCGTTCCACTATTGGTTACTGTAATGCTGGTCCCGTTTTGTACTGCCATTACATAAACGCGTTCATTTGTGGCGTAGGTTTTATGAATGATGTGGTTTCTTCCGAGATGACTGGTAGAAGTAATCTGATCCGCAACAGTCGACATACAAGCACCACTGCTCATCGCTCCGGAGTGTACGGTTACAGAAATGGGTTTGTTAGAAGAAATAATGGAGCCCGATAAGGAAGTTGAAGCAAGTAAATCAACTTCTCTTCCGCTGTATGTTTGTCCGGCATTTAGTGTGATGCTGAAAGTAACATTTGCAGCTCTTCCCACCATTGCAGCTCTTGGAGTAATTAATACGGTTGTAGCATTATCACTTGCAACAATTTCAAAGGATGAAGTCGATGCCGGAGTTGTAGAACCTGAATTCCAAAAACGCTGAAAAGGAGTATAAAATTCAGTTCCCAATCCTTTAGCACCTTTCAGTGAAATAATTTCCTTATTGGATGCAGCACCAATTTCATAGGCAGCTCCAATAGGTTGAGTAGATTGAATCCGTATTCCGTTATTGGAAACAACGTTTGCAGCAGGACTCTCCACACTGGCCAAGAAGGGAGTTAGATTGACTGCATTTTGTGCGTTAGCCGGAAGATTGACGACAATAGGAACGAAAGCTCCATTGGCCGGCTGACTGATCGTTACAGTAGCGGCCTGGGAATAACTCACCAACCTTAGTGTTATGGGTTGATCTCCCAATGAAGCAGAAACTTCAGGAGCTGCAAACCAAAAATCGGTATCAATCTGGGCCTTAGCCCAAGGGGTACTCAATACGAATACCGCAATAGCAATAGAGAGCGATTTTATCATCGTTCAAAGTAGAATTTATTCAATAGCAACAGAATGGGTGTGTTTTCTGAGATTTCCTCATTCGGGGCACAAAATTAGGGATAAATGCCCACAAATCCTCAAAATATGGGCGTCGGTCGAATGGAATAAAGGGTTAATCACCTGATAGACGGATTTTGGTCGGTGATAAACAGACGGTAAAAAGTGACAGAATGTTGCGTCTTACTCCTGTTTTACAACCCTGAATGCCGTTCTTCTGTTTCGCTGATGCATTTCTTCCTGTTTGTCCTTAACCGTTTCTTTTTCAATGTCATCGCACTTGAAAAGAGGTTCTGTTTCCCCATACCCCTGGGGGATTAGACGTTCTTTGGCAATACCTTTTGAGATCAGGTAATCTACGCAGGATTGTGCTCTTTCTTTGGATAAACGGAGGTTGTAGAGATCGTTTCCACGGCAGTCGGTGTGCGATTTGATCTCGACCACCAGATCACTGTTAAGGGTAAGGAAGTCGTACAGCTGATCCAGAATTTCTTTGGATTTCGGTCGGAGAGTGGCTCTGTCGAAATCGTACTCAATTCCCGGAATTTCAATCTCACCGCTTGGGATACGACGGAGGTAGAAGTCCTGCTGAAGATGTGTTGTTTCAGTAATGCTTACCGTATTTACACTCGCAGCATCTGCAAAGAACTTTGTTTTCTTGGCTTTCATGAATATTTCCATGCCCTGGCGAAGTTCGGTTTTGTAATACCCGTTCTCATCCGTAATGAGAATAATAGGCTCCCATTCTCCGTTTACGTCCTTTAACTCCACAATAGCACCCATAATCGGTTCTTCGGTTTCTGCATCGTATACGTATCCTTCAATATCAATGATGATCGATTCTTTCTGAAAACCATAAATCTTTTCACAATGCGGATTCATCATTGCAAGCGAATCGCAATCGTTACATGGATTACGGTCGGATGCAAAATAACCGCTTCGCTGATCATTACTTAGTATGAAATAACGCTCGTCTTTTGATGAATTGATCGGTGCTCCCAGATTAATCGGATTCTTCCAGATGCTTTCCTCCTCATCATAAACCGTCTTGAATATATCTAAACCGCCAAATCCCCGATGACCTTCAGAAGCAAAATAAAGCGTGTTGGTGATCAAGTGAAAATAAGGAGATGATTCGTCCTCAGGGGTGTTGATTACCGAACCAAGATTTTCCGGTGTGCCAATGTTGCCTTCGGGATCGATGGGGCAAAACCAGATGTCCAATCCGCCTTGTCCGCCCGGACGATCAGATGCAAAAAACAATTTGGTTTCATCCAGATTTAACATCGGCATCATTGTTCGATAGCCTTCAAGATTGATGTCGAGTTTCATTGGTTCCATCCATCTTCTGTTGAAACGTTTGCTTACGTAAATAGCGCAATCGTTTTTATTGGAGGGCGACCAACGTGTAAAATAAAAAGTGCTTCGGTCAACAGACAATACACAGGCGCCTTCGTTGGCAGGAGAATTTACAGGAGAAGGAAAAGGCTGGGGAACGCCAAACTTTCCACTGTCCAGTTCGGCAGCGATGTACAGATCGGTTGTATAGCGGCCATCTTCTTTTGGATCTGCAGTAGTATTTCCTGTTCTGGCTGCTGCAAAAATTACGGATTCATCAGTGAAAAAATTAATTCCAAATGAGGATTCACCTTTGTTAAAAGACGTATCCAGCCAGTATGTACGTGTATCTGCTTTGGTGTTTTCCGGATTTCGTGCAAAGGCGGTACTAACAATTTTATTTTCCGAAAGCTTTTTCATGCTTTCATTGCTTGCCTCATTTACATGCAATTCAAACTGATCTTCTGCTTCCTGGTATTTACCATTATTCATTAATGTTTGAGCGTAATAATACCTTGCATCAGGAAACTGTTGCGTTGGCATGGTTACCGCTTTACTGTACCAATATTCGGCATTGTTGTAATCTCTTAGTCTGCGATAAGATTCTGCCAGTCGGTGAGTTACATAAATTTCCTTTGGATCATTGCTTGGACCAGCTGTGCTGTCGCTGCTTTTGTTTTTCTTGTTCCGGCCACCATTATTCTGAATTTCGTAAGGTTGGGTAACATCGTTCTTGCCAGGTATATGTTCTACAACTTTTCTGTAGAAATAAACAGCAGATCCGTAATTGCCATTCATAAATGCTGCGTCACCCAACTGGATGAGTTCTTTCTTGCTCTGACCAAAAACCGGAGCAGCGAAAAAGAGTATCAGCAAAAAGGGAAGATATCGTTTCATGCTCAGAGTCGTGGACAGGTTTTAACTGGATTGTTATCGGTTTTTGAACGGATATACGTCAGCGACATTTCAAAACCACCTCGGCCATTAGTTGCCGGCCGGAGTGACGAGGTATTGATGTCGTAACTTAATCTGTAAATGAAGCTTCCCATTTTGAGGCCTCCCATAATTACTGCTGCGTCTTTATTTCTGAATGTTGGTCCAAATAAAAGATACGCATCGGGACCGGCTAAATAGTAATGTATATCGAGTGCATAGGTTAATTCACGGGCGTTCTTTTCTCCCATGTAAAATGCCTTACCCAACAGTTGTATTTTTTCACTAATGTTTGCCTTTACTCCTCCGTGTGCAACCCAACGCATGGGCAATGGATTGTTAGCGTTGAAAAATGATTCTTTTGGTTGATTGATGTGGAAAAAACTGACTCCTGCAAAAGGATTGAGTAATGCAGCTTCTTTACCATAGTAATAAAGCAATCCTGCATTAAGATCGCCCTTGATAACGCTGTTTCCTGCAAAACTTTCGCCTGGGTTTATGCTCTGATCAAAACTTCCGCCATTAAACGGAGTGTATTGCGTTCCAAAATAAAGCTTGTCAAACTGAACACTTTTTTGAAATGCTCCACCCTGCACCCCAAAACTGATGTGATGATGATTGTTCTTGTCAATTTTAAGATCGTAAGCCAGCGACAACAGCGCAGAAAAAACATTATAGTGACCGGCTCCTGCGTTAAAGTTGGCAAACTGCATTCCAACAGCGACTTTTTTTAAGGGCATATCAGCTGCAATAATCCCGGTTGTGAATGGGCGGGTTGCAATAGCAGACCATTGGTTGCGGTAATGACCATGTACTCGCAGTTGTCCCTTGAACATTCCGGTCATTGCAGGATTTTGATTCAATGCAGCCGCTTCGTATTGCGAAAGGTGAAAATCCTGCCCGCTTGCAGATAGTGCAATGAGCAGAAGTGGTATGAGGTAGAATTTCTTCATTTTTTCTTCGATAAAAGATTAACGCAAAAGTGTCACGTCTCCGGTTAAAATATGTTCTACACCATCTTCAGTAACAGCCCGGAGTTGGTATACATAAACACTCATGGGTTGATCAATGCCGTTGAATTTTCCATCCCATCCAACACAAACATATCCTCCACAATCTGTTGCATCGGTTGTTGTGTAAATAACCTGTCCCCAATTGTTGTAAATATTCAGTTCCAATTCGCGGAACGGTCCCCCGAAAATCTGAAGGAAATCATTACTTCCGTCACCATTAGGTGTAAACGCATTTGGAATATCAGGAGGAAGGAAAACGATTACTGTATTGCGTGCTGTGTCGATACAACCGTTATTATCGGTTACAACCAGGGTTACAATATAGGTGCCGGAGCCATTGTATGCGTAGCTGCTGTTTTGAGTGTTTACCTGTGGTGAATTATCACCAAAATCCCATAACCAACCGGTGATTTGTCCTGCTGGTGTGGATTGATCAGTGAATACTACCGTTTCAAATTGGTTTACGGAATTGTCACTTACTGAAAATGCTGCGTTTGGTCCTGGAAGAACGTTAGTGTTTTGTGTTACGGAACTACTACATCCCAATGCTGAGGTTACGGTTAGCGTAACGGAATAACTGCCTGAAGCAGGATATTGGTGCGTAGGATTCTGGTTTGCAGATACACCACCATCGCCAAATGTCCATGACCATGTTGTGAGGGTTGAATTCATTACTGAAGATAAATCCTGAAATGAGGTTCCTCCATTCAAACAAGGGTAGGAGGTTAGAAATGCAGGCTGTGGTAAGTGGTGCACATTGACTGTTTGTGTAAGCGTATCCCGGCATCCGTTACCTGAGGTTACAATCAGTGTTACATTAAACGTTCCGGAAGTATTGAAAAGATGTGTTGGATCTTGTGTTGTTGATAGTGGACTACCATCTCCAAAGTTCCAGGACCAAGCTGTTACTCCTCCAACTGCAGTTGAGGCATCGTCGAATGTACTGGCTATACCAAAACATGGTTCAGTAAAGGTGAAAACAGGAACGGGTGATGGAATTATGGATACATTGATCGTGTCGCGCGCGGGTTTGCAACCGCCATTGTTGGTAGAGGTGAAAATCAATGTTACCGTTCCTGTTGCAATATCGTTTGCTCCTGGCTGGTACCATGAAATAATAGAACTGTCGGGTTGAAATAATCCGCTGCCAAGAGTTGTCCAAACACCTTGTCCTGTAGTCGAATTTACCTGAAGTGGAATCGGATCTCCGCTGCAGGCAACATTGTTATTGAGAATGGTTGCTACCGGAGGATTGTAAAAACTCAGATTTAGACTATCCGTTGTGGTGATACAATTTCCTACGTTGGTAGCAGTTAAGTACAGCCAAACAGATCCTGCCAGTGTATCGGCGGTGCTGGGAATGTAGGTTGCGTTTAACTGATCATTGGCGGGAGAAAACGTTCCTGTTCCGCTGCTAGACCAAATTCCACCTCCTGCAAATTGAACTGAACCGTTGAGGGGTACATACGCAGTGTCTTTACAAGCCTGGATGTCGGGACCGGCATTTACCAGTGGACCATCAATGAAAACGATGTGGAGTGAATCGACATCCTGCGGGCATAATCCATTACCTACTGTTGCAAGTACGAGTGATAATTGTCCTGCCGCAACTTCTGCTGCACTGGGGATATAATCGGTAACCAATGTGCTGTTGTTCGGAATGAAAGTACCTGAGCCATTGAGCCAGATTCCGCCAGCTGCATTTGCAATCGATCCGCTTAATCCAACAAGAGGGTTGTTATTGCAAGCGGAAGTATCAGGACCAGCAATGGCAAGGGGTAATCCCTGAACAAAAATCGGACGAACAATGGTATCGCGACATCCTTGTGTAGAATTCACGATCAATTGAACGTTGTATGTTCCTCCACCAGGGAAGGTATGGTTGGGATTGGGTAATGATGAAGTAGGAGAGCCATCTCCAAAATTCCACAGCCACGAATTGACAGTGTTATTTGGGGCAGCAGTGGAAGTATTGATGAAGTTGACGGGGGTGTTGATACAAACGGAATCCGGTCGGTTGAAGGATGCGTCTGAAAAAGAAATCGGAAAAGTTCTGTAGGCAGTATCAGCACAAGGCGTACCCACCTGTGCGATCAATTGAACAGTAAAGGTTCCGATACCGGGATAGGTATGCGAAGGATTTGTTGCCGTTGAAACCGGTGAGCCATCTCCAAAATTCCATTGAAATCCGTTAGCAGTTACTGATGATGTATTGCTAAACTGAATGGCAGAGCCCGCACAGCCGTCGACCGGACCAATTCCCGCAAGTGCAGGCGGAGGGCAAACTACTACGTTGAACTGGAAATCGCGGTATATACTTCCGATCAAAATTCCATCACGGTATTCATCGCAACGTACACCAACAACATACTGACCAATATTCGCAGGAATCCCGTCGACCAGTCCGCCATTACTGATGGTTAAATTTGCTCCGCCGAGAGGATTATTGAAACCGAATCCGGCCTGATAGTTCACAAAAGCGAAGTTGGGAACACCAGCAGTAAAGGTGAGATCATTGGCAACAAGGTAATCGATATCGGAAAGTGGGCGGTAGAATGAATAGACCAATGAATCACCATCAGGATCGGTAGCTCCGTGGTTGAAATTGATGGGTTGTCCCTGACAAACGAAAACGGGAGGGAAGTTGACCCATTGCGGAGAGCTGTTGGTAAGTAGAAGAGTATTGTCAGAAATTCTGCAATAAAAACCTTCTCCTGCATTGAGAGGATTTACAAGGTTTACAATGGAAGAATTTCGGCAACAAGTTTCAAAATACATGTGATATCCTCCGGTAACTGGCGGAAGGTTGTTTACAATACCTGCATAAAGTCCTTCCTGAACACAAATACCCGGATCGGCCACGCAGGTGTCGAGGTTAAGTGGGACAAATGACAATGAGATTCTTGGTAAAGTAACAGAAGAATTAAATGTTCCATTTGCGTTGTAGATCTCAATGACCTGCGAGTTTTGCAATGCGATTTGCGGTGCAGATGCAGGAGAACAATCGCGATATAGCTTGAGCAAAATGCGGTAAGTACTACCACCGAGATGCTCATAGGTAAGAGAACCACCAACAATATGCGTTGCACCGGCTGGAATAATTGCAGCAAATGAAAAAACTATAGCGAAAAAATAACGGCGTAAAGTTCCGTTCATGGATAAGGGAATTTGTTTAAGGAGTAAATATAGAAAACTAAAACCATTAGAGACAAGAAATTGGATAGCTAAACGTGAAAAAGCGTTCTGATTTCGGGTTATGGAACTTTTGATTTAAATTAGCTCGTTATACACTAATGCCATTTCGCTGATGAGACGTTTTTTCGCTTTATTTTCATTTGTAATTGCTGCCTCTCCAATTGTTGCGCAGATCAATGTCCAGTGGGAATCCCGATTTAATGATATTGCTACAAATACACCTCAGATCGTTGCAGATATGTTTGTTGATCCTGCAGGAAACGTTTATGTGACAGGATCCTCTTATTCCGTTGCGAACGGATATAATATCGTGACGATCAAATACAATAATAGCGGAGCACAATTGTGGATTAATAATTTTAATGGCTCCGGAAACGGTTTAGATGAAGCCCGCGCACTTTTCGTGGATGCTTCGGGCAATGTTTATGTAACAGGATATTCTTTCAGAGGAGGTTCGAATTACGATTACACCACCATCAAGTACAATTCAGCAGGAGCTCAGCAATGGCAGCAGTATTACGATGCTGGTGCCTCATTGTTTGATGATGCTTCGGATATTGTTGTAGATGCAACCGGAAACGTGTATGTAACCGGATCTGGACAAATAGCATCGAATAATACCAACATCAGAACTGTTAAGTACAATTCAGCAGGAACCCAGCAGTGGGCGGCAAATTTTTCTTCATCCGGAAGCAATCTTGATCAGGGAAAAATAATTGCACTAGATGCTGCAGGTGATGTTTATGTGGCAGGAAATGCATTTAATACCGGTCAAGATCTGAATTACCGCGTTTTAAAATACAACGCTGTAACAGGTGCGCAGGTCTGGACAGTACAGTACAACCATACGCTTAATTCGTACGATTATCCTACCGATATGAAATTGGATGCTTCCGGAAATGTGTATGTAACCGGATATTCCTACAATGGAGCGGTGAGTGATGATGATATTCATACCATTCGAATTAATTCTGCAGGAACGATAACACATACAGTAATTTTTAACGGAACAGCCAATGGTGCTGATATTTCCAACGCAATGCAAATTGATGCAAGCGGAAATGTATATGTTGTTGGTCGCGCAAAAAATTCAGGAACCGCTGAAGATTTTCTTGTAATCAAATATGATGCAAATCTCAACCAAATCTGGAGTGATTCTTATAACGGATTAGGCGGGAATTATGATCAGGCCTCAGATATTGCCATTGATAATTCAGGAAATGTATATGCAACAGGTTACAGCTATTTACCTTCTTCTAACAACGATTATTTTACAATAAAGTATAATCCAACAACAGGAGCGCGCATCTGGACAACGCGATTTAACGGAACAGCCAATAACAGCGATCAGGCAAAGGTGATCAATGTGGATGCATCAGGAAATGTATATGTAAGTGGAGATTCCCGCGGATCGGGAACCGGTAGTGATTATTCAACAATCAAGTATTGCCAGTTATTTACCAATGCCGGATCAGACCAACAAATTTGTATCGGAGGAAATGTTCAGCTTAATGCAACAGGAGGTTCTACCTGGAACTGGACCCCATCAACAGGATTGAGTTCAACAACTATTCCTAATCCGGTAGCAAATCCATCATCTACCACAACGTATATCGTAAGTTCAACAGACGGAAACGGATGTACAGATCTGGATACGATTCAGGTTGTAGTAAATCCCCTTCCCGGGCCGGTAATTACTCCTGATGGTCCAACATCTTTTTGTGTGGGAGATTCGGTTAAACTCTCTGCTTCAGGTTTTACTTCCTATTCATGGAATACCGGATCAATGAATCCTGAAATTACTGTAATGACTGCAGGTACTTATACAGTAACAGTAACAGATGCAATGATGTGTAATAACTCGACCTCTGTAACGGTTACAGTAAATAGTTTGCCCACTGTTGATGCCGGAACTGTTCCTCCTGTTTGTGCAGGATCTTCTGTACAGCTGCAGGCTACCGGGGCGCAAACCTATTTGTGGAACGCTAACCCCACCCTTAGCAATATCACGATAGCCAACCCCATTGCAACACCTAATACAAGTCAATGGTATTATGTTACCGGTACAGATGCAAACGGATGCAGCAATTATGATTCTGTTCAGGTTAGCTTAAACCCACTTCCTGCTACTCCTACAATTACTTTTGTGAGTGCAAATTATACGCTGGTAACCAACCAGACTTCCGGAGTGCAATGGTATCTGAATGGTGTTCCTGTTGCAGGAGGTACCACTCAAACCATTAACGTGCTCAACAACGGACAATATTGGGTAACGTATACCAACGCAAACGGATGTACAAGTATAAATTCAGATACAATTACAATTCTGGATGTTAGTGTTGACGAGCTCGAAGCAATAGGATTAGTCGTTTTCCCCAATCCTGTAAGCGATAATCTTACCATTAAAGCAAACGATGTTATTTCTGCTGCAATTCGTGTTTGTGACCTTGCCGGAAGGGTGATGATCCAATTACCGTTCAGTACCGGTAATCGTTTTCAGGTGGATGTATCGGGTCTGGTTGCAGGTACTTATCTGATTCTTTTTGAAACAGAATCGGGAATAAGTGTTCAGCGGATTATCAAACAATAATCAACGAACAATCATCAATCGGGCAAACTGAGAGGTGCCTTTATTCCTGAGCTGTAAAAAATAAAATCCTGCAGGGAAATCACCGACATAAATCGATCCTGACTTATCTATAAGCCGGGTGGAATAAACCAGTCTTCCTCCATTGTCAAAAAGGTCAACTGTCAGTGCTTCTCCGTTGTAATCGGGGATCTGGAATTGAATGTATTCATTTGCCGGATTGGGGTAAAGTTCCAATGGAGTTGTACCGATTTCGTTTACTGAAACTGAAAAGGGATCCGATGCATTGGAATAAGCTGCAGATCGGCTCGTATTGCCGGAATTGCAAGAACCTGCAGTTCGCTGTACTTCCATATAATAATTGGCAGGAGAACCCACTACAAGTGCGTTATCTGTATAGGCGAATTGTGTATTAAGCGTAGCAAAAATCAAAACGTAATTGGTGGTCACTGCAGTGTCGCGCCATATTCGGTAAAACGGAAATACAAATCCTGTTTGTGGGGTCCAGTTTAAGGTAACCTGACCCGGCGTTCCGGGAGTGGTGGTTAAGTGCATTGTAGAGTGAACTGTACCTGCCGCACTTTCAACACCGCAATGATTGGTTGTTGTTAGGTGGTAGGAATATGATTGTGCATCTACATTAACCGTATTGTCTAAATGCTCACTGAAGAGATTATAAGGCTGGTTGTAGATGAGTTGCGGTCCGGAACCACTGTTGCGATAAATGTTATACGTTGAGGTAAGAGTGGTCGTTGGTTTTTCCCAAAGCAATAAAATGTCGTTGAAATTATTGTCGACTGAAACCATACACAGCTCCTGAATAGGAATATGCTTGCAAAGATCATAGGTGTAAACTGATCCGCTTGCAGAACCATTGTCGTCATTAAGTGGTGAACCAATTGCTATTGTATTCCCCGAAACAGAAACACAATATCCAAAATTGTCTTGCGCTGCACCATCGCTGGCACGCAGATTCATTTCAGGTATCCAGGTGCTTCCCGTGTATCTGAATAAATAAGCAGATCCGCTTTCGATCCCTAAATCATCATTATGAAATGCACCGCAAGTAAGTGTCCTGCCTGAAATCGAAACTGAAAAACCAAACCAATCATCAGTCAGCCCATCGGATGCGGTTAATTGCTGTTGTTGGGTCCATGTGCTTCCTGTTCTGGTAAATACATAGGCTGCTCCCGAGGCCGTTGCAGCAGTGTTTTTTGCGTATGCTCCAATAAGTGCCAGTGTGTCGTTAATGCTAACCGAAAATCCAAAATGATCGCCTGCAGTACCGTTGGCGGGAAGTAGCTTTTGTTCCTGTACCCAGGTCGTGCCATTGTAATGAAATACAAAAGCTGAACCGGAGTTTACTCCCATATCATCATCCTGATAACATCCTGCAATAATTCTGTCTTTGTGGAGGTCGACACTATACCCAAAGAAATCATCAATCTGCGCAGCTGGAGCTGTTAATTTCTGCATTTGATTCCAGCTGATCCCATTATAGCGGTAAACATAAACAGCTCCGTTACCCGGATTGCCATTGTTCGAACGATATGCGCCAACAACAGCCACAGTATCGTTAATGCTAACACTATATCCGTATTCATCACCTGCATTCCCGTCAAGCGCTATCAATTTGTATTCCTGAATCCATGCAAAACCATTGAAACGAAATATGTAGGCAGAGCCTGAGTTGGTTCCAAGATCATCATCAAACGGCGCTCCGACAATGGCGACATTCCCCTTAATATCAACCGAGTATCCAAATCGATCGCCAATGGCGGCATCCAGTGCGGTAAGCATTTGCTCTTCGATCCAGGATGTTCCGTTATGGCGAAAAATATAGGCGGAGCCACAGTCTGTTACAGAGGCATTATTTCTGGGTGATCCGGATATAAGTAGACTGTCATAGACAGCTACCGAACTACCGAATTCATCGGCAGCGGCACCGTCAGATGCGTTGAGTTTGACCTCCATTTGTGCGAATAACAAGGAGGACCAAAATATGGCTATGCAAGCAGCAGTTAATTTCATTAGTGCTAATTACGGAGTAATACAGGAAAAAGTTGGGTGATTGTTGATAAAGTGGTTGGATGTTGAAAAACTTTGTAGTTTTACCCCATGCAGTCGATCCGTAAATTTTTCCGCTTGCTTGAGTATGCGTCCATTACAGGGATTTTGATAATGGCGCTGTTATTTTTCACAGGTCATCTCAGCTTTTCCTGGCTCAAATTTTTTGTCGCTCTTTTTGATGTATTGGTAGTGCTGTTTATTTTTCTCAATTGCACCGACGATTACAAAACGCCATTTGAAAAACTTTTCCGCTTAATCGGCTGGCTGGTATTGCTTACCGGTATCGTGCTGATATTCGTTATCTATGAATCTGTTCGTCCTGATGCTTACTGGCATTGGTTCAATACAATCCTTGTAACCGGATTGTTTGCTGCTCAGCTTTCTGAAATCAACGAGCTGAAACGATCCAATGATGTGCTCAAGCTGCTTAATCTGGTGGTTACGCTGGGTGCTTATACCGTGTTGATCATGACGATCCATGGTTTCCCAATGAATTTTGTATTGTTGTTTATTTTGTTGGGAGTTAACATGCTTACCATGCTTGCAACAGTGCTTACCGGTAAACTGCCCTGATCATTTTTTTTCCCAAACCCAGGCATCCAAACCTGTTTGCGATTTATAACGGTCAAGTTCAGTTTGAGCCTTGTCTTTACTTTCAAAACCACCGATTGCAGCATATTGCAATCCTTTTCCGGAATCAACCATTTTGCCTTTAAATCCTGATTGAATCAATTCCTTGGTTTTTCTTCCTGCATTTTCCGAGTTTTTAAAAGAGCCTGTTACTACGTAAAAGGTACCGGTTTCTGTTGTTGTTGCAACGGCAGGTTTTTCATTTGGAAGTGTGTTGGCAATTGATTTTTCGGTGAAGTGCTCATTCTGATTAACACCATTTCCTGCCTTGGAGCTTGCAGGTGTTTTTCCCGATGATCCTTGTATGGGATGTGATGCAATTTCCTTCTTGCTAAAGAGTAAATTCCAGCCTTCATACAAATCGTCGAAAACAGGTTGCATCCCAAAATAGCCGGCAAGAGGAAGATTGCCTTTCGGTAATGCAAGGTCTTTATAAACCATTACACTTCCTGAATAACAAGCTACCCAAATTTCGTTGGTACGTTCATTGAAGGTAATGCCGATCGGGTTTTTACCTGTTGCAGCTTTTTCTGCTACTGAAAATTGTTCCAAATCGATCTTGGAAAAAGTAGATGCTGAATAATTAACCACATATAAAAACCGATCTCCCTTGCCTAATACCATTGAACGTGGAGCTGAACCTACAAAAAGTTTCTGCATGTTTCCTGTATGCAGATTGATTCTCGCAATGTTGCCTTCGTTGTTCACCGATACATAAAGCAATGAATCGCGGCTATCGATGCATAAATGGCGAGGACCTTTTCCCACTTCCATAAATTTTGAGGAACTCAGTTCTTCAAGATCGATACGTTGAATGGAAGTGCCTCCCATAACAGTGACATAAGCATATCTGCTCTTCGAATCAATTGCAATCCCTCTGGGAAAACGCCCAACATGAAATCGCTTTAACTCTTTTTCTGTTGAGAGGTCGAATAGGGTTACATCTCCGCTGCTCCAATTGCTGACAAGCATTTTTTTCCCGTCGGGACTAATAGCCAGGTATTTTGGAACACTTCCTGCAGGAATAATGTTTTCAATTTCGAGACTCTCGGTATTAATCTTGTAGATATATGAAATATCGTATTCCTTTCCATAGCAAGTATCGCATCCCGGATGCTCGAAACCATCTCCCTGCATGCAATAATTGCTGACATAAGCATATTTCCCATCAGGCGTAAAGGCACATTCCACAGGTGCACCACGAAAACTGCCTTCTCTGTCTTTTATTCCAAACCGGTCGGGTTGAATTCTGTCGCTTATTGTTTTTACAAGCCGGTAATTTTCATCGAAAACACTAATTGTATGGCTATACATCATGTTTTGCGCGAAGAATAATCCATTGCCATTGTGAACAATTGACTTGGGTGTTAATCCTCCCCGAATGGTTTTTTTTAAAACCAATGTAGTGTCGTTGCCGGCGAATACGGTTGCAGGGATAAGCACAATGCATAACCTAAATAGTAAAATCCAACAGCTGTTTACATTCCTCTGCATTAGGCAAAAATACGAATACTGGCCTTTTGGTTTGGTACTTGCCTCTAAAAAGGAGAAATTAGGCCCATAAATCATTTTCATGAAAAAGCAATTATTCCTCCTTTTGGCATTGATAGCGAGTCAATTTTCATATGCAGAGGAGGGGATGTGGATCCCGTCGCTGCTGAAAAAACTGAATGCCAATGAACTTAAAGCTGCCGGATTGAAAATCCCTGTCGAAAAAATTTGGTCGACAAAAGAAAGCAGCATAAAAGATGCAATTGTCCATTTTGGAGGTGGATGTACTGCTGAAGTTTTGTCGTATGAAGGTTTGATCCTGACCAATCACCATTGCGGGTATTCGCAGATTCAGGCGCATAGTTCGCTGGAGAACGATTACTTGAAGAATGGTTTTTGGGCAATGAACAGAACGCAGGAGTTGCCAAATCCCGGACTCACAGTTTCCTTTGTTGTTGATATGGTGGATGTAAGCGACCAGGTGATGCGTGGATGTATTGATGAGAATGGTCGTGTGAACAATGAAATGATTAAAGCAAATATTGAACGTGTTCGTCAGGCGAATGCGAAAGACGGTTATGAAATTGCTGTTCGTCCTTTCAATTATGGCAACAGTTTCTTTATGATCATAACAGAAACTTACCGTGATGTACGTCTGGTTGGTGCACCTCCGTCGTCGATTGGTAAGTTTGGTGGAGATACTGATAACTGGGTTTGGCCTCGACATACGGGCGATTTTACCTTGTTTCGGATTTATGCAGGCAAGGATAATCGTCCTGCAGATTACTCTCCCGACAATGTGCCTTATCGTCCTAAATATTCTTTGCCGGTATCGATGATGGGAGTTAAGGAAAACGATTTCACAATGGTATTTGGTTTTCCCGGTACTACCCAGCAATTTCTGCCTGCAGCTGCTGTGGAGTTTTTGGTGAAGTATAGAAATCCTGCCCGAATAAAAATGCGCGAAACGGCACTCAATATCATCGATGCTGAAATGCGGTCTTCTGATTTGATCCGTATTCAGTATTCTGCCAAACAGGCGAGGATTAGCAACTATTATAAAAAATGGATAGGGGAAAATAACGGATTGATCAGATTGAATGCAATCGACAAGAAAAAAGAATTGGAGAGGGAATTCATCGATCGCGCAAAAAGAGACCGCAATGATCTGGGACGATTTGGTCAGTTACCGGATCGATTTGTTGATCTTTACATCGCATGGCAACCCTTTGGTACAGCGTATGATTATTTTTCAGAACTGGTTTATTCCGGCCCGGAATTTCTCCGCTATGCACAAGGCTTTGAGAAATTGGTGGAAGCCTATTCCGTTAAATCGGTCGGTAACGAAGGTAAGAGCCTGCTGGATAGAATTTCAGCTGCTGTTCCGGGATATTTTAAAAATTACAATGCAGCAACCGACAAGAAATTATTTGTTGCCCTTTTTCCTATGTATTTGGATGGTACCCCAGAAGCACTGCAGCCCGATGGAATTCCAGCAATGAAGAAAAAATACAAAGGAGATTGGAATCTTTTGGCCAATGAGATATTTTCAAAAAGTGTATTTACCGATCAAGGTCGACTTGAAAAGTTTCTGAAAGGATTTTCCTCCTCCTCTGCCAAAAAACTTTCGGGTGATCCGGGTTGGGTAGTAATGAAGATGGTTTATGATGCCTACAGAAAGAAGGTTGAAGCTACCTACAGAAGTGGAGCAATACAGCAGGAAGTAATGATGACCGATTATGTTGCAGGGCTGATGAAGTTTTTCCCTGATAAAAAATACTGGTATGATGCCAATAGTACGTTGCGTTTGACCTACGGGAAAGTTGAAGGTTCTAAACCCCGCGATGGTATCATTTACGATTACTACACTACTGTTGAAGGAATGATGGAGAAATACAAAGCAGGTGATGAGGAGTTTGATGTAGCTCCAAAAATGATCGAGCTGTGGAAAAGCAAAGATTATGGTCCGTATGGATTCAGAAATGAAATGCCGCTTGCATTTACTGCCTCCAATCACACAACAGGAGGAAATTCCGGATCTCCGGTTTTAGATGCAAATGGTTATTTAATCGGAATCAATTTCGACAGAAGTTGGGAGAGCACAATGAGCGATGTAATGTTTGATCCTGAGCGCTGCAGAAATATTGCAATGGATATTCGCTATTTGTTGTTCGTCATCGACAAGTTTGCAGGGGCCGGTCATTTATTGCGTGAAATGGAATTGATGACGCCGGAGAAAATGATAGAGAAGAAAAAATTGGAAGATCATCAGGCAATTCTCGCCATTACAGAAAAGATCAGATCTAATCCTGATAAGACAGAATTGTTATTTGAGCGGGTAAATCTGTATTTCTCGTTGCGCATGTTTCGTGAGGCGGAGACCGACTTGCGGGCTTTAATTGCTTTAAGTCCAAAATCAGTTGAAGCTTTCCATCTGCTGGGTATGGCATTGATTGAACAAAAAAAATACACCGACGCCATAAAAGAACTCGATAGAGCAATTGCAATTGACAAACAAATGTGGGAAGCAGTACTTGATAAGGGCATTGCCTTAAGTGAACTGAAACGGTATGATGAAGCGGTACGCGTGTTTACTACGTTTATAAGTGCAAATAGTTTTGATCATCGGGGCTATTACAACAGGGGTATTACCTTTCATTTAATGAACCGTTCAGTGGAAGGTTGTGCTGATCTAATGGTGGCTGAGAAATTGGGAGGGAATCGGGAGAATTATATCAGAAAGGTGCTTTGTGATTGATTCAGGAGTTTACTTTTTGCAGCCAATTTTGAATTGACTCTAGGCGGGATTACCTTCCGCCTTTTGGATTTTTTTCATTGATTCAAAAAATGCTAACGTTTACTTAAAACCTCATTTATATTTTCAAAATTCAGTGGTTTAGAGAAAAAGTTTTTTACATTTTTAAATTTATCAGCATTCGATTTGTCAGTAGGATTTATCGACGAGGTGAGAATATAAACCGGATAATCAACATTGTTATTGGCCATCTCTTTTAGAAATTGCCAACCATCCATTACAGGCATGTTGATGTCGAGTAGAATTACGGTTTCATTATCATGATTTTCATTTATAACCATACTTGCAGCCAACTGAGGATTTGTAAAACACTCTGTTTTTACATTTTTATTAACCACTTTTATGGTCATTTCACATAAGTAGTTATTGATAGCGTCGTCGTCTATTACTATAATTCTTTTCATCTCTGTTTAGATTGGTAAGTTTATAATAAATGTTGTTCCTTCATTTAGAATACTGTGAACATCAATAGTGCCTCCGAGCGCTTCGACCTGAATTCTTGTCATAAACAATCCTAAGCCCTTTCCTTCTGTGTCAAAATGAAATCGTTTATACAGACCAAAAAGGGAATCTCCATGCTTTTTCAAATCAATACCTCTTCCATTATCTGAAATTGAAATATGGACAATTTTTCCTTCCAGTTTCGCATTAACATTAATTCTGGGCTGTTTGCCCGAACGGTATTTTATAGCATTGCTTATGATGTTGTAAAAAATACTTTCGATATAACTTTTTACGGAATAAAATTTGTCCGCTTCATTGGAGATTTCCTGATTTATGATCGCATTGGTTTCAGAGATTTGTTTTTCAAGTGTTTCCTGGATATTGCGCACAATGCCGGAAAGACATATTTCCTGTTTTTTTGAGTTTATGTTCGAACGGGTAGCCAGAACCATGTTAAGGTCTCGGACCAATTCATCCATTTTTAAAGTGGCTTCCCGGATATGATGAATAGCCTTTTGTTTTTCTGCAATGTCGATGTTTGGATGTTCAATCAGGCTGGATAGCCCAAGAATGTTGGCAATCGGAACTCTTAAATTATGGGATACAATATAATTAAACTGCATTAATTCATTAACCCTGTTTGTAAGTTCAATTGCAGTTTTTTGAAGTTCTTCCTCTTGTTTTTTCTTTTCAGTAATATCGCTCAATACTGCTTGTGTTCCCGAAACGTGTCCGTTTTCAAGAACAGAATTGACACGTGCTTCAATCCATATAGATTCGCCGCCTTTTCGTATACAACGGAATTCAAACATTCCAGCTTCAGGACTATCGTGTTTATCACGAATGAACCTGACTTTAAATTGTTGAATGAATTCAGGCGCAACGACCATTTCCCAGTTGAATTTATCCAAGTCAATTTTTATGATGTCAAACATTTTTAAAAATTGTTGGTTAGCATAAATGATTTTGCCTTCAGAATCATTTACAACAAAACCATCATTCATGTTGTTAAGAAGTTCTTTGTGTCTTTCCTTGCTTTTTGATAGGTCTTTTTGTACACTTATTACTTCAGTTACATCGTGGGCAATACCAAACAACTTGATGGGATTGCCATCTCTATCAAAATTTGCAAGTGTTTCGCTATAGATGTATCTCTCATAACCATCATTTTGCCGAATAATTCTATTGAAAAATGAGATCTCAGATTTTGATTGTAATGCTGTGTTGATTTTAATCATTACCTCATTTCTGTCATCTTCGTGCACCAGGTTTAAATATTCATCGGGAGTGATTGATTTGCTATGATTATCAATTCCGTATATTCTGTATGCTTCTTCTGACCATGCAATTTTATTTGTAGCAAAGTCAAATTCCCAGGTTCCCAGGTTTGCAATTTTTTGAGTTTTTTTAAGTACCGATTCAAAGGTTTGCAATGAAGCTTCCATTTGTTTCTGGAGTTCAGCGTTAAGGATCGCAATTCGTTCCTCGGTCCTTTTTCTTTCAGAAATATCATTTCCAATTGAAATGTATTTAAAGGGTTTATTGTTCTCATCCAGAAACGGGACAACAGTTGTATCTATCCAGTAAATATCACCGTTTTTTGACTTGTGTTTGATTTCTCCTCTCCATGTTATTCCACTTGAAATCGTAGACCATAACTCCAGTAACACGGATTCCTGGTTGTTTTCATTGTTAATGATTCTGAAATTTCTCCCGGTTAATTCATCAGAAGTATATTGGGAAATCTTGCAAAACTTCTCATTCACTTTTGTTATGATTGCGTTTGTGTCAATATAGGTAATGATGGCAGTTTCATCCAACGCAAACTTAAGATCTGAAACTTCCTTTAACGAGAATTTTAACGATTCTTCAGTTTGCCTTCTGGAAATATCTCTTTTGTTTAGCTCTCTGGCTGTGAACCAAATTAAAACCAGCAGTGTCAGAATATTAAAGAGAATCATTATTGCAATGCCAAGATCTCCTTTGATGAAGCCGTGATTGTCTGCGAGAATTCTGAGAAGTCCCAGAAGAATCGGAACTAGAATGGCATACATCAATAATTTTCTAACGGTTATTGCGCCTGATGTGGGATTGAAAAAGTGGCGCATAAATCCTTTGCCGGTGTTTGAAAGCAGGATTATGTTTGCAAGAATAAAAAAACATACACCTGTATGAAGCGCAATGGGAAGAAACGCTTCAAATTTATAAAAGGCCTTAACGTTGTATATGTAACCCAAAATGGATTGGAGTCCAAGAAGCCAAGCGAAAAGTGCAAAGTATTGAAAGATTGCATTCGTGCTATTTCTTGTCAATATCATTAAGATTGTAGCTGTTCCAATAGAAACAAATCCAACAGCTGTATTGGGAGACATCCTGTTAGGCATGCCTGCAGTAATTTCAGACGCCAGCTTGTTATTGAACAGGATGGAATCAATCCCAGTATCCGTATTCAGAAAGACACTTATCAGCTTAATTGAACCGATACATAATATCGTTATTGATAAGAAAAGTGATATTCTGGAATAGGATTCCTTTTGTCTTTCACTTGTAAAGAGAAAAAGGCTAAAGGCTGCCATGATGAAACAAACAGCTGTTGTTGGATTCATCGCTATTGCCCAAGGAAGGATGTGTTTGAGTACTGCAATATCTGCTGCCCAGCCAAGTAATACAAGCACGCATATACCAATAACTACGATTGAAAGAAAGTTGTAAAACTTCCTGTTTTGAAGAATGGATTCTTTGGTATTTGTGTTTGGAATAGCCATGCCAAATAGAATCTTCTATGAAGATTTTTAAGGTTTTCCCAAGTTATGATTTTTTTTAGATTTTGGATAAACATATTTCTGTAAAATTTTGGTTCCTAATGATTTGTGGGTTTTTGAACATTTTGTTAGCTTTTGTTTTTTTTGTTTCTGTATTGTTTTTTGTCAATTATTTTATCGATCCTATCATTTTTTCTTCGCTATTACTATGCGTGTATTGTTTGGTTGTTAATTTCATTTTAAATTGCATGACCTATTAGCATTGAACTATGAGAACTTTTTTACTGTTTTGCTTTTTGCTGATTGCCGGGTTTACCGCTCAATCACAAACCCGTCAAACAATCGCCAATGGCCTGGCAACAAATCCGCTTATCTGGAATTGTACCTGTATCCCTCAACCTGGTGATGTAATTGTGATTGCGCATAACCTTACACTTAACACCGATTTCGGATACACTTCCGGATCGCTGACGGTGAATTCCGGCGCTTCCATTACAGGTGATTTACCAACCCGAAATCTGGCTGTTGCCGGAGGTGCGTTTACCAATAACGGAACCGTAACAATTGGAAATCTCTACCATGGTGGTGGTACCTTCACGAATAGTGGGGCTATTAATGTAGGGAATGCATTCGCATCTGATTTGCTGGCTGTAACTTCAAATTCGGGTACATTTTCAATTGCGGATTCTCTTTACATCAACACAAATGCTACATTAAATAATTCAGGAAATCTTTCCGCTCCTTCAACTGCAGCAGCCGGAACTTTTACCAATACGGGTTCATTTTCAGGGACAGATGTTTGGAACCTAGGAACTCTTAACCACAATGCCGGTAGCTTTGCGATCGCAAATTTGTATACCAATGGTTCAGTAGTTACAAATGCGCCAATGACAATCAGTGGTGATTTCTGGAATGCAGAAAACGTTGATATTAATCATAACCTGACTATCGGAAACAGTTTGATTATTGGAGATACTTTGGGCGGTCCTGCTGTATTTAATAATGATGGGGTGATTTCGATTGGTGCAGACCTTACCAATTCCAAAAGCATTACAGGAACAGGTCGTTTTTGTGTTGCACAAATCACAACCAATTCAGGAACGATAAGTGGTGTTGATATTTGTGATCTGACTGGTGGCGCTATCGATTTCAATTCAGGAACGATCGCCATGAATGTCACTTTTTGCGCAACGCCCTGCGGAATTGGAGTTGAAGAGGGGGCATTTTATGAAGAAACGATTGTTAGTGTTGTGCCCAATCCATTCAACGATCAGTTTGAGATCCGCGCCAATGCGAAAGCACATTATTCCTTAACACTGGTGAATAATATTGGTCAGACCATTCTCTCAACTTCATTTTTGGGTGATCGTTTGATGCTGGATGGTTCCGGGCTTGCTTCCGGGGTTTATTTCTATCGACTTACTTCCGAAAAAGGGAATACCGCAAGTGGACAGTTGATTCGTCAATGAGTTCGTGGATAGAAGAAGAGGGTAGGTTGGTAAAAGAGTATTCTTTTTCGACTTATCCTGCAGCTACTGCATTCATTTTACAATTGGCCTTTTTGGCTGAGCAACAGAGCCACCATCCTTCCATTTATTGGGATTACCTGAAGGTGAAAGTCCTTTTGTGTACCCATGATCATTCTGGTTCTATTACAGAAATGGATCATCGTTTTGCTGCTTCGGTTGATGCTTTGCCGGAGAAAAACACACAGTAATTTGGCTTTGTCAGTTTTTTCGTTTATGTTTGATGAGATTTCTGTCAATTAATCCGTTTTACTATGTTTTTTGCACCCAATCTAAAGCTTTTGCGTTTGCGAAAGGATCTTTCTCAGGAGGAGCTTTCAGGCATGCTTGAAGTTACCCGATCCTCATTAAGTGGTTACGAGAACGGTACCGCCGAGCCAAATTTTGCAACCCTGATCCGGATCTCCAATTTTTTTAAGGTTAGCATTGATAAGTTGCTCAAGCTTGAATTGTCAAGTTTATCTGATCCCCAGCTTTCGGAGATTGAAAGTGGTTATGATATTGATTTGGGTGGGAATAAATTGCGTGTGTTGGCTACAACTTTGGATGCTGATGGTAACGAAAACATTGAGCTTGTCCCCGAAAAAGCGAGGGCTGGGTATATGGCAGGATATGCAGATCCTGATTTCATTAAGGTCCTGCCTACGTTTAGTCTACCGTTTTTGTCACGTGATAAGAAGTACCGCACATTTACCATATCCGGAGATTCAATGCCGCCTGTTCCTTCCGGATCGTTTGTTACAGGTGAGTATGTACAGAACTGGAATACTTTAAAAAGTGGTTATCCTTATATTCTGGTTACCAAAGACGATGGTATTGTTTTTAAGATTGTATACAACAAGATCAAGGAAAATAAATCACTGCAATTGGTCTCTACTAATCCCTTATACGATCCTTATGAGGTGGATGTAAGAGATGTACTGGAGGTTTGGAAGTTTGTGAATTTTATCTCCAACGAATTGCCTGATCCCGGTGCAGAGCGCGACGATCTTTCTTCTGTGGTATTGAATCTCCAAAAAGAAATCCGACAAATAAAAAATGTCTTGCGTGAGAAGAAATAATCCTCGCAATCGTTAAATTTTTGTTTGAGCGAATTACCTAAAATCAGTTGCTGATTAAAAGCTGTGGTTTATTTGTATTTTCACCATGGTAAATCTGTTTTCTATGCAATCCGGTGGTATACGGTTAAACAAATACATCAGTGAAAGCGGCTTGTGTTCAAGGCGTGAGGCAGATCGGTTCATTGAGCAGGGAAATGTATTCATCAACGGACGCAGAGCGAAAATAGGCGACCAGGTAAAGGCCGGTGACCGTGTTCGTGTTAACGGACATGAATTAGAGCCGAGGGAAAAGGAGAATCTGGTATTTATCGCATTGAATAAACCTGTTGGTGTTACTTCTACCACAGAAGAAGGAGTGCGCGATAATATTGTTCAGTTTGTAAATCATACTCAGCGGATTTTTCCAATCGGACGTTTGGATAAGGATTCACAGGGACTCATTTTTCTGACGAACAACGGTGATCTGGTCAACAAAATATTGCGCGCCGGAAACCAGCATGAAAAGGAATATGTGGTTACGGTGAATAAACCGCTCACAGATGCAGTAATTCAAGGAATGGCGAACGGTGTTCCAATGCTGGGCGTAACAACAAAAAAATGTAAGATCGTACAGGAAGCGGCCACGGTGTTTCGGATCGTTCTGGTACAAGGATTGAACAGGCAGATTCGTCGCATGTGTGAGCATTTTGGTTATGATGTCATTAAACTTGAACGTGTTCGTATAATGAACATTCCATTAAAAGGACTCGCTCCCGGAGATTGGCGAGAGTTAACGAGTCAGGAAATGGAATCTTTGATGAGTATGATCAAAGATTCGAGTTCAGAAACTCAGGTAAAACCAAAACAGAACCAACCTGGAAAGAAAAAACCGAATACAGGGAATTCCGGAAAAGCACCGTTCAAAGGGAAAAGAAATAATTCTCAAGGTTCCCATTTCGGTGAGCGGCGTTCGAAGAATTCCGGCAAACAGAATGGGAAAAAGAGGAGGTAAATCTCAATCCCAAATCAAATCATAATTTATTTTCGATTGTAAAATTTCATACCCAACAACAAATGATGTTGTTTAAGGTGTCCTTCTGTTACAACAAAAACTTTTCCGGTAGTGTCACTGTATAGGATTTCCGGATTCAGAGTTAGTGGTACAGTTCCTTGGTGCATTCCTGTTAACGGTGTGATTTGTATTTGACCATTTGGAAATACACGTGCCCAATTAGTTCCGTAGCCTGTCGACTCACCAAATTCATCTGCTTTTTTCTTTTTTCCTGTTTTCGTTAGCTGATCATCGAAAATCACTTTGTTAAACAAGATGTTTAAGGTGTCATTGTACAAAAAGTAATTGTAACTACTCCATTTTCCATCATCACCCCAGGTCTCTTGTTTTTTGCGGATGGATTTCCCCCATTTGATATTTCCCTGTTCGTCGTAGTTTAAAATGAGAAGATCTTCGTAAGTATATCTTTCTGCAGTTTTTTCTGTGACCTGCTGCGTTTTTTCTGCAATGAGGTACATGCCTCCGTTTTCCTGCGCAATGAGGTGGTGCAAATTAAATCCAAACAGTGCAGTGCCTGATTTGCTTGCATCCTTTTTTGCCATGAATAATGTAAGAATTTCACTATTCAATGATTCATTGTGTTTCACTGCAACTCCAGTTTTAGAGTCGAAAGCAAAATAAAAAGAGCCTTCATAGGAGTCATATCCCTGAGTAGAATAAAATCCGGCTACACCTAGATTGCCGTTTTGTAACAATGCTGCACGTATGTCTGAAATGAAAATATTTCCTAGTTGAAGTGGTTTTTCACTGATAATTGTTCCCTTTGCTTCTGCCGCAAGAATATAATACTTGAACGTTTCTTTATCACGATCCTTTTTAATGAGATACAGATCGCCTTTGTTGTTTACAAATGGAATATTTACAGTTTGATTTTTGCTGAGAATGGAAAAGGCGTGTGTCTTGGTCCAAACCTGATTGAGGTCGGTGTCATACCGGTGCAATGCAATGGTTTCGTTTTTTGCCTTGTCGTAAATGTTTTCCCGTAATACAACCAAGAATTGGTGGTCGGGTGAAACGTTTACACGGAACCGGCCGGTATTACCTGCGTTGTAAGCCGGTAATCGGTCAATTTCTTTTCGTTCGTCTTCCAGAATTCCTTTTTCTGTAACCGGATAAGCAAATAAAATAGTTGCTTTTTCAGATGCAGAGAATTTTGAAACCAGCAGGTAGGTGACATCTCCCAGGCTTACAACTTCAACAAAGGAAAGACGATCACTTTCCGGTATCGTAAATTTGTGGGTGCTGAATTCTGCACGGTTGTTTTCATGATCAAAAACTTCAACAGTATAACGGGTAGCATCGCCTTTGTAATTTGATCGGACAACCAGCTTGTAGTTTTTCCATTCGGAAATTGAGCATAGGTTTAAATCCGATTGTGTGGATGAAATGATCCTTCCTCTGGAATATTCAGGTGTAGTAAGGGGCTGGGCAACGAGAAAAAGAGGTGTTGTATGAAGTGCAAAAAGTAGTAATAGTGTTCTCATAGCACAATGGAGATAATGGTGTGTTCTGTTGTTTTTGGTTGCAAGAACGATGCCGTTTTTCATTGCGACATCAATTCAGCGGTAACTACCAGTCTTTTGTTTGCAGGAAAACCATTGGTGACCAGTGTTACGGATCGTACATTTTTACCGGTGTATCCGGTGGTATTAAAAGTCACCACTATTTCGGCGGATCCTCCGGGTGGAATGGGTTCCCGGGTATATTCTACAGAAATACAATCGCAACCGATCATAATGTTTTCAATTTTTAGCTCTCCTTTTCCGGTATTCTTAACTGTAAATGTTGTTTTAAGTGTTGAGCCGGATTTTGCAGCACCGAAATCATGCGATTCTTTATTAACCCTCATTTCGCCCTGAATGCTGTCTTTGTTTGCACGTTGAACAGTTTGCACTTCAATTTTACGTTCTAAAGCGGCAGATCTGCTGTAAACTGAGTTTCTGGTGTCGTGAAAATTATCGCTCACAACATTGCTCGCTGAATATTCCCCAAATGGAATTTTTACAAAAAACAACTGACCGCCGTTTGGTGCTGTTCCTTCGAGATAGGGAATGAAAACACCGCCTTCGTATTCGCGTAAAAAATTGATCAGACTCTGAATTCTTCTTTTGGTGAGGTGCACATTGTAATCTGTTTTTGCAAGTGGTGATGCAAATCCTTTTATGGAAAGTTCAATCTTTTGTCCTTTTTCCAATTCGGCTAATAGCAAACGGGTAAAAATTGCAAGATCACTCACTCCCTTATCAACATAATCAATGAAAAAATTCTCAATATCATCCTGTGCCTTAATCGCTTTGTCAGCAGCAAGTCCTTTTGAGTATTCTTCCTTGTATTTATCGATCATGGCCGTGTACGCGTTGTACGTAGTCATGTAATTCAACTTTGTTGTAGTGTCATTGCTGCGTGGATTCGGTTCATCGTTGTGAAAATATAATGTTACTGGCAGGTATTTGTTCAGGTCTTCCAGTGATTTGTATGGTATTGTGTCTTGGGGAATTTCCTTGCGCGGAAACTCGACCAGGTAAATGTCATTGCAGCAGGTTGGACTTTTTACAAATAAGCTTCCCTTACGATTCGATGTTAAGAAACCGACGTATTCAGAAGGATAAACGGAATAGTACATGTCGTTCCATTGAGTGTTTAAAGGAAATCCAAGGTTTTGTGATGCACCAAATTTTTCAGGTGTTCCGTTGGATCTGAAAATATCAAAGCCTCCAAATCCATCGTGCCAGGTAGATGAAAAATATAAAGCGCCTTCTTCACTATCGTAAAAGGGCGTGATTTCATCGTCAATACTATTTACAGTTTTTCCTGCATTGCGCGGTTTGGTATGGTCGCCCTTTGCAGTGATTTCGCTCGACCAGATGTCAAGTTTTCCTTCTCCGTTTGGCATGTTGCTAACGAAAAACAAAATATCGCGCTCACCAATTTTTGCAATCATGGGTTGCGTTGAGGTGTAGCCCTCTTTGTTTACACCGCCATTGGCTTCTTTTGGAGTTCCATATTTTCCATTGCGAATTTCGCTGTACATGATCGTGCATTCGGTACCAATACAACGGGTAAAATAAAACCGTGAACCATCTGAACTGTAACAGCCATTTGCGTTGTGCGAAAGGATGGAATTGATTGTAGTGTCAAGCGCCTGACTTGTACTAAAGACAGAACCTTGTCGGGGATTTTTGTAGACTTTAATTTTGTAATGGGGATCGTGAATCTCCAGATCTCCTTTTACATTATCGGCCCGAAGCGATGCATAATACAATACGGAATCAACCCACGAACTTCCAAATTCCGAATCGGTGGTATTGACCTTTTCTCCTGCATTGTAAATTTTAAAGCCACTGGTGTCCTTTTTATTGGCTTTCATAGCAAAAGAGCATGACTGCATCTCCTGTTTTGATTTTAGGTATTCAAACGATTTCTTATTGCGCGAAAATTGCTTGTTTACCATTTTGAAATTTTTCTGCGCTTCCTTGTATTTGCCATTGTATTTCTGCATGCTGGCAAGGTAGTAGAGGCTTAAAGGAAAGATTTTGGTTTCTTCGCGATAATGAACCTTTGAATAGGCAGCTTCTGCTTTTTCATAATCGTTATACAGTCGCAAGCATTCTGCATAACGCCACAATACGTTGATGTCGAGACTGTCGATGTCCAGTGCCTTTTTATAATAAAGCGACGCACTGTAGTAATCGCCGGCATCCCAATTTTTATCAGCGAACTTTACGTACTGTTTATAGGTTTGCGCTCCTGCAGAGAAGGTTACACACAAGCAGAGTGTAAGGAGTAGAATCCGCATATCAGATGTAGTTCGGACAGATCCTGCGTTGGATCATTTTTGGTTTGTAAACATTCAAAATGCGGATAACCGCAAATTCAATTCCACCGCGGTATCTACTCGCAGGATTAAGATCGGAGATGTTGATGTCGTAGCTGATTCCTGCAACCCAATCATCGTAGTCAATACCAACACTAAGGTAGCCTGCATCTTTTGCACGGTAGAATAATCCGGCTCTTACAGCGCGATAAACGCCTTTTTCATTTACAAGGATGTAGCGTACTTGCGATCCAATTAGAATTTCCTGGTAAGTGCCTTGGAATTGTGCCAAAACAGACGGTACAATTTCAATTTCGTCGTTGATGGCATAGTTGAATGTTGCATGCACATTAAATCTTCTGTCGAGTTTAATTGTGGTTACATCAAAATAACTTTGCTTGGGTTTGGTGATATTGCCAAGCGAAATCCCTCCACTGATAAAATTCCTTTTCCCAAGCTTTTTATAAAAAGCTGTTCCTAATTGAAGATTCAGGTAGGCTCTGCTTTCGCGTTGAAAATTTTCTCCGTTTCCAAGTGAAGCATCATAAGCTATGCCGTTGTACTGATTGTCGAAATAAAGCGCGCTGTAGCTCAAATTACGACTGGTAATTCCTGTTACAGCTCCAACAGATATTCTTAATGTGCTGTCGCCGCCCGGATGAAAACCATAGGAGCCTGCCAGGTCGAATTGAAAGGTGCGAAAACGCGAATCTCCTGCAATGTCGTGATTGATCCTTATGCCGGCGCCCAATCCTTTTTTCTCTAAAAAATTATTTGCGTCAGCAGAAAGTGAAAAGGTGGAGTAAGGTACAGTAACACTTCTCCATTGGTTGCGAAAATTACCGGCGAATCGGTAGGTGCCATCAAACAGACCTGTATTACCGGGATTTAGATTTATTGGCGATAAATCAAACTGCGAAAAATGAATGTCCTGAGCCTTGCCATTGGTGAATGGAAGTACAAGCAGAAAAAACAGGATATGTGCCTTTGGGAACATATCCTAAAAATAGCAAAAAGTTCGATTCAGCGCAAGTGCTTACACAAGCGCGTTGAGCCTGTCTATATACTCCAGAGTGTTGTTTTCCAGGTCGGTATAAATAGCCTTGTAAACAGCACCGGGATTCTCAGCCTTTCTTGCCTGACCAAAACGGAGCATTAAATCGTTGCGTAATTCAATGGCATCATTCAATAAGGGACGGATTTTTTCTTCGCCTGCCTTTTGAAGTTCGATTAGTGTAAGACAATCGTCAATCACATCATAACAGAATGAATTGATCAGTTGTTTAAGGTCTTTACGCGATGCCATATAATTAGTTTGAGACAAAGATAGTCAAATGATTTATATATGTTCTTTCTCTGATTCGCTTCCTGAAATGAAGGGAGAATCTTTATAAAATGAAAACAGCACTTTTTTTCTATTAAAAAATAATGTGTGCTTTCAATCCAGAAAGTATTATTTATTCAATAAACATGAAGCCGCCTCCTTGAGGAGTGCAATATGATCCATTTGATTGGCTTTGTTCAGATCGAAGGCCTGACTGATTTTGTCAGTGGCACATCCACAGAATGCATCCACTTTCGCTTCCGGTAAATGTCCGTTGAGTTTAGATTTGCAATTCTTTTTGAATTTTTTTACCTGACGTTTGGTCCAATGCTTGGCTGCTGCTTTTGCCATTGATCGACACGAGTATTCTGGTGTAACGAATGCTATGGTTAGCAGAATAAAAAGGGAGGTGCGTAGTGCTTTCATCAGAAAAATAAATTGATCCAGAGGGTATGTGTCAGGTCAATATCGGAATTATTCGGGACACGGAGAATATTCATGTAGGCAATTTCCCAGGCTCTTGTTTTTTCCTTGTTCATGCGAAAACCGATGTATAATCGCTGCTGGTTAAAGCCAAAATCGTTTATTCCGTTTGCCTGAAGCATGGTTTCTTCTGCCAAAACAAAATGTTGAGATGAGTTTTTTTTACGCGGGAAGGCACCTCGGTATTGAAATCTGATTCTGGTGAAGTAATCCGTATCGCTGCCTGAAGAATTTGATTGTATGAATCGGCCTTCAGTTCTTAAGCGAAGACGATGAATTGCTTTTTCATTATTCTGCTGAAAAACCAATTGAAAGTGCGGACGATGTTCGAAAGAGTGATTGGATGGTCTGTCAATAACATGTTGGTTGGAAAAAGCGTAACCGAATCCCAAATACAATTTCGGTAAAACTTTGATTTCGGGAGCTACCCGAACCAATTGTTGTCGCCATTGCCATGGTCTGGTAACAAATCGTAGGGTTGCATCTGCAAAAAGCGTAATGGATTTTCCAAGTTTCCGGGTGTAAATAGCCGTGTTCCAGCTTTCACATGTTGTTCTACGCCTGCGAAGGAAGCAGGGCTTAAGAGTGATAAAACTAAAAGAAGAGCAGGAAATCGCATTTCAATTACAATAATAATCAGTCCTTTTGTATTTTCACGTTATATTCCTCACGATCACATGGACAACAAAATCCGGAAAGCCTCAGTTCTTATCATCATTGTAGCTGCACTCGGTTACTTTGTAGATATCTATGATCTGGTACTCTTTGGTGTGGTTAAAACAGAAAGTCTTGAACAGATCATGCCGGGAGCCACTGCCGCTGCCCGAAGCGATATGGGGAAATTTCTGTTTAATATGCAGATGCTGGGAATGCTGATTGGTGGGGTTTTGTGGGGTGTGCTCGGGGATAAAAAGGGACGACTAAAGGTTTTGTTTGGATCAATTTTACTGTACTCTGCTGCCAACATTGTAAATGCATTCATCACAACAATTCCTGCTTATACGGTTGTTCGGATTATTGCAGGAATTGGTCTTGCCGGTGAACTCGGGGCAGGTATCACACTTGTTTCAGAAATGATGCCAAAGGAAAAAAGAGGTTACGGTACAATGATCATTGTAACTTTTGGTGCGTTGGGTGCGGTAGTTGCTTCTTTGGTCGGTGCAAAAGGTGAGGCAATTGGAAGTTTGATTAGCTCGGTTACCGGTAGTCCGATTGCCAATTGGCAGGTTGCTTATATCGTTGGTGGAGTGATGGGACTCGCTTTATTGCTGCTTCGGATTGGCACCATTGAATCGGGGATGTTTACAGGAATTCGCTCAGAATCTAAAATTGCAAAAGGGGATATTCGCATTTTGTTATTTAATTCTCAAAATCTGAAAAAGTACCTCCGGTGTATTTTTGTGGGAATCCCGATCTGGTATGTAATTGGACTTCTTGTTATGAATTCTGAAAACGAATTTGCTCCATTTCTGGGTGTTGAAGGTGTGAAAAACGGGAAGGCAGTGATGTATGCTTATATCGGATTATCGGTGGGTGACCTGATTTCAGGATTATTAAGTCAACTACTTCGCAGCAGAAGGAAAGTGGTAATGCTTTATTTGTTGTTGACACTGATTTTGATTTTTGTATTTCTGTTTTTCTCACATGATATTTCTCTGCAGGGATATTATATTCTTTGTTTGTTATTGGGAACAGCTTCAGGATACTGGGCCATATTTGTTACCATTGCAGCAGAGCAGTTTGGGACAAATATTCGTTCAACAGCAGCGAATACCATTCCCAATTTTGTTCGTGGTTCGGTAAATATTATTACCGGATTATTCGGAATGCTCACTGCATTTGCTGTTCCTAAAGATGTAAATGCACTTCTGGTAGGATTGCTTTTTATAACCCTTGCATTTTATTCCATTGTAAAACTTAAGGAAACGTTTTCAAAGGACCTGGATTACGTGGAGGATCATCATGAGCTCTGAGCAGGAATACCGCATTGTTCACCGCAAGGAAATTGATGCTGATAAATGGGACGCATTGGTAGCTGACTCATCTCAGGGAATGATTTATCACATGAGTTTTTATCTCGATGCAATTTGTGAAAATTGGTCGGCAGTAATGAATGTCTCCGGGGATATTGCCTTGCCATTTGCCTGGAAAAGACGCTACGGTTATTTTAATATTTATCAGCCTTTTTTTTCAAGGTATCAGGCATTTCTTCATCGTCCTGATGTTGCTCCGGATCTAATTCCCATTCTCAAAACCTTACCGGAAGCACACGATATGCATTTGTGTCTTCCCCAAACATTGCCGGCTTATCCTGAAGGGACTTTGGCTGAAAAATGGGTGTATCAATTGAAAAAGTTACCTGAGCAACATAGCGAATTGCCGGGTACATACTCTGAGAATACGCGAAGAATGATTCGCAAAGCGACAGATGCCGGACTTCGAATGTGCGATGTTCAGCCGGATGAACTCATTCGGTTTTTTCGAAAAGAGAAAGGCGCTGATATTGCAGAATTCAGAGATGATGACTATTCGCGTTTGCTTCAATTGTTGCTTGCAGGAAAGAAAAACAACAAGCTAAAAGTTGTGGGAGTTACCAACCAGCAGGAGCTTGTTGCAGTAGCTTGTTTTTGGTTTTTTAAAGACCGTATAACTTATCTCAAAGGTACTACATCAGAAAAAGGAAGAAGCACTGGTGCGATGTTTTATCTTTTTGATCAGGTAATATTGCAGAGTTCTTCAGAATATAAAATTTTCGATTTCGGAGGATCTCGTATTCCCTCTATCGCAACATTCTACCATCGTTTCGGTGCAATAGATCAGGATTATTTTTCATTCACAATCGGCAGACCTCCTGCTCATGTGCGCATGTTGAGGAAATTACTGAGAAAGTAAATTAGCGGAGTCTGAGCAGATCCGAAGCCCAGCTCAGACTCCGCAATTGAATATTTGGGATTTGTTTATCTCAATAAGGATACGTGACCATAATACACAACTTTTTCTCCACTTCCCTGTTTTTTCGCTTTGATTTTCCAGACATAAACATCTTGTTTGGAGTTCTGTGAGCGATAGGTTCCGTCCCATGGACGATCAGGTACCTGAGATTCGAAAATCAATTCACCCCAACGATTAAAGATGAAGAATTCATAGGAGTTTGGATCAATACCTGCTACGATTGGAAGGAAAACATCATTCTTTCCGTCTCCATCCGGCGTGAAGGCATTTGGTACATAAATCAGAAGCTCATCGTAAATAGTAACAACTTTACAAATGTCATCCGAACATCCTGATGCGTTGGATACATTCAGGCACACAAGATAGGATGCAGCACTGTCGGGGAAGGTGAAGGACGGATTTGTTTGCGTTGATGTTCCCAGTCCTGCAAAATCCCATTGGTAAATTGTACCTCCTGTAGATTGATTGGTGAAGTTTACTGTTGGATTCAACACGGTTGTATTTGTAGGTGTAAATGTGAAATCGGCGTTCGGTATTGGGAAAGTACAAACCATATCGTTTATAGTTGCAGTGTTGGAACATCCGTTATTGTCCGTAGTCACCAGTGTGATGTCGAAGCAATTTACCTGTGTAAATGTATGTGTGAACATCGAACAAGAGGTGCTAGCGGGAACACCATCGATTAACCAATTACAATTGCTTGCTCCCGGAGTTGTATTGGTAAATGTGCTGGTTACCGGAACGCAACCTGAATTGATATCAACATTAAAGCTGATGATTGGCAGTGGATTTACTGTAATGTTTGTTGTACTTGTGCTTCCGCAGTTTCCGGCAATGGTATAGGTAATTGTATGTGTTCCGGCTCCTGCAACGGCTGGATCAAAAATCCCTGTAGTTGTATTTGTAATTCCGGTCCCACTCCATGTACCGCCTGGAGATGCTCCACTTAATGTTATAGGTGAAGCATTAATACAAATCGGATTTACGGGAGTAATTGTTGTTGGTAAAATGGAAACGACATTAATTGTAATGGATTGTGCATCCCCGCAAACACCGCTTATTGTATAGGTAATTGTATGTGTTCCGTTTCCTGCAACAGAAGGATCAAAGGTTCCGTTGGCAGCGCTTGTAATTCCATTTCCACTCCATGTGCCTCCGGGATTTACCGAGGTTAATGTTGTTGCCGGATCAGATACGCAGAACGGTCCTGCAGGATTTACAGTTGCATTCGCATTTGCGATTACCTGAATGGTTGTGGTTTGTACATCACCACAACTTCCGCTAATGGTATAGGTTATGGTATGCGTTCCTGCACCCGCAGCAGTTGGACTGAATTCTCCGGTTGAGGCATTAACAATTCCGTTACCGCTCCATGATCCACCGGGTGTTACAGCAGCGAGAAATGCATTCGCATTGTTTACGCAGAAAGGTCCTGCAGGTGTAATTGTGGCATTGGATGTTGTATTGACTGTAATAGTCGTTGTTTGCGAGTCACCGCATGCGCCTCCAATGGTATAAGTGATCGTATGTGTACCCTGACCGGCTGTTGCCGGATCGAAGGTTCCGGTGGATGCATTGGTAATACCATTCCCGCTCCATGTTCCGCCGGGAGTTGCTCCAGTAAGGGTGATAGCCGGATCACCAACGCAAAATGGACCAACAGGTGTAATAGCTGCACTTACCGCAGGATTAACCGTAATACTTGTGTTTGCGGCAGCACCACAGGCTCCTGGTATTGTATAGGTGATGGTATGTGTTCCTGCTCCGGCAACTGAAGGTGTAAATATTCCCGTGGCTGCATTGGTAATTCCGTTCCCGCTCCAGGATCCTCCAGCGTCAACTGCCAATAAAGTAATTGCAGGATCATTCACGCAGAACGGTCCGGCGGGTGTAATGGTGGCATTAAAAGTAGAGTTTACGGCAACGTTCACAGTTGAAGTGGATGTACATCCGTTGGCCGATACAGTTACGGTATATGTTCCTGCATTTCCTGTTGTAACGTTAGGTAAGGAGGGGTTTTGTTGTGTGGATGTAAATCCACCCGGACCTGTCCACGAATACGTGGCTCCGGTTGAGTTTGTTGCGGTAAGGTTTAACGTTGCCCCAACACATAGGGGAGAATTGGATCCCGCAGTGGTTGTAGGGACAGGATTAACTGTTATTGTTGCGCTGGCAGTTCCTGTACCACATGCACCAGTTCCGGTTACCGTATAGGTGGTTGTTGTGGTTGGAGAAGCAGTAACCGTTGCTCCTGTGGTGGAGCTCAATCCGGTTGCTGGAGACCAGGTATAACTAGTTCCTCCTGCAGCAGTCAGGCTCACGTTTCCTCCGTTACAAATTGTTCCTGTTGTTGGAGTAACGGTTACAGTTGGAGCGGCACCTGATCCTCCAACAGTAACAGTTGAAGTTGATGGAGGAAGACAAGGAAATGCTGTTGAGGTAACAGTGACTGTATAATTTCCGGGTGCTAAACCGGTAGCAGTTGCAGTGGTTTGTACTGGAGTAGTATTCCAACTGTAGTTAAACGGTCCGGCTCCTCCTGTTACAGTGGCAGTTGCTGTTCCGTCATTTGCACCGCATGATGCAGCCGTTGATGCAGTTGTGACATTTATTGGGGGAGTTGTACAGGCAATAAAATCAATAAACACACCGGAGTCGATAATGCAATCGCCTGCGTCTCCTATTGCCAATTTGAAATGATAGTTGGCACATGGAGTTAAATTAAGTGAATAGGTAATCACCGTGGTGAATGCATCGTATTCAATTGTAGTACCTGAATTGGAAACGTAAAATGCCGAATTTACCCCTGCGTTTACATTGTCGATACTAACAATCGAATTATTGGGGAGTCGTGCAATGTTGAAATTGGTGTAATTACCACCACCGGGATTTGGTCCTGATACAAAAAAACCGAAGGCATCATTTACACCGGCATTTACATATTCCGGATATTCTTCTGAGCCAAAAACAAATCGCACCTGTAGCTGATTACAAACAGCGGTAACATCAAACTCGATAATACAAACATCGTTTGTTGCGCTTGGTTCAATAGATGTCAGTTGCGGATCATTTACACTGGTTCCAACACAAAAACTGGCATCATTTCCAGAGGAGCTACCACCAATTACCGGAGCTTGGGTCGCCAAACCTGTTGTCATAAGTAAGCCGTTGGTTAAGCCTAAATTGGTCGTGTTTCCATTGGCAAATGTTCCGTAAGACTGTGCATTACAGTTGATCACAACATTGGTTGCCGTAAGTCCGTTCCCCATAAAGGAGGACGTCAGCGCAGCACCGGTAGGACCGGGTGTTATGGTGATTTGTCCGAATGAAAAGGAAGATAGAAACACAAAAAATGCAAACAGCAGGCGATTTTTCATAATGGGGTGGTTTCAGGTAGTGCAACAGTAAGATGGGGTATTTTTGAAAAGGTTGCTTCCAAATGAGGGAAATTCACGATTACTTATGCAATTGTGAAAGGATTTACAATTGTGTTCTTCATTGAATAGCAGGTATTTTCAATGCTAAACTGTTGACAATCTGATAAGAATTCCTTTAAATACAAGAAATTGAAACGTATTTTTGGACTATGGCGCTATTGCCCGATACTGCAATTGAATACATGAAGGGGGTTGGTCCGCAGAGAGCGGAATCCCTCAAGAAAGAATTGGGTATTCACACGTGTTGGGGCTTGCTAAATTTTTTCCCCTACAGGTACATTGATCGAAGCAAGTTTTATACGGTTTCAGAATTGCATCCCGATCTGCCCTATGTACAGTTGCGCGGACGAATAACCAATATCGAATCGATAAAGGGAAAGGGTTCGCGTCTTAAAGCAATTTTCAGGGATGAAACAGGATCAGTGGAATTGGTTTGGTTTCAGGGCGCAAAGTCTGTGGAATCAGCCCTAAAGCCCGGGGAGGATTATGTGTTGTTTGGGAAACCGAATTTTTTTCGTGACCGCTATTCGATACCGCATCCTGAATTGGAGTTATTATCGCATTTTAATGCCGGTATTAAGGGAAATCTACAGGGACTATATTCATCAACAGAAAAGGCAACACAAAAAGGATTGAACAGCAGGGGAATTGAAAAACTGATGCGCGTTCTTGTTCCTGAAATTTCCGGCAGTATTCATGAGATTTTTCCGGCTTCTATTCTTTCCCGTTATGCATTGATGGATCGTAGAACAGCCTATGAACAAATTCATTTTCCTGCTTCAGTAGAGCAAATGGTGAGAGCCCAGTTCCGGATGAAATTTGAAGAATTGTTTTTTCTGCAAATGCAGCTTGTGCGGCTTAAACTTACACAAACAAAAAAAGCAAAAGGATTTGTATTTGGTGAAGTGGGTGAAGTGTTCAATCAATTCTACAAGGAGTTCATGCCGTTTGAACTTACCAATGCGCAAAAACGGGTGGTGAAAGAAATTCGCAAGGATATGGGTACCGGCGCACACATGAACAGATTGGTTCAGGGAGATGTTGGTTCAGGAAAAACTGTTGTCGCATTATTAAGTATGCTTATCGCCATTGATAATGGATTTCAGGCTTGTTTAATGGCCCCAACTGAAATTCTTGCCATACAGCATTATCAAACGTTAACCGAAATGCTCGGACTGATGCCTGTGAATGTTCGACTGCTCACCGGGTCATCAAAAACATCGGAACGCAATGAAATTTTAAAAGGAATAGCTGCAGGAACGATTCATATTTTGATTGGGACGCATGCACTCATTGAACCGGTTGTTGAATTCAAAAATCTTGGTCTTGCCATTATTGATGAGCAACATCGTTTTGGTGTGGAACAACGGTTTAAACTCTGGAAAAAGAATACAACACCGCCGCATGTACTCATCATGACAGCTACTCCAATTCCGCGAACACTGGCTATGACACTTTACGGAGATCTTGATGTTTCAGTCATTGATGAATTGCCACCCGGAAGAAAACCTGTAAAAACATCTCACCATTTTGATTCTGCACGAATAAAAGTTTTCGGATTCATGGAGGAACAAATAAAACTGGGACGACAAATTTATGTGGTGTATCCATTAATTGAAGAATCCGAAAAACTTGATTTCAAAGATTTAATGGATGGATACGAAAGTTTATCGCGTCGCTTTCCGTTACCCGATTACCAGATTAGTGTGGTACACGGTAAAATGAATCCGGCAGCGAAAGAAATAGAAATGCAACGATTTGCAGATGGAAAAACACACATCATGGTTGCAACTACCGTAATTGAAGTGGGAGTTAATGTTCCCAATGCAAGTGTGATGGTGATCGAAAGCGCAGAACGATTTGGTTTGTCACAATTGCATCAGTTGCGAGGTAGGGTAGGAAGAGGAGCGGATCAGTCATTCTGTATGTTAATGACAGGGAACAAACTCAGTAATGATGCGCGATTGCGAATGGAAACCATGTGCAGAACCAACGACGGATTTGAAATTGCAGAAGTGGATCTGAAACTTCGTGGTCCGGGCGATTTAATGGGAACTCAACAAAGTGGTGCATTGGATTTACGGTTGGCAGACCTTGCAAAAGATGGAGATATTGTTGCTGCATCGAGAGAAGCTGCACAACTTTTATTGGAAAAGGATCCGGATTTGACGCTTCCTGAAAATCAATTGGTGCGACAACGATTGGCGCAAATGGTAAAGGATCGTCCGAATTGGAGCAGAATATCTTAAGGTGAAAAGTTTTTGGTGAAAGTTATTAGTTAAAAGTTATTAGTTAAAAGTGAAGGTGGAAATGTGATTGAGTTTTAGTCTTCGTCTTCGTTAAATAAAAAAATCCCCACCGAAGCCGATGGGGATTTCCTTTTATCAGATAGAAAAACGATTATGCGTTTTCGAGGTCGAATTTTAATGCATTTTCCATTGTAGGAATTTCAAGTTCGTCGCTCATGTCGCGTGATTCGTTTTTCGAACCTTTTGCCGGACTTGCTTCATTGCCTTTTTTACTGCGGATTTGATTTACCGAAATAAATCCGGGTAATCCCTGTAAATCTATTTTAAGATCTTTGAGCGACATTCCCAACGCAACAGCAGCACCAAGTTCCTTGATCACAAATCCAATCAGGAAATCATCACTTCCCGCTCCGGGAGTCACCACGAATTCAATCTTGTTTTCGAGGCAATATTCAATCACCAACAAGATGTTTTTTTTCTTCACGACCGCAGTAAGGGTCTCTTCACTGAATTTTCTGGATTCCATAAGCTTTAGTTTCTATTCTTAAAAATAGAGCAGTAAGGGCTGATTGCAGGCTGGTTATTAACAGGAATCCTGATTTTGTTGGTAAAAAGTAATTTGGCAAAATTCCCGAACCATCTCTGTCTGCGCGATGTAAGGGTCGGATTATGAATAATTAGTTCCAAGATATTTGAAAACCAATAGTTTGACGAGAAAAGGAAGAGGATATAGAGCTGAGGTCGAATAGTAGAAACTTAATTCATTCCCCTTTCTTTTCGAATGTTTTCGTAGGCCTCCTGCACTTTTTGAAATTTTTCCTGTGCAGCTTTTTGATGTTCTTCACCAAGACTGGCGACTTTATCAGGATGGTAGCGCACTGCCATTTTTCGGTACGCTTTTTTTACCTCTTCATCACTCGCTGAAGATTCAATTTCAAGGATTTTATAAGCGCTTACTGTGTCGCGGACAAACATAGCCTGAATCGACTCAAAATCCCGTGAATTAACACCAAGATAGCCCGCTATCTGAAGGATAACCCTTTGCTCGGCACTATCCACGCTTCCATCTGCGGCTGCTATTCCAAAAAGGTAATGAATAAGCTGAAGGCGCATGGGGTGCTCCATATAATGCCTGATTTCCATGCAAACCTCCTGCACGGGAATTTCCTTTTTCAGAATCTGCTGTAGCTCTTTCAGGATCTGCTGCGTACGGTACTCCCCAAACTGCCGGAGAAAGAAATTGCGCACATAATCCAATTCAGATTTCATGATTTTTCCATCGGCTTTCATCACTACTGCTGTGAGTATCAGTAAGGATGCGGTAAAATCACCGGGAGTGGTATGGTGGCGGTAGCGTTCTCTCGTTTGGCGGAATTGTCCTTCTATCTCCTCGTTTTTTTCAAAACTGGTGGCATCAACCATGCTTCCTACAGCAAAGCCAAACACAGCTCCAATGGGTCCACCTAGTGCCCATCCGAGTCCTCCTCCTAACCATTTGCCGAATTTTGCCATTATCCTATTTTTGCAGACGTAAGTCCAAAAGTATTATTTTTAATGATTAGCACTTTTTTGTGAGCGTAACAGGCAGCGACCCCTATAAAATTGTTCCACCGGCAATCAGTTCGGGGAGTGTATATCTGTTTACTACAGACAGCGGGGTAGAATATGAAGTGCGTTTCGCCCGTAAAAAAGACAATCTCCTGCATGCTACTGTAGCATTTGGTGTATTGAATGAAGAATTTGGTGGTGAAGAATATGCGCTCACTAACAGAGGTGAAGTTTATAGGGTGATGTCGACCATAGTTACCATTGTAAGAAACTACATGGCAGAGCATCCGAATCTCAGGTTGGTGGAATTTACCGGTGAACCAAAAGAAAATGAATCTCCCGATGAGGCGACCAAGCGTCTCTTGCTTTATAACAGATATCTCAAATTTATTTTTGATGAATCCTGGACATTCCGACAAATGGGCAATCGTATGGTTGTCGAGCGGAAGGAGATTTGATTTTTTGGTGAGTGGTGAATAGTGAAAAGTAAATGTGTGTTGTGTTCACGTTTGAAATAATTATTACCACGATCCGCCTGCGCCACCGCCACCGCTGCTGCCGCCTCCAAAACCGCCCCAACCGCCGCCGCCGCCGCCGGAAAAGCCTCCCCAGCTTCCACCGTGTCGGCCCATTGAATTTCCTATCCAGAAACCTGTCCAGAAGGGTACATGATTTCTTCGGGAATAATCGCTTGTTCGCTTCAATGAAATAAGAAACCAAAAGAAAACAATGCCAATTAATGCAATTATTGTCGCGAATTTCTCCGATTTTTTCTTTGCTTTCGACTTCGATAATCCGGAAATGGGTTGCGGAACAAATTCCGAAGATGTACGTGTCATCACAGCTACAACACCTGCATGGATTCCGGAACTGTAATGCCCCGATTTAAAATGAGGAATCATTTCATCTTCCACAATTCGCTTTGCAACAGCATCCGGAACAGCGCCTTCAAGTCCGCGTCCCGTTGCTATAAAGCAATGTCCCTTTCCATCCTCCGAACTTTCTTTCGGTACAACAAGAATTACAAGTCCGTTGTCTTTGTCGGCTTTCCCAATTCCCCAGTTGTCGATTATTTTGAATGCATATTCTGCCGGGGTGTACTGACATAATTCGTTGGTCGTTACAATGGCGATGTCGGTAGTGGTGCTTACAGAATAATCTCTTAAAGTTTGCTCAAGTGAACGGGTGTCGTTTTCACTTAGAATTCCGGCAAAATCATTAACCAATCTGTTGGGAACAGGTTTGTCTGGAATGCTGCAGGATTTTTTCTCCTCGCAGGAGGAAAATAGCAGAATCGGTAAAAGAAAAAGTAAAATGCGTTTCATTTCCCAAAGAGCATTTCGTTCGACAATTCGTTCGTGTCGTTTTCCTTGTAAGGGAAATGATGACTGAGTTGTGCTCCTGCTTTCAGGATTCCTGTTACAATCGCTTCAGAATATTTGCCATCCCTAAAAAGATTTTTCATCTCATCGCGGATAGCATCCCAGAAACCTTTCGGAACTTTTTCGTTGATTCCGGCATCACCGATAATTGCGAATTTATGGTCCTTCAATGCTATATAAATCAGAACTCCGTTTCGTTCTTCGGTGGCATCCATACCAATCTCGTGAAAGATCCATGCGGCGCGATCAAGGACATCTTCTTTACAACGGTTGTCTATGAAAATGCGAATCTCTCCGGAGGTGATTTTTTCTGCTTCGGCTATGCTTTGTTCTATGCGGAGAATATCCGCATCCGAAAAATTATTCCGCGGCATTTTTCCCCTTTCCGAATTCTTCCCGGACATCTACAGCTTTATCGGATCCTTCATCAGCTTTGAAGCTTTCCCTTGGCTCAAAACCAAACATAGCATTGAACATGTTGGTAGGGAATCGTTTGATTCGAACATTGTATCCACGCACAGCTTCGTTGTAATCGCTTCTTGCTTTGGCAATACGATTTTCTGTTCCTTCAAGTTGTGCCTGAAGGTCGCGAAATGCATCCGGACTTTTCAGATTTGGATAGGCTTCTACCTGCAAATTGATAGCGGTGCGAATATCACGTGCCATCGGTTCCATTTTTTCGATATCACCTGCATTTTTTGCATCGGTGATTCCGGCACGGTACTGGGTAACCTTGGTAATAATTTCTTTTTCGTTTTCCGCATTCATCTGCACAGTCGCCACCAATTGAGGTATAAGATCAAAACGACGCTGATACTGTGTCTGGATGTCAGCGAATTTCTGGTCAACTGTTCCTTCAGTTTCAATAATTCCATTGTACATGGAACGGACCCACATTACAAGAATGAATAATACTCCTGCTACGGATAATAAAATAATGGTTGAACGTTTCATTTTCTATTTAAGATTAGATTATTGGTTGAGGTGTACTACGTAATTTGATGAGAAAGGTTAGGTTCAGTTGGGTTTATTTATCCCATTTTCTCTATCATTTCTACTGATCGTTTCAGAAACGCACTGAGCTCTTCTCCTTTCAAAAGGCCTTGTTGAAGCAATGCAAGGTCAACTACCTGACGACCCATTTGCTTTTTGCGGTCATTGTCTGTTTCATTGAGGATTTTTGAGGTCAGCGGATGGTTCGAATTGATCACCAGGTTGTACATCTCAGGGAACATTCCATAAAATCCTCCACCGCCACCCATAGCTTGTTGTTCTTTCATCCTCCGCATGAATTCAGTTTGTGTAACCATAACCGGAACGTCTTTTTCACTCATGCTTTCAAATACAACGGTGTATTTGGTTTTATCTACGCAGTCTTCAAAAACGGGCTTGATGCTTTCCTGTTCTTTCTCATTCAGTTTAGACGGCAGTGCGTCTTCTTTCTGTATGAGTTTGTCAATGGTGTCGGCATCAACACGTACAAAGGATGCATTTTCCAGTTTTTGCTCGAGCCTTGTGATAAGGTGAGACACCAGCGGTCCTTCCAACAGCAATACATCGTAACCGCGTTCTTTTGCGTTTTGAATATAGGTGTGGTGAGCGTCGATGCTGGAGGCGTAGAGATAAACTGTGCGATTGTTTTTATCTGTTTGCAGAGGTTTGATTTTTTCTGTGTATTCGTCAAGCGTAAAATACTTTTCCGCTGTATTTTTCAAAAGAGCAAACTTCTGCGCACGCTCAAGGAATTTTTCATCCGTAAGCATTCCGTAATGAATGAAGACCTGAATATCATCCCATTTCTTCTGGAAATCTTCGCGGTCTTTTTTGAACATTTCTTCAAGCTTGTCTGCGACTTTCTTAGTGATGTGGGCCGATATTTTTTTTACGTTGGCATCACTCTGCAAATACGAACGGGAAACGTTGAGTGGGATATCCGGCGAATCGATCACACCGTGCAGTAGCATCAGAAATTCTGGCACAACACCTTCAACCTGGTCGGTAACAAATACCTGATTACTGTAAAGTTGAATTTTGTTTTTCTGAACTTCAATATTGTTTTTCAGTCGCGGAAAATAAAGTATTCCGGTAAGATTGAAGGGGTAGTCAACATTCAGGTGGATGTGAAACAAAGGTTCTTCGGCAAAAGGATACAATTCATTGTAGAAACTCTTATAATCTTCCTCCTTTAGCGAAGCCGGAGCTTTTGTCCATGCGGGTTCGGGATTGTTGATTACATCGTCTACTTCAATTTCGTTTTCATTACCGTTTTCATCCGTTGTTTTTTCTTTACGTTTTCCAAACGCAATTTCAACAGGAAGGAATTTGCAATATTTGGTAAGAATGTTTTTTATTCTGAATTCATCCAGAAACTCCTCCGAATCTTCTGCAATGTGCAGGATGATGTCCGTTCCTCTTTCTGTACGGTTGCCTTCCAAAAGGGTATAATCCGGCGATCCTTCACACTGCCAGATTACTGGTGTTGTGTCGGGTTTGTACGAGCGGGTATGGATTTCCACTTGACGTGAAACCATGAACGAAGAATAAAAACCGAGTCCGAAATTACCTATGATTCCTTGAGCTTTGTCCTGATACATCTCAACGAATTCCTTGGCGCCCGAAAAAGCAACCTGGTTGATGTATTTTTCAACTTCTTCCTTGGTCATTCCAATACCACGGTCAGAAATCGTGAGTGTTTTTTTGTCCTTGTCAATACTGATGCGAATTCGGGTATCTCCCAATTCACCTTTGAATTCACCAATCGAAGCAAGTGTTTTCAGTTTGCGCGTTGCATCAACCGCATTGGAAACCAACTCGCGTAAAAAGATCTCATGATCAGAATAAAGAAACTTCTTGATGATGGGGAAAATGTTTTCCGTCTGAACATTAATTTTTCCTGTTGTCATAGCTGGTGGAGTATGTGTTGTTGGTTATTAGTTATCAGTTATCCGTAAGTGGTTTTTAGCATGTGTTTGTTCCTGGTGTGGTAAAAAGTAATTACAAAGAACTTCAGAACACTGTTCACCGTTCACTGTTCACCTATCACTGCCCACTATCATTTCAATTCTTTTGCCATTCGGTATTTTCTGCCAAAATGTCGATTTCGGGTGCAACAATTCACCTGATTTTACTGTTATTGTGGTAATTATGACAGAAAGGCTGCGGATCGATGAAAAGGTGCTTGGGTATCGCCGGCTTCAGGGGAAGCATTGGTTTTATTCGCCGGATATGTATTCCTGGAGTGGAAATGCGATTCTTTTTAAGCAAAGCGACCGCAGTACGGGCATTCGCGACCGCAACCGACGTTTGATTTTTGAGAATGATATTCTGGAGGACAATGTACTCGGTTTTCTGGAAATAGCTTTCGATGATGCATTGGGACGTTTGTTTGTTGCTGCCTTACAGGAAAATGGCTTGTATTCACTCGATTGGTTAGCTGAACGATCGGGCACCAATTCATTTGTCTGGAAATCATTCTCCTTTTTGCAGGAACCTTGATGTATCTTTAGCGGGTGGACATCAATTTTACCAAAGCTGCTGAATTGAAAGGACATGCCGGTCCTGTTTATGCCTTGTGCGCGGGTAGCAGAGAGGGGACTTTCTTTTCGGGTAGCAGTGATGGTTTTGTGGCAGAGTGGGATCTGGTTTCTTTTATGCCGGAAAAGTTTTCCGTGAAAATTGGTCAGCCAGTATATGCCCTTGAGCATATCCTTGAGTTTCATTTGCTGGTTGCAGGCACGGGAAGTGGCGCTTTTCATGTTATCGACCTGAAAGAAAAAAAGGAAGTCCGGCATATCGTACAACATTCGTCTTCTGTTTTCGATGTACGTTACAATTCCAAACAAAAACACTTGTACACGGTTTCTGCCGATGGTCATTTCTGTGTTTGGGAAGTGCCCACCTTTCGCTTGCTGATTGATTATCCGATCTGTTCTGAAAAACTGCGACATATAGCGATCTCTCCTTCCGGAGATAAGATTGCACTGGCTTGTGGAGATCATATCGTACGGGTTTTTGAAACTGAATTTTACAACCCAATAAGGGATTTGAAAGCACATTCAATGTCGGTCAACAGTGTTTTTTTTACAAATGAGAATTCACTCATAAGTGGAGGTAAAGATGCCTTTCTTCATTGGTGGAATTCCGAATCAGAGATTCCATATTTATCTGTTCCCGCCCATAATTTTGCGATATACACTATTGTTGGTTCTCCCGACGGAAAATTGTTTGCTACCGGTAGTAGGGACAAGACCGTAAAAATTTGGAATGCGGAAACAAATGATTTTCTATTGCGCATCGAACGTAAATCACATCTTGCACACACTGCTTCCGTGAATAGATTGTATTGGGATAAATTCACCGGCCTATTGGTGTCTGCAGGCGACGATCGTACGGTTTTTTGCTGGAGAAAATCAGTAGAATAAAAAAAGTCCCGACACCTCTGCCGGGACTTTCCATTAATGTAAAATCAGATTAAAGCTGAAGTTTCGTGTTTGAAGCGCGCTTACGGTCGCTTTCGCTGAGAATTACTTTACGAAGACGAATATTGGTGGGTGTTACTTCCACATACTCATCTCCCTGAATGTATTCGAGTGCTTCTTCCAGGCTGAAACGCTTGGGAGGTGCAATACGCATTTTATCATCTGAACCTGAAGCACGCATGTTGGTAAGCTTCTTGGTTTTTGTAACGTTAACTACGAGGTCACCGGGACGGCTGTTTTCGCCGATTACCTGTCCTTCGTAAATAGGTTCACCTACGTCGATAAAGAAGGTTCCGCGGTCTTGCAGGTTGTTAATGGAATAAGCAATGGCATCACCGTTTTCCATTGAGATCAATGAACCATTCTGACGGCCGGGAATTTCTCCTTTAAACGGAGCATATTCTTTAAAGCGGTGAGTAACCACAGCTTCTCCTGCAGTAGCAGTGAGCATGTTGTTACGCAATCCAATTAATCCGCGTGAAGGAATCAAAAACTGGAGAACCATGCGTCCGCCTTTTGGACTCATATTCAACATTTCTCCTTTACGAGTTGAAACCATTTCGATGGCTTTTCCTGCATGTTCTTCAGGAAGGTCGATGGTCAATTCTTCAATCGGTTCGCATTTGATACCGTCGATCTGCTTGAGGATTACCTGTGGCTGACCAATTTGTAATTCATAACCTTCGCGACGCATGGTTTCAATGAGAACAGAAAGGTGCAGTACTCCACGTCCGGATACGTTGAACGAATCGGCTGAATTGGTTTCTGCAACACGGAGAGCAAGATTTTTTTCAAGTTCTTTTTCAAGACGCTCTTTGAGGTGACGTGAGGTTACAAACTTTCCTTCTTTACCGAAGAATGGAGAATTGTTGATGGTGAAAAGCATACTCATGGTAGGCTCTTCGATATCGATTGTTTTTAATGCTTCAGGTTTTTCTGAATCGGCAATAGTGTCGCCAATTTCAAATCCTTCAATTCCTACAACAGCACAAATGTCTCCTGCCTGAACATTATCAACCTTACGCTTTTCGAATCCTTCAAAAACGAAAAGATCTTTGATGCGTTGCTTGGTGATGGTTCCGTCGCGCTTTACAAGTGCTACTTGCTGACCTGATTTCAATTCTCCTCTTTGCAAACGACCAATCGCAAAACGACCGATGTATTGTGAAAAGTCGAGTGAAGTGATCAGTAACTGTGGTGTTCCAACTTCAACTTTTGGCTCAGGAATATGCGAAATGATCATCTCGAAAAGCGCCTCGATATTGTCAGTCGGTTTTTTCCAGTCAATTCCCATCCAGTTGTTCTTTGCTGAACCGTAAACAACAGGAAAATCCAACTGCTCATCGGTAGCGTCAAGATTCATCATCAATTCGAATACCGCTTCGTAAGCTTCTTCGGGTGTACAGTTGGGTTTGTCAACTTTGTTCACTACAAGAATGGGTTTTAGTCCCATTGCAAGTGCTTTTGATGTTACAAAACGTGTTTGTGGCATCGGACCTTCAAAGGCGTCAACAAGCAACAATACTCCGTCTGCCATGTTAAGCACGCGTTCAACCTCACCACCAAAGTCGGCGTGACCCGGTGTATCGATGATGTTGATTTTGTAATCCTTGTATTTTACAGATACGTTTTTAGCAAGAATGGTAATTCCACGTTCACGTTCTAGGTCGTTGTTGTCAAGAATTAATTCTCCGGGGGTTTCGTGCTCTTTGAACAGTTTTCCAACTAGGAGCATTTTGTCTACAAGTGTCGTCTTACCGTGGTCGACGTGCGCGATGATCGCGATGTTTCTGAGTTTTTGCATGAATAAGGTGCTGAAATAAGGGTGCAAAGGTACGCTTTTATTCCTCATTTCCACTATGTTTTGTGTAAATCGCTGGATAAAAGGTGATTCCTTAGGGGTTTAATGTCAGGTGTTTACCTTATTCGATGATTCGATAGAGTCAATTATCTTTAGCCAAAACAACAGTTATGCGCGGTATTTTATTCTTTCTTCTTCTTCATTTATCCGGTGTATTATCAGCACAACATGATCATCTCGTAGTACAACAGGGACATACTGACGAAATTCTTTTTGTTTCTGTTGATCCCAAAGGCAAAACGTATGCAACTGCAAGTCGTGATAAAACCGTTAAGGTTTGGGACCTCCGTAGTGGAAAATTGATTAAAACAGTAACAGGATTTTCATTTTATGTTACAAAGGTCGGTTATAGTCCCGAAGGTGGATTTTTATACATGCGTGGTGATCTGGGTACATGCAAAGTTTTTTCGACCGGTAATTTTGAAGAAGTCACCACAAAATTTTACGATGATTTTTTCCCAATAACACAATTGAATTTCGGTGTAAACGATGATATGTTGTTGTTCGGTATAAAAGGATCTGCATTTATTGTAAATACAAAGTCGTGGAATAAACATTTGTTATCCGGACGCGTTGCCGGTGAAGTGGATCATATTGTTTTCGATCCGGGTACTAAAAAGGTAACAGTCCGTGCCAAAGGAGGAAATCCAACGGATATTGATGTTGCCTCCATCCTTGGCAAGGAAAATTTTTCCATCGACCGAAAACCTTCCGAGTTTTATCCTTACAGTGCTGAGGTTAATTCTACCATTGTAACCATTAAGGATGCCTCCGGTTCTGTCATTGCCATTCGTAAGCAACCACGTGTCTCTATTCCTTCCAACGCGGTTTTTAGTCCCGATAATCAATCACTGGCCATTTGCTTTGAGTCAAGCAACAATGTTCTGATCTTTTCCATTCGTCATAATTCCGTTCAACGCATACCAACCAAATTTGCGGAAGTCCGTGCTGTTGTATTTTCTCCCGATGGAAAACGAATTCTAATTGGAGATGGCGCTCAGATGATATCCTGCAATATGGATGGTTCCGAAAGAAAAAGTCACTATGAACACAATGCTGCAATTACCTGTGCGGATATCAGCAAGGATAATAAATTATTGTTATCGGGAAGTGTGGATGGTTCATTGAGTTTGTATGATTTAGTGCAGGGTAAACTGCTTGCAAGCGTAAAGGCAGGGGGGGTAGTTACGTCGTTGAGTATTCACCCAAAGGGAAAACTTGCTGCAGTTGCGGAAGATGGTCATGTTACCGTTTTTAAATTGCCTGCACTGAAAGAAGAAAAGGTTGCGATCAAGGGAACAGCAACACGAAGCACAGATTTTTCAGGCGATGGAAAATTTCTGGTGGCTCAGGATGCAAAGACCAAAAGGGTAATGTTGTACGAAACAGGAAAAGAGGAACCTGCAAAATCATTCCGCGACCCATCCGAGCACAAAACGCGAAGTGAAGCTGCAATCAGAAAACAATTGTTTCCTGTTGCTTTTTCCAATACCGGGAAATTCCTGATCAGCATGGGTGAGGAGTGGGTCATGCATTTGCGGGTTCAACCCGATTATTCTGTATCTGAATTGAAAGGACATTCCAGCTGGGCCAATTCGTTTCACTTCAGTAGTGATGATAAATTACTTGTTTCCACTTCGGATGACGGATCTGTAAGGCTTTGGGATACTGATAAAAAGCAAAATATCGCTACCATGGTATTCAACGATAAGGATTTCGTGGTTGCCAACAGTGAGAATTACTATTTCACGTCAAAAGGAGGATACGATTTGGTTGGTTTTTACAAAGGAGGAAATGTTTTTCCATTTGAACAATTTGATTTGGTATTGAATCGTCCGGATAAAGTTTTATCAACATTGGGATCAAAAAACGTTGCACTTATTGCTGCGCTGGAGAAAACCTGGATGAAACGGATCGAGAAATCAGGATTGCAAAAAGTTGAAGCAGGTGGAAATCCTCCTGTGGTATCAATTCTCAATCGCGATAAAATCGGAATTCAGACCAAAACTAAGGATCTCAAACTCTCCCTTCGTGCAACATCTCAAGGCGCTGCGATCGACAGAATTCTAATTTGGATCAATGAAGTTCCTGTATTTGGTAAAAATGGAATCTCCTTGAAGAAAAAAGGCCTCACAGATCACACACAGGACATAATCATTCCTTTAGCTGCAGGAAGTAATACCATTGATGTTGCTGTGATGAACGATAAGGGGATTGAATCAGGAAGAGAACGTGTGATTACCGATTTTTCCGATAACTCAAAACCTACACTTTATTTTGCCGGATTGGGTATCTCAGAATTTGCACAATCTGGATTCAACCTGAAATACCCAACCAAAGATGTGAATGATATTGATGCCTTGGTGAAATCACTCAAAGGGACAGTTTTTGCAGATGTACAAAGCAAAGTGTTTACCAATGAAAAAGTAACCGTATCTGCACTTGGTGATATTCGTTCCTTTTTTCGAAAGGCAGGACGAAATGATATGGTGATTTTGTTTTTTGCAGGACATGGTGTGTTGGATGCCGGTTTTAATTATTATTTGTCGTCTTATGATATGGATTTCGCCTCTCCTGCTGCTAAGGGATTGTCTTACGAATCACTTGAATCCCTTCTGGATAGCATTGCTCCTCTGAAAAAGTTGTTTCTGATTGATGCCTGTCATAGCGGCGAAGTTGAAAAAGATGAAATGATCCTTGCTTCTGTTTCTACTGCAGAAAAAAACGGCGATGTTGGATTTCGTGCTGTAGGTAATGGTTTTGTGCGAAAAGACGCCATGGGATTACGTTCTTCATCCGAATTACTTAAGGAAATTTTTGCTGATGTTCGTCGCGGTACCGGTGCAACAATCATTAGCAGCGCCGGAGGGGCAGAATTTGCGATGGAGAGTAGCGAGTGGAAAAATGGCTTGTTTTCCTATTGTTTGCTGAATGGACTAAAGAATCATGAAGCAGATGCCGATGATAACGGAAAAGTCCAGGTAAGTGAATTGCTCAATTATGTGATGAATGCTGTTCGAGAACTTTCATCAGGACGGCAGAACCCTACAACACGGGCTGAGAATGTTTCATTGGATTTTGAGTTGTGGTAATAAGATTGTAATTTGAAATGATGTCATTAACAGAACAAATGGTGAAGGAATACCGTCGTCGTGTATTTGGCGAAAGTATTCCACGTATCCGAAAGTGTCTGAATTTGTTATCGGAAGTGGAAATCTGGAAACAACCAAATTCAGAAATCCCTGCTGTGGGAAATTTGGTTCTTCATTTATGTGGAAATGCCAGACAATGGATGCTCTCCGGATTATTTAATATTGATGATGAAAGGAATCGAGATGCAGAATTTAATTCCAGGGGAGGCTGGACAAAGGCAGAATTACACGCTTTATTGGATCAGTTAGAAAATGATGTTGATATCAATCTTGAATGTGTTTCGGAAAAGCTATTACACGAAATTCATAAAGTACAGGTTTTTAAGGAGAGTGGAATGAGTATTATGATACATGTTATTGAACATTTCTCCTACCATACCGGACAGATCAGTTTGCTAACTAAATATTATACTGAATTGGATTTAGGTTATTATAGTGGATTGGATTTAAACAAGAAGTAGTATGAGATTAACAAGATGCATTTTGGTTGGGGTTTTTATGCAAATTTTTTCTCCTGCCAATTCAACTTATTATAGTCTGTCAGATTTTGCATTTCCTGTCAGAATGCTTGAATGGAGATCGATTCAATATTCTACAAAATTTCTCCTACACACGCAGCAAAACGATTATAAAGGCGTTTTTCCGGGTTGGCAAAAAATTTCTCCTGGTTTACTTAAAGGGAAAAAGGAACGGAATTTTTTTCCTGCTTCCATGATGTATAACTATTCTCCTCAGTTTCTTGATTCACTTTCACCGGATGGAAGTATTGTATTAAAAAGAACCTCTGATACTATCGACATCAGCCGGGATTACGAAAGCTTTTATTGTATGAAAGGCGAAGTAACCAATTCCCAATTCCGGGAATTCAGAGATTGGGTTCGTGATTCAGTTATCAGAAGGGTACTTTCTTTGAAAGATCCCAATGTATTTCTGCTTCAGTCCAGGAATGAAGATGGTTCTCGGAGGTTGAATTGGAAGGTTAAGGTGAGATTTAACGATTCTCTGATATCGAACCAAATTAAAGACCTATATCTGCCTGATCATGAACGCTACTATAGAAGGAAAGAATTCGATTATAAAAAATTACAGTATATTTTTCAAATCGGACACGAAGAAAAAAATGTTCCGGTTGTTCCTGATTCTTTATCATGGGTATATGATTTTCAATACATGGAATACGCACTTCTGGATGGCTTTTGGTTGAATTTAATGGATCCTATGGTAAATATGTATTTCTGGCATCCGGCATATGATGATTATCCGGTGGTTGGAATTACGTTTGAACAGGCGGCAGCATATTGTCAATGGAAAACTAAAATGATGAATAATAAATTGGAGAAGAATGGAATAACAGTAAAGGTTTCTATTCCAACGGCAGTTGAATCTGATTTTGTTCATTTGTTTTTGCAATCCCAAACAGCACACGATCCTAAATACAACCTGGAAGAAATGTTTACTGATGTTCCACTATCCGTTTATGATGTTATTTCTTTTAGAGACTTAGCTATTCTTCAGGCTCATCAATTTTCAGATAGCATAAAATTGATTAGCCCTTTTGTGCCAAATGTCATCATTAACAGGTGGCTGAATCCTTATTGGTATAATGATTGTGTTTTTGGTGGAGAATTTATTCGAAAAAACTCATCCGGAAAAAAGGAATCTGAAAAAGTTGAAAATTATTATGACAACGTATCCGAATGGATAGATACAGATTTTTCAGGCCTTCGGGTCGAGGTTCATGAGAGGAGAAGGAAAATGCAATTGCTGTATTTTCTTGAAAATTCAAAGAATGTATCATTTACAGAGCGTGCTGAAGGGGTTTTTAAAGGCAGCAAAATGATACGTGGTGTTAATTTTTTGGATGTAAGAAACGGATCAAAGGACTGGCTAATTCCATCCCATACGTTTCTTAGTCCTGACTCTGTAAGGTCTACTGTCGGTTTTCGTTGCGTAATGCGAGTGGAGGAAAAGAAAAAGTCCAGGTAAGTGAATTGCTCAATTATGTGATGAATGCTGTTCGAGAACTTTCATCAGGACGGCAGAACCCTACAACACGGGCTGAGAATGTTTCATTGGATTTTGAGTTGTGGTAGTTTTTTTACCACTAGGACACTAAGTCTACTAAATGAGTATCAAGAAATTTTTTTTTCTTGGCGAACGTATGAAGTTTCTGGTTGTCCTGCCAACTTAAAAGAATACACTCAAACCCAATTGTCCTTCCACTCCCCGAAAATTTAGAATAACCTCAGTTGATTTTCGGTAATCCATTTCTTCCTGTACGTTGCCGTTAAATCGGTATTCATTAACACGCAATGGGTAAATGGAGTATCCCGCTCTGAAATTTAAACCTAGGTGTTTACTGAAACACCAGCGAAATCCGGTTCCCAGGTAAATGCTGGTTCCCCTGGCTTTGATCTGACCTAAATTTTCGGAAATAGTTTGGGTACTATCACGTTCGTAACGCTCGTATGCAAAACTGTACACCCCTAATCCTGCACCTACGAATGCATGAAATTTTTTTCTGTTGAAGAAAACATTTTCTGCAGTAAGTAAAATTCCAGTTCCTGAAGCAGAAGCGATCACACGGTTGGTGTCGGATTCATTGGAGGGATAGACCAAATGACGAATCTCAATTCCTGTTGAAATTGTTGGTTTCACAAAATAGTTGATTCGAAGGTTGCCGGAAAATGCAGCGGCATTAATTCCTGCATTTTCCGGTGGACTGAAAATGGAAAAACCGTGATACACCCCTAATCCACCTCCTGTGTCAATGAATAATTTTCCTTTTTCTGCAGATTGGCATTGAACCCAAAAAGGCATAATAAGCCCCAGAATAAGCAGGTAGTGTTTCATTTAACCAAATTAGTGAATCTGATGAAATAGTGGAAGCCCGGAGCAAAAAAAAGGACTTCGTTAAGAAGTCCTTTTGTTCATTTACCGCCTTTTTTATCCGGTTGTCCTTTTTGGCCGTGTTCACCATGACCGTGTCGTTCTTTCCACTCTTTCATTACTTCATGACGGAATTTCATTTCTGCATGGTAGAGCTGAGCCACTTTTTTTACGGGGAGTACCTTTTTGAATTCGGTGTGGTACTTCTTTTCAATATCGAGTTCGCGTTGACGAAGCAGCATGAGGTCTTCCATGGATTTGTCGACTTCAGCATCACTCATTTCCTCAATTTTTTTGTCGCGATGGATTTTGCGCATTGCTTTTTTTACCTCATCCAGTTCTGCTTCGCGCTGATTGTATACAGGCCAGAATTTCTGAGCTTCTTCTGGTGTAAGCTGAAGTTCCTTGGTAATGAAACCGATTTTGGCAGCTTCCATTTTTTCTTTGTGCGATTCGCCTTTTTTTTCAGGTTCCTGTGCACTTACTGTCGCCATCATCCCGATTCCGAGCAGCATCAATACTAGATTTTTCATTGTAAGTGATTTAGATTAATTCGTTTAATAATCGTATTGTGTTTGTATTTATGCATTTCAATTTTCGGCGAAAAGTTCAGCCATGTCGTCCGTATCCGCCTCTTCTTCCAGGTAAAGTGTTAATTCTTCAGTACTCGCAGAAAAAGAGAATGAGCGGTTATTTTCATTCGATACTATTTCAGCGAGATCATCTTCATCCAGGTAGGCGGAGAATTCAACATCCAGATAATTGTCGAGTGTCGATTGCTCCACTTCGCTGAGTGAAATTTCGCCGGAGAATTCATTGGTATCAGGTCGAAGAAAATTCACTACAAGTGCAATGATAGCAGCAGCTGCCGCAAGTCTGAACCATAAGCGCGATTGTATCGAAACGACCTTGCCCGACGAAAGTTTGTTTTGCACCAGCTCCGGAAGTGCAGCAAAATAATTATCCGGGGCTAGCAGTTCACGTGGTTTGTTCAGCGAGGCAAGCACAGGCGCTTCATTCTGCCATTCATCCCGCTCCAGTTTTTGCATGAGATTCCTGTGAAATTCTTCATGGTACCCTGATGGGGCGGAAAGTGAATCGTTGGAAGGTTGATATGTAGAATTGCTGTTCATTTGTTGTTTGATGCATTAGCCGGCGAAAGGTTTAATGCGCCGTTGGTTATTTCCTCTTCTATTTTTTTTGCCGCAATATGAAAACTTGCTTTTAAGGCCCCAACCGAAGTGCCAAGAATATCCGACATCTGCTCGTAGGTCAGGTCTTCGTAGTACTTCATGGTAAAAACCAATCGTTGTTTCTCAGGTAATTGCTGAATGGCGTGGTGAAGTTTTTTTTCTATTTCTTCAGCACTAGGACCAATCGCATTGCCAACGGAGTAATTACTGTCGGTATAAAGTTGGTCGATGGACAAATGTCGGTCGCGTTTGCTTTGCCGAAGAAAACTCAGGGTTTCATTACTCGCAATCCTATACAGCCAGGTGCTCAATTGCGCTTCTTCGCGGAAAGAGGATAATCCATTCCAGGCTTTGATAAATGTGTTTTGCAGTACGTCGTTCGTATCGTCATGATCGATCAATACGCGACGAATAATAGCATATAGCTTTCGCTGGTGCTTTTGTACAATCAGTGAGAAAGCTTTATTTGCGTTATCTCCCTGTAGAAACAAGGCCAGTAGTTCTTTATCGCTTTTTTCGATCATAACACTACGGCCGCTATTTCCGTGGGCCTTATTTACGGGCTACAGCTCTTTCTGCTGCGCGAACAATATCAGGTGTATCTAGTCCGTATTTAACCATCAACTCATCCGGTGTACCGCTTTCGCCAAAAGTGTCGTTTACCGCTACCATTTCCATAGGTGCAGGGAAATTACGGGCCAGCACTTGTGCAATGCTTTCTCCCAATCCTCCCGCTGCCTGATGTTCTTCGGCAGTAACACAACATTTTGTCTTGCGTACAGAAGCTAAGACGGTTTCCTGGTCCAAAGGTTTAATCGTGTGAATATTGATGATTTCAGGATTAATCCCTTTTTCAAGCAGAATGCGTCCCGCTTCAATTGCTTTCCATACCAAATGTCCTGTGGCGAAAATGGTTACATCCACACCTTCATTCAGCATTAGCGCTTTTCCAATCTCAAATTTTTGATTCTCTTCTGTAAAATTGGGGACTTTAGGTCGGCCAAATCGGAGGTAAACCGGACCTACATGTTCGGCTATTGCAATGGTGGCTGCTTTGGTTTGATTAAAATCGCAAGGATTAATCACCGTCATTCCGGGCAGCATTTTCATCATTCCTATATCTTCAAGGATCTGGTGAGTTGCACCGTCTTCTCCCAGTGTTAATCCTGCATGCGATGCGCATATCTTTACGTTTTTATCGGAATACGCAACGCTCTGACGAATCTGGTCATACACGCGTCCGGTTGAGAAGTTGGCAAATGTTCCGGTATAGGGAATTTTTCCACCTACGGTCATTCCTGCTGCCAGTCCGATCATGTTGGCTTCTGCTATTCCTGTCTGGAAAAAGCGTTCAGGAAATTCTTTTTCGAAAGCATCCATCTTCAGCGATCCGGTAAGGTCGGCGCATAGTGCAACTACATTCGGGTTTTTTCTCCCTAGCTCCAGGAGTCCTTCTCCAAATCCGCTGCGGGTGTCTTGCTGATTTTTGATCTTAAATTTTTCCATGGTGTTATAAACTGATAACGGTGGTTTGTCCGGATGTTATGGTGAATGATTTTTCTGCTGAGTACACAGTTTTATCGCTGCGTTTGTTTCGGTACACGACTTTGTATTTCCCGGGTTGAAGGTTGATGAAATGTTTGCGTTCCTCATCTTTCAAATCGCAAACCCACACCGGTTTTCCATCTTCTATCACGAAGATCGAACCATATCCTCCGTTAGGTGTGTTGAGGTCGAGCACTCCTGCAAGAGGAATTTCAATTTTGGTCACTTTACTTTGCTCAACAATTACATCACGAATATAAATTCGGGGCAGTGTTAATACTTCTATGTCGTATTTGCCTACCAGATAATCTTGCTTTTCCGGAAATTTTTGAGCGTTTAAGGTTTGCGATTCTCCTTGCTTGCGGACCACGCAAAATACAGGTGCGTATTTGTTGTAAGTGGAAATTTTCGTCTCAATTGAACCTTGCGGAGCATCAATTTCAATGGTATTGTGCTTTTGAGGCGTTAAACGAATTCCCTTCTTCTCAACAGTTGGAAGCGAATGAACAACCAAACGGTAGGTTAAAAGCGGATCAAGTGTTAGTGTATCCGGATTCCCTGCTTTGTTCAGCGAATGGATGTAGTGGTACTTCACAGCCCCTGTGCGTTCGTCGAATAAAGTGAAACTGATATTGGTTTCTTTGGGTAGTTTCTGGATGTTATTGATGTTGATTTGTGCAGTGGTATTGTTCAAAGCCTGACTAACCACAACTCCCAATATGGTTTGAAAGGTTTCCGGTGTGGATGCGTCGTAAACTGTTCCGATACATTCCAGCGAAGTGAGGTGGTCCAGGCTTAATCCGACACCAATCACAAATGGTTTTACAATGATTCCCTTGCTGCGTAGTGCTCTTGAAACTGCACAGGGATCTTCATCGCATGCTTCGATTCCGTCGGTGACAAGAATTATTACGTTGCGTACATTTTTATCTTCCGGAAAATCGGCACCTGCTTTTTCAAGTGAGCGTGCAATGGGAGTTGTTCCCCTGCATTCTACATAACCGATCGTGTTGCGTATTTTTTTAATGTTGCCTTGCAGATCTCCATTGAAAGGAACTTCAAGTTTGGTGTCGTTGCAATCCTGTTGACCGGGCATAAGTGGTGTTTGGTGACCATAAACCCGCAATGCAATTTCCAGATTCGGAATATTACCTAGTGAATCGATGGTGCGCAACATTACCTGTCGTGCCACTGCAATGCGGCTGCTTCCCTGCCAGGGATAATTCATGGAATTGGAAGCATCAAAAATGAAAAGGATACGTGTTTTCTGTTCAGGCTTGGTTTGTGCCTGTGCGCCTGCAATGAAAAAAAGCAGGAGAATGCCTGAAAACAGGTAGCGTTTCATTTTAATAATCACCGAGTGTTTCCTCGAGTTGAGCGAGTGCTTTTTCGGTTTGTTCTGCGTTTGGTGCTGATCCATGCCATTTGTGTGTACCCATCATGTAATCAACTCCCATGCCCATTTCAGTACGCATCAGAATAATTACAGGTTTACCCTTGCCTGTCAGGGTCTTGGCGTGATCAAGTCCGTTGATAACCTGGTCGATGTCGTTTCCGTTTTCAATTTCCGTTACCGTCCAGCCAAAGGCTTCCCATTTCGATCTCAGGTTTCCAAGAGAGAGAACATTTTCAACATCACCGTCAATTTGCCTTCCATTGTAATCTACTGTTGCAATGACATTATCGATTTTGCGGTGCGCTGCAAATAAAGCGGCTTCCCAAATCTGTCCTTCCTGCAATTCTCCATCGCCATGCAGACTGTAAACCAATTGTTTGTCGCCGTTCAGTTTTTTAGTTAGAGCAGCACCCAGTGCAACACTTAATCCCTGACCCAAAGAACCCGAAGCCATTCGGATACCCGGAAGGTGATCGTGCGTGGCAGGATGTCCTTGCAGACGAGTATTTAACTTTCGGAAGGTAGCCAGTTCGCTTACAGGGAAATAGCCCGTGCGTGCCAATACGCTGTACCAAACCGGTGAGATATGACCGTTGGAAAGGAAGAATAAATCTTCATTCTTTCCATCCATGTTAAATTTTTTCGGGTCGTGTTTTAAATTATGAAAATACTGAGCCACAAAGTATTCTGCACATCCCAATGAACCTCCGGGGTGACCACTTTGAACTGCTGCAACCATTCTTACAATATCACGTCTTACCTGCGAACAGGTTCTTTTCAGGGTACTGGTGTCTGCCATTTGAATCGGGATTAAGGCCTCAAATGTAAATGTTTGCATAGGGAGCTAATCCCTCGGGTTAATAACTTTTGAAAATTGGGTGATATCCATTCTTTGCATTTAAAGAGTTCAATAAAAAACATGCCGTAAACATTCTGATAAAAAATTAACTTTACAACAAACCAAAACATCATGAGAACGATTGCACTATTCATTCTTTTCCTTTTTGCAGGAATCCTTGCGCAAGCTCAGAAATCAGACTGGGATCAACGTCTTGAATCCGCATATACGGTGAAAGAATTGACGGAAATGAAAAAATCAGATCCTTCCAAACTCGCTTTTCTTAATGCGGTTGCCACAAAAGGATGGGTTATTATGGATCTTCCTTCTGAAAAGGGTAGTGCAACGGAAATTCGCGGTTCAATCACTGTTCCTGATCAGAAGAATGTTAACCTGTTTGCGCTCAATCTCTTTCCTGAAAAGACAAACTGGCAGTACTACAGGATTTCAGGAACCGATAAAATGCTGGTGGTCTACTCAGAAGACCATATCCGCAGTCAGATGAATAAATAAGCTATACCGAAATCCAAAATAAGCATGAAAAACCGGATTATTGCACTATTGATTCTGCTTTCACCGGCAGCAATGGCTCAAACAATTACAATTACTGATCCCGATTACGATCAGGCGAATCCAATTACCTGTGCCAATTTTGACGATGGTTCAGTTCAGAATTTCTTCGATGCCGGTGGCGCCGGAGGTAATTATGGGAATAACCAGAATGAAGTCATAGTGATATGCCCCGATATCAACGCATTGGTTGGTAGCAAAGTAACAGTAGCATTTGCAATAAATGTTGGCTTTACCTGGGATGTATTGGCCGGTGATTTTGTTTCTGTTTTTGACGGAACTTCTACTGCTGCTCCTCTTTTAGGAACGCATAACAGTGTAACAGACCCCAACGGTTTTACCTATACAGCCAGTTTTGCAAATCCCACAGGATGTTTAACTATTCAGTTTACTTCCGATGCCTCGGGAACAGGAACGGGTTGGCAGGCGAATGTTTCTTGCGGTAATCCTCCTCAGCCATATGATCCGCATATTTTAGGATTTGTAAACGGAGCCGGACCCAACGCACTGAATCCTCTCGACACTGGGTATATTGATATCTGTCTCGAAGATTCAGTAATGCTGGTTGCTGCTCCTAATTTCATGTATTCATCTGAAAATAATCAGTTGAACTATGGTGTTCCTTTTGGTTATAGTCAGAACAATAACAACAGCACATTCCTCTGGAATTTTTCGGATGGTACTTCTCAAACCGGAGATACAGTTTGGTTTTCTCCTCCTAACCGCTCTGGTTATCTTGTAACGCTGCGTATCACCGATCCTGTTGGTTATATCCAGATCATGAAATGTAAGATCCGTGTATCAACCATACCAAGTTTTGCTGGTACAATGCCTGTGGAAGACACGATATGCCTTGGAGAACAAACGTATCTTATTGGTGGTGTTACCGCTACTGATACTGTTGGTGTATCTCCAACTGTTGGTGCTTTTGAGATCGGTGGAATTTTTGCAGGTTTAACCTATCTGCCGGATGGTTCAGGACAGAATTATACGACATCTGTTACCATCACCGATTTCCTTCCCGGTCAAACCATTACCTCTGCATCAGATATCGTTTCATTTTGCGTTACCATGGAGCATTCCTATTTAGGTGACCTCGAAATGGGACTTACCTGCCCAAATGGAACTATGATCAACATCTTCAACAGTTATGGTCCCGGTGGGTTGTTTCCCGGCGGATTTAATGGTGGAGGTACTTTTCTTGGTGAAGCCGATGATACCGGAAACGGAACACCTGGTATTGGTTACGAATATTGCTTTGAAGACAATGCTCCCTGGATGACCTTAGGCCAGGAGCGTGCTGCAGGTAATACCCAGAATCTTACAGCACCCCCAAGTCCCTCTGCCGGACAGACCATGCCTTCGGGGACATACGATCCTGAAGTATCGTTTGCAAGTTTTATTGGTTGTCCCATCAATGGAAACTGGACAATTACCATTCGTGATAATTTGGGTATCGATGACGGGTATATTTTCGAGTGGGGAATCTTCTTTAATCCTGCAATTAACCCTAATACAGAATTCTATTCTCCTTTGATTTCAACAGAAATGTGGCAGTCGAGCCCCGACATTATTTCCGGGCAAGGTGATACTGCAATTGTTGTGCGTCCTACCACTTCAGGACCACATTTTTATACGTTCCAGGTTACGGATAATTTTGGTTGCACATACGATACAACTATTCGTGTAATTGTTTTACCCGTTCCAACCTTACCAGCAAGCGGACAAACCTGCGACCTTTTCTTTAACGTAACAGGAACAACAGCACCTGGCGCAGTGAGTTGGTCAACGATTTCACAGCCTTCCGGAAGTATTGTGAATTATTCGAGCACTACGGCCTTGAATCCTACAATAACGGTGAACCAAACGGGCGAATACCAGTTTGCAGTTACCGATGCAATTTGCAATTTTAGTGACACAATTACGGTCTATTACCTAGAAGACCCGGCCCCAAGTTTGCCTGACGGAACGGTTTGTTCAGATGAGTTTTTAGTTCTCGATGCAACAGAACCCGGAAGTACCTACCTGTGGAGCACCGGCGAAACTACAGCAGTGATAACAGCAATGAGCGCGGTGCCTGGTCCTGTTGCTTTTACAGTAGCAGTGTCCAATTTATGCGCAACCATCGTTGATACTTCCATTGTTATGTTTGAAGATTGCAGTGTAATCATTCCAAACGTGATCTCTCCAAATGGCGATGGTGAAAACGATAAGTTTGTTGTGGTTGGCCTTGAAAATAACCCGAATTCTGTCCTTGAAATCTACGATCGCTGGGGATTAATGGTTTATTCGAGCGATAATTACCAGAACAATTGGGATGGTAAACATTTCAAAAATGGCAAGCCGGTTAGCGACGGAACCTATTTCTACATCCTTTATATTACAAGGAAAGACAAGGTTTACTCAGGAACTGTTACAGTTCTCGGCGGAAAATGATAATTTCGCGCCTCATTCATTGAGGTAATATTATGGGATTGAAATGTGGAATTGTGGGCTTACCAAATGTCGGTAAGTCCACATTGTTTAATTGCATATCGAGTGGAAAAGCGCAAGCGGCTAATTTCCCTTTTTGCACAATTGAGCCGAATATTGGGATGACCAATGTGCCGGATGAACGTTTGTACAAACTGGAAACACTTGTTAAACCTGAGCGTGTACTTCCGGCAACGGTTGAAATCGTAGATATTGCAGGTCTTGTTAAAGGAGCAAGCAAAGGCGAAGGATTGGGGAACCAGTTTCTCGCCAATATCCGTGAGACGGATGCCATTTTGCACGTATTGCGATGTTTTGAAGATGGCAATATTGTTCATGTTGATGGATCGGTGAATCCTGTTCGCGATAAAGAGGTCATCGATACCGAATTGCAGCTGAAAGATCTGGAGTCGGTCGAAAAAGGAATGGCTCGTGTAGAAAAGCAGGCCAAAACCGGAAGCGATAAAGATGCCAAGAAGAAATACGATCTGATAGTGGCCATTAAAGCACATCTTGAGCAGGGAAAGAACGTACGCAGTATGGAACTTTCGGTTGAAGATAAAGCTGCAATTGCTGATTTACATTTACTAACGGTTAAACCTGTTTTGTATGTATGCAATGTGGACGAAGCCTCGGTTAAATCAGGAAATGCGCATGTTGATGCCGTAAAAAATGCGGTTAAAGCAGAAGGCGCTCAGGTTTGCATTATCACTGCTGCAATGGAGTCGGAAATTGCTGCATTGGAAACCTTTGAAGAACGCAAGATGTTCCTTGATGAGTTAGGACTCGAAGAACCCGGAGTAAATAAGTTGATTCGCGCTGCCTATTCCCTGCTTGAATTGCAAACGTATTTTACTGCAGGAGTGAAGGAAGTACGTGCATGGACTATTTACAAAGGAATGACTGCACCACAGGCTGCCGGAGTAATTCACACCGATTTTGAAAAAGGATTCATTCGCGCAGAAGTGATTCATTACGAAGATTACATCAAATACGGTTCTGAAACAGCGTGTAAAGACGTTGGAAAACTTTCGGTTGAAGGAAAAGAATACATTGTGCAGGATGGTGATGTGATGCACTTCCGTTTCAACGTGTAAGTTACTTTTCCTATGATCAATTTGCATTCTCATCATTTCGATCCTTCGGCTGAGGTGGTGGTTATGCAGGCAGATAGTGATTCCCTGGTTCAACTTGCTGAACGATTTCCTACGGCTTATTTTTCAATTGGAATTCATCCCTGGAATGTTGGAAGTGATTATGAAGTTTGCCTGCAAAAACTGGAAGTTTTCTTAAATAAACCTGATTTTAAATCGCGAATTATTGCTTTGGGCGAATGCGGATTGGATAAACTCAGAAATCAGGAAAACTTTTCCAAACAGGAAGCTTGCTTTTCTAAACAAATCATGCTGGCAGAAAAGCATGGATTACCGTTGTTGATTCACTGCGTTAAAGCGCATCAGGAATGCAGCACGCTTTTATTAAAAGAGAAAGTCTCTGTTCCTATAGTATTTCACGGTTGGAATAACCGGGAAACAATATTGGCTCCTTTACTGAAAAACGGTTGGAATGTTTCATTTGGGTCTGCTTTGCTCAATGAAAATTCGCAAGCCGGTCAACAAATTGTTACAATACCTCGTGACCGGATTTTTCTGGAGACCGATGACAGTGAATTGCCTATCGAAAAAATATATTCTGCTGCGGAACATCTGATGGGGATTTCTCATTCAGAACTTCAAAAAATTATTGCAAGAAATTTTTCAAAATTCTGTCGCTTATGAAAGAGACTGCATGGTTGGGAAGAACAAAACTTCTTATTGGTGATGAACGTCTGACGAAATTGATGAGCTCCAATGTATTGATTGTTGGTCTTGGAGGTGTTGGTTCCTTTGCTGCAGAGTTTATTGTTCGTGCAGGTGTAGGAAAGGTAACGATTTGCGATGGGGACATCGTTGATCCGACAAACCGGAATCGCCAATTACCTGCACTTTCCACAACGCATGGTGTCTCCAAGGCAGCATGGATGCAGGAACGTTTACTGGCGATCAATCCGGAACTGCAACTCACGGTTATCAATGAGTTTTTGCGAATGCAGCCTATGAAGGAATTGCTTTTTTCGCAGCGATACGATTATGTGATTGATGCAATCGACTCCATTACTCCAAAAATTACATTGATCACTACATGTCACCAGAACAATATTCCTATTATCTCTTCAATGGGTGCAGGAGGAAAGCTGGATCCAACGCGAATCCGTGTTACAGATATTTCGAATACCTTCAATTGCAAACTCGCCCATTATGTGCGCAAACGATTACACCGACAGAAAATTTACAAAGGTGTTAAAGCAGTATTTTCTTCCGAAAAAGCACCCGCAGGTTCATTGATGCTTACCGATGGAACGAATTTTAAAAAATCGGCATACGGAACGATGTCGTACTTGCCCGCTGCATTTGGAGGTGCATGTGCAAGTGTTGTGATTCGCGATTTGATTCAATGGAAAGAAACAGTCTGATGCCTATTTAATGGCATGACGTGGGAAAATGATATAACCCATATTGAACAATAACGAAAACGGACGATCCTGATCGGGATAATAATTGAAACTTACCGATGCCGGTCCGAATGGACTATGATATACGATTGCTGTTGAAGCAATGAGGTATCTTTTTTTCAGCAGTTCCCCGTATTGTGCCTGATTATCGGGTCCCGATTCTATTCTGCTGAATGGCTGAAATGCGTACGCTTCTAATCTCCAGTCAATATTTTTCTTTACATGGAAAATGATCTGATGTCCTGCTGCAACATATTGAAAAGCTCTAAGATTCGAAATGAAGAGTGTTTTGCTTTCTGGAATAGGATGATAATAAGGTGCGGATAATATTGTTGCAGTGTAGTTATTTAAAAAGGGTTGAATGGAATACACGCCTTCAAAATGAACACCCAGTCTAAACCATCCTTTTGATTTGTAATAATTCTGGAATTCAGCCTTGAGATGAAACCATTTGTGGTAATTGTAGGAAGTGTCGCGATTTAATGCGGTAGACCCGGGAATGGATCTTTCCCAGGCGCTTATTCCTTTTGCTCCGAAATATACATACATGCCTTCGTTGGCATACTGTTTTTTATTAAGCGTATTGATTTCATAATAAACACTGGGTGAAGCAGCATACAGTTTTGTTTGGTCAGAAGTATCGATGGAAAGAAAACTTTGCGTTTGGTAGTAATCATCAATGAGTTCAGCGTATTTTCCATTTACAACCAATTTTCCGCGGTTGCCAACAGGAAATCCCAGATTCAATCCGACCTGTTGTTCGGTCTGAATAATATATGATGGTTTTACATCTTCGAAAAAGGTGGAAAAACTTTTGAAATAATTCCTTCGCTGCAAAGTGAATTCAGGTTCGATATAAAAGGGAAGTTTCGTCGGTGGTTCGTAGCGAATAGATCCATAACCTGCCGCATAAAATTTTCCAAACCAAGATCTACCCGTAACTGTCCACGCCGATCGACCGAGGAAATGAGCCTGGAGTCCGACATACCCGGTATTGATTGGTCGCGATGAGAAATTGCCTCCGAATTCTACATTGAATTCTTTTTCTTTTTTGATGTCGAGTTTCAGATTGTATTTTCCCGTAGCGGGATTGTAAATGGCAGTAGGATAAATTCCTGCAATGTGATCATCGTTCCCGACTCTGAAATAGCGGGGTTTTAGTTTTTGCTCGCTGATGCTTTTTTCTTTTCGCTTTACAAGTGTTCGCTGTACAAACTGTTGCTGGTTTTTGGTTATGCCTTCTACTTCTATCTGGTCAAACTCAAGTGGCGGACATTTTTTTCTGAATGCTTCCCTTCGCGCTTTTATTTCTGCAGGATCAACAGTTCTGCCGACAACTTTTCGAATGGAGTCGATGTTTTTAATCGTTTCCCGGTATCCTGCATCAATAGCTTCGCGTGCTGATGCAAAATCGAAAGTGGAAATTCCGGATTGAGGTTGAATAATTATTCCATTATCACAACGTAGTTCAAAATCCTGCAGGGTTACGATCATGTTGCGTATCTGCGACATGATATTATCTTCATCGGGTAGCGGCGTGTTTCCTGAAACATTCGAACCAATCATAATATCCGGAAGAAAAACATCGTACATCACGTCAGCAGGAAAATTGTTGTAAAGACCGCCATCAAAGAGTAAACGTCCGTTCACTTTAAGCGGTTTGATGTAAAAGGGAAAGGACATGGATGCGCGGACAGCAGTGTGTAGTTGTCCGTTTGCAAAGACTACCGATTTTTTGTCGACAATATCACTGGCCACACAGCGGAAGGGAACAAACAGACTATCGAAATTATAACCCGCAGCTGCAGCCGCAGAGGAAAATCCGGTCATCATTTCATAATCCATCAGTGTAGGTGATACCAGGTTGGTGGGCAGGTAGGTCTGTTTGAGTGAATCTTTGGAGAGGCGTAGAGAGACCATTCCCGATGAGGGATCAAATTGCTTGAAATAGTAAATGTATTGTGGCTCGATACGTCCTTCCGACATCCGGAGGAATTTTTCGGAGGTGACCATTGCTTCAATTTCAGCGGGAGAATAGCCGGCAGCATACATTCCCCCAACCAATGCACCTGCAGAGGTCCCGGTGATATAATCGATTGGAATCCCGTTTTCTTCCAGTGCTTTAAGTACTCCAATATGCGCCATCCCGGTAGCTCCACCGCCGGAAAGGACCAGTCCTACTCTCTGAGCGCCAAGCGAACACGGCAGGCAGATGAGCCAGACAAGAAGTAAAATGAGGAGCCGAAATGGATTCACAGTGCCCAAAATTACGTCTTCCTGAGCGAATTCGCTATTTTCCATTATTTTAGCCCTAAAATTTTACAACAATGACAGGTAAAGCATTCCGGATCATCTTCGCTTCAGTACTTCTTTTCCTGAATGCTTTTATTTATTCGGTGGCTTTTTCGCCCAATGAACCTGCTCATTTGCATTACATTCCTGCCGATGCCCAGGCGGTCATTTGTATGAATTCGCGGAGTATTGCAGGGACATTGTTGTACAACGTTTTCTTTCACGAAGAGCAGATTGTATCGCTGATGGAAGGCGATGATGAGTCGGAGAAAATCGACTGGACTGCAAATATGGATAACGGTCTGCAGTTTCTGGGTCGGATTACATTTGTGATCATGCAGGCACCAAGTGGTGAGCAGCTTTCATTTATGATGGCCGATGTTGCCAAGGAGAGTAAACTGGAAAAATTCCTCAGCAAGCGTGAGGGAACAGCTGAAGATCTCGATCAGGCAGTACATTTTCACAGCGATGGTTCAGTTTCCTTCGCTTACAACAATGAAGTAGCGCTGATCTTTACCGGATCAAAAGATCTGGCAGCAATCAAAAAAACAGCGTTGCATGTGTTGCATCAGAAAAATCCATCTCCTCGCGATTGGAAGACCATTGCCGGTGAAGAAGATTTTATGATGGAATTGCATCCGGGAATTGAAAAGATGGATGATGCACCGGCGCTGAAAGGATTGCTCGGAAGTTTTATTTCTTCGCTTCGTTTCAATGGCGTTTTCGGTGAGGACGGACTCGATATGAAGTATGTGCTTTCAACCGATCCTTCTCTTTTGGCCAATGCTTCGGATGTGTTTGTTTTGCATGAGCACCAGAAAGAAATTCCTGTTGATCTGCTCGATGGAATATTTAACCTGCATCTTACCTTCGATCCCGATCGTTGGGTGGACTGGATCGCAAAAGGTGATTTGCTTGATGTTCCCGATTCTCTTGAAAGTAAACTGTATGGAGGATTGCGTTCCGGTTTGGGCGATAAGTTTGTTCTTGAAGTGGATGGCGTGAGGATTGTTCGTTTTAGCGAAGACCAATTAAATCCGAGCGACAAGAAAAAAGGAATCAGCTCTGTTCCGATTCCTGAATTCAAAGCAGCATTTGCATTAACAGATCCCGATAAGATACGCGATATGATGGATCAATTAGCTGTCGATACGCTTATTCGAAAGGATTCTTCAGGATATTATTCCTTCTCCACTCCCTTTAATATGGATTACCATTTTATCGTTCAAGGCAATGTGTTAGCCATGAGCAATACCGATAGATACATCACTGATATTGATCCACTCTACAAAGGTTTTTCCAATTGGTTTTATTTTAATTCAAGCAATTTCATTAGCGCAATTCCAATTGATTCTCCTTTTGGTTTTATGATCAAAGGAGTTATGGAAGAGATTTCGACAGTCCATTACGGGTACGGATATTCGGTTGGAACCAATGCCAACAATGTGAATTTCGACGGTAAGATCTTTTACAACGACAAAAAGAAACATTCACTGATTGAAACTATCAGTTTTATGCGTGCAATCGCATCGATGTTTGTAGGATTTAAAACGCCTGCAGAAGATGAGGAGGGTATTACTTCTGACGAAGAGTATTAAAATATTCAGGCGCTTTTTGCAGACGCGAACCGTACCAGGAAAAAAATTCACCGTCCACAATTATTGTTTTTGTTTCCGGTAATCGTTTTTTCCAGTAGTCAACATGTTTTTCCTCAAAGGGGTAAGGTTCCGAAGAAAGTAAAAGGTATTCAGGTTGAAGGTCTGCAATCTGTTCCTCTGTTAGTTCCGGATAACGCGATTCGCTTATCAGGTTTGTAAATCCTGCTTTACGTATCATTTCATCAATAAAGGTGTTTTTCCCAGCTGCCATAAAAGGTTTATTCCAGATCAGATAAATGGCTTTTGGAGCATTGCTTATAACAGGTGATTTTGAAAAAGAAGCAAAGATGGTATCTGCAATTCGTGCGGCCTCATTTACGCGTTGTGTTATCATACCAACACTTTTTATCATTTCAATTGCGTCACCCAGATTGTTGATGTCGCTCATCCAAACCGGAAATTCTTTTTCCAGCGCTTCAATTTGTTTGCGATCGTTTTCTTCCTTATTGCCGATAATGAGGTCGGGATTGATTTTTCGGATGGCATCCAAATCCAGTTGTTTGGTGCCTCCAATTCTGGGAATTGTGTGAAACATTTTTTCAGGATGAATGCAGAATTTTGTTATCCCCGCCAACTCATTTTGCAGACCAAGATCCCACAGTAATTCCGACTGCGAAGGCACTAAAGAAACAATGCGTTCCGGTTTTTTCTCCAGAACGCATTGTCGATTCATTTGGTCGGTGTAGAACATCAGCAGAGTGCTTTGATCACATCGTATTGAGTAATGATGTAGGCTTTGTCGCTTTTGAAATCTTTTACCATTACAGCCGGAGTTTCTGCATTGAGCATTCCTGCAATGGCATCCACAGGTGTGGTAATGTCAACAAACGGAAAAGCATGTTCCATTACAACTTCTACCATTGCATCTTTCAGCTTCGGATCTTTTACAATGGCTTTGTAGAGGGTGTTTTCACTTAGAGATCCAACAATTCTTCTGTCGAGCGTTACCGGCATTTGCGAATAGTTGTTTTTGCTCATTCGTTCAATGGCAACACTAACTTTTTCGCTTGCCTCGATGGTTTCTACTTCACTTTCATTTCGAGTACCAACAAGATCTTTTGCTGTAAGTCCGGACTTGTCCAGAAATCCTTTTTCGCGCATCCATTCATCGTTGAACATTTTGCCAACATAACGCGAACCGTGATCGTGGAAAATTACAACAACAACATCTCCTTCTTTAAATCGGTCTTTCATTTGGAACAAACCACCAATGGCAGCTCCGGCTGAATTACCAACCCATATTCCTTCTTTTTTTACGATCTCACGCGTATAAACAGCAGCATCGCGGTCTGTTACTTTTTCGAAATGATCGATAATGGAAAAATCAACATTCTCAGGGAGGAAATCTTCTCCGATGCCTTCGGTGATATAGGGATAAATCTCGTTTTTATCGAAGATACCTGTCTCCTTGTATTTTTTAAATACTGAACCGTAAGTATCAATGCCAAGAATCTGGATGTTCGGATTTTTTTCTTTTAAATATTTTCCTGTTCCGCAAAGTGTACCGCCGGTACCAACTCCAACAACCAGGTGAGTGATCTTCCCTTGTGTTTGTTCCCAGATCTCAGGTCCTGTTGTTTCGTAATGCGCCTTTGCATTGGCGGGATTGTCGTACTGATTCGCTTTCCAACTATTCGGTACTTCACTCACCAGTCGCGATGAAACGGAATAATACGAACGCGGATCTTCGGGATCGACATCGGTGGGACAAACAATTACTTCTGCACCAAATGCGCGCAGTGCATCTACCTTTTCTTTCGATTGTTTATCTGTTGTTGTAAAAATGCATTTGTACCCTTTTACAATAGCCGCAATAGCCAATCCCATTCCGGTATTTCCGCTGGTTCCTTCAATAATGGTTCCGCCCGGTTTTAACAGTCCGGCTTTTTCAGCTTCCTCAACCATTTTTAGTGCCATGCGGTCCTTGATGGAATTTCCCGGATTAAAGGTTTCTACCTTGGCATACACAGTGGCTTTAATGTCCTTGGTGATTTCGTTGAGCTTAACCATTGGGGTATGACCAATAGCTTCGAGAATGTTATTACAGACTTTCATGAAATGGATTTGGTGGGTCAAAAGTAGGAAAAAGTTCAGACAGGGTAGGGTCTTAGTCGAAGCGGATCGCTTTAATCGGACTGATCCTGCTAACCAGCCATGTAGGAAGTAAAAGCGTGACCATGCAAATGATCATTGTGCCTGCATTAAGCAGAATGATGGATAAAATATCCATGCGGATAGGTACTGTGTCGATGAAATAGGTGCTCTGATCGAGGGAAAGAAAACCTGTCTGCCATTGGAGCAGGGCAAATCCAATTGCAATGATGTTTCCAATAATCAGTCCTTTTCCAATCAGCACCACTCCGTTGTAGAAAAATACCATTTGCAGTTTTTTGTTGCTTGCTCCAAGTGCTTTCAGTAGTCCGATCATATTGGTGCGTTCCAAAATTAGTACCAGTAGTGTGGAACACATATTGATGAGCGATACCAGTAACATCAATGTAAGAATGACCCAGATGTTGAGGTCGAGGTACGATAACCATTGGAACAAATCCTGATGAAGTTCGCGAATGGTTTTGGTTTGAAATTCCGGTCCGATGTTTTTATAAATGAATTCATCTGAGTCTTGCAAATCATTCCAGTTGTTGAGTAAGACTTCAAATCCTCCTGCATAGTATTTTCCGCTGCCACCCGAATTGTGCATTTTGGCAATGACATTCAGTCCTGGATGATGGTACACAAAATGGGTGTCGCCTGCTTGTTCTACTTCGGGATTGGATTCGAGTTCATATTCCGATGCAGCAGTAATTTTTGGATAATAGCTCAATGCCAGCCATGCTGTATCAGGAATCCATTTCGAAGCAAATTCATCGCTGGTTTCTCCGTAAAGTGTGTTTTCAGTACTCGCCACAACCACGCGAATAGTGGTGTCTGCTCCGGGTTTTAGCAATAAAGTAGAACGGGTACTGAATCCGTTTCCGAAATCGAAAAGGTAGTTTCCACTTCCTCTTCCATCGGCTTCAATAATCAGTTTTCCGTCTTTTACATCATTGCGTACATACAACATGGCTGTTATTCCCCAATTGTTGATTACGCGCAAATGTTTGAGGTCGATGAACACCAGTTTTTTGTCCAGTTCATCCATACCGGTGTGGTAAATTCCACAGACCTTCAGCTTGCGTTCGCGGGGGGCGTTGTTGCTGATAAAAAAGGAGGATACGGTATCATTTACATGCAAACGAAGTCGTGATGCAAGTGTGCGTGAAATAAGGATATCCTGACTTACTACATTGGTTTCGATATCGGGTAGTCGTCCTTCGACCAGGTTTTCGCTGAGGAAATCCCAGTTGTAATCGCCTGAAACCCCTTTTATCAATACTCCCTGAATTTCCCTGCGCCATTCCTTGTTGCTGTCGAGCTCCTGCGATTGGAGAATGGAGGGCTTGTAGGCATATACCTGAATATTTTTTACACCCGGTTCATCGTTGAGCGAAGGGTAAAAATCCTGCGATATCAATACCGGATCTGATTCCAGCGATGGGTTGGCATTAAAGGCCGTTATTTGAATATGAGCACCGAAACCAATAACTTTATTGCGGATCTCCTCCTGGAAACCGGTAACCACCGATAAAGATAAAATCATCACGGCAATTCCAAGAGCGATGCTCCAAACAGCAATGCGTAAAACGGGACGGGCAAAGCGATCTTCACCTTTTTCGTTTTTTAGCATGCGTTTTGCAATATGCCAACTGAAATTCATACTCAACGAAAGTACAGAATCTGAATGAAACGAACACTTCTTCCAACTGCCTGTCTATTGTTCAGCGCACTATTCGCTTGTTCTTCCGGCAGAACATCCCAGGCTGCGCCTTCTGAACATGCCCTTTCAAGTGATACACCTTCCGTGAAAAAGGAGCAGATTGCAGAAAAACCAATCATGGGTGCAGAGCGAATGGATAGTGTATTGCCTCTCATTTCGGGAAAGAAAGTAGCAGTTGTAGCGAATCAGACTTCACTCGTGAATGGTGTGCATTTGGTTGATACGTTAATTGCTTCGGGTGTTGATATCCAAAAAGTTTTTGCGCTCGAACACGGATTTCGCGGAGAAGTGCAGGCAGGTGAGCATATCAAGAGTGGTAAAGATCCTAAAACAGGAGTACCCATCGTTTCCCTGTATGGCAATAATAAAAAACCAAAGGCAGAAGTTTTGCAGGATGTGGATGTCATTATCTTCGATATTCAGGATGTGGGAGCGCGTTTTTACACGTATATTTCTTCGTTGCATTACATTATGGAGGCTGCAGCTGAAAATGGCAAAACTGTTCTTGTACTTGATCGGCCCAACCCAAATGGATTTTATGTGGACGGACCGGTGTTGAACATGGAGCATAAGTCGTTTGTAGGAATGCATCCTGTTCCCATTGTGCATGGAATGACTGTTGCTGAATATGCGCAAATGATCAACGGTGAAGCCTGGTTGGCAGGTGGTGTGCAATGCGATCTTAAAGTTGTATTGTGCAGCAATTACGATCATTCCGTTCTGTATGAATTGCCGGTGAAACCTTCTCCCAACCTGGTGAATCTGGCTGCGATCTACCTCTATCCTTCGCTGTGTTTGTTTGAGGGGACATTTGTTTCGGTTGGACGCGGAACTGATTTTCCTTTTCAAGTGATCGGTATGCCGGATTATTCCCCCGGAACATTCCGTTTTACACCGCGATCTGTTGCTGCTGCCAAAAAGCCTCCGCATATGGATGTGGAATGTAATGGTTACGATCTGCGCGATTCGGCAAACAATGTGCTGAAAACCCGATGCATCAACCTGAATTGGCTGCTTACGATGTATGCAAACTGTACGGATAAAAAGAATTTTTTCGAGAACGACGGTATGTTCACTTTGCTCGCGGGTGGAAAAGTGCTGCGGGAACAGATCGAGAAGGGGATGAGTGAGGCAGAAATTCGTAAAAGCTGGGAAAAAGAACTGAATTCCTTCAGGGAAATCCGTAAAAAGTACCTTCTGTACAAGGATTTTGAGCCTTGATTCGTTTTTCCATAGGCGATTTCGATAATTTTAACAATACCGCAGTCTTTCCCTCTCTCAGAGGACTGAAATTGTTATTTTTGCCCCACTGATTCTCTTCACATGAACATCTCTGTATCCTGGTTGCGACACTACCTCAAAACCGATCTTGCTACCAATGAACTTGCCGATCTGCTTACCGATATTGGTTTGGAAGTGGAAAGCGTGGAAAAAGTGGAAAGCGTAAAGGGTGGTTTGGAAGGAATGGTTGTAGGTGAGATCCTTACTTGCGATAAGCATCCGGATGCAGATCGTTTGAAGATTACAACAGTCAATGTTGGAGAGGCTGAACCCTTGCAGATTGTTTGTGGTGCTCCCAATGCAGCTGCGGGTCAGAAGGTGATCGTTGCACTTAACGGTGCGAAACTTTTCCCGAGTGAAGGTGATCCGTTCACCATCAAAAAAAGCAAAATACGCGGGGTTGAATCCAATGGAATGATCTGTGCGGAAGATGAAATTGGACTGGGGAAAGGTCACGACGGAATTATGGTTCTTCCTCCAGAAGTTGAGGTTGGACTTCCTGCTGCAAAGTATTTTCAATTGGAAAGTGATGAAGTAATTTCAATTGGATTAACACCTAACCGTGTTGATGCTGCTTCGCATTATGGTGTGGCTCGCGATTTATATGCTGCTATCCGCTTTCGCGGTGATAAGGCGGAATTGGAATTTCCTCATCAGAAACCACTTGATTTAAAAAAAGGAATTTTCCCTGTAAAAGTGCGTGTAGAAGATCAGGAATCCTGTAAACGATATGCAGGCATTACCATAGGAAATATTAAAGTTGCTCCTTCACCTCAGTGGTTGCAAAATCGTTTAAAAGCGATCGGTGCGCGTCCCATCAACAATGTGGTGGATATTACCAATTTTGTAATGCATGAACTTGGTCAGCCACTGCATGCTTTTGATGCTGCTGCCATTGGAGGAAATACCATTGTTGTACGCAAAGCAAAAAGCGGAAAACGTTTCATTACTCTTGATGATGTGGAACGCGAATTGCGCGATGTGGATACCATGATTTGCGATGAGGAGAAAGAACTTTGCATTGCAGGTGTGTTTGGCGGATCGAAGTCGGGTGTAAATGATTCCACGCAACGTATCTTTCTCGAGAGCGCCTGGTTCGATCCTGCGCATGTGCGCAAAACTGCACGTGGTCATGGTTTGAATACCGATTCTTCCTTCCGCTTTGAACGAGGTGCCGATCCGGATATGGTTGTACCTGCCTTGCATCGCGCTGCTGAATTGATCGTTGAACTATGTGGTGGAGTTGTGGAATCAGATATCAGCGATTTTTATCCTGTGCCTTTTTCCCCATTCGAGGTGGATATCGATCCGGAACAAATCAATAAACTCATCGGAACCACAATTTCTCCGGATGAGATGCAAATGATTCTCGGATTGTTATCCATAAAAATTGTTTCAACCAACAAAACCTGGTTACTGCAGGTTCCGCCATTCCGAGTGGATGTTCAACGTCCTGCCGACATTGCGGAGGAAATTTTGCGTATTTACGGATACAACAGGGTTCCTCTTCCTGCGCGAATGAGTTCTTCTTTAAATCCTGCTCCAAAACCCGATAGGGATGCGGTTCGCCATACTGTTTCGGATCTGTTATCTTCCAACGGATTTTTCGAGATCCTCTCCAATTCACTTACGCGTAGCGATTATGCTTCTCTTGCGGGAAGTGAACAGATGAAAGAGGAATGGCATGTGCGTCTGCTCAATCCACTGAGCTCTGAACTGGATGTGATGCGTCAGACTTTGCTTTTTTCGGGATTGGAGGCGATTTCGCATAACCTGAATCGTCAACAGTCGGATCTTCGTTTTTACGAATTCGGAAAAATATATTTTCATTTTGGCAACGGAAAATACGAGGAGCAACAACGCTTATCGCTTTTCCTAACCGGCAGAAGAGAAACTGAAAGCTGGAACGCGTCTTCCAATGATGTTTCCTTTTTTACAATGAAATCGGCAGTGATGAATGTCTTTGCCCGACTAGGATTGAATGCTGCTTTACGCACAGTTGCATTGGATAACACTTGGTTCGAAGATGGTCAGGCGCTGGAGATTGCGAAGAAAAAAGTAGCAGAATTCGGATGGATCCGTGGTGCGATCACCAAAAAGATGGATATCCGTCAGACTGTATTTTATGCCGATATTCATTGGGATGTGGTGATGGGATTGTTGCACATGAACAAAGTGAAGTACAAGGAAATTTCTAAGTTCCCTGAAGTCCGTCGCGATCTTTCACTCTTGCTCGATGAAAAAATCACTTTCTCCGAAATCGAAAACATTGCTCGTCAATCGGAGAAAAAACTTTTACGGGAAGTTGGATTGTTCGATGTTTATCAGGGAAAAAATCTGGAAAGCGGAAAGAAATCCTATGCCTTGCGTTTTGTTTTGCAGGACCCTGAACAGACACTTACCGATCAGGTGATCGATAAGACAATGGAAAGGATTCAACAATCACTGGAGCAACAATTGGGAGCTCAACTTCGATCGTAATATGCGCGTAACCGGAAACAGATGGATGTATAACCTGCTGTACCCGCACATGAATTTTTTCGTGAAGCGGTTCTTCAGGCAATTCCGCTATTACGGATTCGAAAAAATTCCCAAAAACGAAGCGGTCATCCTCGCCCCCAATCACCAGAACGCGTTTTTAGATGCTATTGTGATGACTTATGGTCTTGGCTGGAAAAATCAGTTAAGCTTTCTGGTGCGTGCTTCCATTTTTAAAAAACCATTGGCAGCAAAATTTCTTTATTCACTCAATATGCTTCCTGTGTACCGAAAGGATCATGACGGCATGGAGAATATGGATAAGAACGATGAGGTATTTGATAATTGTATTTATCTGCTTAAGAATAAACGTCCGCTGATGCTTTTCCCGGAAGCAACGCATACGTTACGCCGACGTTTACTTCCGCTGAAAAAAGGGGTTACACGAATTGCATTCAGTGCCGAAGAACAAAATGATTTTGCTTTGGGGGTGAAAATTTATCCCATTGGAATTAATTATTCTACTCCCCGCGATTTCTACGGCGATCTGCTGATGAAAGTGGGTGAGCCGATTCACGTCAGCGAGTACCTCGAATTGTACAAGGAAAGTCCTGCTAAGGCGCACGCACGTATCCGTACAGAACTGGAAGCCCGTATGCGTGAACTCATGATTGATATTCGCACGGATGAACATTACGAGCTGGTTGAAGGATGGCGTCAGATGGATGCCAATAACAAGGGGATTGATGATGTGGAGAAAGAATTTGACAATGCAAAACAGTTGATCGCACGCGCTGAAAAATTTATTGGGGAACATCCGGAGGAAGTCGGGGAATGGCATCAGAAAATGGCCGAATACCGTCATCTGCTGAATAGAAATAAACTGAGCGATAAACATTTTTCTCCTTCTGCACCGCGTTTCAGTCCGGTTTTATCGGGATTGCTAACTGTGCTGTTGTCGCCATTAATCGTTTTTGGAGGAATTCATAATTTCTTTCCTTTTGTAGCTGCGCGTTATATCGTAAAAAAATACATCAAGGATCCCGGTTTTCAGAGCTCCATTAAGGTTGCCGTGGCGGCATTTATGTTCCCGGTATTGCATATTTTGTGTTGCCTGATTTACTGGATGCTTAGCGGTTCTTTTGGTGGAGCACTCCTGTATTGGTTTGTTATTCTGTTTACCGGTGAGGTAGCACTATGGTATTACCTGAAATGGGAACAATTCAATCTTTCCCGAAGAACAGCAGCATTTATTCAAACACCCGATGGCAAGGAAGCGGTTTCCCTGCGTCGTGATTTATCCCTTGTTCTTGATCGCTTTTGATTTGGGCAAGGTATTTGCAGTTTTACATGTATGAGAACATTTTTTGCCTTTTTGCTTGTTGCGTTAGTCGGACAAGCCCACAGTTCCGGTGACACCTTGCGTAGTTATCGTGTAAATGATTTTTTCCGAGCAATACCGGAGTTGGATCAGCGTGTGGAAGAAGTTTTTCTGCGTCTGAGCGATGAACAACGCGTTGCGCAAATGATCATGCCTGCTGCAGGTAAACTCGGTAAATCGACTGCACATGTGCAACGACTCATCCGCGAGGGAAAAATCGGAGGTGCTATTTTGCTGAATGGTACCAAAACGGAATTCACTAATTTCTCCCGCCAGTTTGATAGTATTTCCGTCGCGAACGGACACCCGCGTTTACTGTATTCGGCCGATGCAGAACTGAGTCTGATCAATATGAAGATCAAGGAAACACAAAAAGTAAAATACGCGAACAAGATCCGCTCATTCGATGTGCTGCGAAAGGAAACAGAAAAGATTTGTGCCGAGCTGAATGCAATGGGCGTGCAGTGGAATTTTGCTCCGGTGGTTGATCTTTCACCCAATTCTACGGTAAGCTTCCGGAGTTTCGGATTGAATAAGGATACCATCATTCAGTTTTCGAATGAATTCATCCGTATCTCCCAGGCAAGAAATATTATCGCTACTGCAAAACATTTTCCCGGACATGGATACGTGGTAGGTGATACGCACAAACAACTGGTGTTTATCGATGGAGAAATGAAAGAAGTGGATGTATACAAGCCTCTTATCAGAGACAGTGTATTGTCGATCATGATTGGACATATCGCGGTTAAAAACAATAAAAAGTACGACACCGAAGGATTGCCATCAACCGTAAGCCGGAAAATTGTAACCGGATTATTGCGTGAGGAAATGGGTTTTCGCGGATTGATCGTTACGGATGCGATGGGAATGGGAGGAGTGGTGAATGTACCGCAATGTGGATTGAAAGCAGCCAAAGCAGGTTGTGATGTAATTCTAATGCCGCGTGATGAAGATGCTGTGCATGCCGATATTTTGGCTGAGATAAAAAAGGATGAAGTCTTCCGCGATCAGGTGTATGAAAGCGTGAAGCGGATCATCCGAATCAAAATAATTTTAGGCATCCTCTCATGAGGCGCTTTTTCCTTTTAGGATTTGCTTTCCTCATGATGAAATCATCAGACGGAGCACAGATCTCTGCTGCACAATCTGCCATTGATGTGAAGACGGTCATTGAGCAATTATTTACCGGAATGCGAACAGGTGATAGCAGCTTGGTCCGACAAGTCTTTCATGTATCCGCGCGCTTGCAGAGTGTGGTGGAACAAAAAGGAATTCCCCAACTGGCAACGGAGTCGGTCGATGAATTTGTAAAGGCAGTAGGAACACCACATCCCGAGATCTGGGATGAGCAGATCCGCAGCTGGAAAATTGATATCGACGGCGATCTGGCATCTGTATGGACCGATTATGAATTTTATCTGGGTAAAAAATATTTGCATTGCGGTGTAAATGCATTTCATCTGTTTAAAACAGCAATGGGATGGAAGATCACACAGATAACCGACACAAGAAAAAAGGAATGTCAGCAATCGGAAAAAGGGATTTCCATTACTGAAAAAGTAAAGCCATTCGAATTGGAGATCAATAAGGTGATGGATGAATGGCACATGGCTGCAGGAAAAGGCGATGAAGATGTTTTTTTCGGGACAATGGCGGAAGATTTTATTTACCTCGGTACGGATAAAACCGAACGCTGGACAAAAACAAAATTTTGGGATTTTGCAAAGAAGTATTTTGAGCGTAAGGAAGGAGCATGGAAGTTTAAACCGTTGTCGCGCAAGATCTATTTCACCGATGATTTGTCGTACGCCTGGTTCGAAGAACATCTCGATACCTGGATGGGTGTGTGCAGGGGAAGCGGTGTATTGCGTTTCTCAGAAGGGAAATGGATGCTGAAGCATTATAATTTGTCGGTGACGATCAATAACGACAAGGTGCAGGAGTTTATTAAGCTGAAGCCGAATTAGGGGGTTATGATGTAGGGAAGACTTTTCACAGAAGGATGGATCTAAGGATGGCTAAATTTGTCAAGTCTTGTTTACCAAATTCATTTATTAAATCGATCTGAAGCCACCCCTTATTTAGCTACATTTAAAAACTGAGGAAATTCTTCAACATTTTTTACATATTTCTGATTGCGCAATGCCAATCAAAGATAACATCCATCCTTCTCTCCATCTGTGATGCATCCCCCATCAATTCCCCTGTTTGATCCTGTCCAGCTCGTCTTTTGCTCCGCTTTCTTTTCGCTGGTTCTGAATTTTTGCATTACCGAATTTGTAACTGAAGGATAATGTAAATACCCTCGAATCGCTCCAGGCTTCCATATTGATGTCCATATTATTAAAGAACACCGTTCCGCGGAATCTGCTTTTCCAGAATAGATCGCCGGCACTGAATTTAATGGTGCCTTTTTCTTTCATGATTTTTTTCTGTACTCCCAGACTAATGCTCGACATTGGTTTCATTATGAATACGCCATAGACTTGTTTCGACATATAGAAGGCACTCAATTCAGCACTCCAACCCTTGCTAAAAGTGAACTGGTTTGTCGAATTGATCATCCAGGACCACATGCCTACATCAAAACTTTGACCTGAAATTTTTCCGTTGTACTGGTTATGGTAGGCGGTAATGAAATTCATGCTCATCCACCATTTGGAAATCGGGATGGGTAGCATGGAGGAGATGGTCCAGTTTTCGAGTGAATTCAGATTTTCGTTCGTTGCAAATGTTGTTCGTGTGGAATCGACCTGTGAGGTGACTTGCGTAATCACTCCTGTAGTGTGCGAATAGCCAACAGTTGTGGTAAGGAATCCCATAAAGGTGTGTCCAACTTCGAATGCATTGGTAAATTGTGGTTGCAGCAAGGTGTTTCCTCGCATGTAAGTGTAGGGATCGAGGAAATAGAGGAAAGGATTCAGATCGCGGTAGCTCGGACGATCGATGCGTCGGGAATAGCTAAAGTTGATTTCGTTTTTCTTGTTGATGGTATAACTCATTGCCCCGCTTGGAAAAAGTTGTGTGTAATTCCTGGTGAATACGGAATCAATAGTGATCTGTTCACCTCGTGCGCGGGTGTTTTCCACTCGTAAACCAAATTGCAATCCTATTTTATCACTCAGCTGGTACTGTCCGTTTAAATATGCGGCGTTGATGTTTTCGGTGTATTTAAAATGATTCGTTTTTGTGGTGTCGACATATTCTGTTCCGTTTTCTACGATCCAGTAACGGGCGTTATTGTCGGTGCTGACGAAACTTGATTTTATTCCGGTTTCCAGTCGTAGTTTTTTATTGATGGATTTTACATAATCGGCTTTTGCGCTTTTGATGTCTACTTTCCCCGGTAATTCACTGCGGAGTATGAGCGGTATACCAAATGGGGTACCGCCGGCATCGAAGTAATCGGTAACAAAAAACTGTGGGTTACTCTGATCGAATATGGCGTAATCGAGGTTGACTTTTAGTTCTCCTCCTGTTGTGTCGGTAACCCAGCGGTAATTGATGTTGCTGTTGAAATTACTCCATTTTTCACTGTTTTTTCCATTCGTTTGAGAGGAAGAAAGCGGTCCTCCGATGGCATCGGTGATAAATGTATTGTTCGTATTGCGATCACCTCCGGTTGTTTGCATGGCGTTTACGAAAAACCCGATGGTGTGGTTTTTATGCGGATAAAAATCGACTCCGAATTTTCCGCTGTGCGACTGACTCGTGTCTTTTCCTTGCGAGGTTTGTTTGAAAATACTTTCTACCTGTTCGTTCTCACGAAATTTGCGCGAGAGATCGAACCAATTGGCGGAGTTTCTTCTGCCGTAATTGTACGATCCGAAAAAATTCCATTTTTCAGTACGGTGGTTGAGATTGAAACCTGCATTTTCTCTGTCGTAAAAACCCTGTGTGTAGGAAACATAAACGGAACCGTTGCTGCCGAGCATTTTGTTTTTCTTCAGTACAATATTGATCACACCTCCTTGTCCGGAAGCATCGTAGCGGGCAGAAGGGTTGGTAATGATCTCGATGCGCTCAACCTGGTCAGCCGGCAAATTGGATAGCATGGTAGAGACATCCTGACTCGATAAATAGGTCGGTTTACCGTCGATCATGATAGTGAGTCCTGATTTTCCCTTGAGTGAAATGTTTCCGTCTTTATCTATCATCACTCCGGGTGATCTGCGCAAAACTTCAAGGGCAGTATTTCCTGCAGATACGATGGAGTTTTCTACGTTCACAATGGTCATATCGAACCTGCGTTCAATAAATGGTTTTTGTGCAACAACAGTAATTTCTTCGAGTGATTCCGAACTTTCTTTAAGAACAATCTTTCCAAGTGATTTCGTTTCTCCTTCCGCAAGTTCCAATGGACCAAAATAGCTTTTCGTATAGCCAATTGATGAAATAAGCACCAGGAAATTTCCGGCGTTCAGATCTTCCAGTTGAAAGCTTCCATTTTCATCGGTCGTAGTACCTTTTATAAGTGAAGAATCTTTTGCTTCCAGTAAAAGGATGTTGACGAAAGGGAGCGCGGCATCTTTACTATCCGTTACAGACCCTGAAAGTGTAGCGTTCTGGGCTTGTGAAAGAAACATAGAAAAACAGCCGGCAAGCAGGAAAATGAGCTTCATGGTTTGAATTTGATGCAAATTTATTCGCTGCAGGACGCCGGAATCAAAAAATGTGATGAGTGGTAATCGTACCGAATCTTAAAAATCCCTGAGAAACTTTCTTTTTCAACTCACCGAATTAAACTGAAATGACCCCTGATCTCACGATCCATTCCCGACCAATCGCGGAAGATGATGAGGTACACATAAACATCCTGCGGACAAAGTTTTCCTCCTTTACGAGTTCCGTCCCAGCCGGTGTTGGTTTGTTCGGTTTCAAAAATGGGCTGACCCCATCTGTCGTAGATGAGTAATCGGTAATTTGTTACATCGTAAACATGAGGCATCCAAATTTCATTTTTTCCATCTCCGTTGGGTGAAAAGGCGTTGGGTGCAAAAACAGTTGTCATGCCTTCAACAAAAATAGTAGTGTAGGATGTATCGGTGCAACCAAATTCATTCACTGCAATCTGCCAGATACTGTGTTCGCCGGATGTTACAAAATTCACGGTCGCTTCGGAGGTGTCTGTAAAGGAATACCCATTATCAAAGAATATCGTTTGCGAAACATGTCCGCTTGCATTATCAAACGCGGTGAAATTTGCAAACCAGATGCTGGCACTTGGTGGTGTTGCACTAACGGAGGCGGTAGGACTGGGATGCACAACAATTGCATCGGGAATGACAAATGTTTCGGTCTTTACGCATATGGAATCGACAGAGATGGTAACCGTAAGATCAAACGATCCGGGATTGGGATAAAGATGAAAGGGATTGGCTTCGTTGGAGAAATTTCCATCACCAAAATTCCATTGGTGCGCAATGGTTCCCCATGCGTACGAAGTATTGGTGAAAAATACGGGAAAAGGAGCGCAGCCGTCATCAGGCGGATAGGTAAAACCGAATTCAGGAAGAGGAAAAACAACAAGATCTACATCCACTGTTTCGGTACAGCCGAATTGGGTAACGATAACGGATGCATTGTAATGACCGGAATCGGAATACACCACGTTCTGCGGATCGGCAACGGCGGAAGTAGAGGGATTTGCAAATGGGCCGAATGTCCACTGGATGTTTGCTGCATTGGTGAAATTTCCATTGAGATCGAAATCGAAGGAATTCACATCTTCACATTGCGGCGCAGGAGTAGCCAGACTGAGATTAAGCGGTAAATGAACTTCGTAGGTTTGCGTTGCGGTATCTGCACACCATACACCCGGATTGGCAATGAGCGTAATGGTAAATGTTCCGGTATCGGGATAAGTGTAGGTAGGTGCAACTTGATTGGAAGTATCGTTTGTAATGCCTGGAACACCAAAATCCCAATGGTAGAAACTGGAGTTTTGACTGTTATTCCCAATGTTGAGTGTCATACCCTGACACAATTCAGTTTGCACAGGAATAGCAGAAACAACAAGAGAGGGGCAATTCGTAACGGTGATCTGGAATTCGCGGAAAATTTCTGAGATGATTTGTCCGTTTCTTCGTTCAATCACTTTTACTCCATACAAATGAATTCCGTTTGTAATAGGAGTTCCGGTGAGCAATCCGGTTCCCGCGTTCAGATTGAATGCAGGTGCGCCTTGAATTTGATTGCCCAGGCTAAATCCACCTGCCCAGTTGATGGTGGTGTAGGGAGGAGGAAATGCAGGATTGGGAGCAGGAGCAAAAGCATCGCCACCATGAAATGGAGTATAAAAAACATATTGGAGCTGATCGCCATCGGGATCGGTAGCGGAGTGATCGAACGAAAATGCGGAACCGTTGCACATTACCAACGGAGGAAGTGCATTGAAGCGCGGACTGCTGTTACAGGTTGCCGTTGCAGCAGGCGGAATCTTCGCCCAAAACGTAGATCCCATATCACCCGGTGCGAGGATGTTCATGATATTGGGATTGTGACAGCAGCGTTGATAAACGATATCGTATCCGATGGCTGAAGTAGGAAGGTTAATGGTGGTGATATACGTTCCCTGCTCAACACAAATATTCGGAGGAGAAGACAAACAGGGATCGTTGATGAGTACAGGCACATTTACAACTCCACCAAGCGTTACAGAAAGATTCTGCACCAAAACTCCGCCTTCGTAAATGGCAATTGGGGCAGGATTATCGAATGGCGTCTGATTGGAATTGGCAGGACCACATTCGCGGTACACTTTGAGCGTGATGCGGTAACTGTTGTTTCCCAAACAATCGTAAAACAATTCTCCACCCACAATATGTGTTGCACCCGATTGAAAACAGGTGTTTAAAAGAATGAATAGAAGGAGAAAAAGTCGGATCATGAGATATATAGACAAAATTAGGCGCAAAAAGGTTGCCAGCCTTCACTCATTGTACAAGTGGTAGAAATGAGCGATGGTGTGGATTTTGCCCGGGGAGGCTTGATTTATCGGTTAAGTAAAATGGTAATTATTTGATAATAAGACGTTTGAATTTTTTGGCACGTTCTTGGCTATCTTCGCAAAAAAATAATCCTCCTATGAAAAATTTGATCCTCCTAATCGCCCTTTTGTCCGGATTCAGCGGAGCAAAGGCCCAAAAAGTTGAAGATGCTAATGTATATCCCACTAACCTCGAAGAGAATATGTGGTGGGAGTCCTTCGACAGCAATACCCGCACATTTAAGGGTGTAAATTTTATGGTATTGTCTGATGGCAATAACTCTGAACACCTCATTTCTCCTTTCAACGTGAAACTCTATCTCTATCAGGCGGGGAAAGATCCGATCTTCATCAAGACCTGGCGGATCGAGAACATGAAACATTTTATGTCGAAGGAATACAAGAACCTTACGATCTCCTTTAAAGATATCGATGTGCCAAGTGGAACATGGCGTTTGGGATTGTTTGTGGATGCAGATGATGAAGTGAAGGAAGACAATGGCGACAATGCCATGTTGTTTAAAAAAGATGTGATCATTAAAGATCTTCCTGCAGAGCAAACAACTACACCTGTAAAAGAGGATAAGCAGGAAGGAATTCAGTCGGATCCTGAGCCTGCGGTGGATGAATTGCAGGACGCAAAAAACAATCTGACCAACTCAACGAAAAATCTTGCTACAAAAGAGTTCGAATACAAAAACAACAAAGCCAAAATGTCGCCTTATGAGCAAAAGCTGGCTGAACTCGAAATTGAAGAATTGAAATATACGCAGGAGAAAAATAAACTCGCACTTGAACGTGTAGAGAAAACAAAAAAGAAGACCATAAATATCGACAAACAGCAAGAGTTTGTTGCCAAAGAACAAGAGTTGGAATTAAAAGCTAACCAGGCGGCCAAACAACGTTCTGAACTTGCTGCAGTGAAAACACAGAACAGTGATTATACACGAAAAATGACTGATTACGATAATCAGATCGCTACCAAAGAATCGCAAATTTCTGCTGCCAAACCAATGAATAAGGTGGATTCGATCGACCTGGATATTCGTAAAAATGAACTGGAAGAATTACGGTACCGTAAAAACGCTGCTGCGTTCGGAAAAGAAAGAACGGAGAAAGCAATGGCAATGACAATCGCCGACCAGGAAAATGCCCGCTTAAAAGGATTGGAAGATGATAACAACAAACAGGCGGAACAGTCAGCTTCGAAAGTGCGGAATTTGTATGCCGATAAAAAGCAAGCCGAAAAAGATGCAAAAAAAGCAGACAATAAGGCCAAAGTTGATAACAGCAAGCTAAAAGTGAAAATCAAAGTGCTGAAACAGGAGATCGCATCAAATGAAAAATCTCTGAACAAGGAAAAAGCCAAGAAAAAACAGAATCCGGAAAAAATTGCGCAATTGGAAAAAGACCTGGCCGAAAAGAAAACACGCTTGGCAGAAATGGAAGCACAGTTGAGGTAAATACATTCGGAAAAATAGTCGTTTTCGACAATTTCAGAAAAATAAAAAATAAAAGGGGCAATCGGAATTCAATTCCTTTTGCCCCTTTTCAATTGCGGTGTTTTTAATCAAGGTATCGTAAAATTCACCTGAACATTTACGGTCTCTGTTCCCAATGCCGACAGCGTAAAACTGATCGTGCTCAGGGGAGTATTGATGTGATCTCCTGATGTGAAATTTCCGTCACCATTGGCATCGTGCAGAACGTAGGCGTAATAGGTGCCCGGATGCATATAGGTGAATTGGTATTGATTGTCTTCTGCGGGTAACATTACATAGCGCGAGCGGAATTTTAAATTCTGACTTAAAAAAGAAAATCCGGAGAAAAGCGGTTGTGTGGTAAAAATCACATAGTTTTTTGTTCCTGCTGCCGGTGTAATGGCTCCAGAAAAACTGATGTTGACCGTTGTTTTCCCCAGGTAAGGTTGATCATTTTCCGGGTAGGGCTCTGTTGATGTATTGAAGAAAATGGATTCTGACATGGTGCTGAATGCATTGCTCAGGTCCTTTGCCAATACTTTGCGCGGAAAATCGAATAGTGAGTCTGCTATATGTGCTGATGTGCTGTCTTTTAATTTGGCTGTCCAGGTCATGTGCAATTGTGCCGGTGCAACTGTATTGTATCTGCTGGTGTAGGTGCGCATGTACAAACTGTCGTTACTGAAGCGGAATTCCGACCAGGCTCTTGCTTGTCCGGCAACAAAATCTGAAAAACGGTAATAGGCCGATTGTGCAGTTTCTGATACGCTGTCGCATTGCAAATAGGAAATGCGTTGTGATCCCGCAAAGCCTCCACCATTACGAAATGCGATGCGGTATTCATTGTTGTATCGCGTTACAAAAAACGACATGAAAATATCGTTCAGCGAATCGAGCTCCGATTTTGAAGAGATCTGTCCGGGAGCGATTGGACGCAGATCGACTGTCCAGTCGGGAAATCCTCCAAGCGATGTGGTTGAGGTAACCGGTCCGCTCCAGATTCCTTTAATTCGGTTAAGCATACCGTATCCGTAAACCGGGGTGCTTGCAGTAAGACCGGGATCTGTAACCGGTGGATCGATAGTGTCGCCTTTATCGCGTTTGCAGGAGGAAAATACAAGAGCAATAGCAAGAGTAAATACCAGGAACTTTTTCATAAATCAATTAATGTTAAATCCTAATCCAAAGGAAATTCTGAATTCGTTGAGCGAGGCGCTGTTGTAATTATCCATGAATCTTCCTGCAATATACCGGGCACTGAGCCATAGATGAAACCACTTCTGACCGTAATAATTAAATCCGATGGAGGGCGAAATCAGTGGCGTTGCCACCATTTCCATTTCGTAAGGCAATAATGTTTGCAGACAAGGATCACCAAAACAGGGATCGCTGGCCTGACCAAGATTGATTCCGGGTTCGAGCCCGATATAAGGATCGAAACTGGATTTCGTTTTAAAATGATAAAGTGGTCCTGCAAACAGCGAGTGGTGGAGTTTCAAAGGTGTTTTCCCATTGAACGAAGAAAGAAACCAGTATCCGCTGCCGCGCAGGGAAACTTTTTCATCGAGGTAAAATTCAATATTGCCGTCGAGATAGATTTGATTCGCTGATAATTCAAACATTTTTCCATACGACAATGCTCCTCTTGCGCAGAATAGTCCTTTATGGATGTATTGTTTTCCTTCTTGTGCATTGCTTTTTCCGACTGCAAAAAGTACAAGTAGAATGGCTAATGTGCGGATGTGTTTTACCATAAATCTGCGATTCGGATGTTAAGACTGGCGGTGAGTAATAAATGTCCTTCTAGTGTTGCATCATCATGTGGCGGTGCCATTTGTAGTTCCTTGATTCCGTTTACTTCTTCAATATGGTAATGAAGGTCTTTACCGAGGTGAATCATGTATTGCGCAGAAAAGGAAATATCAAATTTCTCCGTGATGTGCCAATGCGCTCCCAAACCCATTTGGGTGGCAGAGCTCCAGCGTTGCTGACTTTGTCCGGAGTTGTCTTTTACCAATGTGTTAAACGGTGTTACTCTGGTGTAATCGAAACAATGTCCGGCAAGGAAATAAGGTGTAATTTTTTTCTCTCCTGTAGAAAAAGGATAAAACATTACACTCCAACCAATATGTCCGTCGGCCCTGCGACCCAATCCTCCGATGTCGGTGAGGATGTAATCGGCGAACCATTCGGTGTTGAGACGCTTGCCAAGACGGAGTCGGAATTGTCCGCCTGTTCCAAAACCGCTGTACCCCGCATCGCCAAACAGACTGCTGGTGGTGCGTAATCCGACCTGCAGAGTTCCGGAGCCTTCAAACTTGCCGGATTCCTGAGAATGAGCGGCAAAGGGAATAAAAAGAAATAAAATCAGAACAGTCCTCATACAATCTTGTTTTATATCCTAACGACAACACTTTTGCCAAAGGTTGCATGAAAAGGGTGAAAATTCTTTTCATGATGATGCAAGATAAGTAAAATCGGACCGTAATTTTGCCTTCATGATCAAGCGATTCTCAATTCTGACGAAGCTCACCCTGATAGCTGTTCTGCTGGTTGTTCTGGCGGGTAGTGTTGTCCGCATGAGTGGTTCGGGCATGGGTTGTCCCGACTGGCCGCGTTGTTTCGGGCAGTGGATTCCTCCAACGGATATTTCACAATTACCTGCCGACTACAAAGAAGTGTACGCAGCCAAACGCGCAAAAAAACTTGAGGATTTTTGCCGACTGCTCGACCGGACCGGTTTTTCGCAGGAAGCCACTGCAATGCGTAGCGATTCTTCTTTATTGGAGGAACAGGATTTTAACGCAACAAAAACATGGACAGAATACATCAATCGCTTAATAGGATTTGTTTCGGGTAATTTGATGTTGGTGCAATTTATTCTTTCGCTCTGGTGGTGGAAAACAGATAAGCGCCTGATCTTTTTCTGTTTGCTCAATTTGATTCTGCTTGCAGTAACCGCATGGTTTGGTGCCATTGTGGTTGCTACCAATCTCTTACCCTGGGTTCTTACGGTACATATGGTTCTTGCATTGCTGATCATTGTTTTGCAGGTTGTCATCATAGAGCGTGCATCAATGCAGAAAGAAAAAATTCAGGTACCCAAAACGATTCGTGTTTTATTGGGACTTGTAATTGTGATCGGACTCCTCCAGATATTGATGGGGACACAGATTCGTCAGCAAATCGATGCTTTGTACGCGCAATTCGGTGGAGAGGATCGTCATTTGTGGATCGATCAACTCACAACCATATTTTACATTCACCGTTCTTTTTCGTGGATGATTGTATTGTTGACCATTTTCATTTGGTACAAGCTGCGCGAATCATCGGTGGAATTACCCGGAATAAAATTCTTGTTTTCTGTAATTGCAATTGAAGTGGTAAGCGGTGCAACACTGGCCTATTTCAATATGCCTGCACTAATTCAACCTTTGCATTTGTTACTGGCCTGCATGATGATCATTGTGCAGATGCGGATGTTCCTTCAAACCCAATCATAGTTTGCTAATCGCCAATGAAAACGATCGAATTTTTACATCCTTACGAATACCAGATGCTGGAAACACTGGTAGTAGTATTAGTGGTTATTGTGTTGCGTGCAATTGTTACCCGTGTTTTTCGCCGCGTTACTACTGCCATTGAAATTGAACACCGTAGAGCAAAAATGCTTGGACGTATCGTTCGCGTTTTTATCAATGTTTTGGGAGTGATCATATTATTGATGATCTGGGGTGTTGATCAGCGGGAATTGTTTCTCTTCGTTTCTTCCATGCTCACTCTCCTTGGAATTGCATTTTTTGCGCAATGGTCTTTGTTGTCAAATATCACCTCCGCTGTTTTGCTTTTCATCAATCATCCTGCAAAAGTGGGAAGCAAAATTCAGATCATGGATAAAGACTATCCTGTTACCGGAACTATCTCTGAGATCGGAGTGTTCTTTATCACCATCAAAACCATTGAAGGCACAACGGTAACTATTCCTAATGCCGTTTTCATTCAGCGCATGATCAGTCTTCTGCCTGAGGAATAGCTGTTGCTGAAGTCGTAATTTCGGGTTAGACTTCAGATTATCAGTTAGTTGGCCGAAAATTTCAAAAATGTTACCTTTGTCGGATGAAGGTGACACTCAAGGACAAGACGTTCGCCCTTTACCTGCGTGAGGAGGAGATACTTGGGAACATTGCTGAGATTGGCAAGCGCATCAGTGCGGATTATGCCGGTCGTACTCCGCTATTGCTTGGTGTACTCAATGGAAGTTTCCTTTTTGCTGCTGACCTTATTCGCGAGGTGAAATGCGATTGTCAGATCACTTTTGTAAAACTTGCTTCCTACATCGGCACAGGCTCAAGCGGCGAGGTGCGGGAATTGGTTGGATTGGCAGAAGATATTCGTGGTCGCGATATTATTGTTGTGGAGGATATTGTGGATACCGGCCTTACACTGGAAAAAGTGATGGATACCTTGCAGAAACATTCTCCTGCTTCGGTTAAAGTGGCCACACTGCTTTACAAGCCCGAAGCCTACAAGGGAAAACACAAAATAGATTACGTCGCCATGGAAATCCCCAATGCTTTTATTGTGGGCTACGGACTCGATTACGATGGACTCGGACGTAACCTCAGAGATATTTACCAGATCGTTTCATAATTAAAATCATGCCTATGCTGAACATTGTGTTATTTGGTCCTCCCGGTGCAGGGAAAGGTACACAGTCGGAAAATCTGATTGCAAAGTACAAACTTGTTCACCTCTCAACCGGTGATATTTTCCGTGCGAACATTAAGGGTGGAACAGAACTCGGTAATCTTGCAAAAAGTTATATCGATAAAGGTCAGCTCGTGCCGGATGAAGTAACGATACGTTTACTGGAGTCGGAAGTAAACAAGAATCCATCTGCGGGCGGATTTATTTTTGATGGTTTTCCACGCACCTCCGCACAGGCAGAAGCGCTGGATTCATTTCTGGATTCAAAAGGTCAGAGCATCACCGTTATGCTTTCGCTTGAAGTTCCCGAAGAAGAATTGAAACGCCGTTTGCTTGAAAGAGGAAAAACATCGGGACGAGCAGATGATGCTGATCCGAATGTGATTCAGAAACGGATTGATGTGTACAATGCGGAAACTACTCCGGTAAAGGCTTATTATCAGCAACAAAACAAATGCAGTGAGATTCACGGCGTTGGAAGCATTGATGAGATTTTCTCACGGCTTTCTTCTGCAATTGATGCAGCAGCAGTAAAATAATTAATCGCAAACACACCAACCGGACCTGTCTGCGGACAGGTTTTGTTGTTTAGAAAAAGAACATGGATTCGAATTTTGTTGACTACGTAAAAATCTGCGGTCGTTCCGGAAAAGGCGGAGCAGGTTCTGCGCATTTCCACCGCGGAAAAGGAAATCCCACAGGAGGACCTGACGGTGGTGATGGTGGTCGCGGTGGTCATATTATTCTTCGTGGCAATGCACAGTTATGGACACTCATTCACCTGAAATACCGTAAGCATGTAATTGCAGAAGAAGGTCAGAACGGAGGATCCAACCGAATGACAGGAAGAAGTGGTCGCGATGAAGTATTGGATGTTCCGCTTGGAACTGTTGCGCGTGATGCGGAAACGGGAGAGATATTGTTTGAGATCACCAAGGAAGGCGAAGAACGGATCCTCGTTCCCGGCGGTCGCGGTGGTTTGGGGAACGACCATTTTAAAACATCAACCAATCAGGCTCCCAACTACGCACAACCCGGAGAACCCGGTCGCGAGGAATGGAAAATTCTTGAGTTGAAAGTACTTGCCGATGTTGGACTGGTAGGATTTCCCAACGCAGGGAAATCGACTTTTCTCTCTGTAGTATCCGCTGCAAAACCGGAGATCGCCGATTATCCCTTTACTACCATGGTTCCCAATCTTGGTATTGTGCAGTACCGCGATTACCGCTCTTTCATTGTTGCCGATATTCCCGGAATTATTGAAGGTGCGCATCTGGGCAAAGGACTTGGACACCGTTTCCTGCGTCACATCGAACGCAATTCCATATTGCTCTTCATGGTTCCTGCCGATGCTGCTGATATTAAAAAGGAATTCAAAATTCTGGAGAACGAACTGAAAATGTTCAATCCTGAATTATTGCATAAAGACCGCATACTTGCAATTACCAAATGCGATATGCTCGATGAGCAGATGATGGAAGAAATGAAACAGGAATTACCGAAAGGAGTAGAAACTGTATTTATTTCATCGGTAACAGGTTTCAATATTCAGGAACTCAAAGACAAACTCTGGCGTAAACTGAACAGCTGATGGACAATCTTGAGTTGATCGATCGCTCTTTGTTTTTTCTGATCAACGGACATCATTCTCCGTTTTTCGATCAGTTGATGGAGCTGGTTTCGATGCGACTCATCTGGATTCCTGCCTATGTTTTTCTTGCCTGGGCATTGTACCGTTTTTACGGAGTAAATGGATTGCTCATTGGTTTAGTATCTGCCGGTATTTTGATTGCGCTTACGGATGCAGGCTCTAATTATCTGTTCAAACACAATGTGCAGCGTTACCGTCCCTGTCACAATACCGAAATTGCTCACCTTGTACATCTGGTAAACAACCATTGCGGAGGCATGTACGGATTTATTTCCTCGCATGCTGCCAATTTTTTTGGATTGGCTACTTTCTTTTCGTTTTTGTTAAAATCCCATTGGAGAAAATCGCCCTTCCTGTTCTTTTTTGCTGCAATTCTGGTTTCGTATTCGCGCATTTATCTGGGAGTACATTATCCTTCCGATATTGCAGTTGCCGCAATTTGGGGTATATTGTGGGGATGGATCAGTTACCTGTTGTTTCAAAATCTGTATTCCAAAAAAATAAACTGAGATGAACATCGTTTACGTTTTTCTGGGTGGAGGATTGGGTAGTGTAATGCGTTATCTCTTATCACTGGGTGTTCCTCAATTGGTAAACATGCGCTTTCCTGCAGCAACTTTTCTTGCCAATACCATTGCCTGTATCATTCTGGTGTTGGTTGCAACCTGGGCAAAAGGTAAATCGGCAGACGGAACCATGTTGTTTCTGGTAACCGGGTTTTGTGGCGGACTCAGTACGTTTTCTACGTTTAGTTTTGAGAATGTTCAATTGTTGCAGCAGGGGAATTACCTGGTTGCTAGTGCCAATATTGTACTGTCACTTATTGCAGGAATTGGTGTGATCTATCTGATGTGGAAGTGATTTGTGCGGCGATTTAAACAGCACCAAGCGCACGGTAAATTTTATTTAGTGTTTCACATTCTTTTTCCCAGGTAAGATCAAGCGCTGCGGTTTTGGTGTTGTTGCGCATCGCTTCCATTTCTTTGGGATCATCCATCATTTTTTTAATGGCAGCTGCAATTGTTTTGGGATCGTGTGAAGAAACAATATGTCCGGTTTTGTAACCCAATGTGATGCGTTTTACTTCCGGTAAATCAGAAGCCAAAACGGGAATTCCTGCATGGATAAAGTCGAAGAGTTTGTTGGGCAGACTGAATTTGTAATTGAGGTTGCTGTCTTTATCGAGGGTAATTCCAATATCACTGTTGCGGGTGTATTGCATCAATTCGCTGTATTCCATCCGCGGAAAAAACAGAATGCGATCCTGTAATTGCAATTGTTGCGATAATTTTTTCAGGTCCTCCACAACATCTCCATTGCCAATGATGAGCAGCAAACAGTTGCTGAGGTGTTCCATTGCCATTACCATTTCTTCATTGCCACGGTCGATGTTAATGCCTGCTCCCTGTATGATCAGAATGGTTTTGTCTTCGGGTAGGTGTAGTTCCTGCCTGCTTTTTTTTTCATTTCCCGTTTTGATGGATGGAATGTTGCGCACGACATGGATCGTTTTCCCGTATTTTTTGTGGTACATATCCGCAATGCTTTCGTTTACGGTTATGATGTGTTCCAGTTTTGGGAATATACGTTCTTCAATCCGCTCCCAGATGCGGCGGACACGCGGACGATTTACCAGTTCGGGGACTTCCGTAAAATATTCGTGGGTATCGTACACCAGAGGAATTCGTTTTAACCGCGAAGCCATTCTGCAGGCCAGTAAGGTGTCGAGATCGTTCGAAACAATTATATCGGATTTGGAAAACAGAAGTCGGAAAAAAAGACGCAGATTAAAAAAAGCATAAAAGAATGCACCTTTTTCAAGCAGCAAGCGCATACGTACCGTCTTGTAGGCTCTTGCTGGAAGTTCAGTGCTGTTTTTTCGCTTTCTTCCGATGAGCGTAACGGTATTTCCTTTTTCGCACAGGTAAGTACACACCTTATGCACCCGTTGATCGGTGAGCAGATCGTTGGTGACTGCAACTGAAATGTGTTTGCCTGGCATTCGACGAAAATACGGTAAAAAGACTTTTGTAAGATTCGATTTCCTGTAACTGTGGGCGAATAAGGTCTGAAATCACGATTTGGTCTTCAGAAATCACTTTCCGCTGTTGAATACTATTTGCCGGGAGGGTATCAGCAGACTCCATTTCCGATAGATTTGCTGTATGAATCTGCTGGAAAACATCTCCGTAAAGAGCTACAATACATTTGGTATTGATGTCAGCACCCGTTTTCTCACCGAGGCCCATTCGGTGGATGATCTCAAGGAAATAATCGAAGACCGTCGCTTCGCTGCTGTTCCCATGATGATACTTGGTGGAGGAAGCAATGTGTTGTTTACTGAGAATTATTTCGGTTTAATTGTTCTGAACCGACTTCATGGTATTTCGCTGGAGAGGGAAGATGAAAATCATTATTACGTAAAAGCAGGAGCCGGAGAAAACTGGCATGCGTTTGTGATGTGGTGTGTGGAAAGAAATTATGCAGGACTTGAAAATTTATCGCTGATTCCGGGATGTGTTGGAGCTTCTCCAATGCAGAATATCGGAGCATACGGTGTGGAAATGAAAGATCATTTTCATCATCTCGAAGCATTGAATACCGAAACACTGGAAACCGAGCGCTTCGAGTTTGGTGATTGTCGTTTTGGTTACCGCGAAAGTGTTTTCAAACGGGAACTCAAAGGACAATACATCATCACCTCGGTAACTTTTCGTTTGGATAAGCAACCCAAGTTCCGAACCGATTATGGTGCAATTGCGCAGGAGTTGGAAGCGATGGGTGTTAAGGATCTTTCCATTCGTGCCGTTTCGGATGCTGTAATTCGTATTCGCCGAAGTAAATTACCTGATCCGCAGGTTTTAGGCAATGCCGGAAGTTTTTTCAAGAACCCGGAAATTACAGAAGAACAAAAAATACAATTACTCGCAATGCATCCTGATGCGGTTGTTTATCCGCTCGAGAATGGAAACTACAAAGCAGCGGCCGGATGGCTTATTGAAAAAGCTGGATGGAAAGGAAAGCGAATAGCCAATTACGGCGTTCATGAAAAACAGGCGCTGGTATTGGTCAATTACGGCGGAGCGCAGGGAAAAGAAATTTTCGATCTCTCTTCGCAAATTCTGGATGATGTGAAATCCCGGTTCGGTATTCAGCTGGAGCGGGAAGTCAATATCGTTTAGATCAGCATTTGCCTGCGAAAATTCACACTTCATTCAGGACTTGATTACCGTTTTGAGCAGGCAATATTTTTGTCTTGCTGTTCTGATTTGGCGTTAAGTCCATGTAAATAAGCGCATTAACAGCTTTATTTATCGGTGTTGCTAATTCTCATTTTTCGTAAATTGCGCCCCTAATCCAGAATGGAATGGCCAATTACCTTGATTTTGAAAAGCCCATTGAAGATCTGATTCACCAGATCGAAGACGCGAAGAGCATTGCAGAGAAAACGAATGTTGATATGGGCAAGGCAATCAAAGACCTTGAAAAGAAATTGCAGCAAACACGTATCGATATTTTTGCGAACCTGAGTCCATGGCAACGTGTTCAGGCATCGCGTCATCCTGATCGTCCTTATTCGCTTGCTTACATCAACTACATCACCGATAATACTTTTCAGGAACTTCATGGTGATCGTAATGTGCGCGACGATAAAGCGATTGTTGGCGGATTCGGTAAGATTGGTGGTAACGGACAAACCGTTATGTTTATCGGTCATCAGAAGGGAATTAATTTGAAGATGCGTCAGTACCGTAATTTCGGTATGGCCAATCCTGAAGGATACCGTAAAGCTTTACGTTTGATGAAGCTTGCAGAAAAATTTGGTAAACCCATTGTAACATTCATCGATACACCCGGAGCATATCCCGGATTGGAAGCAGAAGAACGTGGTCAGGGTGAAGCTATTGCCCGCAATATTTTTGAGATGATGCGACTGCGTGTACCTGTGATCTGTGTGATCCTTGGAGAAGGCGCATCGGGTGGTGCATTGGGAATTGGTGTAGGCGATCGTGTGCTTATGCTGGAGAATACCTGGTATTCGGTGATCTCTCCCGAATCCTGTTCATCCATATTATTCCGCAGCTGGGAAAAGAAGGAGATTGCAGCAACAGCACTCAAACTTACTCCGCAGGATATGCTGAAGAACAAGTTGATCGATGGCATCATTAAAGAACCTGTTGGTGGGGCTCATACTGATCCGCTCGGCGCACATGAAATTGTGAAGCAGGAACTGATGCGTCAGCTTGCAGAGTTGAAAAAAATCAAAGCCGATAAACTGGTAAGCGAACGTATCGATAAATTCTGTGGCATGGGAGTCTTTATCGATGAAGATGCACCTGCCGGAAAACAGAAAGCGGAAAAGAAAACCGCCAAAAAAAACAGCCCGACCAAAAAGACAACACCTGCAAAAAAAGTATCCAAACCCGCAGCGAAAAAAGCAGTAGCCAAAAAACCTGCTGTAAAAAAATCAGCTCCCAAAAAGATTACTGCAAAGAAAACAGCAGTGAAGGGGAAGAAGTGATTTTGGTGAAGGGTGAACAGTGAAAGGTGAGCAGTGATCTGTGAACAGCGCTGAGTGTTTTTAGAAGGGTTGTTCAATTAGAGGTGAATAATTGGTGATTTACATCAAACGCACTTTGTATTTCTCTGCCATTTTTTGCAATTGTTCATTGGGAATCTGATGAACATTTGTGTTGCCGTGGTAATTTTCTACAGTGACAATATGCAAGGCATAGCCAAATTCAGCAGCCATTTTGAAATAGGGTTCGAGTTCCCAATCGATGGTAAAGGTGTTGTGAACAAATACTTTTTCGATGCCGGATTGTAACGCGATTCGTGTATTTTCTTCGCATTGTTTGTAGGCGAGGTGATTTTGTTTGTGATCGAAGGAATAATCTCCTGTTTTTTCATCCGTAAAAAAATCATCCACCGAATAGCAGGGCCATTTCTCTTCGCTGAGAAGTTTCGCCAATGTTGTTTTACCGGCACCGGGGAGTCCGCGAAGGAGGATGAGGTTCATGGGGTGTTTGGTTAATGTGAGAATGAGTGAATCCCGACGCTCCTTTTCGTCGGTCGGGATGATTCTCCCTTCTGTCGAATCATGTGGAAATGTTTTTAAGAGACAAAAATAGGTGTTTTTTTAAATAGAATTGGCTTTGCTGACTATTGTCATGTTTTTGAATTGAAGTTTGGATTAGTATTGTTAAATATTGAAAATCCTATGAAAATTCAAGGAAAAACCATTGTAGTTACCGGTGGAGGTAATGGAATTGGAAGGGAGCTTTCGCTTCAGTTACTAAAAGGCGGTGCTAGGGTTATTGCTGTTGATCTTTTTGCTGATGCTCTTGCTGAAACAAAAAAACTGGCAGGAGATCGTGCCGGTAATTTTTCTTCGCATGTGCTGAATATTGCAGACAGGAATGCTGTTGAACAGTTCAGAGATACTGTTTTGCAGTCAGGACCAGTGGATGGTCTGATCAATAACGCGGGCATTATTCAGCCTTTTATTAAAGTGGATGAACTGGATTATACTGCTATTGAGCGGGTAGTGAATGTGAATTTTTACGGAACACTTTACCTCACCAAGTCCTTTTTATCTCATTTTAAATCACGACCTGCAGCGCATATCGTGAATATTTCAAGTATGGGTGGATTTCTTCCTGTGCCCGGACAAAGTGTATATGGTGCTTCAAAAGCAGCAGTGAAATTGCTTACAGAAGGATTGCATCTTGAATTGAAAAATACAAATGTAAAAGTGACCATCGTTTTCCCCGGAGCAATTGCAACCAATATTGCAGCGAATTCCGGTGTGAATATTGAAATGAAACCGGGATCGGAAAAGCCACAAAAATTCAAGGCACTACCGGTTCAGGATGCTGCTGCAAAAATTATTAAGGCGATGGAACAGGATGCCTTTCGTGTTACCGTTGGTTCTGATGCACGGTTTATGGATATCATCTACCGCATCAGTCCGCGACGTGCTGCGTATTTCATCTACAATAAAATGAAATCAATGTTGGGCGAATAATAATTTATTCCTCAGGCCTTCTGGTCGATTTTGTACACTGTTTGCGTGGGGTAGGCAAACTGCAATCCTAGTGCATTGAATTCTTTTAGAATCGAAGTATTGATGGTGTTTTGCACTTCGAAATAGTCGTTACCCGCAATGATGAAGTATACCAGTGTGATATCGAGCGAATGCGGTCCAAAATTCCCAAAGAATACGCGCGTGTTTTCGTGTTCGATCAATTCGTGGCTGCCTGCAATTTCTTTCAGTGTTTGGCGAGCAATTTCCATTTGTTCGGGAGTGGTTTGGTAAACAAGTCCTAACGTAACCATAATTCTTCTTGCGGGTTCTCGGGTGATGTTGGTGATGGGTTTATCCGAGAAAATCATATTCGGAATAATCACCTGCCTGCCATCCATTGTGCGGATTCGGGTACTTCTCACACCGATGTCTTCAACTGTTCCGTCAAAGGAATCGATCATGATGCGGTCTCCGATCTTAAATGGTTTGTCGAGAATGATCATCAATCCGCCTATGACATTCTTTACGGTGTCTTGTGATGCAAGTGCAATGGCAAGACCTCCGATTCCGAGTCCTGCAATAAGCGCGGCTACATCAAATCCCGCATTGTTGAGTCCCATGATAATACCGATCGACCAGATCAATATCCTCAATCCACGGCGAAGAACGGGGAGGAGAGCATCATCGAGGGTGTTGTCGCTTTTCTGAACGTAGGGAGTAAGGTATTCTTCCAGAATGGAATTCACCAGTCGCGATACAAACCAGGTGATGTTGATGGCTGTTGCAAGGATGAAGGTATTGTCGAGAAATTGTTTCACTTCTTCCGTAGTAGAGAGCAATCCTACACCATACCATGAGCCAAAAATGATAATTGCCATTACACCGGGTTCTTCGAATTGGTCGACCAGAATATCGTCGAGTTTCGATTTGGTGCGAGAGGTGATCTGTTTGATCGTTTTTCCGATTATCCAATACGCTATTTTGGCCAGGATAACTGATCCAAAAATTATTCCGAGTGTGATCAGCCATTGTTCGGCAGTATTGCCGTAAAATTCTTTGGCAAGGAAATCTTCCATAGTTATTGGGTTTAATGCCTGCGAATATAGTCAGAAAACAATAATTGTGTTTGGATTGTTGATAGCATCGGTTTCAGTGTGAAAAAGACTTATTTTTAGTTCAAAATTACCGGAAATGAACATCGCAATCATCGGAACAGGAAATGTAGGCGGAGCACTGGCTACCCGCTGGGCAGAAAAAGGACATCGTATTTTTCTCGGTGTACGCAATAGCAATGAGTTTAAGGGCATGCATCTGCTCTCGAATTCCAATACCACTGCTCATAGCATTCATGATGCTGTAGCGCAGGCTGAGGTGGTGCTGATTGCCACTCCCGCGCCATTAGCTGTGGAGGTTGCAAAAAGTTTGGGAGACAGCACCGGAAAGGTGATCATCGACAGCATGAATATCGTTTTGGGAAGGGGTCCTCAGGGATATACTACAACTGCGGAAGCAATTCTTGATCATACAGGGAGTCGCGATGTAGTGAAATGTTTCAATACAACCGGTTTCAATAATATGCTTAATCCCACTTACGGCGATCAGGTTCTTGATATGTTTGTTGCGGGCGACAGCGAAAAAGGGAAGTCCATTGCTGTTCAATTGGCGCTGGATGCAGGTTTTGCAGCTTGTTATTCGGTAGGTGGCAACGATCGTTTTGCGCTGATGGAACAATTCGCTTTTTTCTGGATCAATCTAGCTATGATGCAGGGGCAGGGCAGGGATATTGGGTTTAAATTGTTGAAGCGATAAAACAAGCGCAATCTTGCTTAGGGGATTTTCACCACCGCATGAATGAGTATGCAATCTTCCTTCGCATTACCAATGGGGAATTCGTTTTCTTCGGGAGAATAAATCAGTAAATCGCCTTCGCTGAGAAATTCTTTTCCATCAGGATGATCTAATTTTCCCTTGTACAACCAGAACAAATCGTGCGAATTCCATGAGGGTTCACTCTGCAATTCCCAGCGTTCTCCTGTTGGAATTTCTATGGCTCTTATGGATCCGCTTGCTCCGTTGCATAACATGAGATTAAGATCTCTGCCTGTACCAACGGAACTTGTGTTCCACGATCCGGAGAATTGATCACTGTCGAAAGGGAACAATTCCTTTTCGTAATGAGCTGCGTGACGAATGATTAGTTTTCCCTCCAGCAACATCAGAATGCGCTCTACTCCGGGGAGTGAAGTGAATTCGCTTTCGGCTTGTTCAATGATTGCAGTGCTGAAACGAAAATCAAAATTGCGGTCGGAATAATTACTTGTATGCGGAAAAATATATAACTCAGTGCTGCTTCCGCCCGACCATTGCCTGGTAATGAATTCTTTTTTCCGGATGATTTTCATAGCGCCGGATTATTGTTTGCGTCGTTCTCTCGACCAATCGATTGTTCTTTTCAATCCGGTTTCAAGTGGAGTAATAATCATTCCCAATTCACGAACAGCTTTGGATGCATCCACCTTCCAATCGTATTTTCCTTTGGCAATCCATTTGGGAGTGATCAAAGGCTCCCCTCCGAATTTTGTTTTTAGTAATTGAAAACGCGAAAACATCATTTGCAATCCGATCGGCATTTTGATCATGCTTCGTTTTACACCGGATAATTCACTGAGCTTTCCGAAAAACTCGTTGTAATCGTGATTACTCCCTCCCAAAATGTATGTCTCGCCTTTTTTGCCTTTTTCCATTGCGAGAATATGTCCTTCCACCACATCTTCCACAAAGACATAGTTCCCGATTTTTGTTCCGTCACCCGGAATGAATCTCCAGCTGCCGTTTACAAATTTATCAATGAGCAGCGTTACACTTTCCGGCGAACCATGCAATGCCGGACCGTATACACGCGTTGGAGAAACGATGACCACATCCAAACCACGAATCACATAGTCCTTTATTTTTGATTCACTCAGTGCTTTGGAACTTTCGTATTCGTTAAAAAAATCCAGGTCGCGTGCCGATTCTTCCGTAATGGTTCCATGCAGTGAAGCGCCAAATACTCCTGCTGTGGAGGTAACCACTGTGCGCTTAACACCCAAGTCGCGGGCGGCATCTAAAATGCGATTGGTTGCTACCACATTCTGATCGAAAAACACTTTCGGATCACGCGCCCAAACTTTTGCAAATGCAGCAAGATGAAAAACACCGTCACAACCCTCCATCCCGCGGCGAATGGCTTCCTCATCGAGCATATCCCCGCGAAAAAGTTTTACCAGATCGTTCTGAATGGACTTTGCTTTTTCAGGATTCCGCACCAAAGCATGGACCTCATGTCCACGCTCCGTCAATCGCCTGATCATCCATGAGCCAATGTATCCCGTTCCCCCGGTGAGAAAAAATTTCATAAGGCAAAGATAGGGAAGAGAAATTGTTTTTTGGTGAATAGTGATCGGTGAATGGTGAACAGAGATCCCGACGCTATCGGTCGGGACAGGTCGGTTAACAGTGATCGGCTCGTCTTCCGTCTTCGTTCCCGTCCTCGTCTTCCGACTTCGTTCCCGCCTGACCCGACCGACCGGTCGGATAGCATCGGGATTCCTTTTCCTTTTGGTTGGAAATCGGTAATCAATCCCCTGACGATAATCATATTTTCAGGTATTCCGGTTCTGTAATTTTGCCTGTTAAATTTCAACAGATGGCTAAAATGGAACTGATGAGTCCTGCGGGTTCGCGGGAGGCGCTGATGGGTGCGATACTGGCGGGTTGCGATTCGGTGTATTTTGGAGTAGAACAACTCAATATGAGGGCACGGTCGAGCAATAATTTTACGCTGGATGATCTCCGTGATATTGCTTCATTGGGTAAAGAGCATAAAGTCAAAACTTACATTACGCTCAATACGGTGCTCTACGATCACGATATGCAATTGATGCGATCGATAGTGGATGCTGCAAAAGAAAACGGAATAAGTGCACTCATAGCTGCGGATCATGCTGTGATCAATTACGCACGTAAAATTGGAATGCCGGTACACATTTCCACACAGGCAAGTATTTCGAATATTGAAACAGTGGAGTTCTATTCTGCCTTTGCAGATGTTATGGTTCTGGCCCGTGAATTGAGTCTGATGCAGGTGAAGGAAATCACCCGCGAAATTCAACGAAGAAATATTACAGGACCGTCCGGTGAACTCGTCCGCATTGAAATTTTTGCGCATGGTGCACTTTGTATGGCGATCTCAGGAAAATGCCATTTAAGTCTGCACAGTTATTTCGCTTCTGCCAATCGTGGTGCCTGCATGCAAAACTGCAGAAAGAGTTATGTGGTGACCGACAAAGAAGACGGTACCGAATTTGAAGTCGACAATGAATTCATTATGTCGGCGAAAGATCTTTGCACGATCGGATTCCTCGATCAGATTGCGGGTGCCGGTGTAAGCGTAATAAAAATTGAGGGGCGTGGTCGTGCAGTGGATTATGTGCATATCGTTACACAATGTTACCGCGAAGCACTTTCTGCGATTGAGGAGGGTAGTTACAATCAGGAGAAGATAAATAGCTGGATGGATCGTCTGGCAACGGTTTACAATCGCGGTTTCTGGGATGGTTATTATCTCGGTAAAAAAATGGGTGAGTGGAACAATGAGAACGGATCCAAATCGACCAAGACGAAAGTATATCTTGCCAAAGGACAAAAATTCTTCCGCGAAGCAAATGTCGGTGAGTTTATAATGGAAGCACATAGCCTGAATACAGGGGATGAGATTATCATTACCGGACCCAGTACAGGATACCTTCATAGTATTGTTGAAGAGATCCGACTTGATGACCAATCGGTGGAAAGCGTAAAACGTGGCGAAGTCTTTACGCTGCGTGTACCTGATCGGATTCGTCCTTCTGATCGTCTTTACAAACTTGTTTCCGAATCATGATCCGGATCATTCAGCATCGTGAGAAATGCATAGGATGCAATGCCTGTGTAGAAGCAGCTCTGGGTCGCTGGAGAGTTTCGCGTAAGGACGGACGCTGCACATTGGTTGGAGGAGTGGATAAAAAAGGTTTTTTTTCGGTAGTCGTTCCCGATCATGAAGAAGAAGAGAATCAGATCGCAGCACGAAATTGTCCGGTGAGGATAATTCGAATTGAAAAAATTAGAAAATAGTGAATAGTGAATAGTGAACAGTGAAAAATGGTCCAGTACTCTTAACCGATCACTTACAACTACTCTGTGAATAGTGAAAGGTTCAACTACTCTTAACTTTTAACTAATTACTCATAACAAATATCTGAACATTAGAATGAAATTGGAGAAATGGTTCCAATAAATATGGTGATGCAAAAAATAACTAACTCCTCTTTTTTGCGATTTTAAATTCGGGGTGGAATTTTAATGCGAAAAGTGAATTGCTCAGTGCTAAAAATACGTGAACCACAAAAGCAACCCAAATGGTTCCGGTTTGCAAAGTGATCAGACACAATATAAATCCAAGCGGGGCGGCACCGATCGTTTCGTCAAGACTTTTCGGAATGTGTGTGGCTGCGTATAAGGCAACATTCACGGCTATTGCAGGCCAAACTCCTAATGTGTCGATAAGTGGAATAAATAGTATTCCACGGAACAAAAATTCGTAGCCGAATAAATACAAACACCAACCCAGCGAATAACGAATAATCAATGAACGATCCCATTCCTTTGCACGGATTTGCGGGTACATGGAAAACGTTTTTGGTCGTTGCGCTGCAAAGTAATTCATGATGATGATAGGAATACCCAATCCCAAACACCAATACAATGTCAGTAAATCCGTGCCTTTTCCGAATGCAATACCGTAATCCGATAATGTGTACTGTGGAAAGAGAATCAAAAACAATACTGCCGGTGCAAGTCCCATTAGTATAAATCCTGCGTACTTGGTAAACAAAACATGGCGAATGGTGCCTTCGTCGTTGTTTGGATATTTTTTATAAAAGTTGGCTTTAATTTTTTCAGATGCAAAAATGAACCAGTAAACACTAAAGAAAAAGGTGGAGCCAACCCCCGGCGTACTCTCCAGCCACATGCGCCCCTTATGCAGTTCCACCAGTTGCCGGCTGATGGTAAGACCCAGCCCGCTGCCTTCC